>ERZ777003.4895-NODE-4895-length-10676-cov-4.790886_pt1 | contig 10676 bp, 7 predicted proteins | sample MGYA00374956_ERZ777003 | MGnify/ENA primary metagenome ERZ777003 (study PRJEB29302, sample SAMN06268252) | bioreactor metagenome | isolation source: Joint BioEnergy Institute, California, USA | place: USA:Joint BioEnergy Institute, California, USA | collected... | reverse complement strand
AGCCGTCGTACGCCCGCCACTCGCCGTCACCGACGCTCAGCAGGACCGGCGCCGCGTCCAGGGGCGCGGACGGTTGGTCGGCCACGTGCGGCGCGCCCCGCAACCACCGGTCCCACCACTGCCGGGCGATGGTGAGGAAATCGACCGGCCCGTGGGCCGACTCGTGGGGCAGCAGGTGGCCCCACGGCCCCACGATGAGGCGCTTGGGACCAGCGAGGCGCTCGTACGCCTCGACCATCCCGCCGGCGAACGAGTCGCGCCAGCCGGCGATGAGCAGCGCCGGCACGGTGATCGCGCCGCCTGGGATGACCGCGTCCCGCCACCGTGGATCGTCCGGTCCCCGGCGGGCGTAGTCCAACAGGATCGGCTCCACGTCGTGCAGTCGTCGCCGCCACCGGGCCTGCGCCGCGGCCGACTCGTAGTCCACAAGCGGAGGCAGGAGCTGCTGCAACAGCATCGACGCCCCACGATTCAACAGCGCGTGGAAGTCACCCCGGGCGCCGTCCGGATGGACGCTGTCGCGGCCCGCGTCCAGCGTGTGGGCCACGACGATGATCGCCCGCAGCGCCGCCGGGGCGCGGCTGGCGGCCCGCAGCGTGGTGTTGGCCGCGTACGAAAGGCCCCAGGCGCCCACCGATCCGTCACACCAGGGCGCCGCCGCCGCCCACTCGATCGCGGCCACCGCGTCGTCGCCGTCACCGGGGTCGAACTCGGGTCGCCGTATCCCATCCGAAGCCCCGGTCCCGCGTAGATCGACAATGACCGACGCATAACCCTGCTCGGCGAACCACCGGGCCGGCGCCTCATAGGTGGCGCCGGCGACGTAGTCCTTGCGGTACGGCACCACGGTGACCAGCGCCGGCACCCGGTCGGGCGTGGCCGGGCGATAGACGTCAGCCGACAACGTCACGCCGGGTTCACCGGTGGGGATGCGAACGTCGCGCTCGACCACGAGGTCGTGGGTGGGCGTGGGGGCGGTCACGTCGGTGGTCACGATAGTCCCCAGGATGCCATGAAAAGTGCTTCGCGTGAAGGGGTTGACAAGCCGGGGCGCGCGGGTGTTACCTACGCCTCACACACCCGTAACCGGTGATTTCGGCGCATGTACTCCTGATTGCGTTCATGGACTTCAAAATTGACGATTTCTTATAAAAGTGGAGGACCCGTGCGCACAGGCAGATGGCGGAACGCCCTGACCGTGGCCCTGGTCGCCGGACTGGTCCTGGCGGGGTGCGCCCGCCCCGAGACCGACCGTCAAGGGGACGACCGGACCCTGACCGTGGTCTCGGTCATCGCCCCCCAGACCCTCGATCCCGCGAAGACGGCCCAGAACAACGCCTGGTTGGAGCAGCTCGCCTACGAGCCGCTCATCGTCCGCCGCTCCGACGGCACCCTGCGGCCCGGACTCGCCGAGTCCTGGCACTACGAGGGCGACGACAACACGACGTTCGTGCTCACCCTCCGCGAGGGCGTCCGCTTCTCCGACGGCAGCGAGCTCACCGCGCAGACCGTGGTGGACCACCTGACCTACGTCGTCGAGGCGGGCGGCCAGATGGCGCCCTTCCTGGCCGGCAACACGTTCACCGCCGTCGACGACCGCACGGTGCGGATCACGGCCCCCGCCCCGAACCCCGACTTCCCGGTGATCCTCACCCAGGACTACATCATTGGGGGAGTCATCGGCCCAGCGGGCCTCGCCGATCCGTCCATTTTGGGCACCACGACGGTCGGGGCCGGCCCGTACATGCTCGACCCGGCGCAGACCGTGGCCGGCGACCACTACACCTACGTGCCCAACCCCCACTACTACGACCCGTCGGCCGTGCACTGGGACACGGTGGTGATCCGCATCATCACCAACCCGCAGTCGGTGCTCAACGCGCTGCGGACCGGCCAGGCCGACGTCGCGGTCGGTGACCCCGCCACGGTGACCGCCGCCGAGCAGGCCGGGCTGACCGTCGCCTCGGCCCTGTTCCTCTGGAGTGGCGTGGTGCTGGCCGACCGGGACGGCACGATGGTGCCGGCGCTGGCCGACGTGCGGGTCCGGCAGGCCCTCAACTACGCGACCGACCGGCAGGCGATCGCCGACGCCCTCTTCGCCGGCATCGGGTCTCCGGCCCACCAGGTCACCGTGCCCGACGGCTACGGCTACAACGAGTCGCTGGCCAACGCTTATCCGTACGATGTGGACGCTGCCCGCGAGCTGCTGGCGCAGGCCGGCTACCCGGACGGGTTCTCCCTGGCCATCGTGACCCCGCAGTACCAGCAGCTCAACCTGATCGCCCAGGCGCTGGCCCAGCAATGGGCGCAGATCGGCGTTGACTTGCAGATCACCGACTACGCCAACGCCAACCAGTACGCGGCGGAGGCGTTCGGCGGTCAGTTCCCCGCCTTCATGACCGCGTTCGGACACATCCCGATCTGGATGCAGGGACCGTCGCTCTTCCTCCCCGACGCGGCGTTCAACCCGTTCAAGAACGTCGACCCGACCCTGCAGGCGCTCTATGACGAGGCGGCCCGGGCCAGCGAGGCCGAGCGGCCGGAACGGGACCGGGCGGTGATCGAGTACCTCACCACCCAGGCGTGGTTCGTCCCGGTGGTCATGACCGGCCTGCCCTACTACGCCCGGGACACGGTCAGCGGCATCCGGACCTCCGCCCAGGAGCCGCTGCTGTCGCTCTACGAGATCGTCCCAGCCAACTGAACGGATGTCCCCATGGTCCGCGCGACGGTACGCTGGCTCGCCTCCTCGGCGGCCCTGTTGGTCGTCGTCACCGCGTTGACGTTCGTCCTCACGTCGATCGCGCCCGGCGACGCGGCAACCGCCATCCTGAGCAGCCAGAGCGGTTCGTACACCCCCGAGCAGGTGGAGCGGATGCGCCACCTGCTCGGGGAGGACCAGCCGCTGTGGGCCCGGTACGGCGCCTGGCTGGCCGATTTGGCCCGCGGCAGCCTCGGCACCGACCTGTTCAGCGGCCAACCCGTCACCGAGATCATCGCGGCCCGCCTGTTGCCGAGCATGTCGCTCGTGGTCGGCACGGTGCTCGTGGCCACGCTCGTCGGCACCTGGCTCGGCGCGGTCTCCGCCCGCCGGGGCGGGTTCGTCGGCCGGCTGGTCGACGTCGTGTCACTGCTCGGGTTCGCGGTGCCGAGTTTCTGGCTCGCCCTCGTGCTCATCGAGCTGTTCGCGGTGCGCTGGCGGCTCTTCCCGCCCGGCGGGTACGTCGATCCCCGCGACGACCTGGGCGGCTGGCTGGCCACCATGACGCTACCGGTGGTGACGCTGTCGGCCGGCGCCATCGCCTTCATTGCCAAGCAGACCCGCGACGCGATGTCCGACGTGCTGGCCCAGGAGTACATCACGATGCTGCGGGCGCGCGGTCTGTCGGAACGCTCCATTGTGTACAAACACGCGCTGCGCAACGCGGCGATCCCGGTCGTGACCATGCTCGGCCTCACGCTGGTAAGCCTGCTCAGCGGCGCCGTGGTGATCGAGGGCATCTTCTTCATCCCCGGGCTCGGGGAACGCGCGGTCGTGGCCACCGGCGACCACAACCTGCCGGTCATCACCGGCATCGCGTTCTGCTTCACGCTCGTCGTCGTCACGACCAACCTGATCGTCGACCTGGCCTACCGGGCCCTCAATCCCCGGGTGAGGCACTCATGAAGCGACTCGGCCTGTCCCCGACCGGCCTGGTGGCGGCCGGCTTCCTCCTGGTGGTGCTGCTGGCCAGCCTGGGCGCGCCCCTGCTGGCCCCGTACGACCCCGAACAGCAGGACCTGACCGCCGCGCTGGCCGGCCCGAGCGCGGAGCACTGGCTGGGTACCGACCGACTGGGGCGCGACGTGCTCAGCCGGCTCATGTACGGCGGGCACGTCACGTTCATCGCCGTAGCGGAGGCGGTCGCCGTCTACGTGGTGCTCGGCGCCGGGCTGGGCATCCTGGCCGGATACCTGGGTGGCTGGGTCGACCGACTCATCAACGGAATCTCCGACCTGCTGCTGGCCCTGCCGGGAATCATCATCCTGCTGATGGTCCTCGCGGTGTTCCCTAACAACGGGGCCGCCACGATGGCGGCGCTCGGTGCCATGACCTCACCGGTCCTGCTGCGGGTGACCCGCGGGGTGACGCTCGCCGTCCGCGAGGAGCTCTACGTCCGGGCGGCCCGGCTGTCCGGCCTGACCGCCGGCCGGATCATGGTCCGGCACATCCTGCCCCGGCTGGCCGGGCCGATCACCGTGCAGGTCTTCCTGTTCGCCGCCACCGCCGTGCTCGTGCAGAGCTCCCTGTCATTCCTCGGACTGGCCACGCCGGAGACGGTCGGACCGAGCTGGGGCAACATGGTGGCTCACGCGGCGGCCGTGACCAGTCAGGACCTGTGGCTCGCGGTCCCGACCGGCGGCATCCTCGTGCTGACCGTGCTGGCCCTGGGGCTGCTGGGCGACGCCGCCCGGGCCCGGCCGGCCCGCCGGGCCGCGCCCACCCGGGCCTACCGGCCGGTGGTCCCGGCCGTGACCTCGTCCCCGCCCGCGGTCCCCGGGCCCGCGACGGTCAACGGCGCGGCGCCACTGTTGTCGGTGCGCGGCCTGACGATCGCCGTTCCCGGGCCGGACGGGCCGGTCACGGTGGTTCGCGACGTGGACTTCGACGTGGCGGCCGGCGAGTGTGTCGGGCTGATCGGCGAATCCGGCTCCGGCAAGACCATGATCGCCCGCAGCCTGCTCGGGCTGCTGCCCGCTGGCGGCGCGGTGACCGCCGGCCACGCGCTGTTCCGGGACCGATCGGGATCGACCACAGTGGACCTGGCCCGCCTCGGCGAGCGGGAGTTCGCCGCCATCCGGGGCCGCCGGATCGGCCTGGTGTCCCAGGAGCCGTCGAGCAGCCTCGACCCGTCGTTCCGCGTCGGCAGCCAGCTGGCCGAGGTGATCCGACGCCACGAACCCATGTCGCGCCGCCAGGCCCGGGCCCGGGTGCTCGAGCTGCTGGCCACCGTGCGGCTGGCCGACCCGGAGCGGGTGGCCCGGCAGTATCCCCACGAGCTGTCGGGTGGGATGGCCCAGCGGGTGAGCATCGCGCTCGCGCTGGCCGGCAACCCGGCCCTGCTCGTGGCCGACGAGCCCACCACCGCGCTCGACGTCACCGTGCAGGCGGAGATCCTGGACCTGCTGCGCGACCTGCAGGCCCGGCTGGGCATGGCGGTGCTCCTGGTGACCCACGACTGGGGCGTGCTGGCCGACCTGGGCGAGCGGGCGGTCGTCGTCTACGCCGGGCAGGTGGTGGAGCAGGCCAGCGTGGACGACATCTACCGCGACCCCCGCCACCCGTACACCCGACGCCTGCTCGAGGCCAACCCGCACCGGGCGCCGGTGGGTCAGGGCCTGCCCACCATCGGCGGAGTCGTGCCGTCGCCGACGGTGTGGTGGCCGGGGTGCCGCTTCGAACCGCGCTGCCCGGACGCCACGCCCCGGTGCGTGGCGGGGCCGGTGCCGCTGGAACCCGTGGGGGGCGAGGTCGGTGGATCGGCCAACCGGCTGGTCCGGTGCGTTCGGGCGGAGGAGCTGGTGCGGCGATGATCCCTGAGCGGTCGACTCCCCTGTTGTCCCTGCGGAACGTGACGGTCAACTACGGTCGCGGTCGTCGGCGCCTGCCCGACGCGGTGCAGGACGTCTCCCTCGACCTGACGGCGGGCGAGACGCTGGCGCTGGTGGGCGAGAGCGGGTCGGGTAAGTCCACTGTGGGCAACGTCGTGCTCGGCCTGGTGCCGGTGCGGGCCGGCACCGTCACCTTCGCCGGCGAGGACATCACGCACGCGACCGGACGGCGCCGCCGCGAGCTCACCCGCCACATCCAGCCGATCTTCCAGGACCCGTACGGTTCGCTGAACCCGGTCCGGACCATCCGGCAGACACTGGTCGAGCCGCTGCTGGCCCACGAGCGCCTCACCGCAGCCGAGCAGCGCGAGCGGGTCGCGCTCGCGCTGTCGCGGGTGGGGCTCGAGCCCGACGCGGCCGACCGGTATCCGGCCCAGTTCTCCGGCGGGCAACGGCAGCGGATCGCCATCGCCCGCGCCCTGATGGTGTCGCCCCGCCTGATCGTGTGCGACGAGCCCACCAGCGCTCTGGATCTGTCCGTGCAGGCCCAGGTGCTCAACCTGCTGCGGCAGCTGCAGCGGGAGCTGCGCGTCAGCTACCTGTTCATCACACACGACCTCGCGATCGTCCGCCACGTCGCCGACCGCGTCGCCGTGCTCCGCCGGGGACGGATCGTCGAAACCGGGCCGACCGAGCAGGTGTACGAGAACCCGCGCGAGGCGTACACTTGGGCGCTCATCGCGGCCGCGCCCGTGCCCGACCCTGAGCAGCAGCGACGGCGTAGGCTGCTGACCGGGGCCGCGCAATCCGGTTCGCCTGGTCCGGCGCGGCCAGCCCCAGCCGAGTCGACGAGCGGTCGTTGAGAGGGAGCGCGCGTGTGACGAGCCAGGTCACGATCTACGACGTCGCCGCGTACGCCGGGGTCAGCATCTCCACGGTGTCGCAAACCCTCAACCGCCCGAACCGGGTCAATCCGAAGACCCGCGAGCGGGTCCTGAAGGCGATCGAGGAACTGCAGTACATGCCGAAGGCCCAGGCGGTCAGCCAGGCCCGGCGAGGCGTGGGGCGCATCGGCGTACTGGCCCCCTTCACCTCCTACGACTCGTTCCGCCGCCGACTCATGGGCGTGCTGGCCGAATCGAACGGGATCAACCGGGACGTCGTCGTCTACGACCACGAGTCGGCCGCCGCCAGCGTCTCACCCCTGCTGCGGACCCTCCCGGTCACCGGCCGCCTCGACGGCCTGCTCGTCATGGGCCTGCCGCTGGACGACGAGCTCGCCGAACAGCTCATCCAGCGACGCCTGCCGACGGTCCTCATCGACAGCTCCCGGCCGGAGTTCAGCACGGTGACGACCGACGACGACGAGGGCGGCGCGATGGTCGCCCGACACCTGTTGGAGCGGGGCCACACCTCGTTCGCCTTCGTGCAGGAACCGCAGGAGTCCAACGCCTTCCTGTCCCAGGGCCAGCGCCGCAACCGGGGCTTCTGCCGGGTGCTGAGCGAGGCCGGGATCGACCCGACGTCCGTCCGTACCGTGCTCACCGGCAACGACCTGCAGGCGAGCCGGGCCGCCCTGCACGAGGTGCTCGCGCTGCGCCCGCGGCCGACCGCGGTCTTCGCCCACCACGACGTCCTCGCCGCCGGCCTGCTGGTGGAGTGCCGGCGACTGGGGGTCCGGGTGCCGGACGACCTCGCCGTGGTCGGCTTCGACGACGGGCCGGTGGCCGAGGCGGCGGCGCTGACCACGGTCCGCCAGCCGTTCGAGGAGTCGGGCCGCATCGGGGCCCGGCTGCTGGGCGAGCTCATCAGCGGCGCCACCACCACCGTGCAGCGGGTCGTGCTCGGCCTGGAGCTGGTCGTCCGGGACTCCACATAGGAGCGTCATGCGGGCACCCGTGGTGGTCCGGATCCCGACCGGGGACGGCGCGACCCTGGCGGCCGACCTGTTCCGGCCCCGGACGCCGCCGCCCTGGCCCGCCCTGGTGAACCTGCTGCCGTACCGGCGGGACTCGGTCGCCGGCGCGGCCCTGTGGCCGCTGCTGAGAGCGTTCGCCGCGGCGGGCTACGCCTGCCTGCTCGTCGATCCGCGCGGGATGGGCTCCTCGGACGGGCCGGCTCGACCCCCGTTCGATCCCGCCGAGGCGGACGACGGTGTGGCCACCGTCACCTGGGTCGCCCGCCAACCCTGGTGCACGGGAGCGGTCGGGGCCTGGGGCTTCTCGTACGGCGCGCTCTACGCGCTGCGCACGGCCCGGGCGGCGCCGCGGGCCCTGCGGGCGGTGGTCGCGCTCATGCCACTGCTCGACCCCGAGCTCGACTTCGTCCATCCGGGCGGCGCGGCCGGGTGCCTGAACGCGCACGCGATGTGGAGCCTGGGGACGCTCACCAACGCGCTGCTGCCACCCCTGGACCGGCACCACGACGCGGCCGAGCAGCGGCGGTGGCGGGAGCGGCTGGCCAACCTGCGGCCGTACGGCGTGGATGTGCTCGCCCACCCGCCCGGGCATCCGGTCTGGCGCTCCCGGGTGGTCGACATCGCCGCCATCGACACGCCGGTGTACAGCGTGGGCGGCAGTCGGGACATGTTCGCCGACGCGGCGGTGCGGCTGTACGAGGGCGTGTCCGGGCCGCGCAAGCTGCTCCTGGGCCCGTGGTCGCACTCGCTGCCGAGCGACGCGCCCGTGCACCCGGTCGACCTCGCCGCCCTCACCATCCGCTGGTGGGACCGCTGGCTGCGGGGTGAGCCCAATGGCGTGGACACCGAGCCGCCGGTGACGGTGTATGTCCACGGCGGAGGCCACAGCCCCACCGGCGACCACGCCTCGAACGGAGCCCGGGCCGCTACCGACGGTCATATCCGCTTTGGTGAATGGATCGACCTGGACGCCCTGCCCGGGCTGGTCCCAGGGTGGCCCGCGCCGGTCCGGCTGGACCCGGACCGGCCGGTGGTGATCAGCGACCCGACGGTCGGGCCGCGCGGCGGGCTGTGGGGAATTCCCCACGGTTCGGGCGAACCGCTCGACCAGCACGGCGACGACCAGCGGTCGGTGATCTTCACCGGACCGCCGTTGGCCGAGCCTCTCCTCGTGCTCGGCCGGCCCGAGGTGACGGTCACCCGGCCGGGCCGCGTGGTGGTGAAACTCGCCGAGGTCGATCCCAGCGGCCGTTCCTGGCTCATCAGCGGCGGCATCGGCACCGGCCCGACCGTGCGGCTGGACCCGACGGCGTACCAGGTTCCGGCCGGCCACCGGCTGCGCATCGCGATCAGCGGTGGGTCCTTCCCCCGGCTCTGGCCCGCTCCCCTACCGGCGGGCGAGGTCGGGCCCGTGACGCTCCGGCTGCCCGCCGCCGTCTCGGGCAAACCGGCGACGCTGCCTGAGGCGCCGCCCCGGATCGGAACCGGGCTGTGGCGCTGGCACGAACCGCTCTGGGAGATCCAGAAGCGACCCGGGCGCGGCCTGACCGTCCGCCTCGGCGAGGCGTACGCGGCTGACCTGCCTCGCGGCGGGGTCAGCCTCGAGTCCCACCTCGTGACGACCAGCACCGTCCACGGTGGTGGATCAGCCGACGTGCAGGGAGAGGCGCGGACCACCGCCACGCTCGGTACCGGTGAGACCGTCGTCGTCGAGGTCCAGGTCGGGCTCACCCCCGACTCCGGTCGGCTGCAGGGCCGAATCAGCATCGACAACTTCGTGACTTTCGACCAGAGCTGGCTCGGCTGAGGCGGTTCGCCAGGCCCGCGTGATCAGGGTGGCGGCGGCCAACGCGGCCGCGGCGATCGCGACGAGCGCGCCATCGGCCAGGGCCACCGCGGTCAGGGCGGCCAGCCCGAGCGCCCCGCCGAACTGGCCGGACATCTGGTAGCTGGCGCTGGCCAGCCCGGCCTCGCCCGGAACCGACGTCGCGACCAGGCTCACCGGCACCGACTGGCCGCCGAATCCCAGGCCCAGCACCGCGAGGGCGGCCATCGCGCCGCCCACCGTGCCGACCGACACCAGCGCCGCCAGTCCGATCGCCCCGACAGCGGCGGTGGCCAGCCCGAGCACGGTGACGCTCGCGGAAGGCCATCGTCGCAGCAGCCGCGGGGCGACGAGCGCTCCGGCCACGATCCCCAGCGACAGCGGCAGCAGCGCCAGGCCGGCCGCCGACGGCGACAGTCCGGCGTCCTCCTGCAGCCAGAGCGTGCTCACGTAGCTGGTCCCGACCACCGCGCCCGAGCCGACGGCCAGGATCGCGCAGGCCGCCACCGACCGCGCCGGCAGCCGCGGCCCCCGCCGCCCGGGCGGGGTCTGTCCCGTGTGGACGGATGGCCCGGGGGTCGATGCCCCGGTCGCCGACGTATCGGCGCCCCAGGCCCCGCCGGCCGGCGGCCCAGCGGCCACCGTCTTGACCGTCGAGGTGAGGCGCACCGCGGCCACGGTGACGACGAGGCAGGCCACGGCCGGCATCCAGAACACCGCCCGCCAGCCCAGCGCCGAGGTCAGCGTCCCACCGACCACCGGGGCGACCGCGACCGCGGCGGCACCGGCGGCGCTCCAGAGGGCCAGCCCGGCCGTACGCTCCCGCGGGTCGCGCGTCCCGGTGACCAGCGCCAACGCCGCGGGACAGCCCAGCGCCCCGCCCACGCCCTGCACGGCTCGCCCGACCAGCATCAGCGCCACCGAGCCGGCCACCGCGCAGATCACGCAGCCGAGCCCGAACAATCCCAGGCCGCCGACGAACAGCCGACCGGGCCCGTACCGGTCGGCCGCCCACCCGCTCGGCAGCAGCAGGGCGCCGAAGGCCAGTGAGTAGGCGTTGACGACCCACGGCAGCTGGGCCGCGGTGAAGCCGAGCGCGTCGGCCAGGCTGGGGAGGGCGACCAGCACGATGGTGGCGTCGGCGAGGACCAGGATGTTCGCCGAACTGGCCAGCCACACCACCGCCCGTCGGCGGGAGGGGGTGCTTCGCTCGCCGGCCAGGCCCGGTCGTCCGCCGGTCATGACGGGCTGCCCGGGGCCGGGAGCGGGGAGGCGGTCGCGCTCGCCAGCGCGGCGGTGTCCGGCCGCCCGGTCACCCTGCTCGGGGTGACGGCGCCCCGC
>ERZ777003.4893-NODE-4893-length-10680-cov-4.489600_pt1 | contig 10680 bp, 9 predicted proteins | sample MGYA00374956_ERZ777003 | MGnify/ENA primary metagenome ERZ777003 (study PRJEB29302, sample SAMN06268252) | bioreactor metagenome | isolation source: Joint BioEnergy Institute, California, USA | place: USA:Joint BioEnergy Institute, California, USA | collected... | reverse complement strand
CTCCTGACGGGGGAGTCCGGGCCGCGGCCGTGTGCGGGGTCAGCGGAACGCGGGCAGCACCTCGTTCTTGAACAGCTCCAGCGTCGCCAGGACCTGCTCCTGGGGGGTGTCGTACCACTGCGCGCGCAGCACGATGTAGGTCAGCCCCTGGCTCTCCAGCTCCTTGAGCGCGCGGACCGCGCCCTCGGGGTCGGTGAACAGGTAGGAGGCGTCGGCGACCTCCACGGCGGCCTGCTCGGTGCTCAGGTGGCGGTAGTTCTCGCCCTGCTCCGGCGCGTTGAACTCCGCGTACTTGCGGGTGAGCGCGCCGCGGTAGCGCAGTCCCAGCTCCCGGGCGCGCCCGGCGTCGCGGTCGAGCAGCAGCTCCCGGCGCGCCACCAGTTCGGAGGGGCCGCGGCCCAGGCGCTCGCGCTCGGCCTGGTAGTGGCCCAGGACGACCTTGAGCTTCTCCGGGCTGGCGTGCGGCGGGACGATCCAGGCGTCGCCCAGCCGTGCGGCGCGCTGGGCGCCCTTCTTGTGCGGGCCGGCGCCGATCCAGATCTGCGGGCCGCCCTGCTGGACCGGCGTGAGGCTGATGTGCTGGTCGCGGACGGCGTAGTGGGTCCCCTCGAAGGTGACGCGCTCACCCGACCACAGTCGGCGGATCAGCTCGACGCTCTCCTCGAAGCGCGCCACGCGCTGGTCCATCGGGACGCCGAAGGACTCGAACTCGTTCTCCCGGTAGCCCATGCCGAACCCGGCGATGACCCGGCCGCCGGTGATGTGGTCGAGGGTCGCGAAGTCCTCGGCCACCTGGACCGGGTGGTGCAGGGGCAGGATGAACATGTTGGTGCCCAGCATCATGTCGCCCGCGTCCTGGGCCAGCGCGGACAGGATCGGCACCGGTTGCAGCGTCGGCATGTTGCCGAGGTAGTGCTGCAGCACCCAGATGGACGAGATCCCCGCGTCGCGGGCCGCGCGGACCTGCTCCCGCATGGCCGCGATGCGGTCGGCCGGGACCACGTCCGGGGGGAAGTCGTTCATGATGGCGAGACCGAACTTCAGCGCCATGAGCACCCCACTCATTCGATGTTATTGATGATAATCAAATTAGCCCACTTGGCGTCGGGGGGCAACGGGGGGTGGGCTTGAGGGTTGGGTATTAATTATGTTAATGATTGTTTTGATAGGTGCGATACGGTTCCCATACCCCAGGACGGCAAGGCATGGCTCTGGACCTCAAACCGCTGATCAACCCGGACTCGGTGGCCATCATCGGCGCGTCGCCCAACGAGGCCGGACACGCAGGACGCTGCCTGGCCAACCTGGAGCGGACCGGCTACCCCGGACGCATCTACCCGGTCAACCCCAAGTACGACAGCATCGGCGGGCACACCTGCTACGCCTCGGCCCGAGACCTGCCCGAACAGGTCGACGCAGCCTACCTGCTGGTGCCCGCCCGAGCGGTGGAGAGCGCCCTGGAGGACTGCCTGGAGCGCGGCATCCGCACGGTCACCATCTGCTCGGCGGGCTACGCCGAACTCGGTGAGGAGGGGGCGCGGCGCCAGCAGCGCCTGGTGGAGCGCGCCCGGGAACGCGGAGTCCGCCTGCTCGGCCCCAACTGCATCGGCGTGCTCAACCCCGTCGACACCTACGTCGGCTGCCCCACCTTCAACATCACCTACTCCTACACGCCCGGCTCCATCGCGCTGCTCAGCCAGAGCGGCGGCATGGCCGCCGCGCTGTTCAACCGCGCCCAGGGCCGCTCCATCGGCATCCGGGCCATGGTCAGCCTCGGCAACGAGGCCGACATTCGGCTGGGTGAACTGCTCGACGCCTTCGTCGCCGACCCGCAGACCCAGGTGATCGCGGTCTACGTCGAGCAGTTGCGCGACGCCGAACGCTTCGCCGCGGCCGCCGAGCGCGCCCGCGCGGCCGGAAAGCCGGTCGTGCTGCTCAAGGTCGGCGGCTCGGAGGCCGGACGGCGCACCGTGCTGGGCCACACCGGGGCCATGGCCGGAGAGCAGGCCGTCTTCTCCGGCATGATGCACCACCTGGGCGTCCTGGAGGTCGCCACGGTCGACGAACTGCTCAACGCCGCCTACGCGCTCAGCCGCCTGCCGCTCCCGGCCGGCCCCCGCCTCGGCGCGCTCAGCCCTTCCGGCGGCGAGTGCGGCTACATCGCCGACCGCGCCAGCGCCCACGGCCTGGACATGCCCCTGCCCACCCGGCAGACCCTCGACGAGCTGCGCGAGAAGCTCAAGCTGGCCCTGCCCGGCAACCCGCTGGACACCACCGGGCAGGTCATCGGCGACGGCGAACTGCTCAGCGAGGTCATGCGGATCTTCACCGCCGACCCCAACCTGGACATGGTCAACCTGGGCATCCCCACCTGGGGCCCCTACGACTCCGAGGCGCTGCTGCCGCGCATCATCGAGGCGGTCAAGAACTGCGACAAGCCCGCCGTGATCTCCGCCTGGACCGCCCGCGACCTCACCGAACGCGCCGAGGAACTGCTGCGCGAGTCCGGGGTGTGCTGGTTCGCCAGCTCCGACGACGCCATGGCCGCGCTGGCCAACCTGCACCGCTACGCCGAACTCGCCCGGATCCCCTCCGCCGCGCCCCCCGCCCCCGTCGCCCTGCCCCGGCCCGACACCGACGAGCTCAACGAGCACGCCGCCAAGCGGCTGCTCGCCGAGGGCGGAGTGCCCGTCGTCGCCGAGACCCTCGTCGTCGACGCCGACACGGCGTTGCAGGCCGCCCGACGGATCGGCGGGCCCCTCGTGGTCAAACTGGTCGCCTCCGGCGTCACCCACAAGTCCGAACTGGGCCTGGTACGACTGCTCGACACGGTCGAGGAGGCCGAAGCCGCCCTCGCCGACCTGGCCCGCGTCGCCGCCAAGGAGAACCTCGCCGTCGAGGGCTACCTCGTCGCCGAACGGCTGTCGGGAACCGAGATCATCCTCGGCGCGGTCCGCGACGACACCTTCGGCCCGGTCCTCATGGTCGGCGCCGGCGGAATCCTCGCCGAGCACTTCGCCGACCGGGTCTTCCTGCCCTGCCCCGCCGCCCCCGAGCAGGTGCGCGCCGCGATCGAGAGACTGGCCGTCCACCCCGTCCTCGCGGGCGCCCGCGGCCGCCACCACGACGTGGACGCACTGGTCGACGCCGCCGTCGCGCTCTCCCGGGTCTTCGCCGGCAGCCCGTGGATGACCGAGGTCGACCTCAACCCCGTCATCGTCGGACTCCGCGGCCAGGGCGCGGCCGCCGTCGACGCCGTCATCGGCCTGGCCCCCCGCGACTGACTGCCCCGCACCGGACCGCCGTCCGAGCGTCGAGGAGGCCGCACCGTGCCCGGGGCCGCGCCCCGGGCACGCCCGCTCCCGCTCGCAGCGGAGCCAGGACTCCCACCACACCAACCACGAGTGAGGAAGCAGCATGCAGAGCACGGGCACCCGGCAGGGGCAGGACGCGCAGACCGGAGGCGCCACCGCCTTCCCCCACCTGTTCCAGCCCTTCCAGATCGGGCCGATGAAGCTGCGCAACCGCGTCATGGCCCCGCCGCACTCCTCGGCCATCGGCAACCTGTGGGGCCCCGACGAGAAGGAGGCCGAACGCACCTTCGCCTACTGGCGCTCCCGCGTCGCCGACGGCGGCCCCGCCTGGGTCGGCGGAGTCACCGGACGGGTCGCCAACAAGCTGATCCCCGGGTTCGAGCCGCACGGCTACGGCGCCGAGACCAAGGGCTACTTCCGCCTCCCCTTCTACGTGGAGCGCATCGGACGGTTCGTCGACAAGATGCACTCCGCCGGAGCGGTGGTCACCACCCAGTTGACCCTGCTCGGCGGGGTGCCGCACGCCCCGTCGAACAGGCGCAGCTCGACGCTGTACAACCACCGCCCGCACGTGCTGCGCACCGACGAGATCGCCGAGTTCGTCGAGGAGTACCGGTTCTCGGCAGGCCAGGCCCGCAAGGCCGGGCTCGACGGCATCGAACTGCACCTCAACCACGACGACATGCTGGAGTGGTTCCTGTCGCCGCTGACCAACCAGCGCGACGACGCCTACGGCGGCTCCCTGGAGAACCGGGCGCGCTTCGCCGTCGAGGTGCTCACCGCCGTCCGCGAGGAGATCGGCACCGACATGGCGCTGGGAGTCCGCCTCAACCTGCGCGAGGAGGAGCCCGGCGGCTACACCGAGGCCGACGGCATCGAGATCGCCCAGTACCTGGAGTCCACCGGCCTGCTGGACTTCCTGCACGCCGTCATCGGCAGCCCGTGGGGCGACCCCAGCTACATCCAGCCCTACTTCTACGAGCCCGCGCAGTGGGCCGACCTCGCCGGCAGGCTGCGCCGGGCGGTGTCGCTGCCGGTCGTCTACTCGGGCCGGGTCAACAGCGTCGAGGTCGCCGAACAGGTGCTCGCCGACGGCAACGCCGACGTGGTGGGCATGGCCCGGGCGCTCATCGCCGACGGCGACATCCTGCGCAAGGCGCGCGAGGGCCGCCCCGAGGACATCCGGCCCTGCGTCGGCGGCAACGAGTGCATCACCCGCCGCTACGTCGACAAGCTGCCGTTCGGCTGCGCGGTCAACCCGCACACCAGCCACGAGATCGAGGGGCCGTGGCGGCGGGCGGCCCGCCCCCGACGGCTGCTGGTCGTGGGCGGCGGCCCCGCCGGGATGGAGCTGGCGGCCCTCACCGCCGAGAGCGGCCACACCGTGGAGCTGTGGGAGGCCGCCGACCATCTGGGCGGACAACTGCGCGCGGTGGTCAACGCGCCCTTCCAGCAGCAGATGGCCCGCTACCTGGACTGGCAGGAGCGCCGCCTGGCCAAGGCGGGGGTGCGCGTCCACTGCGGCAGGCGCGCCACCGTCGAGAACGTGCTCGCCGCGGACTTCGACGTGGTCGCGGTCGCCACGGGGGCCACCCCGCGGCGGCCCGCCGAGATCGAGGGGGTCGACCAGGACCACTTCGTCTACGACGTCCGCGACGTGCTCCTGGGCAACGTGGCGGTCGGCCAGGAGGTCCTGGTGGTCGCCCAGGACGACCACCTGCCGCCGCTGATGGTCGCCGACCACCTCAGCGAGCGCGGACACGACGTCACCATCGTCTACCCCACCGCGGGCCCCGCCCCGATGCTCGGCCGCTACATCCTGGGCGGCATGCTGGCGCGGCTGTCGGCCCGGGGCGTGGTGTTCCGCTTCATGGAGGACGTCATCGGCATCGAGGAGGACCGCATCCGGCTGCGCCACACCTACTCGCACCGGGAGAGCGAGCTGGGCGCCTTCGACTCGGTGGTGCTGGCCTGCGGCGGCGACGCCGACTCGGCGCTCCACGACGAGCTGATCGGCCGCGTGCCCGAGCTGCACCTCCTCGGCGACGCCTTCGCCCCCACCCGCCTGGTGGCCGTCACCCGCCAGGCCTACGCGCTGGCCAAGGAGCTGCAGAAGTAGCCCCGGCCCGGCCCTCCCGACGGACCCCGCGCACCCGAGCGCCCCGGTGCGCGGGGTCCGCCGTCCCGGCAGCGGACCGCCGTCGGGGAAGACCCGGTCCGCTGCCGGGGCCGTCGCGGGAGGCGTTCGGAAACGCGCGGAACGGAGGGGGAAGCGTTCAGATCTGTTCGGATTCCCGGTCGAGGGGGAGCAGATCCGCGATTTCGCCACGCGGGGCCGGTCGTCGCCGCTAGCGTCGTCCCCATGCCGACCCAAGAGCACGAGATGCTCATCGAACTGTTCCGCCACCGGCCCGGTCTGGCTGCGGCGCTGCTCGACGGCGTGTTCGACGTCGACGTGCCCGCCGACGCCCAGGCGAGACTGGAGTCGGGGGACCTCACCGAGTGCGCGCCCACCGAGTACCGCGCCGACGCGGTGGTCACCCTGAACGGCGAGCGCGAGCGCAGGGCGGTGGTGGTGGTGGAGGTCCAGCGCGACGGCGCGCACGCCCGGCGGTCCAAGCAGTGAAGCTGGCCCGCCTACCTGGCCACGCTGCGTTCCCGGCTGCGCTGCCCCACCGTGCTGCTCGTGGTCTGCCCCGACGACGCCACCGCCCGCTGGTGCGCCGAGCCCATCGACACCGGCCATCCCGGCTGGGTGCTGCGGCCCCTGGTGGTGGGACCGGGCGTGCTGCCCGTCGTGACCGACGCGGAGGAGGCCGCCCGCCTGCCCGAACTGGCCGTGCTGTCGGCCCTCGCCCACGGCGAGTCCCAGCCCCGGGTCCTGGACGCGCTGTACGCGGCCCTGGCGAGTGCCCAGGACACCGAACAGGCCCAGTTGTACGCTGACTACGTACTGGCCGCACTCCCCGAGGCCGCCCGTAAGCACCTGGAGGAACTCATGGCGACCGGAACCTACGAGTACCAGAGCGACTTCGCCCGCCGGTACGTGGAGCAGGGCCGCGCGGAAGGGCGTGAAGAAGGGCGCGCGGAGGGTGAGGCGCGTGCGGTGTTGCGGGTGCTGGCCGCGCGGCGGGTCGAGGTGTCCGAGGAGGTCCGTGAGCGGGTGCTGGGGTGCACGGACCCGGAGGTGCTGGACCGGTGGCTGGAGCGCGCCCTGACCGCACGCACCGCCCACGACCTGTTCACCGACTGAAGCCCCGGGACCGGGAAGGCAGCGACCGCTGAGGCCCGCGTCAGCGTGGCGGCCGGACCGCCACCACCCGCAGCCGCCGGTAGTCCGCCCACCAGGAGCCGTCCCGGTACAGGGTCGCACGCAGGCGCTCGCCCAGCTCGGCGAGGAACGCGTCGGGGTCGCCGACCCCCGCCAGCAGGTGCGGGGCGAACATGCGGACCCAGACGGCCAGGCCGTCCGCGCCGGTCAATCGGGTGGGGCGGTCGAACAACCAGGCGGCGCGCACCTCGAATCCGGCGTCCTCCAGCACGCGCGCATACCCGGCGACGGTGGGAAAGTACCAGGGCGAGGCGGCCTCGGGCAGGCCGTGCCCGGCGCGCAGGGCACGGGCCGCGGTGTCGATGGCGGAGACGTTGCCCGCACCGCCGAACTCGGCGACCAGGCGTCCGCCCGGACGCAGCGCGGAGTACAGGCAGGCGGCGGCGCGGCCGGCCTCGGGCACCCAGTGCAGCACGGCATTGCTCAGCACCGCGTCGAACTCCTCGCGGAACGGCAGGTCGCGCAGGTCGGCCACGCTGACCCTGATGCCGGGGAAGCGCGCTGCGGCCCGCCGCACCATCGCGGGGCTGGCGTCCACCCCGACCGCGTCCACGCCCGCCGCGGCCAGTTGCGCCACGTGCTCCCCGGTGCCGCACCCGGCGTCCAGGACCCGCTCACCGGGGGCCGCGTCGAGCAGGTCGAGCAGTGCCGCGCCGTATCCGGTGACGAAGGAGGGGCGGGCGTCGTACAGCTCGGCGTCCCAGGTCTGCGGGGTCATGCCGCGACCCTACCAGGTCGTCTCACGATAAGAAACGGGAGTCTCGAATGATGAGACATCGAGCGGGCGGGGCCGGGACCGGCGCGCGTCCCGGCCGCCGCCGTGCCGCACCCGCGGCGGGGGAGCGGCCGGGGGTCAGGGAGTCCCGGCCGCGCGGCCGCCGTCCAGCAGGGCGGCGACCGCGCCGGGCGTCCACGCCTCCCGCGCCCCGGGAAGACCGGCGAGGTGGGCAGCGACCCGGGAGACCGGCCAGCCGTGCGACTCGGCGAGCCCTACGCCGATCGTGCGCAGGTAGGCGGCACTGGGCGGCACCGGCCGCACCGACGCCATCGGCCACGGCGCGGCCAGCGTCACCATGGGCAGGCCCTCCAGGCGGCCCAGCACCACCAGCAGGTCGTAGCGTCCCGGCCCCAGCCGCAGCCGCCCGGCCGCCAGGAGCGCTCCCAGGTCCACGTCGGCCCCCGGCTCCCGGTACATCTCCTGCGCGGCGACGTCGCTGAACTGGGAGACGGTGACCAGGTAGGCGCGGGCGGGCGTCACCGCGGGCAGGTCCGGGTCGTACACCGCCAACCCGCCTCCCCACATCGGCGACTCCAGCGCGAAGTACACCCCGCCCCCGATCCACACCGCGCGCCGCCGGGCAGGCGGGGTGCGGTCGCGGCAGCCGGGGTTGGCGCGCCTTCCGCCGGGCGGCCGCCCGCCCCGCAGGTACCGGTCGAACCGGTGCGCGGCCATGTTCGCGCCGTAGCTGACGTACCAGACGCGGTCGGCGGGCACGGTCACGCCGCCGAGGGCACCAGGATCCGCTCGAAGCAGATGCTCTCCTCGCAGTCGACGTAGTGCCCGAACCGTTCGATCCGCTGGTAGCCGCACCGCTCGTACAGCCGTAGCGCCTCGGGCTGCTGGGTGCCCGCCTCCAGGCGCATGCGCAGCGCCCCCCGGCTGATCGCGGCCTCCTCCAGAGCGCGCAGCAGCACCTCGCCGATGCGGCGGCCCCGCCAGGCCGGGGTGACGTACATGCGTTTGATCTCGTAGGTCACGCTGTCGAGGCGGCGCAGCCCCCCGCAACCCACGGACACCGAGGTCTCGGCGTCCCTGGCGAGCAGGAACACGTCCACGTCCGCGGCCGAGGGTTTGGGACCGCGCTCCAGGTCGGCTCCGTACCGTCTGATGATCTCCGTCTCCTGCTCCTGGCGCAGTTTCACGCCGACGGGGTCGTCCCAGCTTGTGGCTTCCACGATCACTCCCACGCGAAGCAGGCTACCCCGATCGGAGAGGTGTGCTCCGGCGATCCGAGTGATTGGTCGTCACTGAGAGTGTCCATATCGGGATGAGGGCGACGATTCGGGCTGCCGGGAGGAGAGGATCCCCACCCCCGGAGGAGCGGGGGCACGGACCGCGCGGCGGCTCCGGGCCGTCCGGTGAGCGCTCCCAGGACGTGTGTAAAAGAAGGCGCCTCGGTCAGCAGGACGGGAGACGCGACCGCACGGCGGGCTGCGGTCGCGCCCGGGACCGGGGAACGGCCCGGCGGGGAGGAGCCCGGCGAGGAGCGACGGTGGCCAGAGCGGCTGAGGCCCCCGGCGGCGGAGTGAGCATCGCCCACGTGGTGATGATCGCGGCAGCCGCGGCGATGGGCGGATTCCTGTTCGGATACGACAGCGCCGTCATCAACGGCGCGGTGAGCGCGATCGAGGCGACCTTCCGGGTCAGTCCGACCGTGATCGGATTCACGGTGGCGGCGGCCCTGGTCGGCTCCGCCGCGGGCGCAGCGATCGCGGGCGGACTGGCCGACCGGATCGGCCGCATCAGGGTCATGCAGCTCGCGGCGGTGCTGTTCGCGGCCAGCGCCGTCGGCTCCGCGGTGCCCTTCACCGTCTGGGACCTGGCCTGGTGGCGGGTGGTCGGCGGAGTGGCGATCGGCATCGCCTCGGTGATCGCGCCCACCTACATCGCCGAGGTGTCGCCGCCCGCCTTCCGCGGCCGCCTCTCCTCACTGCAACAGTTGGCGATCGTCCTGGGCATCGCCATCTCCCAACTGGTCAACTACGGACTGGCCGCCGCGGCCGGAGGCAGCGCCCTGGACCGCTTCGGCCCGCTGCAAGCATGGCAGTGGATGCTCGGGATCGAGGTGCTCCCGGCGCTCCTGTACTTCCTGCTGTCGCTGGTCATCCCCGAGTCGCCGCGCCACCTGGTGCGCGTCGGCCGCGACGCCCAGGCCCGCCGGGTGCTCGCCGAGGTGGAGGGCGGTGACGTGGACGGACGCATCGCCGAGATCCGCCGCGCCCTCGGCACGGAGCGCCGACCCCACCTGCGCGACCTGCGCGGCCGCTACGGGCTGCTCGGCATCGTGTGGACCGGCATGGCACTGTCGGCGTTCCAGCAGCTTGTCGGCATCAACGTGATCTTCTACTACTCGGCGTCGCTGTGGCAGTCGGTGGGCGTCGCCGAGACCGACTCGCTGCTGCTGAGCCTCTTCACCTCCGTCGTCAACATCGTCGGCACCTTCATCGCGATCGCCCTGGTCGACCGGGTGGGCCGCAGACCGCTGCTGCTGGTCGGCTCGGTGGGCATGGCCGTGGCGCTGGCCGTGACCTCCTTCGCGTTCAGCCACGCCCGGGGCAGCGGGGACAGCGTGGTGCTGCCGCAGGAGTGGGGACTGGCGGCCCTGGCCTCGGCCAGCATGTTCGTGCTGTTCTTCGCCCTGTCGTGGGGCGTGGTCACCTGGGTGCTGCTGGGCGAGATGTTCCCGCTGCCCATCCGCGCCGCCGCCATGGCCGTGGCCACCGCCACCCAGTGGATCGCCAACTGGCTGGTGACCGTCACCTTCCCGGCGCTGAGCGACTGGAACCTGCCGTTCACCTACCTGGTGTACACGGCCTTCGCGGTACTGTCCTTCGCCTTCGTGCTCCGCTTCGTCCGCGAGACCAAGGGACGCACCCTGGAGTCGATGGCCGAACTCGCGGGGCGCTGAGGGCCGGGCCGCCGGAGGACCGGGCCTCAGCGCCCCTCCCGGCCCGCGGCGGGCGGTGGGCCACCCCGCGCACCGCGCGCCCGACGGTCCGGCCGCCGGTGCGGACCCGTGAGGTGGCTCAGGCCGGGGTGGGCTCCTCCTCGGCGCGGGGCCGGCGCAGCTCGGTCTCCACTGCCTCCACCGCCTCCACGGACTCGTGCTCCTTGTTGCGGCGGTACTCGCGCACCGAGTACGCGATGGCCGCGGCCCAGACGAGCGCGATGGCGATGTAGACGGTGGCCTGCACGTCACCCGGGGCACCGATCCAGTCGCTGCGCAGCAGGGTGCGGGTGTTGGTGAGGATGAT
>ERZ777003.4892-NODE-4892-length-10680-cov-4.941835_pt1 | contig 10680 bp, 10 predicted proteins | sample MGYA00374956_ERZ777003 | MGnify/ENA primary metagenome ERZ777003 (study PRJEB29302, sample SAMN06268252) | bioreactor metagenome | isolation source: Joint BioEnergy Institute, California, USA | place: USA:Joint BioEnergy Institute, California, USA | collected... | reverse complement strand
TGCCGTTCGCGGTCGTCCGGGCAGTCTCGGACACCGTGGCGGCTCCGTTGGTGCGCCCCGGCGTCGTGGGCGCTGGACTGGCGGCCCTGCGGGCGTTGCGCCGGGCGGTACCGGCCCTCGACGCCTGGGCGGATGCGGCGACGACGGCGTCCGATGTCAGGAAGGACGCCTTGCTGACGGTCCCTGCGCAGGAAGGCGTCCTTCCTGACGCTGAAACGGAGGTGAGCTGACCGTGGCGATGCCCTTGCACCTCAGCATTCGGCTGGCGTCCTACCTGCTCAAGCAGAAGCTGCGCGGCCGGAAGAAGTTCCCGGTGCTGGTCGAGCTCGAACCGCTCTTCGCCTGCAACCTCAAGTGCGCCGGCTGTGGGAAGATCGCGCAGCCGGCGAGCCTGCTCAAGCAACGGATGCCGGTCGAGCAGGCCGTCGCCGCGGTCGAGGAGAGCGGCGCGCCGATGGTGTCGATCGCCGGCGGTGAGCCGCTCATGCACCCACAGATCGACGAGATCGTGCGGCAGCTGCTCGCCCGGCGCAAGATCGTGTTCCTGTGCACCAACGGCCTGCTGCTGCCCAAGCACCTGCACAAGTTCAAGCCGCACCGCAACTTCGCCTGGGTCGTCCACATCGACGGCCTGCGCGAGCGGCACGACGCCTCGGTGCGCAAGCCCGGTGGCTTCGACGCCGCGGTCGAGGCGATCAAGATGGCGAAGGCGGCCGGGTTCCGGGTCATGACGAACACCACGTTCTTCAATACGGACACGCCGGAGGACGTGCGGGCCGTCCTCGACTTCCTCAACGACGAGTTGAAAGTCGACAACATGCAGATCTCGCCGGCGTACGCCTACCAGAAGGCGCCCGACCAGGAGCACTGGCTCGGGGTGGAGGAGACCCGGGCTCTGTTCGCCAAGGCGTTCGCCGACGGGCGCCGCAAGAAGTGGCGGCTCAACCACTCGCCGGTCTTCCTCGACTTCCTCGAGGGCAAGCGGGAACTCGAGTGCACCCCCTGGGGCATCCCGTCGTACTCGCTGCTGGGTTGGCAGCGTCCGTGCTACCTGCTCGACGACAGCTACGCGCAGACCTACCAGGAGCTCATCGAGACCACTGACTGGTCGGCCTTCGGGCGGGGCAAGGACCCGCGCTGTGCCAACTGCATGGCTCACTGTGGGTACGAGCCGAGCGCGGTCATCGCCACCCTGGGATCGCTGCGGGAGACGATTCGGGCGGCGGTCGCCAGCTGACGCGGTGCCGGCCGGGCCGACCGTACGATCGGGGCGTGACCGCCCTGGCGTCGCTGTGGCTGGACCGCGCGCTCGCGGTGGTCAGCGGCGCCGTCATGGTGCTCCTGGCGCTGGCGTACGTGACCCAGCCGCCGGTGCCGGGCGACGGGGCCGCCGCTGCGACGGTGGCCGGGGTGGTCGCCGCCCACGCCGCCTTGGCGGTGCGCAGCACCCATCCCCGCCTGGCGGTGGTCGTCGCCGCCGTCGGTGGGGCGGTGGCCGCCGGGTGCGGCTTCGAGGCGCCGGTGGTGGCCCTGCCCTTCGCCCTCTACTCCCTGGCGGTCACCTCGGTCGACGTGGCGTGGCCGCTGTGGTCGACCGTCGGATCGATCGGGCTGCTGACCATCGCCCGCCTCGTCGGCACCGGGGGCGACGGCGGCGCGAACCTCGCGCTGCGCGACGCCGCCCTCGTACTGGCCGCGGTCGCGGTCGGTGCCTGGGCGCGGGCCCACCGGCGGGCCGGACGCCAGGCGGTCGAGCTGGAGGCGGCCCGGCGCATCGCCGCCGAGCGCCTGGCCCTGTCGCGCGAGCTGCACGACCTGGCCGCCGGCGCGCTCACCGCCACCGCCGTCCAGGCCGGGGCCGCGGCCCACCTGAGCACCACCGCTCCGGAGACGGCCCAGGCAATGATCGCCGAGGTCGCCGAGCAGAGCCGGGCGGCGATGGCCCGACTCCGGTCGCTCGCGGCCGCGTTGCGCTCCGGCGACCTGCCGTCGCCGCATCCGGTGGCGCCGACGGTCGACGGGCTGGTGGAGCTGTACCGGCGGGCCGGGCTGGGCGTGCGCGGATCGTGGGTGAGCGCGGCCGGTGATGAGCCCGGGCCCGTCGCGGTCCGCCTCGTCGTGCAGGAGGCGCTCACCAACGTCCTGCGCCACGCGGGGCCGGTCGACGTCGAGCTGGCGGTCGACGAGGTCGACGGTGCCTGGCGGGTGCGGGTGGACAACCCGGTCCGGGAGCGGGCGGCGGTGGCCGAGCACCGGGGCGGGCTGGGCCTGGTGGGCCTGGGCGAGCGGGTCACCGCGGTGGGCGGGACGCTCGAGTACGGTCGGCGCGGCGACCGATTCGAGGTGATGGCGGTCGTTCCGATGACGGGGACGGGGCGATGATCCGGGTCGCGCTGGTCGAGGATCACGCCGTGGTTCGGCGTGGGCTGCGCGCTCTCATCGATGCATCCGAGGACATGCAGGTGGTGGCCGAGGCCGCCTCCGGCGTCGAGGGCCTGGCCGTCGTCGCGGAGACCCAGCCCGATGTGGTGTTGGTCGATGTGCGGCTGCCGGCCATGGACGGCATCACGGCCACCGAGCTGATGTTGCGGTCCGACGCCGAACCGCGGCCGCGCGTGGTGGTGCTCACCGCGTTCGGCGACGAGGCGACCGTCTTCGGGGCGCTGCGAGCCGGGGCCAGCGCCTTCCTCCTCAAGGACTCCCCACCCGAGGCCGTGCTGGGGGCCATCCGGACCGTGATGAACGGTGACGCCCTGGTCGGTCCCGAGGTGACCCGGATGGTGATCGAGCGCGCGCTGGCCGCCCCGGCGCCGCCCGACGCCCCGACCCCCGCGGCCCCGGCGGCCCGGCTGGCCGACCTGACCCCGCGCGAGGTCGAGGTGCTCGCCCTGGTCGGGGCGGGCCTGTCCAACGCCGAGATCAGCGAGCGGCTGGTCATCTCGGCCGCCACCACGAAGACGCACATCCGTCACCTGCTGGCCAAGACCGGCGCCCGTGACCGGGCCCAGCTGGTGATCCTGGCCTACGAGTCCGGCCTGGTCACCCCGGCCGCCTCCGTTGACCGGGCGGCGGCGGGCCGACGGCCGGGCGAACGCGGTATCGACGGACGGACGTCAGGTTGACCATGTCGAAATGACGGACATGGAGTCGATGATTGTCGTTGGGCTGCGCGCCGCCCGCCCACGTCCCCCGTTCCCGGGGCCATCATCCGATGACGATCGCCAAGAAACCAGTTCGGCCGCCCGGAGTGGCGCGCCTACGATGGCCGCGTGCAGACCTGGATCGAGCACCGGCGTGACGATGGAGAACGACTGGGCTGGATTCGCCCCGAGGGTGACCACTTCGTCGTCATCGACCTGCTCGGGCGCGAGGATCCCACGCCCCGGGACTGGCTGTCCGCCGAGGCGGCGTTGGAGGAGAAGGGGCTGGCGTGGCTGTCCGAGCCCTGGGAACTCGAGCGCGACGGCCGAGTGATCGGTGTGCGCATCGTCGGGGTCAGCCCGAGCGGGATCACGGTGAAGACCGAGGACTACGGCGCCATCGACATGCCGTTGACCGTCTATCACCTGCCGTTTCCCGCCCCGCCCGAGCTGCGCCCGCGCCGCGCGTCCTGACCACCGCGTGTCTTGATCACCATGCCGTGATCGCCGTCGGCTCGGGCCGCCGTCGGCCCTGACCACCCGCCCCACGTCCGCCCGTTGCACCGTGTGACGTACACCCGCCGCCCCCCCCGGTAGAGAGGCCGCCTACCCCGCTACTAAGGTAAGGCTTACCAAATGGACTTGAGGTAAGGCTTACCAAACCGGGATGGGCTTGATGCGATCTTTGCGGGTGCTGGCCGCGCTGTCGGCCGCGGTTCTCGTTCTCGCCGGGTGCGCGGGCACCACGGAGAACGGCCCCAGCGACGGCGGCGACGCGGCGGGCGGCGCGTTTCCGGTCACCATTCGGCACGCGTTCGGGGAAACGGTCATCCCGGCCAAGCCGGAGCGCGTCGCGGCCATCGCGTGGGCCAACCACGAGGTGGCGCTGGCGCTCGGCGTCGTGCCGGTCGGGTTCGCCGCCGTGTCGTGGGGCGACGACGACGGCGACGGCGTGCTCCCGTGGGTCGAGGACCGGCTCGCCGAGCTCGGGGCCGAGACTCCGGTGCTGTTCGACGAGACCGACGGCATCGACTTCGAGGCGGTGGCCGAGACGAACCCCGACGTCATCCTGGCCGCCTACTCCGGCCTGACCAAGGAGGAGTACGACACCCTGAGCCAGATCGCGCCGGTCGTCGCCTACCCCGGCCTGCCGTGGGCCACCTCGCTGGCGGACATGATCCGGCTCAACAGCCAGGCGCTCGGCCTGGCCGAGGAAGGCGAGCGGCTCATCGCCGACCTGGAGCGGCAGATCGACGACGCCCTCGGGCAGTACCCGGGCCTCACCGAGAAGAGCGTCATGTTTAGCTGGTTCGATCTGAACGACCTCAGTCAGATCGGTTTCTACACGACCCACGACACCCGGCCCGGCTTCCTCGCGAGCGTCGGGTTCAAGACTCCGTCGATCGTCGCGGAGCGGTCGGCCGCCTCGGAGTCGTTCTTCGAGACCGTCAGTGCCGAGCAGGCCGACCTGTTCGCCGACGTCGACATCATCGTGGCGTACGACACGCCCGACGCGGCCGGCCTGGCCGCGGCCCAGGCGGACCCGCTGCTGTCCCGCATCCCGGCCATCGCCCGCGGCTCGGTGGTCACGCTCGAGAACGGCACACCGTTGGCCGCGGCGGCCAACCCCTCGCCGTTGTCGGTGAGCTGGGGCATCGCCGACTACATCGCCCTGCTCGCGGCGGCGGCCGACAAGGCCGGCGGGGCCGACTGAGGCGACGGGACCCGCGTGACCACCCTCGTCGCTCCGCAGCGGTCATCGGACGTCGCGACCCCGCGGCGTCCGATGACCGCCCGGCTGGGCTGGCTCGGGGTCGCCGTGGTGGCGCTGCTGGTGGCCACCGTGGCGTCGGTGGCCCTGGGCTCCCGCGTGGTCAGCGTCGACGAGGTCGTCTCGGCGTTCACCGGAGCCGAGGACGGCATCGCCCAGGCGGCCGTCCGGAGCCGCATCCCGCGGACGATCCTGGCCCTGCTCGTCGGGGCGACTCTGGGTATCGCCGGCTCGGTGCTGCAGGCGGTCACCCGCAACCCGCTGGCCGACCCGCAGATGCTCGGCATCACGTCGGGGGCCTCGCTGTTCGTGGTGGTCGGCATCGCTTTCGTGGGGCTGTCCAGCCCGGCGGCGTACATCTGGGTGGCCATCGCCGGGGCGGCCCTGGCCGCGATTTTCGTCTACACGATCGGCTCGCTCGGGCGGGGCGGCCCTACGCCGCTCAAGCTGGCCCTGGCCGGGGCGGCGACCACGGCCGCCTTCAGCGCGCTGGTCAGTGCGGTCCTGCTGCCCCGTATCGAGGTCATGGACGACTTCCGGTTCTGGCAGATCGGCGGGGTCGGCGGGGCCACCTACGAGAAGCTCACCCTGGTGGCGCCGTTCCTGGCCGTGGGCACGCTGATCTGCGTGGCCTGCGCGCGGGGGCTCAACGCGCTGGCCCTGGGTGACGCCGTGGCGGCGGGGCTCGGCGAGCGTGTGCTGCGCACCCGCCTGGTGGCCGCGGCCGGCGCGTTCATCCTGTGCGGCGCCGCCACCGCCGTGGCCGGTCCCATCGGGTTCGTCGGGCTCGTGGTGCCGCACGCCTGTCGTCTGCTGGTGGGGGTCGACCACCGGTGGCTGCTGCCCTTCTCCGCCCTCGTGGGCGCCACGCTGCTCACCGTGGCCGACGTGGCCGGCCGGGTGGTCGCGCGACCGTCCGAAGTGGACGTCGGTATCGTCACGGCGCTCATCGGTGCGCCGTTCTTCATCGCCATCGTCCGCCGTCTGAAGGTCCGGGCCCTATGAGCGTGGTCGATGTCGTGGTGGCCGGCCGTGTCCGGCGGGCCTGGCGCTGGCGACTGGTCGTGACCGTCCTCGCCGTGGCGGTCGTGGCCGCGTTCAGCGTGAGCCTGATGGTCGGCCGGACGTTCTACGGCCCCGACGAGGTGCTGCGTGTCATCGCCGGCCAGACCGTGCCCGGAGCGTCGTTCACCGTGGGCGTGCTGCGCCTGCCGCGGGCCGTGCTGGCGGTGCTGACCGGGTTCGCGTTCGGCCTGGCCGGGGTGACGTTCCAGACCATGCTGCGCAACGCGCTCGCCGCGCCCGACATCATCGGCATCAGCTCGGGCGCGAGTGTGGCCGCCGTGTTCGCCATCCTGGTGCTGGATGTGACCTCGGCGACGACCGTGTCGGTGATGGCGATCCTGACCGCCCTGGCCACGGCGGCTCTTATCTATGTCCTCGCCTACAAGGACGGCGTCGTCGGGACCCGGCTCATCCTCATCGGGATCGGCGTCTCGGCCATCCTGCAGAGCCTGGTCAGCTACCTCATCGTCCGGGCAGCCGCCTGGGACCTGCAGGTCGCCATGCGCTGGCTGACCGGCAGCCTCAACGCCGCCACCTGGAGCCGGGTCCTGCCGTTGGCCGGGGCGATCGCGGTGCTCACCCCGCTGCTGCTCAGCCAGGCGCGCAACCTTGAGCTGCTGCGGCTGGGCGACGACACGGCCGCGGCTCTCGGCGTCCGGGTGGGACGGACCCGGCTGGTCGTGATCCTCGGCGCGGTGGCGCTGATCGCCTTCGCCACAGCCGCTGCCGGTCCCATCGCGTTCGTGGCGTTCCTGGCCGGTCCGATCGCGGCGCGGGTCGTCGGGCCGAGCCAGTCGCTCATGATCCCGGCCGCCCTGATCGGCGCCCTGCTCGTCCTCGTCTCCGATTTCGTCGGTCAGTTCGCCTTCGGCACGCGCTACCCGGTCGGCGTCGTCACCGGTGCCCTCGGCGCGCTGTACCTCGTGTTCCTGCTCGCTCGCACCCATCGCTCGGGAGGTTCGCTGTGACCGACACCCATGTCCTGCGCGTCGAGGGCGTCACCCTCGCGTACGGCGAGCACACGGTGGTCGAGTCGCTCGACCTGCTCGTGCCGCCCGGCCAGATCACGGTCATCATCGGCGCCAACGCGTGCGGCAAGTCGACCCTCCTGCGGGCGATGGCCCGGCTGCTGGCCCCGCGGCAGGGCCGGGTGGTGCTCGACGGCAAGGACCTGCACCGTCTCCCGACCCGGGAGGTCGCGCGCACCCTCGGGCTGCTGCCGCAGTCGCCGGTCGCCCCTGAGGGCATCACGGTGGCGGACCTGGTCGCCCGCGGCCGCCACCCGTACCGGCGGCTGCTGGCCCGGTGGACGGCCGAGGACGACGCGGCCGTGGCCCGGGCGCTGGAGCTCACCGGCACGGCCGACCTCGCGGACCGACCGGTCGACGAGCTCTCCGGTGGCCAGCGGCAGCGCGTGTGGATCGCCATGGCCCTGGCCCAGGAGACCGACATCCTGCTGCTGGACGAGCCGACGACGTTCCTCGACTTGAGCCACCAGGTGGAGGTGCTCGACCTGCTCACCGACCTCAACCGTGAGCGGGGCACGACGATCGTCATGGTGCTGCACGACCTCAACCTCGCGGCCCGCTACGCGGACCACCTGGTGGCGGTGAAGGCCGGCCGGATCTCCGCGGCGGGCGCCCCGGAGGCGGTGCTGGACGCGCGGCTGGTGCGGGAGGTCTTCGCCATGGACAGCCAGGTCATCACCGATCCGGTCTCCGGCCGGCCGCTGGTCCTGCCGATCAGCCGGCATCACTGCGGGGTCGCTCGCCGCGAGCCCGTCGCGGTGGCGGTGTGACATGCGGGCCTTTCACGCCACCGTGGTCGAGGTGACCGACCTCAGCCCGGCCATGCGCCGGGTGGTCTTCGGCGGTCCCGGCCTGGCCGAGTTCCGCAGCACCGGGGTCGGGGACGAGTACATCCGGCTGCTGTTCCCGCCGGATCCCGAGCAGGTTCCCGAGCTGCCGCCGATCGTGAACGGCGCGATCGACTACAGTGCCATCGACGTCAGTCGGTTGCGGACGTACACGGTCCGCGACCACGACCCGGTCACCGGACGGCTCACCGTCGACTTCGTCGTGCACGAGGGCGGCGTGGGCGCCCGGTGGGCCCGGCAAGCCGTCCCGGGCCAGGTGATCGCCATCAACTCGCCCGACGCGCTCTACTCGCCGCCGCCCGGCCTGCAGTGGCTCGCGCTGGTGGCCGACTACGCCGGGCTGCCGGCGGCGGCGCGCATCGCCGAGACCACCCCGGACCACGTCCGCGTCCGCTTGGTCGTCGAGATCGCCGACGACTCCCATCGGATCCCCATCGCCGCCCGACCCAACCTCGAGGTCACGTGGCTCATCGGCGGCAACGGCCACGGGCCCAGCCGGCTGGAGGAGGTGGTGCGCACGCTGCCCCGGCCGGCGGGCGTGGGCTACATCTGGGTCGCCGGCGAGAGCCGGGTCCTGCGCGGCGTCCGCCGGTACCTGCGCAAGGAGCTCGGCCTGCCGCCGACGGCGTACAAGACCGTGGGTTACTGGATCGAGCGGGCCGAACAGTGGCGCGAGCGCTACGCAGCGCTCGACGAGGCGACGCGCCGCGAGCTGGAGTCGCTGTGGTCCAGCGGTCGCGACGAGCAGGAGATCGAGGACGAGTACGACGAGCGGCTCGCCCGCCTGGGCCTGTGACGAGCGGCTCGTCCACCGGCGCCCGCCCGGCGTGACCGTCGCGGGCTGGGCACGGCCCCAGGGACCGGGGCCACGGCCCCCGTTGGCGACGGCGGGACCACGGTCGACGACGTCAGCCCCAGGGCGTACGGGCCGGATCAGCCCGTGCGGCGATGCACCCGGCCGGTCGGGCGACGAACGATCGGGGCATGTCGGACGAGGCTGAGCCGCTGGTGCGGCTGGACCGGGTGACCCGGACGTACGCGGACGGCGCCGCCCCGGTCGTCGCGCTGGCGGAGACCACGATGGAGATTCCCGCCGGCCGGCTCGTCATGGTGATGGGGCCGTCCGGATCGGGCAAGTCCACCCTGCTGGCGCTCATCGGAGGGCTCGACGTCCCCACCGCGGGTCGCGTCACCGTGCTGGGGCACGACGTCGCGGCGCTGAGCCCGGAGGAGCAGGCGCGGCTGCGCCGGCGGGTGGTGGGGTACGTGTTCCAGGACCTGAACCTGCTGCCCGGGCTGACCGCGGAGGAGAACGTCGCCCTGCCGCTGGAGCTCGACGGGGCCTCGTACCGTACGGCCGCCCGGGCGGCCCGCGAGGCGCTCGCCCGGGTCGGGCTCGCCGGCAAGGAGTCCCGGTTCCCGGCTCACCTGTCCGGCGGCGAGCAGCAGCGGGTCGCGATCGCGCGGGCGCTGGTCAACGGCCGGCGCGTGATCCTGGCCGACGAGCCGACCGGGGCGCTGGACAGCGCGACCGGCAGCGCGGTCATCGATCTGCTGCGCCGGTTCTGCGACACCGGTGGGTCGTGCGTGATGGTGACCCACAACCCCGCGCACGCCGAGGTGGCCGACGTCGTGGTGCGGCTGCGCGACGGCGTGGTCACCGAGGTCGAGCACCGCCGCGTCCCGGGGCGAATGGCATGAGCGCCCGCGCCGCGCTGCTGCGGCTGGCTCGGCGCGACGCCCGCCAGCACCTCCGCCGGACGCTGCTCATGCTGGCCCTCATCGCGTTGCCCATCGCCGGGACCACGCTGGCCGCCACGCTTTACACGACCCTGCGCGTGACCGGCGAGGACCGGGCGACCGCGGCGATGGGGCAGGCCGATCTGGCGCTCTATGTCTCGTCACATGTCGATCAATCTGTGGAGTGGTCGGCGGCCGCCGAGCTGCTGGGCCCGGTCGAGCACGTCGAACCGGTGGCGATCCGGACCCACCAGCTCCACGGCCGTTCCTCCACTGTGGAGGCTGCCGTCTGGGCGGCCGACGAATCCCGGACGATTCGGCAGATGCTGCACCTGGTCGACGGCGCCTGGCCGGACCGCCCGGGCGAGCTGCTGCTGACTCCGGCCCTGGCGGCCGACCTCGGCGTCCGGGTCGGCGACCAGGTGACGCTCGCCGGCGACCGGTTCACGGTCGTCGGGCTCGCCCGCGACCGGCTCGACCTCGACCGGCGGCTCGGGGCGACCGTCCGGGGCGCCCAGCCACCCACCGCCTGGTTCGTCACGCTCCCCGCGGGCACCACTCTCGACCTCGCCACGAGCAGCGCTCTGGAGGCGCGCGGCTTCATCCCGGCGCAGCGCACCACGATCGTCGCGGCGAACGCGGGCGAGGCGGCGCTCGGCATCGTGCTGCTCGGCGGCCTCGGCTTCGTGGTGGTCATGCTGGTGGCCGCAGCGGCGTTCGCGGTCGTGGCCGAACAGCGCCGCCTCGACCTGGCCCAGCTGCGGGCGGTCGGCGCCACCCCGCGTCAGCTCCGGACGGCGGTCACGGCCAGCGGCTGGGTGGTGGGCGGGCTCGCGGCGGTCGTCGGGGTCGTGGTCGGGATCGGGACGGCCGTCCTGGCCCGAGGAGGGCTCGAACGCCTCGCCGGCCGGGCCATCACCGAGGTGCGGGTGCCGTGGGCGGCCGTGGCCGCGATCGTGGTCGTCGGGGTGCTCACCGCGGTCGTCGCGGCACGGGTGCCGGCCCGGCGGGCCGCCGAGGGAGCGGCCAAGGATGCGTTGGCCGGGACCGTCGCGCAGCGGGCGTGGGAGCGGCCGCCGACCGTCCGG
>ERZ777003.4889-NODE-4889-length-10687-cov-6.151147_pt1 | contig 10687 bp, 13 predicted proteins | sample MGYA00374956_ERZ777003 | MGnify/ENA primary metagenome ERZ777003 (study PRJEB29302, sample SAMN06268252) | bioreactor metagenome | isolation source: Joint BioEnergy Institute, California, USA | place: USA:Joint BioEnergy Institute, California, USA | collected... | reverse complement strand
TACGGGGGCAGGCGCCCGGCGGCAGCAGCCGGCAAGGCGCTGCGCCGGACGCTAGCCGCGCCGCGGTCGCCCCTACGCCACTGCGTAGGTCCCGCCCGAGGCCGCCGCGCCGATCATCGCCTCGAACACCGCGACGCCGTGGATCGCCTCCTCGAGCGGCAGGGGATAGGCCGGCCCGCCTGCGACCGCCGCCGCGAAGGCCATCAGCTCCGCGCGCTCGATGTCGGTCTTCGGGAAGTCGCGCACCCAGCCCTCGCCCTCAAGCGGCGTGAAGCGCAGCCGCTCCGGCCCGTCCATCTCCAGGGTCGCGCGGGTGCCGAACAGCGTCACGCGCCAGTGCCGCGGCACGGCAGCGAGGGTGGCGAAGGTGCAGGTGGCACCCGAGGCGAAGCGGCCGAGCATCGCCGTCGTGTCGTCGATGCTCGGCAGCACCTGCCGCACCGAGGTGACCGTCACGCTGGCGAAGGGCCCCATCAGATGGATCAGCATGTCCACCATGTGGATGCCCATCCCGCCCATGCCGCCGAGCGGACTCTCCTCGCGATCGCTCCGCCAGGAATCGGGCGCGTAGCCGAGCGCGCCGGGGCCGCTCATGTTGCCCTCCGCGTGCAGCACGCGCCCGAGCGCCCCCTCGGCGACCATCCGCCGCATCTCCGCCGTCGCGGGCAGGAAGCGGCGGTTGTGGCCGAGCGCGAGCACCACGCCGGCCTCGCGGCACGCGGCGACCGCGGCCTCGGCGCTCGCCTTGCTCAGCGTGAAGGGCTTCTCGACGAAGACGTGCTTGCCGGCCCGCGCGGCGGAGATGACCTGCTCGGCGTGCTGGCCGTGCGGCGTGGCGAGCACGACGGCCTTCACCGCCGGGTCGGCGAGCACCGCTCCATAGCTCTCGTGCAGCCGGATGCCCTGCTGCGCGGCCCAGTCGCGTGCCCGCTCCAGGCGGCCGGTGGTGCCGGCAACGAAGCGGATGCCGGTGTCGTTCTTCCCCTGCACGCTCTCGACCAGCGTGCGTCCCCAGCGGCCCATGCCGATGATCGCGGCGTCCAGCATTCCTGACTCTCCCCCTATCCTCGTCCTGTGCCTTGCGGGGGCGGGCCCTCCAGCGCCGCTTCCATGCGCGGCAGGCACAGCATGCCCAGCCCGAAGACCACGAGCGCCAGCAGCGCCGCGATGATCGTCGGCCAGCGCAGTCCGAAGGCCTCGCCGAGCAGGCCGAGGATCAGCGCGCCGAGCGCCGGGAAGACCCGCACGATGAGGCCCCAGAGACTGAGGACCCGTCCGCGCATCGCCGGGTCCGAAGCGCTCTGCGCCAGGGTCTGCGCCGCGATCCCGTGCACCGAGGACACGGCGCCGAGCAGTCCGGCGCAGAACACGCCGAAGGGGAACCATCCGGTCGCCACGAACCCCATCAGGGCCAGGCCCTGCCCGGCAATCGCCAGGTTCGAGATGCGCGTCGTCCCGGCCAGGCGCCCGCGCGAGGCGAGCAGCACGCCGGCCACCAGCGCGCCGATGCCGAAGGCGCCCGTCAGCATCGCGAGCCCCTGGACACCCATGCCGAACAGCCGCTCGACATAGGGCGGCAGGATCTCCTGCACCCCGCGCACGAGCAGCGCGACCGCCGCCGCCAGGCCGAGGACCGGGCCGAGGCCCGGATGGCGCGCGGCGTAGCGCAGCCCCGCCAGCACGTCGCCGAGCAGGCTGCCCCGGCCCGCATGGCCCCGCCGCTCCGTCTGCGCGACGGCGAGCATCGGCACGGTCAGCGTCGCGACGACATAGGCGGAGGCGTTGAACAGGATCGCCGGCGCCGGGCCGTAGACCGCGATCAGCGGGCCCGCCAAGGCCGGCCCGATGAAGCGCGCGACGTTGAAGCACAGGCTGTTCAGCGCCACGGCGGCCGGCAGGTCGGCGGGCGGGACGACCGCGGGCACCAGGGTCTGCCGCGCCGGCTGGGCGAAGCTCTGCGCCATGCCGCCGGCCAGCTCGAAGACCAGCAGGGTGGCAATGCCGAGCAGGCCGGTCGCGGCGAGCAGCCCAAGCGTCGCCGCCTGCGCGGCGATGCCGAGCTGGGCCACCATGGTCAGCCTCATCCGGTCCACGCGGTCGGCCATGGCGCCGGCGAGCGGACTCACCACAACCGCCGGGATCAGGTCGCAGAACGCCACCAGCCCGACCCAGGAGGAGCTGCCGGTCAGCTCCCAGGCCAGCCAGATCACCGCGACGCGGTGCATCCACAAGCCGGTCCAGGAGAGCAGGGAGGAGGCGAAGAAGATCCGCGCGTTGCGGTGCGACAGCGCCCGGGTCAGGGCGGCAAAGCGCGGGGAGGAGCCGAGCGCAGCCATGGCGGCCGCGCTGCCCTTAGGATCTGCCCCCCGCCGGCCGGCCAGGCGAGGACGCGGGCGCCGGCGCACCGATCGCGCCGCCGCCGCGCCGCCCCAGCGCCTCCTCGCCGGTGTACCGGCGGACGCATTCGTCGGTGAGCCTGTCGCGTTCGTATTGCTGGGCCAGGCGGTCGGTCTCGGCGCGCAGCGTCGGGATGTTGGCCTGCACGCCCACGCGGTTGTCGCCCTCGTCGGTGCGCATCTGCTGGCCGCGGTCGCGGTACAGGACGACGCGCGTCGCCTCGCGCCGGCAGGCCTCGACCAGGGCGTCGCGCGAGACCCGCCCGCTCCCGTCCGGCGCCGAACCGGCGGCGCGTGGCGCGGGCGCCCCGGCGGCCGAGACCGCCGGCGAAACCGGCGGCGCCGGCGCAAAGGGCGCGCAGGAGGCAATGAGCAGGAGGGCGGAGAGGGAGAGGATACGGCTCATGCGACGGGAACTCCGGCGGCAGGCAGGGGCAGCGTGCGGGACAATAGGCGCGCCAGCCCCGCCTCGTCGAACCGCGCCGTCGAGTCGAGCGGCTGGCGCGCGGCGGCGGCGAGCAGGGTCGGGTGCAGCTCGATCCCGCCTCCTCCGGGCGCGACGTCGTAAAGTTCGGAGAGCCAGGCAGCGCGGGTCATCACTTCGACAAGGGCAAGCAGACGCAGGCAGAGGGCCAGGCCGCCGACGCTGTCCAGCCCGACGAGGCGGTCTACCGCCTCCGCCCAGCAGCGGGCGTCGCGGTCGGCGATGGCGATTTCCGTGGTCTCGCTGCCCTCCGGCGCCTCGGCAGCGGCGGTGCCGTCCAGGCGGCGGTTGAACAGCAGCAGGCGCGGCGGGCCCCAGATCCGAGCCGTCGCGGCCTCGCGCGCCGCATCCCAGGCGCGCAGCAGCTCGCGCGGCGGCACCGGCGGCAGGCGCTCGGGCGGGAGGGCGACGGCGTAGGCCAGGGCGCCGTCCGGCGCCCGGGCCACCTGGATGGTCTCGGGCATCGTGTGAGTCTGACGCCCCTGACGGTGCCGCGCCAGGGGGGGGCGCGCCGAAACGAATGCGCGGACTTGTGGAGGAGGCAGGGTAGGGGGACTGGCCGGCCGCCTCCCGCGCCTCCGCGCGCGCATCGCTGCATTGCCAGACGCGATGCCACCGGAGGCGACCAACTCGGCCCACGCATCCGTGGGCGTGGGGACGATGACTTCGGCGACGTCCGGGGTCTGACGCCCGGCCCGGGCATCCGCATGTTGCCCGGAGCGCGGCGCCACGGTGCCGCAGGCTGGGAAGCGCCCGCCGGATCGAGGGTGCGTGTCGCCGCTTGACCTTCCTGTGCGGGAGCGCAGGCTTCCCCTATGACTGATCCCGCCGCCCTCTCCGCCACCGAGGCCGCCCGCCGTATCCGTGCTGGCCGCCTCTCCGCCGCCGCCCTCATGGAGGCCTGTCTCGACCGCATCGCGCGGCGCGAGCCGGAAATCCGGGCCTTCGCCTGGCTCGATCCTGCCGCGGCGCGGCGCGCGGCGGAGCGGGCGGACCGTGCTGGGCTCGCCGACAAGCCGCTCGCTGGCCTGCCGCTCGGCGTGAAGGACGTGCTCGACACCGCCGACCTGCCCTCGCAATACGGCTCGCCGATCTGGGCCGGGCACCGGCCGCGCGCCGACGCTGCCGCGGTGGCGCTGGCGCGGGCCGCGGGGGCGGTCGTCATCGGCAAGACCGTCACCACCGAATTCGCCACGCGGCATCCCGGGCCGACCGCCAATCCGCACAACCCGCGGCACACGCCCGGCGGTTCGTCTTCCGGCTCGGCGGCCGGCCTGGCGGCGGGGTTCTTCCCGCTCGCCTTCGGCACCCAGACCGCGGGCAGCATCATCCGCCCCGCCGCCTTCTGCGGCGTCGTCGGCTACAAGCCGAGCTTCGGCACGATCCATCGCGGCGGGATGAAGGTGATGAGCGAATCGCTCGACACCATCGGCGTGATGGCCCGCAGCGTCGCCGACTGCGCGCTCGCGGTGGGCGCGATGACGGGGCGCGACCTCGGCGATCCGGAAGCGTCGAAGCCGGAGCGCGCGCCGCGCCTGGCTCTCTGCCTCGGCCCGACCGCCGAGCGCGCCGCGCCGGAGACGCGCGCGCTGCTCGACCGCGCGGCGGAGGCCTGCCGCCACGCCGGCGCGACGGTGGAGCCGCGCGAGATGCCGCCCACGGTCGCCCGCGCTCTGGAGTGGCATGGCCACGTGATGAACATGGAAAGCGCGCACGCCCTGGCCTGGGAGCTGGCCGAAGCGCCCGCGCAGCTCTCCGAGGGGCTGCGCGAGCGGATGGACTGGGCGCGCGCCCAGCCGCCAACGGCGCTGGAGGAGGGCCGCGCCGCCTTCGCCGCTGCCCGTGCCGCCTTCCCGGCCGCGATCGAGGGCTTCGACGCCGTGCTGACGCCGAGCGCGCCCGGTGAGGCGCCGGAGGGCCTCGGCTGGACCGGCGATCCTGCCTTCAATGCGCTGTGGACTGCCCTCGGCGTGCCCTGCGTGACGGTGCCGGCGGGCGTTGGGCCGCGCGGCCTGCCGCTCGGCCTGCAGATCGTTGGCCGTGTGGGGGAGGACGCGCAGACCCTCGCCTGGGCCGAGTGGGTGCGGCAGGCGGTGGCAGGCTGACCGCCCGCCCGCTGCCGACGCCTCAGAACCGCGCCAACGCCGCACCCCAGGTCAGTCCGCCGCCGATCCCCTCCATCAGCACCAGGTCGCCGCGGCGGATGCGGCCGTCGCCAACCGCTTCGGCCAGCGCCAGCGGGATGGAGGCGGCGGAGGTGTTGGCGTGGCGGTCCACCGTCAGCACCACGCGGTCGGACTCCATGTGGAGCTTCCGCGCCATCGCGTCGATGATCCGGCGGTTGGCCTGATGCGGCACCAGCCAGTTCACGTCGTTGTGGCCGAGTCCGTTCGCCGCCAGCGCCTCGTCCACCGCGGCGGCGAGCTTCGTCACGGCATGGCGGAACACCTCGCGCCCGGCCATGCGCAGCAGGCCGTGCCGGCCGTTGGAGCCCGGGCCGCCGTCGATGTGCAGGATGTCGCCGTGGCGGCCATCGGCGTGCAGGTGGGTGGAGAGGATGCCCTGGTCGGAGGGCGTGCCGCGTCCGTCGCCCGCGCGCAGCAGCACCGCCCCGGCGCCATCGCCGAACAGCACGCAGGTGCTGCGGTCGGTCCAGTCGAGGATGCGCGAATAGACCTCGGTGCCGATCACCAGCACGGTGCGCGCCTGGCCCGAGCGGATGAACGCATCGGCAACGCCGAGCGCATAGACGAATCCGGTGCAGGCGGCGGAGAGGTCGAAGCCGAAACCCCGCGTGATGCCGAGCTTCGCCTGGATGCGTACCGCGGTGCTGGGAAAGCCGGAATCGGGCGTGGAGGTGGCGACGATGATGGCATCCACCTCGTCCGGCCTGGCGCCGGCGCGCTCCAGCGCTTCGCGTGCCGCGGCGGCGCCCATGTCGGACGCCGTCTCGCCCTCCGCGGCGAAGTGACGCTGGCGGATGCCGGTGCGCTCGACGATCCAGGCGTCGGACGTGTCGAGCCCGTGCATCCGGGCGAGCTCGTCGTTGGCGACCACCCGCTCCGGCAGGTAGCCGCCGCAGCCGGCGATCAACGCGCGTGTCGGCATGGTGCGATCGTCTCTCAGCGCCCGGCGCCGGCGGAGGCGAGGCGGGGCGGTTCGATGGAAGGCCGTGGCAGGGCGGCGGCCGAGGAGAGGCGCGCGAGCCCCTCGCGGATCCGCTCCTGGAATCCATGGTTCACCATGTCCATGGCGACGTCCATGGCATGGGCGAAGCCGAACGCGTCGGTGCTGCCGTGGCTCTTCACCACCACGCCGTTCAGGCCGAGCAGGATGGCGCCGTTGTAGCGCCGCGGGTCCATCCACTCGCGCAGCCGGTCCAGCGCCGGGCGCGCGAGCAGGTAGCCGAGCCGCGCCGGCATGGAGGAGGTGAAGACCTGGCGCAGCAGGTCGCGCATCAGCTTCAGCGCGCCCTCGCCGGTCTTGAGCGCGATGTTGCCGGTGAAGCCATCGGTGACGATCACGTCCACCGTGCCGGCGGTGATATCGTTGCCCTCGACGAAGCCGCGGAAATTCGGCCCGATATGCGATTCGCGCAGCGTCTCGGCGGCCTGGCGCAGCCGCTCGTCGCCCTTCAGTTCCTCGGTGCCGACGTTGAGCAGGCCGATGGTCGGCGCGGTCAGGCCGAGCACCGCACGGGCGAAGGCGTCGCCCATCACCGCGAACTCGACCAGGTTGCGCGCGTCACACTGCACATTGGCGCCAAGGTCCAGCAGCACCACATCGCCGCGCGCCGAGGGCCCGATCGCGGCGAGGGCCGGCCGGTCGATCTCCGGCAGCGTCTTCACCACGATCTTGGCAAGCGCCATCAGCGCGCCGGTGTTGCCGGCCGACACCACGCCCGCCGCCTCGCCCGAAGCCACCGCATCGATGGCCATGCGCATGGAGGACTGGCGCATGCGCAGCGCGAGGGTCGGCTTCATCTCGCCGCTGATCACCTCCGGCGCGTGGCGCAGGGTGCAGACGGCGGCCGCGCGGCGGCGCCGCGCGAGCTCGGGCCCGATCCGCGCCTCGTCGCCGAACAGCAGGAAGCGCGCGCCCATATGCCGTTCGGCCGCGAGCTCGAGCCCGTCCAGCACAACCTCCGGCGCGCCGTCGCCGCCCATTGCGTCCACCGCGAGGGCGAAGCGGCTCGCCGCAGCAGGGGCGGCGGCCTCGGCCTGGCCTGGGCTGAGCGACGATGGCGGCACGGCTTTGCGTGATCCCGACGCGGCAGGGCGGCGGCGCGGCACGCCGCAAGGCGCGCCGCGTGGCGCCGTCAGGTGTGGACGGCCGACTTCAGCGCATCACCCGCGGGCACCACCTCACGCCCGTCGTAATGCCCGCAGGACGGGCAGACGTGGTGCGGGCGCTTCAGCTCGCCGCAGTTCGAGCACTCGTTGTAGGTCGGCTTCGACAGGGCCTCGTGGCTCCGGCGCATGCCGCGTCGGGAGGGCGAAACCTTCTTCTTCGGGACGGCCATGGCGCCGGACCTCTTTCAATATCAAAGCAAGCAAGTTCTTCCGGGAGCGGCGGGCATTACCACCGGGCCCACGGGGGCGCAAGGAGAGCGCTGCACCGATTCGCGCCCGACGGGGCTGTTCCCTTCATGTCTCATCCCTCGCCCGTCCGGCGCAGCCGCTCCAGAGCGGCGAAGGGATGGGGCGCCGTCGTGCCGCGGCCACCGCCGGCCCGCCGCGCCTCCGGCTCTTCCCCGGCCGCATCCAGCGCCGGCGGCAGGGTCGCGCCCTCCGCGCGCGGATAGGGATCGAGGGCGAGGGCGAGCTGCTGAGCGAGCGCCTCGCCGAGGTCGAGGCTTCCGTCCGGCTCCATCGGCACGAGGTCGGGGGCGTCCGGGGCTTCCTCCTCGCCCGCCGCATGGGGCGCGGCGGTCTCCGTGGCGGGCACGAAGCGCAGGTCCACCGCCTCCTCCACGCGCTGCGCCACCGGCTCGAGCGTGACCACGCAGGCCTGGACCACCTCGGCGGAAAGCGTGCCGCGCGCCGAGATCCGCCCGCCGAGCTCGCGCCGCAGCGTGATCTCGGCCTCCAGCCGGTTCACGGATTCGATCCCGAAGCGCCGCGCCAGCGCCGCCCGTTCGGCCGGAGTCGCGACCAGGCGCTCGGTCACGCCTCGGTCGAACCCGATCCGGTCGGCGCGCAGGGGGCGAGAGAATTCAGGCCGGAGCGGCATCGGCGGGCTCCGTTTCTGCGGGCGTGGCGGCAGGCGCCGATGGCGGTGCCGGGAAGGCCACCTGGCCGGCAGCCAGCGCGTCGAGGGGCTGCTGCGCGAGCGCGGCGTCCACAGTGCGCGCATAGGCGGCCAGGTGCCGCGCCGGCGCGGCGGGCGTCGCCCCGTCCGCTTCGGTCCCGGGCGCCGCTCCACGCCAGACATTGCGCGCGAGGGCCAGGGCGAGCGCCGCCTCGTCGCCTGCCGTCAGCGCCGCCTCGTAGGCGCGGGCGCGGCCGTGGAACGCCTCCCACATGCGCTTCACCCGCTTACCGACGACAAGGTCACCGACCCCCATCTCGCGCAGGGTCTGGTCCATGTCCGAGAACATCGCGTCGAACACCGCCTGCGCCAGCGCCGGGCCGCGCGGGTCGGGGTCGTGGCGGAGCCGGCGGATCAGCAGGGCGACGTGCAGCCCGACCAGGTCGAAGCGTCCATCCAGCGTATCCGGCGCGGCGTAGCCGGGGCCGAACAGCGCCGGCGCGCGCGCGGCGGCCACCGCGGCGGTGTAGAGGGCGAATCCGGCCCGCTGATGCGGCTTGCGCCGATCGAGCCAGGAGGACAACCGTTCGACGATCCGGCGAGGCACGCTCCGGGCCACTCCCAATTTCTCAGCCGATCCGACCGACCCGCCGCGACCGGACCAGGGCGGGCCGCGGCGGGCACCGCCGTCGTCGGCGCATCCCATCCAACGCACGATACGCCCCCCGGACCGCATCACTTCGGCGGCCCGGTTGACGCCGCCGCGGGGCGGTGGCATCGCGCTGACATGGCCCGCGATCCCCGACCGGTCAACGCCGCACCGCGCTTCAGCAGCCGCGCCCGGCGCGCTCTTCCCGCCAGCCTGCCGCGGGTGGGCGCGGCGGCGCTGGCGGTACTGTTCCTCACCGCCGGCTGCTCGATCTTCGAGGCGCCAGCGGTACAGCGCGGCAATCGCGTGGCGCCCGAGGACCTCGCCCAGATCACGCCCGGCGTGCAGACGCGCCAGGACGTGCAGGCGCTGCTCGGATCGCCCTCCGCGCGCAGTACCTTCGACGACAACGAATGGTACTACATCAGTTCCGTCACCCGGCAGCGGCCCGGCCGCATGCTCGCGCAGAGCGACCAGCGCGTGGTGGCGATCACCTTCGACGCCTCCGGCAAGGTGAGCGGGATCCGCGAGCTCGGCGCCGAGGACCAGCAGCGGGTCACCTTCGTCCGGCGCGAGACGCCGGTGCCGGGGAACGAGCGGTCGCTGCTGCAGGAGCTGTTCGGCAATATCGGTCGGTTCGGCGGCCCGGTGGGCGCGGACCGCAACATGCCGGGGCCGAGCCCGGGACCGAGCGGGCCGGACGCGCCCTGAGCCGCCTCCGCTCCCAGGCCGGGGCGGGGACACGCGGCTACGCCGTTGACGGCCGGGGTGGATGCCGGTTTTCTTGCAAGCAGAATGGCTTGCGAGGGCTCGCTCCAGTATGAACACGATCACCCGCGCGCATCTGGCGGAGGCGATCTACGCCCAGGTCGGGCTCTCGCGCAACGAGAGTGCCGCCTTGCTCGAGACGGTGCTGGGACGCATGGCTGCCGCGCTCGAGGCTGGTGAGCCGGTGAAGATCTCCGCCTTTGGCACCTTCAGCGTGCGCCAGAAGGGACAGCGCGTCGGGCGCAATCCGAAGACCGGCGTCGAAGTGCCCATCCTGCCGCGCCGCGTGCTGACCTTCCGGCCGAGCCAGGTTCTCAAGGCGCGGATCAACGGCCAGCCCCTGCCGCGGGGCGGACAGGACGACGCCTCGTGAGCGGCGGGGCGGAGGAGACCCGCACCGGGGCGGGGGCGGGAGCCGGCATGCCGCCCGCGCGCCCCCGCAAGGCCCCGACGGCCTTCCGCACCATCAGCGAGGTGTCGGACGATCTTCACATCCCGCAGCATGTGCTGCGCTTCTGGGAGACGAAGTTCCCGCAGTTGAAGCCGCTCAAGCGCGGCGGCGGGCGGCGATACTACCGGCCTGAGGACATTGCGCTGCTGCGCCGCATCAGCGATCTGCTCTACACGCAGGGCTACACGATAAAAGGCGTGCAGCGGCTGCTGCGCGAAGGTGGGCTGGAGAGCGCCTCCGCCGGCGGGCCCGCCGCCTCCGCCGAGGCGCATGGCGAGTTGCCGCTCAGCGACCCCGGCGCCGCATCCCTGGCCGCACAGGCCGACCCCGCCACCGTGGCGCTGCGCGAGGCGCTGGAGGCCCTTGAGGCGATCGCGCGGGATCTTCGTGCCCTGGCGGCAAGGGAAGCCAGCGGTGGGAGGCGAAGCGAAGCGTGATGGCGCCGCCGTGCCGCCAGGGGCTGGCGCCGGGGCACAGCCGGTGCTAGATCGCGGGCCCTGGTCGGAGCGTAGCGCAGCCTGGTAGCGCATCAGTCTGGGGGACTGGGGGTCGTGGGTTCAAATCCCGCCGCTCCGACCATCTTTTCCGCGGCTTTCAGCGATTTCGACCCGCCCATTGGCGGGTGCCCCCGAGCCAGCGGACTCACAGCGGACTCATTTGCGAGCAGCTCGACCGCGCGACTCGGCGGG
>ERZ777003.4887-NODE-4887-length-10690-cov-7.751575_pt1 | contig 10690 bp, 10 predicted proteins | sample MGYA00374956_ERZ777003 | MGnify/ENA primary metagenome ERZ777003 (study PRJEB29302, sample SAMN06268252) | bioreactor metagenome | isolation source: Joint BioEnergy Institute, California, USA | place: USA:Joint BioEnergy Institute, California, USA | collected... | reverse complement strand
GCGATCATCCCGTAGCGGCTGACCGAGCCGTACGTCGGCTTGAGGCCGACGATGCCGCACAGCGCGGCCGGCTGGCGGATCGAGCCGCCGGTGTCGGTGCCGAGCGCCCACGGCGCCAGGCCGGCGGCGACCGCGGCGGCGCTGCCGCCCGACGAGCCGCCCGGCACGCGGGCGCGGTCCCACGGGTTGCGGACCGGCCCGAAGGCGGAGTTCTCGTTCGACGAGCCCATCGCGAACTCGTCCTGGTTGGTCTTGCCCAGCAGCGGCGCGCCGGCGCGCGCGAGCTGCTCGACGACGTGGGCCGTGTACGGCGGCCGGTAGCCCTCGAGGATGCGCGAGCACGACTGGCTCGGCACCCCCTCGGTGCAGAAGAGGTCCTTGACCGCGAGCGGCACCCCGGCCAGCGGCCCATCGCCGGCGCCGTCGGCGGGCGCCTCGTCGGCGACCCAGGTGAAGGCGTTGAGCCCCGCCTCGCCGGCGTCGCGGTCGGCCGCGGCGCGGGCGCGGTAGGCCTCGAACAGGTCCTCGGGCGCCAGCTCGCCGGCGCGCACGCGCGCGATCGCCTCGGCGGCGGTCAGCGCGATCAGCTCGTCGCGGTCGGCGCCCATCAGGCGGCCCCCGGGCTCGGCACGCCGAAGCCGTCGGCGACCACCTCGGGCGCCTGCGCGAGCGCGACCTCGCGCGGCAGCGACGGCTGCGGCTCGTCGGGGCGCAGCGCGTTGACGACGTCGACGACGTGCGCGGTCGGCGCCACGTCGTCGAGCTCCAGCTCGCCGATCTTCTCGATGTGGTCGAGCACGTGCGAGAGCTCGCGCGACATCGTCGTCACCTCGTCGTCGCTGAGCTCCAGGCGGGCGAGACGGGCGACGTGGAGGACCTGCTCACGATCGATCATCGGCGCGGGAGTCTAGCGACGGCCGGGCCGCCGACGAGCGCCGCGGCGACTCGTCGCGCATCGACATCCAGGCGCCCACGACGATCGCCGCGCAGCACAGCAGCCCGACCCACGCCCAGCCGGTCGCGTCGACCGCCGCGTCGGGCGCGCCGACGCCGAGGCCGGGCTGGTCGATCGCGACGCGGATCGCGGCGCAGACGGTCGCGACGAGGCCGAGCGCGGTGACGACGACCGCGGTCGTGACCGGGATCGCGGCGGTCCGCTGCGTCGCGGTCAGCGCCCCGAGCGCGAGCGCCGACAGCGCGGCGAGCGCGAGCAGCACGTCGACGACGGTGAACGCCTCCCACGCGCTGAAGCCCATCCCCGGGTGGCCGACCGCCATCGCCGGCCGGTACCAGTCGGCGAACATGACAGCCAGCAGCGCCGCGCCGGCGACCGTCGCGACCCACTCGCCCGCGTGCAGGCGGCGCAGGCTCATCGGCCCGCCGGGTCCCTCCCGGCCGCGCGCCCGTGCTGGAGGCGGGCCGCCTCGAGCGTGTTGCGCAGCAGCATCGCGATCGTCATCGGGCCGACCCCGCCGGGCACGGGCGTGATCTTGCCGGCGACGGCGCGGACCGCGTCGAAGTCGACGTCGCCGACGAGGCCGTCGTCGGTGCGGTTGATGCCGACGTCGATCACGGTCGCGCCCGGCTTGACGGCGTCGGCGCCGATCAGGCGCGGCACGCCGACGGCCGCGACGAGCACGTCGGCGCGGCGGGCGACGGCGGCGAGGTCGCGGGTGCGCGAGTGGCAGGCGGTGACGGTCGCGTTGCGCGCGAGCAGCAGGTGCAGCAGCGGCTTGCCGACGAGGTCGGAGCGGCCGACGACGACCGCCTCGGCCCCCTCGAGCGCGACGCCGCTGCGGTCGAGCAGCTCGATCACGCCGGCCGGCGTGCAGGGCCGCAGCCCCGGCGTGCCGCGCACGAGCCGCCCGACGCTCATCGGCGTGAGGCCGTCGACGTCCTTGTCGGGGTCGATCAGGCCGGTCAGGCGGGCGCCGTCGAGCGGCGCCGGCACCGGCAGCTGGAGCAGGATGCCGCTCACGGCCGGGTCGGCGTTGAGCTGCTCGATCAGCGCGACGACCTCGGCCTCCGGGGCGTCGGCGGGCAGGTGGCGGTGGAGGTCGCGCATGCCCGCCTCCACGCATGCCCTGCGCTTGTTGGCGACGTAGACGGCCGAGGCCGGGTCGTCGCCGACGAGCACCGTCGCCAGGCCGGGCACGATCCCCGTCTGCGCGGTGAACGCGGCGACCTCGCGGGCGACCTCCTCGCGCACCGCGCGCGCGATCGCCCTTCCGTCGATCAGGGTGGCGGACATGACGGCGGCGGACTCTAGCTGGCCGGCCCGACGCCCGCGGTGCGGCGTCGGGCCGCGCGGTGCGGCGTCGGGCCGCGCCGTGCGGCGCGGTCAGCGCCGCTGCAGCGGCGCGAGGTCGGCGACGAGCTTGCGCTCCGAGCCGTCCCTCGCGAAGCGGATCACGACGATCCCGCCCGGCTCGACGCCGGTGACGACGCCCTCGCCGAAGGCGGCGTGGACGACGTCGTCGCCGAGCGCGAAGCCCGGCCCGCCCGCAGCGCCGCCGGCCGCGCCGCCGCCGCTGCGCCACGGCGCCGCCGCGGGCCCGTCGCCGCCGAGCGGCCCCCACGTGGTCGCGCGGGCGCGCGCGTCGCCGCGCGCGGGGCGGTCGGCCGCGTCGGTGAGCGCGGCCGGGATCTCGTCGATGAAGCGGCTGCGCAGCCCGTACGTGCGGGAGCCGAAGACGGCCCGCGTGCGCGCGCAGGTGAGGTAGAGCGCTCGCCGGGCGCGCGTGATGCCGACGTAGGCGAGCCGGCGCTCCTCCTCCAGGCCGCCCTCCTCGAGCGCGCGCTGGTGCGGGAAGACCCCCTCCTCCATCCCGATGATGAAGACGATCGGGTACTCGAGGCCCTTCGCGTTGTGGATCGTCATGAGCGTGACGAGGCCGGCGTCGTCGCGGCGGTCGTCGGCGTCGGCGACGAGCGCGACCTGCTGGAGGAAGCCGGCCAGCGACGGCGGCTCGTCGCGCTGGTCGGCGGTCGCGTCGTACTCGGCGGCGACGTTGACGAGCTCCTCGAGGTTCTCGATCCGGCCCTGGGCCTCGATCGTCCGCTCGCTGCGCAGCGCGTCGAGGTAGCCGGTCTCCTCCAGCGTCTCCTCCAGCAGCGCGGCGATCGGCGCGCCGCCCTCGGCCCGCTCGCGCAGCACCTGCATCGTGCCCATGAAGCGGTGCAGCGCCTTCCTGGCGGCCGTCCCGAGGCCGGGGACGGCGTCCGGGTCGGCGGCCGCGTCCCAGATCGAGATGCCGGCCGTGTTGGCCCAGCCGAGCACGCGCGCCAGCGACGTCTGCCCCAGCCCGCGCCGCGGCGTGTTCGCGATCCGCTGGAAGGAGACGACGTCCTGCGGGTTGACGAGCAGCGTCAGGTACGCGATCGCGTCCTTGATCTCGGCCCGCTCGTAGAACTTCGTGCCGCCGATCACCTGGTAGCCGACCTGCGCCCGCACGAGCGTGTCCTCGAGCACCCGCGACTGGGCGTTCGTGCGGTAGAAGACGGCGATCTCGCTGCGCGACGCGCCCTCGTCGACGAGCCGCTCGATCTCGCCGGCGACGTAGCGCGCCTCGGCGTGCTCGTCGTCGAGCTCGCGCACCTTGATCGGCTCCCCGGCGCCGACGTCGCTCCACAGCGCCTTCCCCTTGCGCCCCCGGTTGTTCGCGATCACCGCGTTGGCGGCGTCGAGGATCGTCTGCGTCGAGCGGTAGTTCTGCTCGAGCTTGACGACGGTCGCGTCCGGGAAGTCGTCCTCGAAGTCGAGGATGTTGCGGATGTCGGCGCCGCGGAACCCGTAGATCGCCTGATCGTCGTCGCCGACGACGGCGAGGTTGCGGTGGTCGCCGGCGATCAGCTGCAGCCAGCGGTACTGGGCGTGGTTGGTGTCCTGGTACTCGTCGACGAGCACCCAGCGGAACGCCTCCGCGTAGCGGCGGCGGACCTCCGGGAACAGCTCGAGCACGTTGACGGCCCGCACGAGCAGGTCGTCGAAGTCCATCGCGTTCATGCGGTGGAGCTCGGACTCGTAGAGCTTGTAGACGTCGGCGACCGTCTGCTCGAAGAACGAGCCGACGAGCCTCGCGTACGCCTCCGCGTCGCGGAGCTTGTTCTTCGCGTCGGAGATCTCGTGGTGGATCGCCGCGGGCGTGAAGCGCCTCGGGTCGACGTCGAGCTCCTCCAGGCAGCGCCTCACGAGGCGGCGCGCGTCGGCCTGGTCGTAGATCGTGAACTGGCGCGTGTAGCCCAGCCGGTGGGCGTCGGCGCGCAGCATGCGGGCGCAGGCGGCGTGGAACGTCATCACCCACATCGCGCGCGTGCGGCGGCCGACGAGCCGCTCGACGCGCTCGCGCATCTCCTGCGCGGCCTTGTTCGTGAACGTGATCGCGAGGATCTCGTCGGGCCGCGCGCGGCCGCTGCCGACGAGGTAGGCGATCCGGTGCGTCAGCACCCGCGTCTTGCCGGAGCCGGCGCCGGCGAGGATCAGCAGCGGCCCCTCGCCGTGGACGACCGCCGCGCGCTGGGGCTCGTTGAGCCCCTCCAGCAGCTGCTCGAGATCCGGGGCGGCGGGCTCGCCGGCGGGGGCGTCGATCGACATCGGCCCCGACGATAGCGAGCGGCGCGGCGTCGGCCGCGCCCGGCCGGCGGGCGCGCCGTCAGCCGGCGTTGGCGGCGTTGAAGCCGGCCGGCACGCGCGTGTCCTCGGCCGCCGGCGGGTTGTCGAGCAGCAGCCGCGGGACGGTCGCGAAGCGGTAGCCCTGCTTGCGCAGCGCGGGCACGATCCGCTCGACCGCGGCGATCGTCTGCGCGCGGTCGCCGCCGCCGTCGTGCAGCAGCACGATCGCGCCCGGGTGGACGTTCGGCACGACGTTGGCGACGATCCCGTCGACGCCCGGCAGCGTGTAGTCCTGGCTGTCGACCGACCACAGCACCGACAGCTCCTGCGCGCCCCTCAGCACCCGGTGGGTCGTCGCGTCGTAGGAGCCGTACGGCGGCCGGAACAGCCGCGGGTTGGCCCCGCCGGCGGCCTGGATCGCCTGCGCGGCGTCGCGCACCTGCGTCGCCTGGTCGGGCTCCGACAGCGTCGCCATGTCCGGGTGGGACCACGAGTGGTTGGCGATCGTGTGGCCCTCGTCGATCATCCGCTGGATCTCGACCGGGTGGTCGGCGACGTGCTGGCCGAGCACGAAGAAGGTCGCCGGCACCCTCAGCCGCCTGAGCACGTCGAGCAGACGGCCCGTGTACGCGCTCGGGCCGTCGTCGAAGGTGAGCGCGACCGTCCGCGTCGCCTCGCCGCCGGCGCGCACGAACGGGCTCCTCGCGAGCACGGCGTCGATCGCGGCGTTCTCCCGTGCGCGCTGCCTGAGGTCGAGCGACCCCTCCCCGGTGCCGGCCAGCGTCCGCAGGTGGCCGAACCAGCCGACCGGCGTCGCCTGGCCGCGCAGGTCGGAGGCGCTCGAGCCGCCGGAGGCGCCGGCGATCACCCCGACGAGCCACGACAGCGCGGCGATCACGGCGAGCGCGGTCGCGCGGCGCCGCCGCTGCTGCAGCTGGGCGCGCGTCGGCCGCTCGGGCCCCCGGATGACCTCGGCGAGTCGCATCGACGCCCTGATGATGGCGTACGGGCCGGCTGAGCGGCGGGGCGCGAAGCCGGCTAGCCTACGCCGGCCCATGCCCCCGTCGACCTGGGTGATCGTCCCGACGTACCAGGAGGCCGGCTCGATCGAGGCGCTCCTGCGCGCGGTCGCCGGCCAGCTCGCCGCCGTCGCGCCGGGCGACCACCGGATCCTCGTCGTCGACGACGGCTCCCCCGACGGGACCGGCGCGATCGCCGAGCGCGTCGGCGCCGAGCTCGGCGTCGTGGAGGTGCTCCACCGCCCCGGCAAGGGCGGCCTCGGGCAGGCGTACGTCGCCGGCTTCGGGCACGCGCTGGCGGCCGGCGCCCGGCGCCTGTGCCAGATGGACGCCGACCTGTCGCACGACCCGAGGTACCTGCCGCAGCTGCTGGCCGCCAGCGCGCACGCCGACGTCGTGCTCGGGTCGCGCTACGTGCCCGGCGGCGGCGTGAGCGACTGGGGGCCGCTGCGGCGGGTCGTCAGCCGCGCCGGGTGCCGCTACGCGCGGGCGGTGCTGCGGCTGGGGCTGCGCGACCTCACCGGCGGGTTCAAGTGCATCCGGCGCGAGGTGCTCGAGGCGATCGACCTCGCCTCGGTCCGCTCGCAGGGCTACGTCTTCCAGGTCGAGGTCACCTACCGCGCCGTGCTCGCCGGCTTCCGCGTGCAGGAGCTGCCGATCGTCTTCCGGGAGCGCACGCGCGGCGACAGCAAGATGTCGTGGCGGATCGCGCTCGAGGCGGCGTGGCGCGTGCCGCAGCTGCGCTGGAGCGCGCCGGCTGCCCTGCGCGCCCGCCGCGACGCGGCGCGCGGCCGCTGACGGCGCCGCCGCCTCAGCCGCCCGCCGGGTTGGGCCCGCGGGCGGGCCGCAGCGGCGGCGGGTCGGCCTCCCCGTCGGCGCCGGCGGCCCGCTCGAGCGCGCCGATCCGGTTCGCGAGCCCCCTGATCGCGTCGGCGACCGGGTCGGGCAGGTGGACCCAGTCGGCGTCCGGCCCCTCCGGCTTCCTGCCGTCGATCCGGACCGGGTGGCCGGGGTTGCCGACGACGGTCGAGTGCGGCGGCACGTCGTGGATGACGACGGTGTTGGCGCCGACCTTCGAGCCGTGGCCGATCGTGATCGGGCCGAGCAGCTTCGCCCCGGAGCCGATCGTGACGTTGTCCTCGACGGTCGGGTGGCGCTTGCCGGTCGCGAACCCGGTCCCGCCGAGCGTCACGCCCTGGTACAGGGTCACGTCGTCGCCGATCTCGGCCGTCTCGCCGATCACGACGCCCATCCCGTGGTCGATGAAGAAGCGCCGGCCGATCCGCGCCGCCGGGTGGATCTCGATGCCGGTCAGCAGGCGGGAGAGGCCGGCGATCACGCGCGCCGGGAAGCGCGCCCCCGCCTCGTAGAGCGCGTGGGCGACGCGGTGGGCGAGGATCGCGTGGACGCCCGGCCAGATCGCGAGCACCTCGAGCGGCCCGACGCCGCGGGCGGCCGGGTCGCGCTCCTGCGCGGCGCGGATGTCGCCGCGGATCTCGGACGCCACGCGCCGCAGGCTGCCAAGGCCGAGCATGGCTACAGCGTAGTGCCGCGGGACGGTCGCGGCGTGGCCGCCGCGCGCCCGGTGCCGCCGCCCGCTCCGCGGCCGCGCTCGCCGGGCGTGACGGCCCGCCGCCGGCGGTCGCGCCTACGGGGCGAAGAACGGCGTCGAGACGTAGCGCTCGCCGGAGTCGGGCATGATCGCGACGATCCGCTTGCCGCGCGACTCGGGCCGCTTGGCGACCTCGATCGCGGCCCACACCGCCGCGCCGCAGGAGATGCCCGACAGCACGCCCTCGCGGCGGGCGAGCAGCCGGGCGGTGTCGAGCGCGTCCTCGTCGTCGACGGCGATCACCTCGTCGAGGATCTCGCGGTTGAGCACCGCCGGGATGAAGCCGGCGCCGATCCCCTGGATCTTGTGCGGCCCGGGCTTGCGGCCGCTGAGCACGGCCGAGCTGCGCGGCTCGACGGCGACGACCCGCACCCTCGGGTTGCGCTCCTTGAGCGCCTCGCCGACGCCGGTGATCGTGCCGCCGGTGCCGACGCCGGCGACGATCACGTCGACCTTGCCGTCGAGCGCCTCCCAGATCTCGGGCCCGGTGCCGCGGCGGTGGGCCTCCGGGTTGGCCGGGTTGGAGAACTGGTCGGGCAGGAAGACGTCCGGGTCGGCCGCCATCGCCCGCGCGGCCGCGACCGCCTCGTCCATCCCGCCCATCGACTCGGTGATCTGGAAGCGGGCGCCGTAGAGGCGCAGGAGCGTCTCGCGCTCGCGGCTCATCCCCTGCGGCAGCGTCAGCACGAGGTCGTAGCCCTTCGCCGCGCAGACGAACGCGAGCGCGATGCCGGTGTTGCCGCTCGTCGCCTCGACGATCGTCGTGCGCCCGGGCTCGATCCGCCCCTCCCGCTCGGCCGCCTCGATCATCGCGACGCCGATGCGGTCCTTGACGCTGCCGCCGGGGTTGAACGCCTCGAGCTTGCCGAACAGCTGCGCGTCGACGCCGCTCGGGAGCATCCGGGTCAGCTGGACCATCGGCGTGCGGCCGACGTGCTCGGCAATGTTGATCGGGATTCGCGGCATTGCCGGAGAACGATAGTGGCCCGCGCCGTCGCGACCGCGCGCGGCGCCGCCCGGGCGAGCGCGGGCGGCCGGATCGCGGCGGCGCAGTGTGAAAGAGCGCACAGACCCCCTCCAAGCGCCCCTCCGGCGCGTTTAATGCGTTCGTGCGGACGGGACGCCGACGTCCCGTTTCGCACCCCTCAGCCGGTCGTCTCGCCCGCCGTCGGGCGAGGCTCTCCACACGTAAGTCCCGGACGCCGGTCGCGACCGCCGGCGCCCGAACGGGCCGCCCGAACCGCGTCGCGCCTGTGCGGCGGCGACGCAGCGCCGAGCGGCCCGCGCCGTGCCCGCACTGCCCACCCGCGAGCCTCCCGACCCGCCCATGTCCCTCGTCTCCATCGCCTCCTCGATCGCGATCGTGCTCGGCTTCTCCGGCACGCTGCCGCACATCGCCATGATGCTCCGCACCCGCTCCGCCGGCGGCCAGGCTCCTCTCGGCTGGATCTTCGGCATCACCGTCAACGTGATGACGGGCTACGTCAACCTCTTCGGCATCGGCGCGACGCTGCTCGGCGTCGGCAACGTGCTCTCCGGCACGTGCAACGCGATCGCGCTCGCGCTCGTGCTCCGCTTCGGCAGCGGCGGCGCGCCGGCGGCCGCGCCGACCGCGCGCGTCCACGAGCTGCCGACCGGCGAGCTGGCGGCGATCAAGTCGCTGATCGACGCCGAGCACGCGCGCCGCACCGCCGGCCAGGCGCCGCCGCCCGAGCGGCATGAGGCGCCGGCGTGGCACGAGGCGCCGGAGCGGCGCGACGTGCCCGAGCTCGCGCTCGCCTGACGGCCGGGCCGCGCCTGGCCCCGGCGGGGCCGCGCGCGGCGGCGGCGCTCAGGCGACGGCGGGGGCCGGCCAGTCGGCCGCGTCGCCGATCGCCCGCAGCCGCGCCTTCGTCCCCTCGTCGCAGAGCGCGCCGGCGACGCCCGCCTCGAACAGCGCGCGCGGATCGGCGCCGAGCCGCCGGGCGGCCGCGTGCTCGGCGGCGAGGTCGCAGTTGAAGAAGGTCGGGTCGTCGGTGTTGACGGTGCAGCGGACGCCGGCGTCCAGCAGCTGCCCGAGCGGGTGGCCGGCGACGTCCGGCGCGACGCCGAGGCAGACGTTCGACAGCACGCAGACGTCGAGCACGATCCCGCGCGCGGCCAGCTCGCGCACGAGGCCGGGGTCCTCGACGCTGCGGACGCCGTGGCGGATGCGGTCGGCCCGCAGCGCCTCGAGCGCCCCGCGCACCGACGCCGGCCCGGCCACCTCGCCGGCGTGCGGCACCGACCCCAGCCCGCCGTCGCGCGCGATCGCGAACGCCTCCGCGTAGCCCTCCGGCGGGTGGTTGGCCTCGTCGCCGCCGAGCCCGAGCGCGACGACGCCGCGGTCGCGGTAGCGGACGGCCGCCTCGGCGACCCGCCGCGCCACGTCGCGGTCGACGCCGCGGGTGATGTCGGGCGTCAGCCGCACCTCGATCCCGACCGTCTCGCGCGCCTCCTGCGCGCCGTCCGTGAAGCCGGTGAAGACGACGTCGAGGTCGATCCCCTGCGGCAGCTTGTCGGCCGGCGAGAAGATCGCCTCCAGGTAGACGGCGCCCTGCGCCCGCGCGCGGCGCGCGTAGTCGACGACGAGCTCGCGGTAGTCGCGCTCGGTCTGCAGCGCCGGCGTCGTCGCGAACCACGCCCTGATGAAGTGGTCGAAGTCGCGGAAGCGCATGAACGCCGCCAGCTCCTCGACGGTGGCGACCGGCAGCGCGAAGCCGTTGCGCCTCGCGGCGGCGAGCAGCATCTCGGGCGAGACGGCGCCCTCGAGGTGGACGTGGAGCTCGATCTTCGGGTAGTCGGCGGCGGCCATGGCGCCGAACCCTATCTCGCCCGCCGGCGGCGCCGCGTGCCGCCGGCGGACGGGGCGGGAGACGGCCCGGCGGGCGGTCGCCGGTCCGGTACGCTTGCGCCCTGTGCCGCGCACCCCGCAGACCCGCCCCGTCGCCGCCTGAGCGGCCGGCCGAGCGCGCCGCCGCGCCCCGACGCCCGCCGCACCGAGCCCCCTGACGATGTCGTGGAGGACCATCAGGTGACGAGCATCGCCGCCGCTCGCCGGCGGCGCGAGGAGCTGGAGGCGGCGCTGCGCGCGCACGGGCCGGGCCTCGCGCTCGCGCGCGTGATCTCCCAGCACAGCGGCGTGTGGGCGGTCGCCGAGCCGCGCTGGGACGGCGACGGCGCGGGCGACGGCCCGCTCGGCCCGCCGCGGCTCGTGCACGCGCGCGGCCGCCTGAGGGACGCGGCGGAGGGGCCGCCGGTCACCGGCGACTGGGTCGCGCTCGACCGCGACGACGCGATCGTCGCCGTGCTGCCGCGCCGCGGGACGGTCGCCCGCCGCGCGGCCGGCGAGGGCCGCGCCGGCCGCCAGGTGCTCGCCGCCAACGTCGAGCTCGCGCTCGTCGCCGAGCCGCTGCCGGAGCCGAACGC
>ERZ777003.4886-NODE-4886-length-10691-cov-4.438511_pt1 | contig 10691 bp, 13 predicted proteins | sample MGYA00374956_ERZ777003 | MGnify/ENA primary metagenome ERZ777003 (study PRJEB29302, sample SAMN06268252) | bioreactor metagenome | isolation source: Joint BioEnergy Institute, California, USA | place: USA:Joint BioEnergy Institute, California, USA | collected... | reverse complement strand
CGTGCATCGAATCCACTCTGCAGTCCATTCCTCGATCGCATCGAGCAGGCACATCGAGCCGGCGTGGGGAATGAGCGCTGCGAGCTCGGTCTTGCCGATCATGACGGCGGCTCGACGGTGACCGCGAGACCTGCATTCGAGCCCCGCGGGAGGACGACTCGCCCTGAACGGCCGAGCGCCAGCAACTCGAGCAGTGGCAACGCCGCCAAAGCGGGATTGCCATGCCGCAGCTCCTCGAGCTGCGGAACGGCCATGGTTGTGCTCGCCTCGTGCACGTGAGAGCAACGCAAGCTCGCGAGCGATTCCGGCCGGCGCGCCTTCGTCAAGATCAGACTGACACCGGCGATGCAGGCGATCGGGCGCTTCTCGAACAGCGGTTGCGGCGGCGGCAGGTCGAACGCGACGAGCAAAGTATCGAAACCGTCCGCCAGGACCAGCGCGCTCGCTTCCTCGAGCCCGGCCGCAAACGAAAAGTCGTACGCAGACAGCGTCGTCGAAGGTGCGCGCGCTCCGACGGCGATGCTCCAGTAACCGGCGGCTGCGTTGTGAACGGAGTTGTGAAAGTCGGTCGGCGATACGAACCGGGGCGTTTGAGTGAGCGCGCTCGAGATCCGATGAATGATGTTCAGATCGGCGTCCGAAGATGCGAAGACCGAGGCGAGTGCGGCTGGATCGAGCGACGATGCACGAATCGCATCCTCTGCAGCCTGAAACGCGACGCGAACGGTCGGTGTTGCGCGGCGCCGTTCGTTGGGAGGCAGCAATTGCGGTGCCGGCAACGGCATGTCTGCAGCCGCATAGGCCGACTCGCCGCGCAGGACTTCACGCGCTGCTTGCCAGTTCGCAAGCCCCGGCGCTGTGATGCCGACCGCCTCGACCCAAACGCGTTCGCCGGCGCTCATGCTCTTGCTCCGAACAGCAGCGAGCAGTTGCTGCCTCCGAACCCGAAAGAGTTGCTCATCACCTTGCGCACCGGCGCGTAGCGATCTTCGAGCAGTACGGCCGCATCGATGGTCGGATCCTTCGTGCGCGTGTTGAGGCTGCGCGGCATGAAGCCGTGCTCGATGCAGAGCATTGCAATCGCAGCTTCGACGATGCCGGCGGCGCCGAGCGTATGACCCGTCCAACCTTTCGTCGAGCTGCATGGCGTGCTCGTCCCGAACACAGTGCAAACAGCGCGCGATTCCGCGCTGTCGTTCGCCATCGTGCCGGTGCCGTGCAGATTGATGTAATCGACTTCAGCAGCCTCGACGCTTGCGCACGTCAGCGCTGCCTGCATCGCCGCGGCGGCTCCGTGACCTTCCGGGTCGGGCGAGGACATGTGATATGCATCGCTCGTTTCGCCATAGCCCAGCATCGCGATCGGCGCATCCGCATTCGGATCGAGCAATGCAAATCCGGCCGCCTCGCCGATCGAAATGCCGCTGCGTGCGGCATCCGCAGGTCTGCAAATGTCCGTCGAAACGAGCTGCAACGAATTGAAGCCGTAAAGCGTGGTGAGACAGAGGCTGTCGACACCGCCGACGAGCGCTGCATCGCAGGCCCCGGCGGCGATGGCTCGGCGTGCGGATGCGAACACCTTGGCGCTGGACGAGCACGCCGTCGAAATCGCGAGCGTCGGACCGCCGAGATCGAGAACCTTCGCGACGAAATCCGCGACCGAGAAAATGTTTTGTGTGTAGCGATGCTTGAACCAATCGGGCAGACGCCCGCTCTCGGGATCGCGTGCTCGATAGGCGAGCTCGGTCTGTTGCACGCCCGACGTGCTCGTACCGATGAACACGCCGACCCGCTCGCCGCCGTAGCGGGCGCGCAGCTTCGCGACCGCATCGAGGAAACCATCCTGATGCAGCCCGAACAGCGCAAGCCGATTGTTGCGACAGTCCCAATCCGACCACTGTTCCGGCAGCGGCACGTCGAAGTCGGCAACTTCGACGAGCCAGCAGTCGAGCGTGTTCGTGTCGAACTGCACTTTGCGCAAACCGGTCGTGCCGTCGCGCAACGCACGCCAATGTGCATCGCGTCCGGCACCGAGCGCCGACGTCACCGTGAATGCGCCGATCGGCAGCGGTTTCATGTCGTCTTTCCTGCGCGAATCCGGTCCGCGTGCGTATGTTGCTCGCGCGAAGCAGCACGCCGAGGCGGTTGTGCCTCGGCGGCGCGAGTCGTTTCCGTGTCCAGCCAGTAGTCGTAGAAGTTGAACCAGTTGTACGGTGCGAGATGTGCGTAATACTCGAGGCGTTGCGCATAGCGTTGCGCAAACTGCTGGATGGCGGCTTCACGATTCTCGCGCGGCAGCTGAATCGATTCGGCAAACAGCTCGAAGTGCGCGGCGTAACGATTGTCCCCGAGATAGCAGCCGAATCCGAGAATGACGGGGACCTGCAACGCATGCGCCAGCTGCCACGGCCCAACCGGCAGACGCGCTTTACCGCCCAAGAATTCCACCTCGACGGAACGCTCGGTCGGCAGCGCGCGATCGGCCATGATGCCGACCATTCGACCTTCTTCGAGCGCTTCTTTGAGTTTCAGCACGAGATTCGGACCGCGTTCGGACGCATCGATGACGCTGCGCGCGAGCCCTGGATTCACCTGTTCGAGGAGCTGAGTGAGCATCCGCCCGTGATTGCGATCTAGCAAAATCGACAGCGGCAAGCCGCGTTTCTTGATCGCGGTCACACGCAACGCTTCGGCGCTGCCGAAGTGCGCAACGAACAACAGGCATCCTGGCTGGCGCGCGACTGTCGCACGGACCTGTTCCGGTCGATGCACATCGATATCGATCGCTTCGAATTTCTCCGCGAGCAGATAGATGCGGTCGAGCGTGCAGCTCGCGAACGCAAAGAAGTGACGCCACTGATCGACCCACGCGGGCTCCTGGCCGAGCGTACGTCGCAGATAGTCGCGTGAGGCGATGCGGGCCTGCCGGCTCGTCAAAATGAAATAGGCGACGGTGGGGTAGAGGAAGATTCGGACCACGCGACGCGGCAGATGCATCGCGAGCCACACGATGAGGCGCAGCCAAAACATCGTGCTGCGTTCCTTCTGACTGCGCCAATCCTGCGTCATGCAACACCTTCCGAAGCGCTGACGAGCAAGAAGCTGCCTTCCACGGCCGAAGCGCCCTGGCACCTTGCAACGAAACGTGCCTTCCACCGACCCGGCGTCTCGGATGCGAATCGAACTTGGACGTCTACGGGCGTGTCCGGAGCGACCGCCTGCAAGAACTTGGCGCTGACGATGCTCTCCAGACGCAAGCTCGAGTCGCACGCGGAGCGGACTGCATCCAACAACGCGTCGAGCAACACGACGCCCGGCACGATCGGCCGGCCCGGAAAATGACCGGGCAGGCTCGGATGATCTGCAGGCACGATGATGCGTGTGTCGACAGGGTTCATGACTTGCGGTAGCTGGACCAGAGCGTAAGAAGCGCTTCCCGCGTCAGTTTGCCGACTTCGTTGCGCGGCAAGCGCTCGACGAGAACGATCGGACGAGGAATGAAGACCGGTTCGAGGCGTCCTGCAAGTGCGGCCATGACTCGCTTCGGCGATTGGCCTGGTGCAACGACGAATGCTACCGGACGCGCATCTTCTGCGGGGACGAATACGGCGGCATCCTGCACGCCAGGAACGGCGAGCAGGTGTCGCGTGATTTCCTGCAGCGAGGTGCGCTTGCCGGCGACTTTGACCATGTCCGATGAGCGCCCGCGCAATTCGAACTGCGTGGGACTCGATGCTTCGATGACATCCTGCAGCGGGACGGGATCGGGCAGCTGGGGCGCCCGATATTCGGGGCCATGCTCCGTCCGGACGATTTGCCCGCCGGTGAACGTTTCCCAGAGTGTCCCGTTCGTCGTACGTCGCCGCGCCATCACGCCGGCTTCCGTGCAACCGTAGATCTCGTACACCTGCGTCGACCACGCATGCTCGCAACGCTCGGCGATGTCCGAGGACAGCGGCGCGGTTGCAGAAACGATGCGATTCAGGCTCGGCAATTTCACGTCGGCTTCCAACAAGACTCGCAAATGCGTCGGCGTCGTTACCAGCGTGCGTGGCTGAGGAACGGCGGCGAGCGCATCCCGTACATCTTGAGGGAAAAACGGTTTGCCGTCGTAGACCGGACAGCCCGCAACGAGCGCAGAGATCAGCGAGGTCTCGAGACCGTACACGTGCTGGGCGGGTACGGTCGCAACGAGATGAGAGCCGCTGCCGCCGAGAATTTCCTCGCAGGCGAGCTGGGCATTGCGAACGAGCGTTCCCCAACGCTTGGGGTGCGCTTGAGGCATGCCGGTCGAACCCGAAGTGAAAGTGAGCGCAACGACGCGATCGGCCGGAATCCACCATTTCTCCGGCAGCGCGGAGGCCGACTCGGGAGCGCGATTGGCGAGAAACGTCGCGACGATCGCGTCCGTACACATGTATTGGCGCGGATAGCGATCGGCGAGCTCACTGAGCACGCCGGGTGCCGAGCTCGGCGGAAGCAGAGTCAGCTGCGAACGCAAACATGCCGCCGCCCAAGTCAATGCGAAGTGATAGCGGTTCTCGCACAGGTTCACGATGTTGGGCACGTCGGGCAACTCGGCAGCGAACATGGCGGCATCGGCGATGAATTCGCGCGCTGCAATGCGTCGACCGCAATAAGTCGCAATCGTTGCATCGAGCGATTCGATCCTCACCAAAGCCAGCAGCTCGGCCATTCAGTACCTGACCCTCGTGCCCACAAGACGGCGCAAGTATTCCAGCAATCCCCAATTCTCCAAATCGCGGAATCGATGACGCCGATACGCGAATTCGAGCACGAATACAGCAGCAAGGACGATGTAGTGCACGAAGTTCGTCATGATCGACCATAGCTCGGGGGTCGCCCATGCGGCGCATGCGATGGCCGAAACGAACATGGCGACGAACACGACGCACCAAACTTGCGTGACTTGACGTGCGTAGATCTGCAGTGCCGGAGGCAGCGGTTCGCCGCGCAACGTCTCGGCGATTCGATTGATCATGGGCGTCTCGCCCGGACGCAGCGAACGGGCGAAGACGATCAGGAACGCAGCGGGAATCGCAGCGGGCGGTACGTATAGGGCATACAACCCGCCGCCAGCCAAGACGAGCACGTATAAAACGAACGCGCTGACCGCCAAGGCGCTCCACGCCCAGATCCGACGCGATGCCAATGCGCCCCACAGCGAGATCGCGCTCAGCCACACTAGTGCGGCCCATTGCAGCCGCGGTTCCTGAAACACGACCGCCAGGTGAGCCAGAAGGGGATAGCCGAGCGCGAGCCAGAACATGATGCGAAGCGCAAGAAACTGCGGGATTGCGATCCTGACTGCGCGCTTCGCCGGCGCTTCGCCTGCGTCAGGCGCGCAGGTCTCAATGCGACGCCTGTCGTTCCAACACGTGTTGCGTCAACGTGCGCAGCGACGCAAAGGCGGCCTTGGTGTTGGGGTCCTCCGAACGCAGCTCCACGCCGTAATGCTGTTGAATCATGAGTGCGATCTCGAGCGCGTCGATCGAGTCGAGACCGATACCGTCGTCCGAGCTGCCGAACAAAGGAGCCGTGGGTGGAATCGCTTCCGGTGCGATGTGATCCAGGCCGAGAGCCTCTACGAGGCGCTTTGCCATGAGCGATTCTTCCGCCGTCTGTCCGGACATGCTCTTGAAACTCCGAAATCCAGCCAATGCCGCTGAGACGAATCAGCCGAGGTCCGCTTAGGCTCGCTCGCCGTCGTTTTCTGACTCGTGTAGGAGCGCCGACCGGCTCTCCCCGATGCGAACCGAAAGTCTATACTACGTTGCGGCTGAGAAGTCTCGACGGACCCGGCGCAAGTGCGTCGATCCAGGTTTTGTCTCAAGCCGAGACAGTGCCCCGTGTGCCATTGAGCACGGGTCCGACACGGGCTCGAGCGATTGAGACGACAAGGGCTTGGCAGGAGCCCGACGCGCGCGCATGGCGGCCGATCGGTCAACCGGCTGCGTCGTGCCTCGATCGCGGATGTCGATATCGGCGCGCGACAACGAAGACTTTGCATGCGGGGCGGGAGGAATGAGCAGAATCGGGCGCAGCATCAATCACGCTTGGCGGGTGTTCGCCACGGGATTGGTGTTCGTGCTGTTCGGTCTCGGCGCATTGCTCATCAGTCTGACGGTGTTCCCGCTGCTGCGCCTTTCGACGTCGCGCGCGGACGAGGCTCGCCGTCGTATCCAACGCGCCATGCAACGCACGTTTCGGGGCTACATCGAGCTCATGCGCGTGCTCGGGGTTATGACGTACGAGCTGCACGGCATAGAGCGTCTGCGCGAGCCCGGGCGGCTGATTGTGGCCAATCATCCGACATTGATCGATGTGGTCATGCTCGTGTCGTTGATCCCGGAGGTCGACTGCATCGTAAAACGTGGTCTGTGGCGCAATCCTTTCTTGCGCTGGCCGGTAATATGGGCCTCGTACATCCCGAATTCGGAGGGTGAGGAGCTGATCGAACGCTGCGCGGCGACGTTGCGGCGCGGCCATTCCTTGCTCGTGTTCCCTGAAGGGACGCGGACGGTGCCCGGAAGGCCGATGCGCATGCAGCGCGGTGCAGCGCACATTGCACTCGCAGCCGATGCGCCCATCTTGCCCGTGACGATCGACTGCGATCCGCCGACGTTGTTCAAAGGCAATCCGTGGTATCGGGTGCCGGAGCGGCCTTTTCATATGAAGGTCATCGTGGGCGAGCCCGTCCCGTCGAGTCAGTTCCGTCGCGAAGGGGAGGCGCCGACGCGCGCGGCGCGGCGGCTGACGCAATGGTTGCTCGCCTACTATGGCGCCAACGAGAACGGTCATCCGGTCGAGGATCAGAAACGAACGAATTCCGCAGCATCGACGGTACCGATCGCGCCGGCCGTGTCGTGAGGCGCGCCGGAACCGGACGAAAAGCAAATTACGCTGCCGCGTTGAGCAGCGCTTGTTTAGAGAAGCTACGATGTCAGTGAACGTCAAATCGCGAGAAGAGATCCTCGAGTACCTCCGCGAAGTCTTGGTTGAGCTGTTCGAGGTCAAGCCCGAGCAAGTCGTGCCCGAGGCGAACCTCTACGAGGACCTGGACATCGACAGCATCGATGCCGTCGACTTGATCTTGAAGCTGAAGGAATTGACCGGCCGCAAGATTCAGCCGCAGCAGTTCAAGCACGTGCGCACGATCAATGACGTCATCGAGGCGATTCAGTCCGTCATGGCCGAGAGTCCCGCGGCATAGCTCGCTCATGAATGCGGGACGATACCTCGAGGCGCAGCAACGCACCTCTTTCTCCGAGCTCTTCTTGCCCAAGGAAAAGGCGAGTCTGTTCGAGCTCCGTATCGATTGGCCGTGATCGTCCTACCGCAGATTCGCGCCGTCGAGCGCGCCGAAAGCGGCGTGCGGGTCGCGCTCGAAGTTCCCACCGACTTGGCGTACTTCAACGGACACTTTCCTGGTTGTCCGCTCCTCCCGGGTGTCGTGCAGATCAGTTGGGCCATCCAGCTCGGGCGTGCTCACGTGCCTTTCGATGGACGATTCCGCGCGCTTTCCGCGGTGAAATTCACGCGCGTCATTCTTCCCGGCGCTAGTGTCGCATTGCGGCTCGACTACTCGAGCGATACGCGTACGCTCGATTTTGCGTATGAGATCGACGGCCGCGTCTGTTCCAGCGGCACTGCATCATTCGAACCCGATTGACGATGAGAGCGTGCATCGTCATTCCGCATTACAACCATGGCCGTGCAATCGGCGATGTCGTTGCCTCGCTTCGGCCGTTGGGACTGCCGTGCCTGATCGTCGACGACGGTTCGGACGACGCGTCGCAAGCTGCGCTCGACCGCATTCTCGAAGCCGAAGGAAGCTGGGTCACCGTGCATCGGTTGCCCGTGAACCGCGGCAAGGGCGCCGCAGTGATGGCCGGCTGCGAAGCAGCACTGGCCGCCGGCTTCACGCATGCCGTGCAGATCGATGCGGACGGGCAGCATCGTGTCGAGGACGTGCCGCGGCTGCTCGAAGCGGCGCGGCATCAACCTGATGCGCTCATCAGCGGCCGGGCGGTTTACGACGAGTCGGTGCCGTTGTCGCGTTTGTACGGCCGCTACCTCACTCACGTGTGGGTCTGGATCAACACGTTGTCCATGGAGATCAAGGATTCGATGTGCGGGTTGCGGGTCTATCCGCTTGCAACGACCTGCGCCGTATGGAGCCATGGATACATCGGCCGCCGCATGGACTTCGATACCGAGATCATGGTGCGCTTGAGCTGGCGCGGCGTACCCATCGTGCACATTCCGACGCCCGTCACCTATCCCAAGGACGGCGTCTCGCATTTTCGGCTGCTGAAGGACAATGTATTCATTAGCCTCATGCACGCTCGCTTGTTTCTCGGAATGCTGTTGCGCCTACCGCTGATCCTGGGCCGCAGATTCGCCCGCAAGCTGACGACGAGAGTCGCTGCATGAGCGCGGATCGCTTCCAGGTCGAAGTACCGTTCACCGTGCCCTTTCACGACGTCGACATGATCGGCGTCGTCTGGCACGGCAACTACGCGAAATATTTCGAAGTGGCCCGCTGCGCTCTGCTCGAGCAGCTCGGCTACGGCTACGATGCGATGCGCGAGTCCGGTTTCTTGTGGCCGGTGATCGACTTGCGCATCCGTTACATCAAACCGATACGTTTCGGTCAGCGGGTGATCGTGCGCGCGACGCTGCGCGAGTGGGAGAATCGCCTGCTGATCGGATACCTTCTGACCGATGCGAGCACGGGGCAGCGCCTCACGAAAGGCTCCACGACGCAGGTCGCTGTCGACATGGCGACCGGGGAGATGTGCCTAGTTTCGCCTCCGGTCCTATTCGAACGCTTGGGAGTCGCACGATGAGAACGATTGTCGCCGTCGTGCTTGCATTGCTCGTTTGCGCAGCGCCCGTACGGGCCGCTGATGTCGATGCTTTCCAGCATCCGACGACCGGCAAGGCGCTGCTCGAAACGATTCTGGCGGCACCCGCACGCACGCTCGCCGATGCGCACGTGCTGCGCGGAAGGTTCGTTCACGAGAAGCATCTTGCCGAAATCCCGCAGCCATTGAAGTCGCAAGGAGAGTTCACGTACGTGCGCGGGCTCGGCGTCCATTGGCACACGAAGCAGCCCTTCGATTCGGAGTTCGTGCTCACTCAAGAAGGAATTCTTCAGCGCGATGAGGGGACCGAGACGTTGCGTCTGTCGGCGCAGGAGCAGCCTGCCGTACGCGTCATCGCCGATATCTTCCTTGCGCTGTTCACGCTCGATGTGACGAGCTTGAGCGCAAGCTTCGATCTATACGGCAAGAGTCAGGGTGAACGCTGGATCGTCGGTTTGCGGCCGAAGACCGAGACGATCGGCACGGTGTTCAAGGAGGCGACGATCAAGGGGGCGAAAGACGTCGAGCAAGTCGTTCTCTCGGATGCGCACGGCGATCGCACGGTCATTCGACTCGAGGATGTTCGCTATTCGAGCGACGAGCCGGATGCCAGCGTGCGGGTGCTGTTCGAGCGGTGATATGTCGACGGCGCACGACATCGATGGCGCGCGGCGAATACCTGCCGCAGAGAGGCGCTCGATATGAAATTGAGTGCCGCCCCGCCGTCTGTCCGTACGCGCTTCATCGCTTGGGGCGTCTTGATGCTCGTCGCGTTTGCGCTATTCGGCGCGCGCGTGCTGCCGAACCTTAAGGTCGAGACCGATATTCTCGCGCTGCTGCCGAGCACGCAGCACGATGCCGCGATGGATGAAGCGTTGGATGCGTTCTCGGCCAAGCTCGCGCGCCGCCAGATCTTCCTGATCGGCGCAAACGACCTTGCCGATGCAAAGCTTGCGGCAGCGAGTTTCGCTCGCGTACTGGCAGACTCCCAAGCCTTCGCGAACGTCACGCTCGAGCTCGATGCCAACGCTTCCGAGCGCTTCGATGTATTCCTCGATCATCGCGGCTACTTGCTCTCTGCCGCCGATGAGCGCGCGCTTCGGGAGGGCCGCGGTGCAGAGCTCGTCAACAAAGCCGTGCGCGCGGCGTTCACGCCGGCGGGATTGATGCAGCCGCTCGGCACTGCGCAGGATCCGCTCGGGCTGTTGAACAACTTCCTGCGCGAGCAGATCCCATCGTTCGGCACCGCACGCCTCGATGGCGCCACGCTCGTCATCGATGCTGAGGCCGGTCCATACGTTCTCGTGCTCGCGGAATCTGCCGGCAGCCCGTTCGCCTCCGCAGTGCAAGAGCAGGTAATGCCTGCGATCGAGGAAGCTTCGAGAGCTGCACGTCGCGCCGTACCCGCGGCGGTCACGATTCTGAGCTCCGGGACGATTCAACATGCGGCAGCTGCGACGGCTCGCGCGAAGCAGGAAGTATCGACGTTCGGCACCGTGGAGACGATTGCAGTCCTGATCCTGCTATGGACGATGTTCGGCGGCTTCCGGCCGCTGCTGCTTGCAATGCTCACGCTGACCCTTGCGGTCATGACCGCGTTCACGGTCGTGCATTTCGTGTTCGGCAAGGTGCATCTGCTTGCGCTCGTGTTCGGTTCGAGCCTCATCGGCAGCATCATCGATTACTCGATCCATTTCTTTGCCGATCGATTTCGAGAGCCCGGCCGCTGGTCGCCGATCTCTGCCCAAGGGCCGCGTCATCCCTGCATGCAGCGCATGCACGTCCGGCAGCCAGAGCATC
>ERZ777003.4885-NODE-4885-length-10691-cov-29.692554_pt1 | contig 10691 bp, 8 predicted proteins | sample MGYA00374956_ERZ777003 | MGnify/ENA primary metagenome ERZ777003 (study PRJEB29302, sample SAMN06268252) | bioreactor metagenome | isolation source: Joint BioEnergy Institute, California, USA | place: USA:Joint BioEnergy Institute, California, USA | collected... | reverse complement strand
CTGCCGCGGCCCGGACCGGCTCACGGTCGGAGGTGACGATGGCGCGGCTCAGCGCAGGCCTGCTGGCGTTCAGATGCGATCCGGAACTGCAGGTGTTCCTCGTCCATCCGGGCGGTCCGTTCTGGGCGCGGCGCGACGCCGGCGCGTGGTCGATCCCCAAGGGCGAGGTCGATGCCGGGGTTTCGCTGCTCGACGAGGCGATTCGGGAGTTCCGTGAGGAAACCGGCATCGAGCCGTCGGGGCCGTTCCTGCCGCTCGGCAGCATCCGGCAGGCGGGTGGCAAGCAGGTGACGGCGTGGGCGTTCGAGGCGGCTATCGATCCCGCAGTGGTGCAAAGCAACACGTTCCGCATGGAGTGGCCGCCGCGCTCCGGCACGGTCCGGGAGTTTCCCGAGATCGATCGCGCCGGCTGGTTCACGGTAAAGGAAGCGCGTGAAAAGCTCGTTGCGGGGCAGCGGCCGCTGCTCGATCGGCTGATCGAGCAGGTCGCCGATCGGCGTCGCTGAACGGTCCCGTCCGAAAGCGTCGTATTCTGGGCACATGGAGCGGCGGTTTCGATCCGGATGGCTGGCGGTCGGTCTTGCCGTCCTTGCGTGTGCGTTGAGCGCCCAGTCGCCTGCCGCATCGGGTGCCAGCGTTCCACCGGCGCTCGAGGCCTACTTCACAGACGTTGTCGGGCTCACCGCGGCTGAACGGCAGCAGCTGCTGTCGGGCGTGCCGGTCACGCGGCTCTACGAGTCCATCTCGAAGGAACAGGTCACCGTCTTCGGCGCCATCTGGATTGATGCGCCCATTGCCCGCTTCACCCAGGCGCAGCGCCGGATCGAGACGTTCGAGCGCGGTCGTGCGTTTCCTGTCACGCGCCGCGTCTCGTCGCCGCCCCGCCTCGACGACTTCCGCGATCTGCGCCTCGGCCCCGACGAGGCCAGGAGCCTTGCGACGTGCCGTCCAGGCAGCTGTGAGCTGAAGCTCGACGCGGCGGCCATTGCCGAACTGTCGTCAATCGACTGGCGTTCGGGCGATCGCGTCGAGCTGGCGAGCCGCTTCATGCAGCGCACCCTGCACCGCTACGCCACGGCGTACGAGCGTGGCGGCAACACGGCGCTGCCCGTTTATCGGGACAAGGGCGAGCCGATGGCCGTCGACGAGGAATTCCGGGAGCTGCTGCTGCAGCTGCCGCCGCTGCCCGGGTTCCTGCCCGACATCGGTGGCTACCTGCTCGAGTATCCGCGGGCGTGGCTGCCCGGGTCGACCTCGTACCTCTACTGGCAGGAGACACTCTTCGGTCTCAAACCGACCCTTCGGCTCAATCACCTGACGCTGCTCGAGACGTCGCGCGAGGTCGTCGTCGCCTCGAAGATGCTTTACGCGAGCCACTACTTCCGCAGCGCGCTCGAGGTGAGGATTGCGGTGCCCGATCCGGCGCGCGGCGGCTTCTGGCTGACGACGGTCAGCAGCAGCCGGGCCGACGGGCTGACCGGCTTCACCGGGCTGTTCGTCCGGGGCCGCGTCCGCGGCGAGGTCCGCAAGGGTATCGAAACCGTCCTCCGCAACACGAAGACCCGCCTCGAAGCCGGGACCTGACACTCGAATGCCAGCCAGGCGCCCGTCGGGGCGACCGGCCGTCACGCCGATCGGTTACGTCAGTCGGCGGCCGACTCCATCGGGACGGGCGTCGCCTGCTGCAGGGCCTGCGCGAAACGCGAGGCGCCGACGACGACCACACCGACCGACAGGAACAGGAGCGCGACGGCGGTGTAGCCGAGCACGCCATTGCCCGCGGCCAGATTCAGCCGCGCCTGCAGGAACAGGGCGGCGAACGTCGTGGCCACCATGAAGACCGCCGGCACGAGGGCGAAGCGGTGACGGCGTGCCCGCTGCACGAGCCACACGGTGACCGTCGTGAGTGCAAGCGCGCCGATCAGCTGGTTGCCCGCACCGAAGATTGGCCACATCTGGCGGACGGTGCCGCTGATGGCGAAGAAGAACATCGCAGCGACGACCAGGGCGGAATTGAGGAACGTGCTCTGCGCCCAGGCGGGAGGCTGGCCGTTGTACACCACGTCCCAGAACTCGCGCAGCATGTAGCGGCACAGCCGCACCGAGCTGTCGAGCGTCGTCACCACGAAGCCTTCGAGCATCAGGATGCCGAGCACGATGGCCACGCCGATCGGAATGAACGGCATCGCGCCCGTGATGAGCCGGCCGGCTGCCAGCGCAAACCCCAGGATGGGGTTCGAGGCCGTGCCGGGCGGGTAGACGATCGACAGGTACTCGCCGGGTGCGAGCATCGATCCCACCGTGACGATGACGAGCACGGCGAAGAAGCTCTCGAGGATCATGGCGCCGTAGCCGACGCGGCGCGCGTCGCTTTCGCGCGGCAGCTGCTTCGACGTCGTGCCGCTCGCCACGAGGCTGTGGAAGCCGCTGATGGCGCCGCAGGCGACCGTGATGAAGAGCGCCGGCCACACGCCGCCCGCCAGGGCGCGCTCACCCGTTTCGAAGTCGAACGCCGGCGCCTGAATCGTGACGCCACTCAGACCGGCGACGACGACGGCAATCGCGATGAGTGCGAGGCCGCCGTAGAGGATCTGGACGTTCGTGAAGTCGCGCGGCTGCAGCACGAGCCAGACAGGAAGGGCGCACGCGACCAGCACATACGCCGTCATCAGCAGCCGCCACGCGTCGCCATCGAGCGAGATCGGGGCGGAAAAGCCGGCGACGACGCTCAATACGCACATGAGCGCCGCCCAGGCGTAGGCGCCGGGCGTACCGATCCGGTTCGTCCGGATCAGCCAGCCGAGCAGCGGGGCGAACAGCGTGATGAGGAACACCGACGTCGTGGCAATGCCGCCGATGCGGACGTGCGTCACGCCGTCGATCTCCTGCATCGGCAGCAGCGACTGTGTCGCATCGAGGCCGAGCGCGTCGAGTGGATAGACCGACGTCAGCGCGGTGACCGACAGGTTCAGGAAGATCGCGTTGATGATCGTCAGCACGAAAATCAGCACGATCAGGTTCAGCAGGTACCCGGCCGGCCCGAGCGTCTTCCGGGCGACGGCGGCAATCGTCGAGCCGTTTTCGCGCAGGCTCATGAACATGGCCGTCATGTCGTGCACGGCACCGAAGAAGATGCCGCCGACGATGACCCAGAGCCAGACCGGCTGCCAGCCGAAGGCCAGCGCGAGCGTGGGGCCGACGATGGGACCCGCACCGGCAATCGTGGCGAAGTGGTGGGCGAAGACCACCTGCGTCCGGCTCTCGACGTAGTCGACCCCGTCGGCCAGGCGCACGCTCGGCGGGACATTCCGATCGTCCTCGCGGAACACACGGGCGATGTAGGGCGGATACCAGCGCAGGGCGATCAGGAAGAAGACCGCCGCGAGCAGGACAGGAACGAGCAGGTTCACGCGCAGAGGATACGGGCAAGCCCGAAGGCCGGCAAGCCCGGGTGTGCGCCGGCAGCAGGTGTGACGGGCCGGGCACTCCAGCGTAGTATGTCCCCACCGTCTGGATGGAGCGCAGGAGGAGCCGGTGATACAGGGGCCGTCGGCGGCGGCAAACCGGCCATGGCTCGTGCTGGCCGTGGCCTATCTCGGCTGGGTATTCGATCTGATGGACGTCTTCCTCATGGTCCTCGTCCGCGACCGGGCCATGACGGAGCTGCTGGGGCCTGGCGCCACGGTCCAGCAGATCGGCGTGTGGGGTGGCTGGGCGCTGGGCATCACGCTGATCGGCTGGGCCGCCGGTGGCCTCATCTTCGGGATGGTGGCCGACCGCTGGGGACGCGCCCGGACGATGGCGCTCACGATTCTCATTTATGCGGTGTTCACCGGGCTGTGCGGCCTGGCACAGACGCCCGGCCAGCTGATCCTGCTGCGCTTCATCGCGTCGCTCGGCATCGGCGGTGAGTGGGGCGCCGGCGCGTCGCTGATTGCCGAGGTGTTCCCGCGCACGTCGCGCGCCGCGGCGGCCGGCATCCTCCAGTCGGCGGCCGCCACCGGCTTCTTCGCCGCGATCCTGCTCGAGTACCTGGTGGGCGGCAACTGGCGCTGGGCGTTCTTTGGCGGCGCGATTCCGGCGGCCCTGGCGCTCGTCGTGCGACTCACCGTGCGCGAGCCCGAGACGTGGGTGGCCGTGCGCAGCCGGGCGCGCGCCCTGGGCGATCGCGTCGGCTCGCTCGCCGCCCTGCTTGCCGACCCGGAGCTGAAGCGACGCCTGATTCTCGGCACCGCGCTGGCCGTCATCGGCATCTTCGCCTACTGGGGCACCAACTTCTGGGTAAACGCGCGCTTTACCGAACTGCTGTCGGCTGCCGGTACGCCGCCCGACGCGCTCGCCTCGGGCGTGCGGCGTGCCCTCATTGTGCTGAACCTCGGTAATCTGGCGGGATTCCTGATCTACATCCCGATTACCAACCGGATCGGACGGAAGGCCGCCTTTGCCGTCTTTCATGCCGGGTCGCTCGTCACGATGCCGCTGGCCTACCTGGCATCGACGACCTACGAGATCGGCCTCGTACTGTTCTTCTTCGCGGGACTGTTCACGAGTGGTATTTACAGCGGCTACACGATCTACTTTCCCGAGCTGTTTCCGACGCACGTGCGCGCGACCGGCGCGAGCTTCTGCTACAACGTCGGGCGCGTCATTTCAGCGCCGGGTCCCGTGCTGATGGGCTGGCTGATCGGTGCGCTGGCGGCCGTCGTGCCGGCGGGCCGCCAGGTGGCGTGGGCCGGCGCGCTCATGGGCGGCGTGTATCTGCTCGGACTGGTCGTCGTGCCGTTCCTGCCCGAGACGCGCGGTATCGAGCTCAAGGACGTGGAGCCGGACGTGGCGGTACGCACGGCCTGATGGCGTCGGCACGCAGGGGGCGCCGCCGGATCGGCAGGCGCTGCGAGGAGTCGAAGATGAGTGACCAGTCACAGCCCGGACATCGCATGTCGCGTCGGCAGTTCGCCTCGCGCCTCGGCCTGGCCGCCGGCGTGCTGGCAACGGGGCCGCGCCTTCAGGCCCTGACCGCCGGTCCTGCCGTCGGCACGCGTATCCCCGGCGCCAACGATCGTGTCGTTGTGGCCGTGGTCGGCATCCGCAGCCAGGGGAATGCGCTCAAGCGGCAGTTCGCCCGGCTCGAGAACGTCGAGGTGAAGACGCTCTGCGACGTCGACACGAACCTGGCCGCCGGGCGCGTCGACGATCCGCAGCTCGCCGACGTGCCCCGTTACCGTCCGGGGTTCGAGCAGGACATGCGGCGCATGCTCGAGGACGCCGATGTCGACGCGGTCGTCATCGCGTCGCCCAATCACTGGCATGCCCTGCACACGATCTGGTCGCTTCAGGCCGGCAAGCACGTGTACGTCGAGAAGCCGTCGTCGCACACGGTGTGGGAGGGCGAGCAGATGGCGGCGGCGGCGCGCCGCTACAGTCGTCTCGTGCAGGTCGGGCTGATGAACCGCAGCCGTCCCGCCGTCATCGATGCGATTCGATTCCTGCATGAGGGCGGCCTCGGGCGCGTGTTCATGGCGCGCGGGCTCTGCTTCAAGCCGCGCCCGTCGATCGGGCGCTATCCCGATGGCCCGCTCGCGCCCGGCGAACGCTACGCGCTGACGGTGACCTCGACGGACTGGGAGCCGGTCTGGGATGCGGCATACCTGGCCGGTGTGGACTACGACCTGTGGACGGGACCGGCGCCGCTCCGGCCGTTCAACCGCAACCGCTTCCACTACAACTGGCACTGGCACTGGGACTACGGCAACGGCGACAGCGGCAACCAGGGGCCGCACCAGTTCGACATCGCGCGGTGGGGCCTGCGAAAGGACGAGTACCCGGTGAAGGTGACGTCGACCGGCGGCTATTTCGGTGCGCAGCCTTCGTCGCAGGAGACACCCGATACGCAGACGAGCCTCTACGAGTACGCCGACGGCGTCGTGCTCGAGTTCGCGACGCGCGGCGGGTTCACGAACAGCGAAGGCGAGCGTCGCATCGGCAATCTCTTCTACGGCGAAAAGGGGTGGCTCTGGATCGAGGAATCCGGGCGTCGCTGGCAGTCGTACCTCGGCCCGAAGGACGAGCCGGGGCCGGGCACCGAAGGGCCCGAGGCCGCACGTGCGGCGTCGCGGCGGCCGGGGGCGCAGATCGAGCACGTGCAGAACTTCGTCGATGCGATCCGGGCCGGCGACGCCTCGCGCCTCAGCTGCGACATCACGGAAGGGCACCTGTCGAGTGCGCTGCCGCTCATCGGCAACATCGCCTTCCGGCTGGGGCGCCAGCTGCGTCTCGATCCGGCAACCGGCCGCTTCCTTGACGACGAGGAGGCCAACGCGATGCGGACGCGGTCGTACCGGGCGGGATTCGAGGTCCCGGCGATGGTCTGACTGCGCCGGGACCTGTCCCGGGTGTTATCCTTCTGCCTCGCATGAACCTGTCGAAGCTGTTTCCCCATTCCCGCGCGGCCGCGGCGTGCGGCGCCGCGGCCCTGTTTATTCTGACGGCGGCCTGCAGCGGCGGCCGGCCGGCCGCTCCCGGACCCGACGTGTGGGCCGTGGTCGACGGCCGCCCCATCGACCGTGCGACGGTCGACAAGGCCTACAACATGGTCGTCGCGCCCGGCGCCGTGGCGTCGGTCGAGGAGATGCTGACGATCAAGCTCAATGTGCTCGACGAGCTGATCACGCAGGACATCCTCGTCGACCGGGCCGTCGAGCTCGGCGTGCAGGCCACCGACGTCGAAATCGAGAACGCGCTTGCCGAACAGAAGCGATCGATGTCCGACGAGGAATTCGTCAGGCAGCTCGAGGCGCGCGGCCTGACGGTCGAAGACCTGCGCGACAGCCTGCGCCGCGACATTTCCGCGCAGAAGCTCATCCAGCGCGAAGTCCTCGATCGCATCGCCGTGACCGACGATGACATCGCGGGCTTCTACAACGCGAACCGCGAGCAGTTCAATCTGCCGGAGCCGGCGTACCGGCTCGCACAGATCCTGATCACACCGCAGCGCGATCCGAACCTCCAGAACCGGCTGGGCGACGACGCCGCCACACCGGACGAGGCGAAGCGCAAGGCCGACATGATCACGCAGCGGCTGCAGGCCGGCGGCGACTTCGCGCAGCTCGCGATGGACTACTCGGAGGACCCGCAGACGGTGGCCGTGGGCGGCGACCTCGGCCTGGTGCCCGAGTCGGCGCTCAACTCGCTGCCGGCGAACCTGGCGAAGGCGGTGCGGAGCATGGAGCCGGGGACAGCCAGCACGCTCAGCATCGGGCAGAACTACGTCATCCTCATGGTGATTTCGCGCGAGCCGGCCGGCCAGCGTGAGCTGAGCACGCCTGCCGTGCGCGACTCGATCCGCGACCTGCTGCTCTCGCGGCGCCAGCAGCTGATGCAGCAGGCTTTCGTGGCCAACCTGCGGGAGTCGGCCGACGTCGAGAACTATCTGGCGCGGCAGGTGGTCGAGACGCAGGGCCGCGTCCCGGGTCAGGAGCTGCCGCCGCCGCCCGCGCAGGACGCCGCGGACGAGACCGCCGGGCAGAGCACCAGCGAGTAGGACTGCCGCAGCAGTCGGATGCCGAGAGAGGGGCGACCCACACGGGTCGCCCCTCTTTGTTTTTCCGCGCACCCTCTTCCCAAACGGTCGTTCGGGTCCCCGTCGTGCCAGCCTGTTTCTCCCCGTGGAACCTGGTGTCGGTCTTCAGTGTCGAATGACCAGTAAAGCCACTGACAGGAATTGTTCGTCTTAGCAGGTGCCTCCTTCTCCATTCGGGAGCACCACTAAGGAGCATCCACATGCCGGGCGAGTCAGGGGAACAATCCCCGCGCCGCTGCAGGAGACCTCTGCGCACGGTCGCCGGAATCGGCCGGGCGATGGTCGTGGGCATCCCGTTCGCGGCGGCTATCGCCTGCGGGCCTCGTGCCGGCGACACCGTGGGGGCGGACGCGACGGCTGTCGAACACGACGCTGTCATTCGCTTGACGGGCACGGTCGAGGCCGTCCAGACGACGACCGTTTCGGTCCCTCGTCTTCAGGGACCAATGGTCCCTCTGCTCGTGGTGGGGCTGGTGAAGGCGGGGACGCGCGTCGAGCCGGGCGATCCGATCGTGGAGTTCGATCGGCAGCAGCAGCAGCGCGACGCGTTCGATCGCCGCGCCGAGCTGGTGAACATCGAGGGGGAAATCGCCAGGAAGCGCGCCGAACAGAAGGCGCTCGAAGCGAAGGACCTCACGGAGCTGAAGGCCGCCGAGCACGACGTGGCGCGCGCCGAGCTCGACGTGCGCAGCAACGACCTGATCGCGGGTATCGAAGCCGAGAAGAACCGGCTGGCGCTCGAACAGGCCAGCGCCCGTTTCGCGCAGCTTCAGAAGACGTTCGATCTCACGCGACAGGCGGCCGCCGCCGATCTCGAGATTCTGGAGATCCGGCGCGCGCGCGCCGAGCGGGCTCTGCGCTACGCCGAAAGCAACGCCCGGCTCATGGTCGTGCGTGCGCCGTTCAGTGGACTGGCCGTCATCAAGCGCGTCTACCGCAACGGTCAGTTCGTCGAGATCGCCGAAGGTGACGAAGTCCGTCCCGGCCTTCCCGTCGTCGACATCGTCGATACGGCGCGCATGCGCGTGCGCGCGAAGGTGAACCAGGCCGACGTCGATCACGTGGCCGAGGGCACGCGCGTGAAGGTCGGTCTCGACGGATTCCCCGAGCTCATGTTCGAGGGCACCGTGCAGCTGGTGACGCCGCTGGCGAGTGCGAGCCAGCTGACCGAGACGGTCCGCACGTTTACCGTGCTCATCGACATCGAAGGGACGCATGCACAGCTGCTGCCGGACCTGACGGCATGGGTCGACGTGCCGCCTGCCGGGACGCAGGCGGCTTCGAGGAGCGTGGTGCGATGACGGGCCGATTCCGGCTCCCGCGCCTGGCCGTGGCGGCTGTGGCAGTGCTGGCGGCGATAGCCGTCGGCTGGCAGGTGCTGTTCTCGAACGAGGCGAGCGACAGTGCCGATGTCGTCGAGCTGATCCGCGGGACGTTCACCGACATCGTGGAAATCCGCGGGCAGATCGAACCTGTGCGATCGACCTATGTCACGGCGCCGTTCAATGCCGGCGAGCTGCAGGTCGTGAACATCGTCCGCAGCGGTGACGTTGTCGAAGCGGGTGACGTGGTCGTCGAATTCGATGCGGTGACGCTGCGTCGCACCATGCAGGAGAAGCAGGGTGAGCTGCGGAGCGCCCGCGCGGAACTCGAGCAGCACGACGCCCAGTCGCGGATTGCGCTCGAAGAGCGTCGCGCCGCGGTGGCGAAGGCGGAGTTCGACGTCGAGCGGGCGTACCTCGCGCTCGGCGAGATCGGCCTCGTGTCGGAAATCGAGGCCGAGCGGAACCGGCTGGCACTTGCCGATGCCCGCCAGCGGCTCGAAGAAGCGCGCGCAGCGCTCGCGTCGGCCGGGGCGAACGCGGCGTCGGAGCGCCGGGTGCGCGAGAGTGCGGTCGAGAAGGTCCTGGCCGAGCTCGAACTGGCGGAACGGCAGGCAGCGTCGCTCAAGGTACGCGCACCGATCGCGGGCATCGTCAACATCCTGTCCAACTACCGCGCGACCAACCCGGTCAACCCCACGCCCCAGGAATTCCGTGCCGGCGACCGCGTGTGGCCGGGTGCGCCGATTCTGGACCTGCCGGATCTGTCGTCGGCGTACGTGACGGCGCGTCTCGACGAGGCCGATCGAGGACGGCTCACGGAAGGGCAGCCGGTGCACATCCGTCTCGATGCCGTTGCCGATCGCGACTATCGCGGCAGGGTCGTCGACATCTCGCTGCTCGCCCGCGTCGACTTCACGAGCGGATGGCCGCCACCGAAGCAGTTCGACCTCGCGATTCTCGTCGAGGACGCCGACGATCGCCTGCGGCCGGGCATGAGCGCCAACGCGCGCGTCGAGGTCGGGCGCATCGACGATGTGCTGATCGTGCCGGCGGCGTCGGTCTTCTACGAGGACGGACGGACGGTGGTGTATCGCCGGGGGCGCCGGGGCTTCGACGCGGTGCCGGTCGATGTCGTGCGCCGCGGACGCGACGACGCCGTTGTCGAGGGCGCCCTGCAGCCGGGCGACCTCATCGCGCGGTTGCAGCCGGGTGCCGGGCCGGCGCCGGAGGTGGATTGATGGACTCTGCCGCGCCGAACCGGGGCCTGATCTGGACAGCCGCTGCGGTTGTCGCAGCCATTGTCACGGTCGCCGGTGTGCGCGCCGCGAAATCCGCGCTTGCGAACGTGGCCGACGCGCCGGTCTCGATTCCGACGGCGCGGGTGACCCGTGGCGCGCTCGAGCCGACGGTGTACATGCGCGGCGACGTGCGTGCGGCGCGACAGCACGCCATCACGGCGCCTCCTGTCGGCGGGGCGCTGCGCATCCTCGAGATGGCCGAAAGCGGCGAGCAGGCCACGGCGGGTGACATCGTGCTGCGATTCGATCCCGCCGATCAGGAGTACGCGCTCGAGCAGGCCGAGTCGGAGCTGCGCGAGGCAGAGCAGAACATCATCAAGCGCCGCGCCGAGATCGCCGCGGGCGAAGCGGCCGACGAGGTGGCGCTGCTGACCGCGCGCTTCAACGTTCGTCGGGCCGAGCTCGACGCCCGCATCGATCCGGATCTGATTCCGGCCAACGAGTACCGCATCCGTCAGGTTTCACTCGAAGAAGCGCAGCGGACGCTCG
>ERZ777003.4884-NODE-4884-length-10692-cov-9.058663_pt1 | contig 10692 bp, 9 predicted proteins | sample MGYA00374956_ERZ777003 | MGnify/ENA primary metagenome ERZ777003 (study PRJEB29302, sample SAMN06268252) | bioreactor metagenome | isolation source: Joint BioEnergy Institute, California, USA | place: USA:Joint BioEnergy Institute, California, USA | collected... | reverse complement strand
AACCGGCGACCTCCTGGGTGCGATCCAGGCGCTCTCCCAGCTGAGCTATAGCCCCGTGGGGGTGTGTGCGCCCCGTTCGGGCGCGCTGGTTGGGGAAGTGTAGCCGGGATCGGCCGGCGATGAGGGCGCGAGGGCGGTCGGCGCGCGGGCGCGGGGGCGCGCGGCGCGTCGTCGCGGCGGGCGCGATGGGTAGCATGGGGACCGCATGGGTCTGCTGGACGACGCCATCCGCGACCATCTGGAGCTCAAGCGGCGGCGCGGCGCCGACCCGGCCGAGATCGCCCGCATGGAGCAGGAGGCGCTCGGGCCGGTGCGCCGGGAGCGCACGCCGGTCGACGAGGCCGCGCCGGCCCCGGAGCCCGCCGCGCCCGCGCACGACGACGCCCCCGACCACGCCGCGCACGACGACCGCGGAGCCGGCGCGCCGCACGAGCAGGCCGCCTTCTTCGAGGACGAGCCGGCCCCGCCGCCCGCGCACCCGGAGCCGGACGACGCCACCCGCGTCATCCCGCCGGCCGCGGCCGAGCCGCCCGCCGCCGCGGAGGAGCCTCGCGGCGACGCCCCCGCGCCCGCCGCCGACGAGCCCGGGCCCGCCGCCCCGCCCGGCGACGCGCCGGCCGGCCACGCGCCGTCACCGCGGCCCGCCCCGGCGCCGACGCCCGAGGAGCAGGCGCGCCGCCAGGAGCTCGCCAGCCAGCCGACGACCGAGTACCGGCTCGAGGACTACGAGGCGCTCCAGCTCGACGACCGCTCGCACACGCCGCCGGCCCACCCGGCCCCGGAGCCGCCGCCGGCGCCCGCCGCGCCCGACCGCGACGACGCGGCCGACGACGCCGACCCGCACGCCGCCGCCGACCTCGACGAGGACGTGCTCGAGGAGACCCCCGACTTCCTCCAGGAGACGCCCGAGCACGACCGCCTCTGGTTCGAGCAGAGGCCGCCGCGCGACTTCGACTTCGACGACTAGCGGACCGCGGCGCCCCGCGGCCCGCCGCCTGCGCCGCCCCGCACCGACGGATGGCGACCTGCCGCTACACCCTCCTCGACGTCTTCACCGCCACCCCGCTGCAGGGCAACGGGCTCGCCGTCGTCCACGACGCCGACGGGCTCGACGCGGCGACGATGCGCGCGTTCGCGCGCGAGACGCGCCTGTCGGAGACGACGTTCGTCCAGTCCCCCACGGCGGCCGGCGCCGACTACCGCAACCGCATCTGGACGGTCGAGCGGGAGCTGCCGTTCGCCGGCCACCCGTCGCTCGGGACCGCCGTCGCCGTCGCGCGCGCCGCGCACGGCCCCGACCACGCCGGCCGCTGCCGCTACGTCCAGGAGACGCCGGCCGGGCTGCAGCCGGTCGACGTCGAGCTCGACGGCGACCGCGCCCACGCCTCGATGCTCCAGGAGCCGCCCGTCTTCGGCGCGACCGTCGACCCCGCCGCCGCGCTGGCCGCGATCGGCCTCACCCCGGGCGACGGCGACCCCGATCTGCCGCCGCAGGTCGTCTCGACCGGCGTCCCGCACCTCATGGTGCCGCTGCGCGACCGCGACGCCGCCGCCCGCGCCCGGCCCGACCACGCCGCGATCGCCCGCCTGCTCGCGCCCCACGATGCCGTCGTCCTCTACGCCGCCGCGTGCGACCCCGCCGCCGGGCGGGCCCACGCGCGCGGCTTCGCCTTCAGCGCCGCGATCGGCGAGGACCCGGCGACCGGGTCGGCCGCCGGCCCGCTCTGCGCCTACCTCGCCGCCCGCACCGGCCAGCAGCGGGTCGTCATCGACCAGGGCGTCGAGATGGGCCGCGCGAGCCGGCTCCATGCCGCGATGGAGGGCGACCGGCCGCGCGTCGGCGGCGACGTCGTCGTGCTCGTCGACGGCACGCTGCGGCTCTGACCCGGCGCCGCGCGGCGCGACGGACGGCGGCGGCCCGGCGGCCCGGTCGGGAGGTCGCCGGGAAGGGACGCCCGGACCGGGCGCCCCTCCCCGCGTCCTTGCCCTCACGGCGGGCGGTCCAGGCCCACCAGGCAACCGATGGCATCGGCGCCCGCGCGCGCGATCGCGCGCGGAGCCCAGACGGGGTGGACGGATGTTCGTGCGGGCGGTCCCGGCGGTGCCGGTCAGGCGGCCGACGCGCGCATCGCGCACGCGCGCAGCGACGCGATCGTCGTCGCGTCGTAGGCGGGGGCGGCCGGCGCCGGGCGCGGCCGGGTCGTCAGCAGCGCGTCGACGCTCGCCGGCAGCCGCTCCCGCACCGCCGCGTCGATCGGGCTCAGCACGGCGATCAGGTGGGCGCTGCCGACCGTGTCGAGCCCGAGCTGCGCCACGAGCTCGCCGAGCCGCTGCTCGGCCGCCGTCGGGGTCATCCCGCTCGCGTCGATCGCGAGCGTCGCGTCCGCGCGGTCGTCGAACTCGGCCGCGTAGGCGGCCAGCAGCTCCGGGTGCTCGAACAGCTCGTCGGCGAACGCGAGCGTGACGAACGAGCGGGCGCCCGCGAGCGCGTCGACCCGCGCGCGCCGCGGCCGCGACGCGAGCGCCTCCAGCAGCAGGCTGCGCGCCCCCTCGCACCACGGGTCGGTCGCGGCCGCCTGGACGGCGAGCGCGAGCATCGGTCGCAGCGCTCCGCGCGCCTGCGCCAGCCGCGCCTCCTCGAGCAGCCGCCGCGCCTCGGCGCGCTCGGCGTCGGTCACCGTCAGCAGCTCGACGAACGGGTCGTCGACGGTGTCGCGCAGCGCCGCCGCGGTCTCGACGAAGGCGGTCCACACCTGGCCGAGCTCGTCGAGGTAGGGCGACTCCGACGTCGTGCGCCGCAAGAACCAGCGCTGGAGCGCGAGCGCCTCGCGCAGCCGCGCCGGCCGGCCGCCCGGCCCGGGCGGCCGCGGCGCGCGCATCGCCGGCGGCTCAGGCAGCCACTCGACGTCGGCGACCATCGCCGCCTGCACCGTCAGCCACCAGGTCGGTCGCGCGATCTCGGCGGGGATCGGCGTGATCGCCGGCAGCAGCGACGCGCGCAGCGCCAGCGACGACGGCGCGATCTGCTCCCTGCGCAGCAGCGTCCCGACGGGCCGCCCACGCGGCGGGTCGTGCTCCAGCTCCGCCGGCCACAGCGACGGCGTGTCGGCGCGGCGGTCGTGGGCGGGCAGCAGCTCGCTGTAGACGAGGCCGACCTCCGGCCGCCGCTCCAGCAGCGCCGCCTGGGCGGCGACGCGCCCGCTCGGCCAGCGGTCGCCGGGGGCCAGCGGCATGAGCACGTCGCCGGCGGCCTCGGCCAGCGCCCGGTTCATCGCCGCGGCGGGCCCGCCGTGCGGCTGGTGGATCGCCCGCACCCGGCCGGGGAAGCGCTGGAGGACGTCGACCAGCAGCGCGCGCGTGCCGTCGCCGGAGCCGTCGTCGACGACGACGACCTCGAGGCGGTCGGCGGGGTGCTCTTGCGCGAGCGCGCCGTCGAGCGTCGCGCGCAGCGTCGTCGCGTCGTCATGCGCGACGACGAGGACGGAGACGTGCGGGGGATCGGGACTCACGGTTGAGTGATCGTCGAACCAGGGGGGACCTTGAGGCGCCACCGGCCCGCCATGCGGGCCGTCGCGGCGGGTCGGTGCGCACGATGACCGCGGGCCGGGCGCGTCCCGCGCGGCGGGCGCGTGCCCGGTCAGCGCGCCCGCGCCAGCACCGGCCGCGCGGGGCGTCGAGGCGCCGGCCGGCCGCAGGCGACGGCGGGCCGCGCCGCGCGCCGGCGGGCGGGCCGGGGTCGCTGCCGCGAGGCCGCGTGGCAAACTGGAGTCTCCCGGTCGAGAACCACGCAGCGAGGAGTAGCGATGAGCGAGCAGCAGCCCGACTTCCGTCCCGAGACCCAGGCGCTCCACGCCGGGCAGGCGCCGGACCCGGCGACGAACGCGCGCGCCGTGCCGATCTACCAGACGACGTCGTACGTCTTCGACGACGCCCAGCACGCGCAGGACCTGTTCGCGCTCGCGGTGCCGGGCAACATCTACACGCGCATCATGAACCCGACGTGGAACGTGCTCGAGGAGCGCGTTGCCGCGCTCGAGGGCGGGGTCGCCGCGCTCGCGCTCGCCTCCGGCCAGGCGGCGGTCACCTACTCGATCCTCAACATCGCGCGCTCGGGCGACAACATCGTCGCGCTCTCGACGCTCTACGGCGGCACGTACAACCTGTTCGCGCACACGCTGCCCCAGTACGGGATCGAGGTGCGGTTCGTCGGCCCCGACGACCCGGCGGCGCTCGGCCAGCACGTCGACGACCGCACGCGGCTCGTCTTCGCCGAGACGATCGGCAACCCGCGCCTGAACGTCGTCGACATCAGGGCGTGGGCGGACGCCGCCCACGCGCACGGGCTGCCGCTGATCGTCGACAACACCGTCCCGACGCCGATCCTCGCGAGGGTCTTCGACCACGGCGCCGACGTCGCCGTCCACTCGGCGACGAAGTTCATCGGCGGCCACGGCACGACGATCGGCGGCGTGATCGTCGACTCCGGCAGGTTCGACTGGACCGCCCACGCGGACCGCTTCCCCGGCCTGACCCAGCCCGACCCCTCCTACCACGGCGTCGTCTGGACCGACGCGCTCGGCCCGGCCGCCTACGTCGGCCGCGTCCGCACCGTGCTGCTGCGCAACATGGGCGCGGCGCTGTCGCCGTTCAACGCCTTCCTGCTGCTGCAGGGGATCGAGACGCTGCCGCTGCGGATGGAGCGCCACAGCGAGAACGCGCTCGCGGTCGCCAAGCACCTGCAGGGCCACGAGGGCGTCGCCTGGGTCAGCTACCCGGGCCTGCCGGGCGGCGAGTACTACGACGTCGCCCAGCGGATCCTCACGGGCGGCCACGGCGCGCTCGTCACGTTCGGGATCGAGGGCGGCCGCGACGCGGGCCGCGCGTTCATCGACGCGCTCGGCCTGTTCTCGCACCTGGCCAACATCGGCGACGCGAAGTCGCTCGCGATCCACCCGGCGACGACGACCCACTCGCAGCTCAACGCCGAGGAGCTCGAGGCGGCCGGCGTGCCGGAGGACATGGTGCGGCTGTCGATCGGCCTCGAGCACATCGACGACATCATCGGCGACCTCGACCAGGCGCTGGCGAAGGCGCGCCAGGCCGCCGCGGCGTGAGCGGGGGCGTCGGTCGCGTCGAGACGCAGCGGGCGGTCGTCTTCGACGACGAGCGCCCGCTCGTGCTCGAGTCGGGCGCCCGCCTGACGCACGTCGAGGTCGCCTACGAGACCTACGGCGAGCTCGACCCGGCCGGCGCCAACGCCATCTTCATCTGCCACGCGCTGTCGGGCGACGCGCACGCCGCCGGCTACCACGACGGCGACCGGCGCCCGGGCTGGTGGGACAACATCGTCGGCCCGGGCCGCCCGCTCGACACCGACCGCTACTTCATCGTCTGCGCGAACGTGCTCGGCGGCTGCAGGGGCACGACCGGGCCGAGCTCGATCGACCCGGCGACCGGCAGGCCGTACGGGCTGCGCTTCCCGCTGCTGGCGGTGCGCGACCTCGTCGAGACCCACCGCGGCCTCCTGCGCCACCTCGGCATCAGGAGGCTGCTGGCGGCGATCGGCGGCTCGCTCGGCGGGATGCAGGCGCTCCAGTGGGCGCTCGACCACCCCAGCGAGCTCGCCGGCGCGCTCATCATCGCCGCCTCGGCGCGGCTGTCGGCGCAGAACATCGCCTTCTCGGCGGTCGCGCGCGAGGCGATCATGCGCGACCCGGCCTTCAACGGCGGCGACTACTACCCCGGCTCGGTCGAGGGGGACGAGCCGCCGCCGCGGCCGGACCGCGGGCTGGCGCTCGCACGCATGATCGGCCACATCACGTACCTGTCGGAGGAGTCGATGCGGCAGAAGTTCGGCCGCCGCATCCAGGACGCGGTCGAGCCCCGCTACGGCTTCGACGTCGACTTCGAGGTCGAGTCCTACCTCGCCTACCAGGGCCAGTCGTTCGTCGAGCGCTTCGACGCGAACACGTACCTGTACATGACGCGCGTCATGGACTACTTCGACCCGTTCGCCGACCCCGCCTACGTGCAGCGCCAGATCGCGCAGGGCGACACCCGCTTCCTCGTGCTGTCGTTCGACTCCGACTGGCGCTTCTCGACCGAGCACGCGCGCGAGATCGCCAAGGAGCTGCGGGCGGCCGGCGCGCCGGTGACGTTCCGCGAGATCGCCGCGCCGCACGGCCACGACTCGTTCCTGTTCCCGGTGCCGGAGTACCACCGGACGGTGGCGGGGTTCCTCGACCAGCTGCGGGAGGCGCGCCGTGCGGCCTGACCAGGACGTCGTCGCGGCGCTCGTCGGGCGCGACGCGCGCGTGCTCGACCTCGGCTGCGGCGACGGCGCGCTGCTGGAGCACCTCATCACCCGCCAGGGCTGCACCGGGATGGGCGTCGAGCGCGACGACGAGCACTTCCACGCCTGCATCGCCCGCGGCGTGCCGGTCACCCACGGCGACCTCGAGGCCGAGCTGCGGCGGACCGAGCCGGGCGCGTTCGACTGCGCGGTGCTGTCGCTGACGCTGCAGGCGACGCAGCGGCCGGTCGAGGTGCTCAGGCAGCTGCGCCGGGTCGCGCGGCGCGGCGTCGTGTCGCTGCCGAACTTCGGCCACTGGCGGCTGCGGCTCGACTTCGCGCTGCGCGGGCGGATGCCGATCAGCCCCGCGCTGCCGTACCAGTGGCACGACACGCCGAACATCCACCTCTGCACGCTGCGCGACTTCGAGCAGACGGTCGGCGAGCTGGGGATGCGGATCGTGCGGCGGGTGCTGCTCGACGAGGCCGGCCGGCCGGCGCCGAGCTGGACGCGCGCGGCCGCGAACCTGCTCGCGGTCGGCGCCGTCTACGTGCTGGAGGACTAGGCGGGCGGTCAGGCGGCGAGCGGGAGCGCCGCCTGCTCGCCGACGGCGATCGGCGCCGGCTCCGGATCGGCGGCCGGCACGGGCGCGGGCGCCGGCTCGGGAGCGCAGGGCGGCGCCGGCGCGCGCTCCGCGGCGGGAGCGGGCGCGGGGACGGGCGCCGGCGCTGGCGCGGCCGGGGTCGGCGCGGGGACGGGCGCTGGCGCGGCCGGCGCCGGCAGCGGCACGATCGGCCACGCCGGCTCGACGACCTCGTCGCGGCCGTGCTCGGCGAACCACGCCTGCAGCGACGCCGCCTGCTCGGCCGCCCACGCGACCTGGCGGGCGTGGAGCGTCGGCAGGTCGCAGCGCAGCTCCTCGACCCGCTGCGCCAGCCGCCAGGCGACGCGCGCGGCCGCGATCGCGTCGGCGTTCGCGGTGTGGGCGGCGTCGAGCCGGACGCGGTAGTGCTCGCAGACGGCGGCGAGCGTCCGCTTGCCGGGGCGGTAGCGGTCGATCTGCTTGTCGATCACGTACGGGTCGACGACGAGCAGCCCCTCGGGGCCGCCGACCCGCTCCACGAGCGGCACGACCCCGTGGCGGCGCGCCTCGCGGTCGAGCATCGTCAGGTCGTAGCGCGCGTTGAACGCGATCACCGGCGTGCCGGCGCGCAGCTGCGCGGCCAGGAGCGTGACGATCTCCTCGACCGCCTCGGCCGCGTCGCGGCCCTCCGCGCGCGCCTGCTCGGTCGTGATCCCGTGGACGGCGGTCGCCGCGGCGGGGATCTCGACCCCGGGGTCGACGAGCCAGGCGTGGCTCTCGGTCGGCCGGTCGCCGCCGCAGAGGCTCACGGCGGCGGTGACGATCCGGTCGGTCTCGGGGTCGACGCCGGTCGACTCGATGTCGAACGCGGCGAGGCGGCGCAGGTGCCAGCTCATGCCCGGAAGGGAACCGGGCGGACCGGACGGACCGGGGCGCGCGGGCGCGCCCCGGTCGCGCGGCCGGTCAGCGGAGCGAGCCGGAGACCGGGTCGAGGCGGAACGACGTGGTCGAGCCGACGCCGCGGGTGAACGTGCCGGTCGCCGCGTCGAGGTGCCACGGCCGCGGCAGGCGGGCGGCCTCGAGGAAGGTGCGGAACGCGTTCGTCGCGGCCACGCACGACATCGTCGAGCCGGCCGGGATCACGATCTCGTACCGGCCCTTGGGCACGTAGAGGCTGCCGATGTGGTCGTCGTGGAGCACGCGGAAGATGCCGCACGAGTAGCCGGTGCGGCCGCCGCCGTTGGTGCTCCTGCCGGTGAAGGTGACGCGGAACGCGGTGCCGTTGGCGCCGTTGGTGAAGTTCGCGCCGGGCGTCGCGCCGCCGAGCGGCGTGTAGCCCCACGGGACGGGCAGCCGGCCCGACGGGTAGTCGAGGAACTGCGCGAACAGGCGCGAGGCGGTCGTGCAGGTGATGCCGCCCGACAGCAGCTGGATCCGGTACTGGCCCTTCGGCAGCCGCGCGGTGCCGATGCGGTCGTCGTGCAGGACGCTGAAGGTGCCGCCGCACGTGTAGGCGCTGCTCGGCGTCGGCGGGGACGGCGGCGTCGGATTGGTCCTGCCGGCCTGGCGGACGTAGAAGCTGGAGCGGCCGTTGGTGAAGCTCCTGTTGGCGGCGTTGGCGCGCCACGGGTAGCGGAGGTAGCCGTCGTAGTCCTGGAGGAACTCGGCGAACAGCGCCGAGGCCTGCGCGCAGGTGAGGTTGGTGACGTAGATGTAGTACGGCCCGGCCGGCAGCTGCATCGCGCCGATCCGGTCGTTGTGGAGCACCTGGAACGTCGCCGGGCAGCGGGTGGCGGCCGACGCCGACGCGGCCGGCAGCGCGAACACCGCGGCGAGGCCCGCGACGAGCGCGACGCGGAGAAGTCGCTTCAACACGTGGGCAGTCCTTCCGGAGAGGGTGGATGGGCGATGGCCCGCGCGGTCGCGCGTGCGCGTGCCCGCGCGGGCGACGTGATCGTGGATCGGCTACGACGCGGTGCGGCTTGAGTCCTCCTCGGCGGCGGGCTCGATGGCGCGCGGGGCGCGCTCGAGGTGGGGCGCGCCGCCGATCCAGTCGAGCCACCGCTCGCGCCGCGCGTCCCAGCGCCTGGCGCGGGCGGCCGCCTTCGCGAGCTTCGCGCTGCCGGGCTTGTAGAAGCGCCTCGCCCACGGCGAGCCGGGCCGCGCGAGGCGGATCGCGGCGACGGGGTAGATCGGCGCGAGGATGAACCCGATCGCGGCGAGGCGGACCTTGCCCTTCGCGAGCACGACGGCGCCCCAGGCGAGGTGGAAGACGACGCCGGCGACGACCTCCCAGCCGGCGCCGTCGGTGTCGAACGGGCCGCCGACGACGATCACGAGCAGCCCGAGCAGCGCGCAGATGATCGCGACGTCGACGGACGAGCGGCCCTCCTTGGTCCAGTAGACGTCCTCGAGGTAGAGCCAGAGCGCGAACTCGTCGACGGTGAGGCCGACGCCGATCCCGAAGAGCACCGCGAAGACCTCCATCCACGGGCTGTCGGGCATGATCGCGAACGTCAGGAAGCCGACCACGATCATCAGCGCGATCCCGAACACGAGGTGGTGCACGTGGACGCCGTTGCTCCTGATGCTCCCCGGCCACCACGGCACCCGCGGGCTGCGCATCAGCCGCGTCGACATGCGGATGAACGCGAACGAGCCGAGGAACCCGAGCAGGACGAAGACGCCCGCCCGCTGGCTGTGATCTTCGAGCGCGAGGTCCACCGCCCCCTTCTATCGGACCGCCCCGCGCCCGTGTTGAGGCATGGGGGCCGGTGCTGGCGCGATCGGGGTGGCGGGTCCCGTACGGTCTCGCCATGCGGTCGCCGAGCTCGTCGCCGCTCTCCAGCGGACGCCGCTGCTGACGGTCGAGGAGATGGGGCGTGCGCCCGATGCCCGGCCCAGCGCGGCGGGCATGGACGCGTGGTGGCTTCCGCCCGGCGCAGCTGCCGGGCGCGCCGGCGACGCCGCACCCGACCGGGCCGGTCGGCCTGCTCTCCGTCGGCATCGCCCGGGCAGCGCCCGGTCGCGCGACTGCGAGCGCCTTTTGGCGTTGCGCGCCACGTTGCGCGACCGGTTCCGCAACCGCACGCGCCAGGGCACGGGCGGCTCGACCTTCCGGCTCGTGCTCGCCGCGTTCCCGCTCGAGCGCGAAGGCTGGCGCCCATGCTGGACCGACCGCCCACTGCTGATGGCCGCCGGCGACGCGGCGCTGTCGGCCTGGCAGGCGGCCCACCTCCGCGGGCAGCGGGTGGAGGTCGCCGAGCCGTGGCGGCACGAGGCCGACGTGATCGCGGCGCTGCGGCCCCCGCTCAACCGCGCGGGCAACGACGGCCATGCGTTGCATGCGACGGTCGGCCGCGCCGCGCCGCCTTCCGCGCCGCGGCGCGCCGCAACGGCGGCCCGGACTGGTGACTCGGGGGAGGGGCGCGCACGGCCGGATGGAGGCGGGGGGAATCGAACCCCCAACTCCGCCTTGCAAAGGCGGCGTGTTCCCGTTAGCACCACGCCCCCGGGGTCCAGGGGAACTGTAGATGAGTCGCTCGGGCCGATGGGCGCACGGGCTGTGCGGCGGCGTCGCGGGCCGCGCGGATGCGGGGCCGGCGGGCGCTCGCGGTGCCGAGCCGGGGCGGCGGATGCGCGGGCCGGCGGGCGTGCGCCCCACCGCATCCCTGCGTGATTTGCCATATCCGCATGTCCGGCAAATCCGGCTAGCCGGATTTGCCGTCTCCAGGGACGAGAAATGCGGCCAGCCGGATTTGTCGCCTGGTGCCAGGACGGCTGAGCCCCGCGGCGACCGCCCCGCCGCGCCGCCCGC
>ERZ777003.4878-NODE-4878-length-10701-cov-6.871125_pt1 | contig 10701 bp, 11 predicted proteins | sample MGYA00374956_ERZ777003 | MGnify/ENA primary metagenome ERZ777003 (study PRJEB29302, sample SAMN06268252) | bioreactor metagenome | isolation source: Joint BioEnergy Institute, California, USA | place: USA:Joint BioEnergy Institute, California, USA | collected... | reverse complement strand
GCAGCCGCGCCTCGTCGGGCGGCGGGCCCGCCCCGAGAGGGGTGCGCCGCCCGGCACTACCCTGCCGCGCCTCCGGCCGTTCCTGTGCCATGCCGGCATTTTCGCACGGCCGCTACGTCGGTGCGATCCCCGCCCGCCGCCGCTCCGCTCGTTCGTCGCGCGACGGCCCGGTGCCCGGCGAATGAGCCGGCACACGGACGCCAGACGCACCGCCTGGCGCGATCTCGTTCCTCGATGTTGCGCTCGTGATCATGCACATCCTGCGCAGCACGAGACGCGATGCCGGCCCGCCGGAGGGAGGTCTGCTGCTTTCAGGCGCGCCTGCCCGGCGGCGCGGCGCTTGGCGCACGTGCGAGGGCAGTGGCGCGGACTTCCTCAAGGGCAAGGTCGTAGAGCGGCGCGATTGACCCTCGGCCGCCCCGCGCAGCCGATCGGCATATGCCCGTCGCGCAGGGGGAGGCAATGATCCGGGCCAGGACCTTCGCATGCCTGGCCTGGGCCGATCACCGGTCCGGGCCGTCTCGAAACCTTCCGTCGCCGGGGGGCGTTCCTGCCGCGGGCCTCCGGCCGCCTTCGGCGGTCCGGGCTGAACGGACGGAACAGGCAAAGGCACGTTCTCCATGCTTACCCGCAAGATGATCCTCGGCATGACGACAGCGGCCGGCCTGGCCGCCGTGCCGGTGCTCGCCCTTGGTCAAGCGACCAGCGGCGGCAGCTCGATGCAGCCGCAGACCACCCAGACGACGCCACAACAGGGTCCGCTCTCCGGCGCCCCCGCGGCGCGCGACAGCGCCACCGGCGGCACGGCGAGCGGCGGCGCCACCGCCCCATCCGCCGCCTCGCCCCAGGCCGGCGCCAACACCTCCACGCCGCGCGACGGAATGCCCGGCAACCCGCCGAGCACCGCCACCCAGCGCGCCGCGGACTCGGTGACCGGGAACCGCACCCCGGCCGACGGCACCCCTGGCAACCCGCCCGGCACCGCGGCAGGCCGCGCCGCGGACCGCGCGCTCGGCACCAACATGAGCGGCGCCAACCCGGCCGCGACCAGCGCCACGGCGGACGGCAGCCTCGCGGCGGATCGCGCGATGCTCCGCGAAGGCCGGCGGGCGAGCAAGGTGATTGGCTCGACCGTCTATGGCGGCGACGGCAACGACAGCATCGGCTCGGTGGACGACATCATCATCCCGCGGGATGGCGGCAACCCGGTCGCGGTGCTTTCGGTCGGCGGCTTCCTCGGCATCGGCGCCAAGCTCGTCGCCGTGCCCTATGAGCGGCTGCAACACGATGCCGACCGCGATCGCTGGATGCTCCCCGGCGCGACCAAGGAATCCCTGACCGCCCTGCCGACCTTCGCGTACGACACCGACCGAGGCGGCAGCAGCACCACCGCAACCGGCAGCGACCGCCCGGCGGCGACGCCGGGTGCCACGGGCGGCGGCGCTGCCCCGGCGACTCCGGCGCCGGCGCGCAGCAACACTCAGTAACTACACACCGCCCGCCCGCCGCTGGCACGCCCGTCGCGGTGTACCAGCGGCGGGCCCGCCGGTAGCGACCTGCCGGTCGCGGCCGGCGCGATGGCAGAGGTCCCCTCCCCTGGCGAAGAAGCCGACCGGACAGCGGCCGGAGCGGCATGCAGGCCGGCTGCGCCGGACCTGCGGCGTGCAGCCGCCGATCCATGCCACACCCCCTCACCTTCCAGAGATGGAGCGCCCCGCCCATGACGATGTCCCAGCCAACCCTCCGCCTCGCCGCTGCGGCGTCACTGTTCGCGCTGACCCTGGCGGCCTGCGCCGACGGCAGCCGCGACGGCGCGCCCGGCAACCCGCCGAGCACAGCCACGCAGCGTCTCTATGACCGCGCCACCGGCAGCGGCCCGACCCCGCCCGACGGCACCGCGGGCAATCCGCGCGGCACCGCCGCGGAACGGGCCTACGACCGGGCGACCGGGTCCAACGTCTCCGGCGCCTATCCGCAGAACAGCGGCGGCGTGCCGCAGCGTTGAGGAGGCGCGGCCGGGGCCTTCCCCGGCCCGCGGACGAATGTCGGTTTGCGCCGCAGCGGCCGCTGTGGCGGCCCGTCACTCAATGCGGATGCGGGCGGCGCGTACCGTCTCCGCCCAGCGCCTGCGCTCGGCGGCGAGCATCGCGGCATAGGCCTCGCGCGGCCCCGGCGCCGCGACGGCACCCAGTTCGGCGATCCGCCCGCGCACCTCGGGTTGCTCCAGCACGGCGCGCAATGCCGCGTTGAGCCGAGCCAGCGCAGGCTCCGGCGTCGCGGTGGCGGCGACCACGCCGAACCAGCCGTTCACGTCCATCTCCGGAACGCCGGCCTCCTGCAGGGTCGGCAGTTCCGGCCAGAGCGCGATGCGGCGCGCCGAGGCGGAGGCGATCGGCACGAGCTGCCCCGCCTGGACCTGCCCCACCACCTCCACCGGGCTCGCCAGCATCAGGTCCACGCGCCCGGCAACGAGGTCGATCACCGCCGGCCCGCCGCCGCGATAGGGCACGTGCAGGATGTCGAGCCCGCTGCGCAGCTTGAGCTGCTCGAACGCGACATGCGGCAGGGAGCCGTTACCGGCGGAGGCGTAGGTCAGCGCACCCGGCCGCGCCCGCGCCGCCGCCACGACGCCTGCCCAGTCGCGCGCCAGACCGGGGCGCGCCACCAGCACGACCGCCGCGGTGGCGAGCAGCCCGACCGGGGTGAAGTCGCGCTCCGGGTCGTAGGGGAGGCTCGGCATGGCGAACTGGTTGATCACGAAGGGCAGCGCGGCGAGCAGGAGCGTGTGGCCGTCCGGCGGGGCGCGCAGCGCCTCTGCGGTGCCGGCGCCGCCGCGGTTCTCCACCACCACCGGACGGCCGAGCTCCACGCCGAGCGGCGTGGCGATGACGCGCACCAGCGCGTCGGAGGCGCCGCCGGGCGGGAAGGGCACGATCCAGCGCAGGTTGCGGGAGGGGAACCCGAGCCCGCCGTCCCCCTGCTGCGCCCGGGCGGGGCGCGGGGCGGTAGCGAGCAGCGGCGGCAGGCCCGTTGCCATGGTGCCGGCCGCCATCAGGCCTCGGCGGGGCAGTCGCATGTGGCGTCCCTCTCCGGCCCGCGACCCGCCCGGAAGCGACACATCGCCGCCGCGGCGGGATCGCGCGCGGATCGTGCGGAGCGGGCCACGGCGCTGTCAACCGCTGGCCGTGCGGGGTGGCTTCCACGGCGCCGCGCCAGGGCTACACTTGCGGAAACCGGGGGGAGCAGTCAGCCGATGCGCATCGCAGTCATCGCCGACATCCACGGCAACCTGCCGGCGCTCGAGGCCGCGCTGGACGACATCGCCGCGCGCGGCATCGCGCAGGTGCTCTGTCTCGGCGACTGCGCCTCGGGCATGCTCTGGCCGCGCGAGACGGCCGCATTGCTGATGGCGCGCGAGATCCCGAGCGTGCGCGGCAACCACGACCGCTGGGTGGCCGAGCAGGAGCCCGGCACGATGCGGGGCCAGGACGCCTTCGCCCATGCGGAGACCACGCCGGACCAGCGCGCCTGGCTCGGCGGGCTGCCGACGCGGATCATCCCCGCGCCGGGCGTGCTCGCCTGCCACGGCACGCCGGAGAGCGACACGGCCAACCTGCTGGAGGAGCCGGTGCACGGCCATCTGCGCCCTGCCGCGCCGGAGGTGGTGCGCGCGCGGCTCGGCGCCGACGGGATCGCGGCGCGCGTCGTGCTGTGCGGGCACAGCCACCAGGCGAGCGTGACGCAGCTCCCGGATGGCCCGCTGGTGGTCAATCCCGGCAGCCTCGGCTGCCCCGCCTTCCGGGTGACGCGCCCGCCGCATTCGCACCGCTCGGAGGCGCGCTCGCCGCATGCGCGCTACGCGATCCTCCACCTGCCGGAGGACGGCAGCGCACCCAGTGCGGACCTGATCGCCCTGCGCTACGACTGGGATGCCGCCAGCCGACGCGCCGAGTCGCTCGGCAGCCCGGCCTGGGCCTACGCGCTGCGGACCGGGTTCATCCCGGACGAAGCCTGACGCCTCACACCTGCCGGTCCGGCACCCGCACCACCAGCCCGTCCATGTCCTCGGTCACGGTGAGCTGGCAGGAGAGGCGGCTGTTGGGCAGCCGCTCGGCCGCGGTGCCGAAGAGCATCTCGTCCTCTCCCGATTCGGGCGGCGGCAGGCGGTCGGCCCAGTCCTCGTCCACATAGACGTGGCAGGTGGCGCAGGAGCAGCAGCCGCCGCACTCGGCGACGATGCCGCGTACGCCGTTCTGGGTCGCGCCGAGCATGAGCGTGGTGCCGACCGGGAGGTCGAGCGTGCGCTCGGCGCCGTCGGGCTGGATGAAGGTGATGCGCGGCATGGGCGGCGGCGGACTCCTGTGATGCTGGGGCTGACGCGAAGCTAGGCTCGGCGGGCGCGCCCGGCAACGCCGGTGCGGACGCGCCGCAGGCCTCCAGCAGTTCCGGCCAGGGCACGATGCCAGGGCACGATGGTGGACTTCACCGTGCGCATCGCCGTCGCGTCCGCCACGGTACACCCGACACCCGCTTGGTCGAAGGGGTGGAGCGTCTGCATCTCGTGCCGGAGCGCCTGGTGGAGCATCGGCACGCCGAGCAGCAGGTCGTGCTCCGCGAAGGCCCAGGAACCCATGATGGTGATGTCCCTGGCGACGAAGCGGTGCCGGTTGGTGGAGATCGGTCCGGCATCGGGGAACCGGCGCATTTCGACGCAGAGGCCGGAAGCGCGCGGCATCTCGATGCCCTCCGGCCCCGCGCTCGGGTGGCCGGTGCAGCCCATCACGACGTCGGCGCCGGAGCCGCCGCGAGTGCCGCCGACGATCTCGCGCACCCGGGCGATGCGGGCCTCCGGCACCGGGGTCGTCGAAGGTGGAGACGCGGATCGCGCGGGTCATGGTGGGCTCCGCGCAGGGGCGCAACGCGGCGCGGAGTGGCGAACTCCGTGCGCGGCGGTACCGCAGCCCCGCGCGGTGTGGGACGCACGCGACCTTGTAGGAACAGCGATGCCGGCGCAGCATCGGCGCGAGCGACCACAGAGAGATTCCTCATGCAGAACATCACCGCCGTCGGCCGCCGGAGGCTCCTCGCCGGCGCGTCCGCCGTGACGGCCGCCGCCGCCGGTCTCGCGCGCCCTGCGATCGCGCAGCGGGGGCGCTTTCCCGACCGGCCGATCCGCCTCATCGTGCCGTGGAACGCCGGCGGCTCGGCGGATGGCCAATTCCGGGTGCTCGCGGAGCTGGCGTCGCGCCGGCTGGGCCAGCCCGTGGTGGTCGAGAACCGGCCCGGCGCGACCGGCTCTCTCGGCGCGGTGGCGCTGAAGGAGGCGCGGCCCGATGGCCATATGCTCTCGCAGATCCACCTCAGCGTCTATCGCGTCGCGCTGCTTTCGCCGCGGCCAGCCTACGATCCGGTGACCGACTTCACCTACATCATCCAGCTCACCGGCTCGCTGCTCGGCATCGTCGTGCGCGCCGACAGCCCGTGGCAGACGCTGGACGATCTGCTCAACCACGCGCGCGCCAATCCGGGGAAGGTCAATTACGGCACGCTCGGCGTCGGCTCCTCGCAGCACCTGGTGATGGCGCAGATCGGCGCGCTGCGCGGCATCGACTGGACACACATTCCCTACCGGGGCACGGCGGAGACGCTGACCGCGCTGCTCGGCGGGCAGATTGATGCCGCTGCGGATTCCAGCGCCTGGGCGCAATTCGTCGAGGACGGCCGGATGCGCCTGCTCTGCACCTGGGGGGCAGAGCGCCCGCCACGCTTCCAGCAGACGCCCACGCTGCGCGAGCTCGGCATCGACCTCGTCGCCGACTCGCCCTACGGCGTCGCCGGCCCGAAGGGCATGGATCCTGGCGTGGTCCGCGTCTTGCATGACGCGCTGAAGGACGCGCTGTTTGATCCGGTGCACCTTGCCGCGCTCGCGCGCTACGACCAGCCGCTGCTCTATCTCGACAGTGCGGCATACGCCGAGGCGGCGCGGCGCTACTACGAGACGGAGCGCGAGAACCTGCGCCGCGTCGGGCTGCTGCCCGGCTGAGCCGAGTGGGAGAGCAAGAGAGCATGAGCATCGTCGGACCCGAGGGCCGCATTCCCGTCCTCGACATCGGTCCCTACCTCGCCGGCGCGCCAGGCGCGCTCGAGGACCTCGCGCGCCACGTCGCGCGGAGCTGCGAGGACACTGGCTTCCTGGTCTTCGCCAACCATGGCATCGAGCAGCGGCTGATCGACGACTGCTTCGCCGCAGCCAGCCGCTTCTTCGACCTGCCGCAGGAGCGCAAGGACGCGCTGAAGGTCGGCGAGCTGAACATCGGCTACCTGCCGCAGGGCACGCAGACGATCCGCACCTCGCGCATCCACGACAACCGCAAGCCGAACCTCAACGAGAGCTTCTACATCGTGCGCGACCGCGCGCCGGACGACCCCGACATCCTCGCCGGCAAGCCTTTCGTCGGGCTGAACAAGTGGCCGGAGGGGATGCCGGAATTCCGTGCCGCGACAGTGGCCTATTTCGAGGCGATGCAGGCCCTCGCGCACCGCATGCTCGCGGTGTTCTCGGCGGCGCTCGGCATGCCGCCGGACTACCTCTATCGCGACTTCCGCGACCCGACCTGCACGCTGCGGCTGATCCGCTACCAGCCGCAGCCGAAGGACGCGGAGGACCAGTTCGGCTTCGCCCCGCACATCGACACGAACCTCACCACCTACCTCGCGCAGTCGGAGGTGCCGGGGCTGGAGGTGCGCACAAAGGAAGGCACCTGGATCCGCCCGCCGGCGATCCCCGGCACCTTCGTGGTGAATTCCGGCGAGATGCTGGGGCGCTACTCCAACGACCGCTTCGCGCCGACGCCGCACCGCGTGATCAACCAGAGCGACCGCCTGCGCCACGCCATCCCGTTCTTCTACGGGCCGGACAACGACGCGGTGATCGAGGTCGTGCCGAGCTGCATCGGGCCGGACAACCCGGCGCGCTATCCGCCGCTGCTCTATGTCGAGCACCGGCGGAAGCTGAACGTGACGAACTTCGCCCACCGCCAGGGCCAGGCGGCGGCGGGCTAGGGCGCGGCGCTCAGGCGTCGGCGAGCACGTAGGCCGCGCCGGAGCGCTCGCAGATCCCGCGGATCAGCCTGTCGAGGGTTTCCGGAATCGGGATGCCCTCGCGCAGGCGCCGCTCGCGCTCCATCTCCTCCGGGTCGCCCGCGACCAGCACCGGCTTCGCGGGGTCGGCGGGCGGCGTCTCGTGCAGGATGTCGATGACGTCGTCGAGATCGGCCTCGAACTCGCCCTCGTCACGGAAGGCGCGCTGGTCCAGCGCCATGAAGAAGTGCCCGAGATTGTCGGGCTGGCCCGGCCGGTGGTCGCGCTCGCGGATCGGCGAGAAGGAGGCGCCGGTCAGCGCGCCGCCGAGGATGTGCACCATCACCGCGAGGCCATAGCCCTTGTGGCTGCCGAGCTCCGGCGTGCCGCCGAGGGGCGTCAGCCCGCCCTCCTTCTCCTTGAAGACGATCTCCATCCCGCGCTTCGGGTCGGTGACGACGCGGCCGTCGCCATCCACCACCCAGCCGGACGGCATGGTGCGGTTGTTCAGGTCCCAGACCTTGACCTTGTTCGCGGCGACCGTCGTCGTCGCCATGTCCAGCACGAAGGGGCGGTTGCGCTTCGCGGGTGCCGCGAAGGCGATCGGGTTGGTGCCGAGCACCGGCACCGCCGCGCGCGTCGGGACCATGGAGATGCCGCGCGTCGCGCTCGTCACCATGCCGATCACGCCGCGCCGCGCCGCGATGCGCGCATAGACGCCCGCCGCGCCGAAATGGTGGGAGTTGCGCACGCCCACCACGCCGACCCCCGCCTGGAGCGCCTTGTCCACCGCAAGGTTCATCGCGAAGACCGAGATCGGATGGCCGAGCCCCGCATCGCCGTCCACCAGCGCGGTGCAGGCGTTCTCGCGCACGATCTTCGGCCGGGCGTTCAGGTTCAGCCGCTTCTCGACCACGCGCTGCTCGTAGGCCATCAGCATCGAGATGCCGTGGGAGTCCACGCCGAGGAGGTCGGTCTCGACCATCGCGTCGGCGGTGGTCGTGGCGAGATCCTCGGCCATGCCCCAGGCGAGCAGGATGTTGAGGATCTGCTGGCGCACGCGGTCGGCGCTGACGTTCATGCGGGACGGCTCCGTCTCGGGTCTTGTGGGTTCAGGCGGCGGCCGGCGCGGTGCCGAGCGCGCGGCGCAGGAATTCGGGGTCGAAGATCTTCGTCGCCATCACCTGGCAGCGCTTCATCAAGCGGTGCTCGTCCGGCCTGTAGTCGGCGATGGCGCGGTGGATGGTGCCGAGATTGTCCCAGACCAGGACGTCGCGCTCGGTCCAGGTGTGGGTCCAGCGGTACTCGTCCCGGAGCTGGTGCGCGAAGAGGAAGGCGAGCATCTCCTCGCTCTCGCGCTCGTCCATGCCGTCGATGCGCGTCGCGTAGCCCGGGTTGCAGTAGAGCACCTTCCGCCCGGTGATCGGGTGCGTCAGGAAGACCGGGTGGTGCACCGGCGGGCGCAGGCGGCGCTGCTCCTCGGTGAGGGGCGGGCGCGTGCTGCCCTTTTCGCGGCGCATGTACTCCCAGAACTTCTCGAAGTCGTGCGTCGCCGTGGCGCCGTCGAGGCGCGTCTTGATCGCCTCCGGCAGCCCCTCATAGGCGGCGTGCATGTTGGCGAACTCGGTTCCGCCGAGCACCTTCCCGTCGCGGCGCGGCACCTTCAGCGCGTAGAGCACGTTCACGAAGCCGCGCACCTCGCGGTAGGACATGTCGGTGTGCCAGTCCTGCCCCGCGTCCGGGCTGCCGATGTATTCGCCGTTCTCCCTGACGTTGGAGAGGATGCCCACGCCCTGCACGCCGGAGGCGGGCGGCTTGCCGCCGTGGCGGATCGAGCCCTGGATCTCCCCGAGCCGCTCCGAGAAGTCCTTGAGCTGCTGGGAGGTGAGGTCCTGGTCGGGGAAGCGCAGCACCCCGTGGCGGCCGAGCGCACGCAGGACGAGGGCGAAGGCCGTGTCGTCGAGCGGGCGGGCGAGGTCCACCCCGCGGACGGTCGCGCCCAGGATCGCACCGGTCGGCTCGATTGTCGGCGGCATTGGCGCTTCCCTCCTGATCCGGGAGTCTTCTACCGTGACGGCCCGGAGTGCCGCAATGCGGGCGGGACTCCGCAAGGAATGGGAGGAATCATGTCAGCCATCGCCCGGCGTCACGTCCTGTCCGGCGCACCTGCCGCCCTCCTGCTCGGCGCGCGCGGTGGCGCCGCCGCGGCGCAGGACTACCCGACGCGCCCTGTTCGCGTGATCATCGGCTTCGCTGCCGGCGGCGCGACCGACATCATGGCGCGCCTGATCTCGAAGCATCTGGGCGAGCGCCTCGGCCAGCCCTTCGTGATCGAGAACCGGCCCGGCGCGGGCACGCTGCTCGCGGCCGAGGCGGTCGCGCGGGCGGCGCCGGACGGCTACACGCTGATGTACGCCTCCTCCTCCACCGTCATCACGCCGCTGATCAACCGGAGCTCGAACCTCGACATCCCGCGGGACTTCGCCGCCGTCGCGGTGGCCCAGGCCTCGCCGATGATCCTGGTGGCGAACAACGACTTCCCGGCGCGCACCATCCCGGAGATCGTGGAGATGGCGAAGGCGCAGCCGGGCCGGATCACCATCTCCCACCCCGGGACCGGCGGGGCCAACCACCTCTCGCTCGCCATCTTCATGCAGCGCACGGGCACCGAGTTCACCCTGGTGCCGTTCAGCGGCAACCAGCCCTCGCTGAACGCGCTGATGCGCGGCGACGTGAACCTCGCGAGCGATTCGCCCTTCGCCACGCGCCCGCTGCTCGAGGCCAACAGGATCCGCCCGATCGCGGTGACCACGGCGCGGCGCTCCTCCATCCTGCCCGACGTGCCGTCCCTCGCGGAGTACCTGCCTGGCTACGACGTGCCCTTCTGGTCGGGCTTCATCGCCCCGCGCGCCACGCCGCCCGCCATCCTCGACCGGCTCAACCGCGAGGTGGACGAGATCCTGAAGCTGCCCGAGGTGCTGGAACGCCTGCGCGGCTTCGGCGCCGAGCCCGTCGGCGGCAGCCGCGAGGCCTTCCAGCGGACCATCGAGGAGGACTGGAAGCGCTGGGGCGAGGTGGTGCGCCAGCTCGGCCTGCGCGGCGACTGACTACCGGCCGACCAGCACCACCACCTTGCCGTTCGCGCCGGCCTCGGCCAGGGCGTGCGCCTCCGCGGTGCGCTCCAGCGGGAAGGTCGCGGCGATGGGGAGGCGCATCCAGCCCTCGGCCACCGCCGCGCGCGTCGCCGCCACCGCCGCCTCGCACGCCGCGCCGTCGAGCAGCATGGCCTGCACGAAGCGCAGCGTCGCGCCCTTGCGCGCGAAGGCGTAGTAGTCGAGCACCGGCGTCGGCTCGCGCGTCGAGGAGTAGGAGGCGACGACGCCGAGCGGCGCGATCACCGCCGCGTCCAGCGCCTGGTTGGCGCCGAAATCCACCTCGACGATGCGGTCCACGCCGCGCCCGCCGGTCACCGCCAGGATGCGCTCCGCCGCGTCCGGAGCGCGGTAGTCGAACACCTCCGCCGCACCGGCCTCGCGCGCGCGGGCCTGCTTCTCCGGCGTGCTGGCGGTGGCGATCACCCGCGCACCGGCGCGCGAGGCGAAGCGCACCGCCGCCTGCCCC
>ERZ777003.4874-NODE-4874-length-10709-cov-5.555941_pt1 | contig 10709 bp, 9 predicted proteins | sample MGYA00374956_ERZ777003 | MGnify/ENA primary metagenome ERZ777003 (study PRJEB29302, sample SAMN06268252) | bioreactor metagenome | isolation source: Joint BioEnergy Institute, California, USA | place: USA:Joint BioEnergy Institute, California, USA | collected... | reverse complement strand
ATACAGCCGCGGCAAGGATCAGCTCATGTGCTACGGCGAGAACATGCCGCTCGACGTCCTGTTCGTCCGCGACGACGACATTCCGGACCTGGTGCAACAGGATGTCTGCGATCTCGGCATCGTCGGCCTGAACGTCATCGAGGAAAAGCGGCTGGCGTTTCAAGCCAAGGGCATCAGCCCCTTGTTCGAGCAGCTCATGGTGCTCGATTTCGGCAAGTGCCGGTTGTCGATCGCGGTACCCGATGGCACCGAATACAAAGGCGTGAGCTCGCTGCGGGGCAAACGCATTGCGACGACATATCCGAACATCCTCGCCCGCTTCTTGAGAGAGAACGACGTTCAGGCCGAGATCGTGACGCTTTCCGGCTCCGTGGAAATTGCGCCGCGCCTCGGACGCGCCGATTTCATTTGCGACCTCGTGTCGACGGGGTCGACGCTAATGGCCAATCACCTGTGGGAAGCGGAAACCATTCTGGAGAGCCAGGCTGCGCTCATCACGACTCCAGTGCCGGTTTCTCCGGAAAAGCAGGAATGGATCCGTCGCATTCGCCTGCGCATAGACGGCGTTCAGCAGGTAAAGGAAAGCAAGTACATCATGCTCCACGCACCGCGCTCGAAACTTACGGAGATCAAGAAGCTCTTACCCGGCAGCGAAGCGCCGACTGTCGTGCCGCTCGACGGTTCGACCGACAAAGTGGCCGTTCACGCCGTGTGCCGCGAGAATGTGTTCTGGGAGACGCTCGAAAGTCTCAAAGCCGCCGGCGCGAGCGCGATCCTCGTGCTCCCGGTCGAAAAGATGCTGGCGTAATGATCATGCCGCTACCCATCCTCGAATGGTCCCGCCTCTCCCCGTCCGAGCGGCGTAACGCATTGCGACGCCCGGTTCATGCGACAGCCGATGAGATCGAGCGTGCTGTGCGTGCGACGATTGCCGACGTCAGGACACGCGGCGATGCGGCGCTGTTCGAATTGACCAAGAAGTTCGACGGCGTCGCCCTCGACTCGCTCGCGGTTTCCACCGAGGAGTTCGCCGCAGCCGAGAAGACTTTGACTACCGAACAGATTCGCGCGCTCGAACGCGCGATCGAAAACGTTCGCCGCTTCCACGAAGCGCAGCAAAGCGCTCCGATCGTCGTAGAGACCGCACCAGGGGTTGTCTGCGAACGTCACTATCGCGCCATCGACGCCGTCGGTTTGTATGTCCCGGCCGGCGTTGCGCCGCTGCCATCGACCGCCATCATGCTTGCAGTGCCGGCGAAGATTGCAGGTTGCCCCACGAGGGTGATCTGCTCGCCGCCGCGCAAAGACGGACGCGCAGATCCGACCGTGCTCGTGACTGCAAAGCTGTGCGGAATCGATCGTGTCTTCAAGGTCGGCGGCGCACAAGCGATTGCCGCAATGGCCTATGGAACCGAATCGATTCCGAAAGTCGACAAAGTATTTGGGCCCGGCAGCGCGTGGGTCACAGCCGCGAAGATTCTGGTGGCGAACGATCCCGACGGTGCGGCGCTCGATCTGCCTGCAGGTCCATCCGAAGTGCTCGTCGTCGCCGATAGCAGCGCAAATCCGACCTTCGTGGCCGCGGACTTGCTGGCTCAAGCAGAGCACAGCGCAGATGCGCAAGTCATCCTCATCTCGACATCTCGCGAGTTGCTCGACGCCGTGGATGGCGAGCTCGCTGCGCAAATGCGCCGGCTCGGTCGCGAGCGCACGCTACGCGAATCGATTCAACATGCACGTCTGTTCTACGTCGAATCGTTGGAAGCGGCGTTCGAGATCAGCAATCAATACGCCCCCGAGCACTTGATCATTCAGACCGAGCAAGCGCGTTCATGGCTGCCGCGCGTGCGTAACGCCGGCTCCGTGTTCCTGGGTGCCTGGACGCCCGAGACGATGGGCGATTATTGCAGCGGCACGAATCACGTGCTGCCGACTTATGGATTTGCGCGCGCTTACAGCGGCCTATCGCTCGCCGATTTCACGAAGCGCATGACCGTCCAAGAGCTGACGGCCGACGGATTACGCGGCTTGGGGCCGACGGCAGTGACGATCGCGAATATGGAAGGCTTGGATGCTCACGCGAACGCCGTCGAAGTGCGCCTTGCATCTTTGCAAGGATCCCGGTCATGAGCATCTTGCACCTTGCGCGTCCCGACATTCTTTCCTTGCAGCCGTATCAACACGCTGCGTGGGAACCGTCGCTCGAGCGCATGCACGCAAACGAAATGCCGTGGCGCGCCGACGGCGATACGACGCGCGCCGGGCTCAATCGCTATCCTGAGCCGCAGCCCGCCGAGCTGATCGAACACCTGGCGCAGTTGTATGGCGTTGCCCCCGAGCAAGTCCTTGCCGGCCGCGGCAGCGACGAAGGGATCGACTTGGTCGTGCGCGCGTTTTGTCGCGCCGGTCAGGACAGCGTTCTCATCTGCCCGCCGACGTTCGGCATGTACAAAGTCTCTGCGCGGATTCAGGGTGCAGGCGTCGTCGAAGTGCCGCTGATCAAGGACCGCAATTTCGCATTGGATGCGCAGTCCGTGCTCGATGCCTGGAGTCCGAGCGTGAAGCTCGTATTCATCTGCTCGCCGAACAATCCGACTGGCGGACTCATCGATCGCCAGGCAATCGAGCTCTTGTGCGAACGCCTGTCCGATAAAGCGTTGATCGTCGTCGACGAGGCATATATCGAGTTCGCCCGCGCCGAAAGCGTCGTCAAACTGTTGCCCCAATTCCCTAACCTCGTCGTGCTGCGCACGCTGTCCAAAGCCTATGCGCTCGCCGGTGCGCGCTGCGGCGCCCTGATTGCGAGCGCCGAAATCGTGAGCCTGCTGGCGCGAATCATTACGCCCTATGCATTACCGACGCAGACGATCGAGAGCGTGCTTGCCTTTACCGATGCGCAGCATCGGATCGACGCTCGCGAGCGTATTGCTACGATCCTGCGCGAGCGCGACGCGCTCGCCGACCGTCTGCAGTCGCTGCCTGCAATCCGGCGCGTCTATCCCAGCGATGCCAATTTCCTGCTCGTCGAGTGTATAGACGCCGATCAGGTGTTGCGCGCCGCAGCGTCCGTGGGATTGATCGTGCGCGATCCGCGCTCGCAAGTGGGGCTCGGCAACTGCGTGCGCATCTCCGTCGGCGCACCAGAGCAGAACCGTCGCTTGATCCAAAGCATCGAGCGGCTCGCAGGAGTGTCCGCATGAGCGGCAAGAAGGTCTTGTTCATCGATCGCGACGGCACGTTGATCGTCGAGCCGCCGGATCAGCAAATCGACAGCCTCGCCAAGCTCGAGCTCGTCGGAGGCGTCATTCCTGCCCTGCTGAGACTTCGCGATGCCGGCTATACATTCGTGCTCGTCTCGAATCAGGACGGTCGCGGGACGCCGAGCTTTCCCGAACCGGCTTTTCAGGAGCCGCATCGCTTCCTGATGCGGCTGCTCGAATCGCAAGGAATTCGTTTCGAAGCAGAATTCATCTGTCCGCACTTTGCCCACGAGGACTGCGAATGCCGCAAGCCGAAAATCGGGCTGCTGAAAGATTACTTGCGAGAGAATCCGCTCGATCGAGCGAACAGCTACGTCATCGGCGACCGACAAACCGACATGGAGCTCGCACGCAACCTCGGAATCCAGGGCTTGCAGATTGGAAGCTCGCCTGACGCGACATGGGGGGCGATCGCCGATCGGTTGACGCGTATCGAGCGTCGCGCACGCGTGAGCCGTAAGACGAAGGAAACAGACATCGAAGTGGTCGTGAACCTCGATCGCGAAACGCCGATTCGGGTCACGACAGGTCTCGGCTTCTTCGATCACATGCTGGAACAGATCGCCAAACACGGCGGCTTTTCGCTCGAGCTCACGTGCAAGGGCGACTTGCACATCGACGAGCATCACACGGTCGAGGACTGCGCGCTCGCGCTCGGCGAGGCCCTGAAGAATGCGCTGGGCGACAAGCGCGGCATCCATCGCTATGGATTCCTGCTGCCGATGGACGAATCGCTCGCGCAAGTGGCCATCGACCTTTCGGGGCGCGCATACAGCGTCTTCGACGGCAAGTTCGGCCGCGATTCCGTCGGCCAGTTGCCGACCGAGCTCGTGCCGCACTTTTTCAGATCGCTCGCCGATACGCTCGGCGCGGCGATCAACATCAAGGTCCAAGGCGAGAACACGCATCACATGATCGAAGCGTGTTTCAAGGGCGTCGGCAGAGCCCTGCGTCAGGCGATCCGCATCACGGACAGCGAGCTGCCGAGCACGAAGGGCACGCTGTAATGACGCGCTTGGCCATCATCGACAGCGGCGGCGCGAACATAGCGTCGTTGCAATATGCGGTGGAGCGGCTCGGTATCGAATCCGAGCTGACGACCGATCCTGCGAAATTGCAGGCCGCAAGCCATGTGATGCTTCCAGGCGTCGGAGCCGCGTCGGATTGCATGGCGCGCCTCGAAAGCGCCGGTCTCGTCGATACGATCCGCAATCTCGCGCAGCCCGTGCTTGGCATCTGCGTCGGCATGCAGCTCCTGTTCGAATCTTCGGAAGAAGGCGGTGTCGCTTGTCTCGGCCTGCTTCCCGGGCGTGTGAGACACCTCCGCGTCAGCGAGGATCTTCCGGTGCCTCACATGGGCTGGAATCAGCTCGAGCTGCATCGCGATTCGCCGCTACTGAAAGACATCAAGTCCGGCGACTACGTCTACTTCGTACACAGCTATGCCGCTCCGGCGTCCGATTTCGCGTTGGCGACGACGGAATACGGCGAGCGCTTTGCGGCGATCGTGCAACGCGGCAACGTGTTCGGCGTGCAGTTCCATCCCGAGCGATCTGCAAAGGTCGGCGCGCAACTGTTGAAGAACTTTCTGGAATTGCGATGAACGCGAGCATCGAGCCTGCGGCTGCATCGACGATGGAACTGATTCCGGCCATCGATCTGAAAGAAGGCCGGTGCGTGCGGCTCTTCAAGGGCGACTTTTCGGCGGAAACCGTCTACTCGAACGATCCGATGACGATCCTCGAGCGCTATCGAGCGCTCGGCGCAAGCACCGTGCACGTCGTCGATCTCGACGGCGCACGCGACGGCAGCCAACCGAATCGCGAGATCATCGTCGAGATGGCGAAACGTCGATCCGTGCGACTGCAAGTCGGCGGCGGCTTGCGAACGCTCGAACGCATCAAACGCTTGCTGGACGACGGCATCGATCGCGCAGTCGTCGGCAGCGTCGCCGTCACCTCTCCCGACGAAGTGCTGGCCTGGATGGGTGAAATCGATCCGAGCAAGCTCGTGCTAGCGTTCGACGTCCGCATCGACGAGCGAGGCGAGCCGATATTGACGACGCACGGCTGGCAGAAGACGAGCGATGTCAGTCTCTGGAACGCAGTCGAGCATTTCCTGCCGCGCGGATTGATGCATGTGCTTTGTACCGACGTATCGCGCGACGGCGCACTGACTGGGCCGAATTGCGATCTGTACGCCCAAGCCGTGCATCGTTTTCCGGAGATCCGCTGGCAGGCGTCCGGCGGCATCGCAAACGCAAACGATCTTCATGCGCTCCGGCGAATCGGCGTTGCCGCGGCCATCAGCGGCAAGGCGATGCTCGAGAACAAACTTTCGAACGAGGAGTTGCGGCCATTCTTGCCAAACGCATCATCCCCTGCCTCGACGTAAGAGACGGGCAAGTCGTCAAGGGTGTGCGCTTTCGTGACCACGTCGTCGTGGGCGACATCCTCGAGCTTGCGCAGCGTTACCGCGACGAAGGCGCCGATGAGCTCGTGTTCTACGACATCACGGCAAGCCCCGACGGTCGCTCGGTCGATCGCAGCTGGATTCGACGCATTGCGCGAATTCTCGACATCCCGTTCTGCGTCGCTGGCGGCATCCGCAGCGTCGCCGATGCCGAGGAAGTGCTCGGAGAAGGCGCGGAGAAAATTTCGGTCAACTCTCCCGCCCTCGCCGATCCGGAGCTGATCACACGACTCAGTCAACGGTTCGGCGCACAATGTGTCGTCGTCGGCATCGACAGCCTACGCGACGGGGACGACTACTATGTCTATCAGTTCACCGGCGATCCCAGCCGGACCCGCAATACCGCGCGACGCACCCTCGACTGGGTACGCGAAGTCCAGGAACGCGGCGCCGGCGAGATCGTGTTGAATTGCATGGGGAGCGACGGTGTGCGGCAAGGCTACGACATCGAACAGCTCAGCGCAGTCCGCGCACTCTGCCGTGTGCCGCTGATTGCCTCCGGCGGGGCCGGCGCGATGGAACACTTTGCAGCCGTGTTCGAACGAGCGAGTGTCGATGGCGCACTGGCCGCAAGCGTGTTCCACAAGGGAATCATCGCAATCCCGGACCTCAAGGCTTACTTGCGCAACCGCGCGATCGAGATTCGCCCATGACGCCTCAAGACATTGCAGTGCTCGATTGGAGCAAGGGCGACGGCCTACTACCTGCTGTCGTGCAAGATGCCCACACCGGCCAAGTACTGATGCTCGGTTTCATGAACGAAGCGGCACTACGCAAGACGATCGAGCTCGGCCGCGTGACGTTCTTCAGCCGCACGAAGAATCGCTTGTGGACAAAGGGCGAAACCTCGAACAATTTCCTCGAGGTCGTGAAGATCGCCCGAGACTGCGACAACGACTCCCTGTTGATCACCGCGATTCCGCAAGGACCGACCTGTCATCTTGGAACACAGAGCTGTTTCGGCGATGACGTGAAGAGCGACGCCTCCGACGTCGGCTTTCTCACGAAGCTGGAAGCCGTCATTGCCGACCGGATCCAGCAGCAACCCGAAGGCAGCTACACGGCAAAGCTTTGGTCGCGCGGCGTCACGCGCATGGCGCAGAAAGTCGGCGAGGAAGGCGTGGAGGTTGCGCTCGCGGCCGCGATTCAGGACGACGAACGCTTGGTCAGCGAGTCGGCCGACCTGCTATTCCATCTGGCGTTGCTGTTGAAGAGCCGCGGCTTGTCGCTCGCAACCGTCGTCGAAGAGCTCGAGCGACGTCACGCAGCGAAGCCGTAATGCTCATGCATTGAAATTGAGCTTCAGCCCCGGTCGCGGCCAACGCGCTTTGATCAGCTTCCCCGTCCCGGACAGCGTGATATACGCATCGCGCATGTCCTTGCCGCCGAAACAGATGTTCGTCGTCAAGGGATCCGGAAATGGAATGTGCTCGAAGCTACCGTCGGGCGAGAACACGGTGATGCCGCCGTTGTAGATCGTCGCCGAGCACACGTTGCCGTTCTCCTCGACTGCGAGACTGTCGAGGAGCTGATGTCCCGGCAGCGTCGCGACGACCCGTCCGCGCGGTGCACCCTTCGGAAACGGCGCGAGCTTGCCCGGCGATTCGATATCGAATGCGAACAGCTTCCCGAGATCCGTGTCGTTGCAATAGACGGTCTTCTCGTCGGGCGAGAGTCCGACGCCGTTGAAGGACACGGCCGGATACACCGCCTTGTGGATATACGAACCGTCGGGACGCGCATAGTAGAGCCCGGCGTGATCGCGCATGCGCGCAAAGCGCTTGCCGTGATCCGTAAACCAGAAACCGCCGGTCTTGTCGAAGACCAGATCGTTCGGTCCGCCGAGCCGCTCCCCTTCGTACGAATCGTACAAACGCTCGACCTTGCCGGTGTTGAGATCGACGCGCTCGATCCACCCGGTCGTGTAGTCCTCCGCTGCCCGGTACGGAAAGCGCAATCCATTGACGATTCGCCACCCGAGTCCGCCGTTGTTGCAGACGTAGACGGCGCCGTCCGGCCCGATGGCGGCGCCGTTCGGTCCCCCGCCGAGATTGGCGATCACTTCGGTCTTGCCGTTCCAAACACGCGTCAGCGTGCCGCGCGCGATTTCGACGAGGATGACGGAGCCATCCTCCATCGCGATCGGGCCTTCGGGAAAGAGCAATCCTTCCGCCAGAACTTCGAACTCCACGTCGTCCCCCTTTCGCCGTGGGAGCGCAAGGACGCGCCTTGCGCCCGCATCAGATCAAGAATTCTTTCGCCGGCTCGCGCAGGTTATACGTCGAGCTCATCGCACGACCGTAGGCGCCCGCAGTCGCGATCAGCAAGATATCGCCCTCTTGCGTCGGCGGCAGCAGCCGCTCGACGCCGAGCTGGTCGCCGGATTCGCAGATCGGCCCGACGACGTTGACGACTTCCGTCGGCAGCTCATCGAGGCGCGTTAGATTCAGGATCTCGTGATGCGCTCCGTACAAGGCCGGGCGAATCAGCGAGTTCATACCGGTCGTCACGCCGACATAGTGGACCTCGCCTTTGCCCTTGAGCTGCGTGACCTGCGCGAGCAGCACGCCCGCTTCGGCCACGAGATAACGGCCGGGCTCGATCCAGAACGTGAGGTCAGGATGCGCCGCCTTCAGCTTCGCGAGCACCTCGCCGAGCTCTTTCAGCTCGACGCCCGGCTGACCGAGACGCTCCGGTACGCCGAGCCCACCGCCCAAATCGACGATGCGAACATCCTTGAATCGCTGGGTCAGCATGGCCAGCGTCTCGCCGACCGATGACCAGTTATCGACATTGAAAACGCCGCTTCCGGTGTGCGCATGCAGGCCGACGACGCGTGCGCCGGCTGCTTTGACGAGGTTCTCGAGCTCGTCGATCTCGAAGAGCGGCACGCCGAACTTCGACTGGATGCCGGCAGTGCGGACCTTGTCGTGGTGACCGCGGCCGTAGCCGGTATCGATGCGAATGAACACATCACGCTTCTTGAACAGCTCGGGCCACGCCTTGAGCGGATACAGATTATCCAGCGTCACCCACACGCCTTGCCCGAGCGCCCATTCGTACTCGCTGCGCGGCGTGAAATTCGGCGTGAACAGAATCCGCTTGCGATCGATGTTCGGCAGCGTGCGCAGCACGTGCTCGACTTCGCCGCGCGACACGCATTCGAAGCCGAGACCCTCGGCATCGAAGATCTTGAGGATTTCGGGATGCCAGTTGGCCTTCAGCGCATACAGCACGCTGTCGATCCCAGGCAGCGCCTTGAGCGCCTTGGCGTGCGCCTTGAGCGTTTCACGATCGTAGACGTAAGCGGCGCCATGCTCTTCGCCGATCTTGATGAGCTCCTTCCGCCGCTGATGCCACCATTGCGTCGACGTATCGAACGTCTTGCCGACCGGTCCGTAGAGCTCCTCCCACGTCGGCCCGAGCACACGATCTGCCGTCATCTTGCGAATCGCGATCTCGTGCAGGCGGGACACCAAGCGATCGCCTTGTGCCTCGTCGATGACGAACGTGATGTTGAGATCGTTCGCTGCCTGCGTGACGAGATAAATCTTCTGCTCTTCGAACAGCTCCAGCGCTTCGCCGAGCCGGTGCAGGATCGCGCGGATGTTGCGGCCGACGAGGCTTACAGCGGCGCACGGCCCGATAATCTCCACGCGGCACAGCTTGGAGAGATCTTCCGTCAACGCCTCCAGCGCCGCCTTGTCGAGCGTGTTCGCGGCCGGATCCAGCGACACCGTTACGCTCGTCTCCGATGTCGATACGAGGTCGATCGACATCCCGTGGTCCTTGAAGACCTGGAACGCATCTGCGAGGAAGCCGACCGAATGCCACATCCCGACCGTTTCCATCGAGATGAGCGTGATGTTCTTCTTGATCGTAACGGCCTTTACTTGCGCGGCAACGTTTCCGCCGTGACGCGTGATGACCGTGCCTTCGAGCTTCGGCGTCTGCGTTGCAAAGACGTAAAGCGGAATGCCGTACTGCTTGACCGGCATGATGCAACGCGGATGCAAAACCTTTGCACCGCTGCTCGCGATTTCCTGCGCCTCGTCGTATTCGAGTGCCCGCAGGAGGCGCGCGGTCGGCACCGAACGCGGATTCGCACTGAACATGCCGGGCACGTCGGTCCAAATCTCGAGACGCCGCGCTTGGAGCTTGGCCGCGATGTAGCTGGCTGAAGTGTCCGAACCGCCGCGGCCGAGTAACACGGTGTCACCTTCCTCGTCGCTGGCGATGAATCCTTGCGTGATCCAAACGACACCCGGCGCCGACCACTTCGCCTGCAGCTCGAGATCCGGCTCGAATGCGCAGGTGGCGGACAGATAGCTCGCTCGCTTGGTCGCATTGCGTCGCTGTTCGGCCTTGAGAATCGTGCGCGCATCCACCCATCGCACATCGAAACCTTGGGAGGCGAGAAATGCTGCGCCGAGCCGTGTGGCCATCAGCTCGCCTTGGGCCATCACGCGTGCGCGAACGCGATCGCTCACCTCGCCGACGAGCGCAATACCCGAAGCAATCTGACGCAACCGATTGAACTGTTCTTCGAGATCCGGCGTGGGCACGATGCCTAGATCGCGTGCCAGGTCGCGATGACGACGCTCGATCTGATCCATGACCGGCTGCCATTCGCCGCCGAGCGCGTGCGCGAGGAGCTGCTCGAGCCGATCCGTGATTCCGGACAACGCCGAGTGCACGACGACCGGGCGCAGTCCTTCCGCCAATCGCTCGCGCAGCACGTCTGCGATGTTCTTCCAGTTCGAAACCGACGACACGCTCGTGCCGCCGAACTTCAGCACCACCCAGGGCGACTGGCTCGGTGTTGCGCCAGCCACAGGATTTGCGACCGCCATTGACATCCCCATCCAGGTTACGGGCCCGCTAGGTCGGGCGTGGCCCCGTGAAAAGGAGCCTTACACCGGCTCCACAAAGACGGCGCCTGCCGCTTTCACGGCAGGCGCCGCCACGATGCATCGC
>ERZ777003.4869-NODE-4869-length-10723-cov-4.248406_pt1 | contig 10723 bp, 10 predicted proteins | sample MGYA00374956_ERZ777003 | MGnify/ENA primary metagenome ERZ777003 (study PRJEB29302, sample SAMN06268252) | bioreactor metagenome | isolation source: Joint BioEnergy Institute, California, USA | place: USA:Joint BioEnergy Institute, California, USA | collected... | reverse complement strand
ACGACTTTCGCGCCGTTCTCCAGCGCGTAGCGGATGGTCGGAATCGCGGCGGGAATCCGTGTGTCATCCGTGATCACGCGCGAACCGTCCGCCCCCGTTTCCATCGGAACATTGAAGTCAACCCGGATGAAAACGCGCTGATCGCGCAAATCAAACTCATCGATCCGTTTAATTCCACGAAGACCGGTTGTCGACGCCATCTCAAATACCTTTCTCAGCCATGTAGAGAGCCAAATCGATCATCCGGCAGGAGAAGCCGGTTTCGTTGTCGTACCATGAGAAGACTTTGGCCATATTCTTGCCGATGACCATCGTGCTCTCGAGATCGATGATCGAACTTTCTTTGCGACCGTTAAAATCGACGGAAACCAAAGGCTCGCTCGAGTAAGCCATCACGCCTTTCATCGGACCGTCGGCCGCTGCGATGAGCGCTTGGTTGATCGCTTCCTCGGTGACTTCTTTCTTCGAAATAAAGGTCAAATCAACGAGCGAAACGTTCGGAGTCGGGACACGGACGCTCGTGCCGTCCAAACGGCCCTCGAGTTCGGGCATAACAAGCGCGACGGCCTGAGCCGCACCGGTCGTCGTCGGGATCATCGATGCCGTGGCCGTGCGCGCGCGTCGCAAGTCCTTGTGGGCAGCATCGAGAATCCGCTGGTCGTTCGTGAACGAGTGGATCGTCGTCATAAGGCCGTATTCAATGCCGAACGTCTCGTGGATGACTTTCGCGAGCGGTGCCAAGCAGTTCGTTGTGCACGAAGCGTTCGAGACGACGTGGTGCTGGTTCGGATCATATTTGGTGTGGTTGATTCCGTAAACAACCGTGAGGTCAGCGCCTTTAGCCGGAGCGGAGACCATCACTCTCTTCGCTCCGCCTTTGATGTGCTTCATGAAGTCTTCTTTGTTTTTGAAAGCGCCGGTGCACTCGAGCACGATGTCGACACCCCAGTCCTTCCAGGGGATGTTCGTCGGATCTTTTTCATGCGACATCGGAATCTCTTTGCCGTTCACGCGGATGAAGTTCTCACCATGCGTGACTTCGCCGGGGAACACGCCGTGCGTGCTGTCGTACTTCAGGAGGTGGGCCGAAGTTTTGGGGTCGCCCATGTTGTTGATCCCGACGATATCGAGCTTCTCCCAACCTTCACGGAAAAGAATGCGCCCGATCCGACCGAAGCCATTGATTCCGACTCTTACGCGTGCCACCGCTTCACTCCTCTTGTTTACTGATTGAGTTTGCTTACGCAAAAAACACCCGAGCGACCCCTATACTATGACGACTTGTCGCAGGACAAATCGCCGCGCACAGCCGATACACTCGAACGCGGCCAATGTAGCGAAGGGACATGGAATCTGCCAAGAAGGAAAACGGCCATCTCATCGGCCGCTGAACAAGCACGGCAGCAGGCGCCCTCGGGCGCTCAAGAATGAAGCAAATTTAGGCAAAGAGTTTGGGAAACGTGCGACGCGCGTTGGCCAACGTCACCAACGCCAGTTCCTCTTCAGTAACCCCTTTGAGCGACGCAACGGCCCGCGCGGTGTGCACGACATAAGCAGGAACATTGGGCTTTCCGCGCATCGGCACAGGAGCCAAAAACGGCGCATCGGTCTCGACGTGCAAGCGATCCAAGGGCACGAATTTCACCACCGAGCGGAGCTCTTCCGCGTTTTTAAACGTCACCACGCCACTGATCGAAATGTCGAATCCGCAGTCGAGCGCGGCGCGGGCGAGTTCCATCGTTCCCGTGAAACAATGAATAACCCCGCCGACTCGCCCCTTATATTCCTTGAGAATCTCAATAGTGTCCGGCTCCGCGTCTCGCGTGTGGATTTCGACCGGAAGCCCGTGACGAGCAGCCAAATCCATCTGGCGGCGGAATGCCACCTTCTGTTCCTCGCGAGGTGAGTTATCGTAATGGTAGTCGAGCCCGATTTCGCCGACCGCCACCACCTCGCGGGCATCGACGTTTTTTTCGAGAAATTCTTCGACGCTGTCGTTATACAAGCTCCCTTCGTGCGGATGAACGCCCAGCGTGCAGGCGACAGTTGGGAAATGGCGCTTGGCGATCTCGAGCACGACAGGCAAATCATTGGGCTCCGTGCCGATCGTAATGAAACGTTCAACACCCGCCGCCTGGCCTTCGGAAATGGTTTGCTCGGGTGTCGCTCCTTTAATCATGTTAAGGTGCGTGTGGATGTCGATCCATGTTGCCATTTCTGCTCTCCAAGCCGCCAAAGAGGATTTTTACGTCAGCCTTCACGCAAAAGGATAGCGAAGTTCTCAAACGCAAGGCCACGATCAATGTTTTTCGCCAGATCGGCCTCAAGTTGCAATCCTGCGTCGGCCAATTCAAAAAGCCGGGCAGTCGATAATTTCAAAAAAGTGGGGCCTGTTTGTTCCCAAACAGGGCCGCTCAAAGGATTAAGCCCCGCGTGAACCCGGAGCGCGTCGCGCACAAGACTGACCAGCCAAGTCGTGACGAAGGACTGTGCCGAGCGGTCCTTCGTCAATGTCTTTAACTTCGCCACTTCATCGATGGGCAACCGGTTGCCGGCCGCCGTGACGTATTCAACAATCGCCCGCTCAAGGTCTTCAAATTCTTCCCGGCTCGCGCTCAAACGCTCCGCCGTCTCAACCGAGCCGTGCGCCGACTCCAGAACCCACGGGTCAGCCGTGGGCCCGAGAATTTTCGCCAGCTCCTCTTTTTCGAGGGACGAAAAGCGCACAAGCTGCGTGCGCGAACGAATCGTGGCCAACATTGCTCCAGCCGAAGCTGTCACCAAGATGAAATAGGTGCCGGGAGGAGGTTCCTCAAGCGACTTTAAAAGCGCATTCGCCGCTTGAGGCCCCATGAGGTGCGCCTGATCGATGATCACGACCCGCGCCCGTCCAAGCTTCTGCAAGCTGATAAATTGGATGATGTCCCGAACTTGCTCGACTTTAATATTGGCGCCGTCCGGAGCGATCTCGAGAAGGTCCTCGCTCTGCCCTTTTTCAACCCGAATGCAGGGACCGCACTCTCCGCACGCCTCGCGCGGATTCCCGCGTTCACAAACCAATACCTGGGCCAGCCCTCGGGCGGCGAACTTCTTTCCCACGCCCGATGGCCCCGCGAAAAGAAGCCCGGAAGCGAGACGCCCCTTTTCGTGCGCCATGAGCAGCGGCTCGATCCGATCCCGATGTCCGACGAGAGCGTCTAAGATTCGAGCCATCCGCGCTCCTTAAACTCGCGAAGGGTTCTTTGCACCAATTCGTCGGGCCCGAGGTTCGCATCGAGAACCAGCCACTCGGACGGATTCTCTTTCGCCTGCGCCAAGTAACCTTCGCGAACGGCCTGATGAAACTCTTCCGACTCTTTTTCCATGCGATCGGCCGCGACTCCGCTCCGGCCCGATTGACGCTTACGGCTTTCTTCAACCGATAAATCAAGAAGGATCGTTAAATCGGGGCACAGGCCCTTCGTTGCAAAAACGTTGAGCCAGTCGACCTCGGAACGGACCAGTTTCCGCGCGAAGCATTGAAACGCGACGGTGCTCGCCGTGAAGCGATCGCAAAGCACCCACTCGCCGCGAACGAGGGCTGGCCGGATAACGCTTTCCACGTGTTGAGCACGAGAGGCCGCATATAGAAGAAGCTCTGTCGCCGGCACAGGCGCCTCGCCGTCAGTCCTCAAGAGAAGCCGTCGAATATCCTCGGCTAACGGGGTCCCTCCTGGTTCTCGGGTCAAGCGGAGCCCAAGCCCCCTTTTTCGAAGCTCGGCTTCCAAACCACGAATCAGGGTGGATTTTCCCGATCCGTCCAGACCCTCAAACACCAAGAACTTGCCTTTCATGGCCCCACTTTCGCCCAGTCGAGGCTCCACAGTCACGCATCAAGCTACCGATTTATCTGAATTGCGCTACGCATTATATTTGAGGAAGACGGTAAAGTTCCGATAGAAACCATATGAGTTCGAATGAAAACACCACATCTACGGGGCAACCAGTCCGCATTTTGATTGCCGACGACGAGGCGCTACTCTCCAAACGCCTTGCCGAATATTTGAACAAACGCGGCTTCGTGGTGAGACACGTTCGAACCGGAAACGAAGCCAAAACCAGCCTCATCGATTGGCTTCCCGACTTCGTTATTTACGATTTGATGCTTCCTGAAGCAAACGCGCTCCAGTTCTTGCACGCAACCAAAGAAATTCGCGCCAAACAAAACGTGCGCGTGGTGGTCGTGTCGGGCCACAACGATCCCCGTAACGCGCGCGAGTGCCTTCTGGCAGGCGCTATCGACTACATTCAAAAGCCGTTTCAACATGCGGAACTTCTCAACCGGCTGGTCATGTTGATGAGGGCGCGCGGCGAAATTCCCGATTACAAACCGGGGACCGATACCTCGAGCGCCCACTACTTCCTCCACCTGACCGACCTGACTTTGCGTGAAGTCTTAAAAGGGGCGTCGGTGCAGGAAACTCTCTTCAATCTCGTGGGCATGGTCGGCATCTCTTTCGGGGCCGTGCGAACTTCGCTGATTTCCTGTCCGCCCGTGAGCAACCACGCGACGGTGATCGCCTCAAATGACAACCGTCACCTCGGGCGAATCACGATCGAGCTACGCCGCTACCCCGAAATCCAATATGTGCTGCAAAACGATAAAATCTTGGCGCTCGATAACCTGGCAGCAGACCCCGGTATGCAGTTCGTCAGTCGCGTGGCCAAATCGATCTCATTTAACTCGATGTTGGTGGCTCCAATCAGGATCCATGGCCGGGTGTGGGGCGTACTCTCGATTCGCCTTCCTGAAAGTCGAAAAACCTCGTTTTCGGATGCCGAGATCCGTTACGCGCAATTGGCCGCCCACGTGATGGGAACTGTTGTTTTGCGGGACCCCACCCTCCTCCATTCTTCCTCAACCGGATCGAATGAAAGCGAGCCCGGGGGCGAAAGCCTCGCTCCAACGGGAAGCTAAAAGAATCCGGACATTGCGGCGCACAAAATCCTTTACCGCCCCCCTCCTCTCATCTATATTGTGAACCTTCTTTGAGAGAGTCCCACGGAGGATTATCCTGATGTTGACCTTTATTGCCGTCATTCACGTTCTTGTGTGCATCATTCTGATCAGCCTTGTTCTTTTGCAGGACCCGAAAGGCGGTGCCGGGAGCATGTTTGGCGGCGGCAGCTCCAACACTCTCCTCGGTGCAACGGGCGCGGTGACGTTCCTTACGCGCTTGACTCGTTACTCCGCCATCATTTTCGGTGTCACTTGCATTATCCTGACTCTCTTGTCCCGCCCGAATACGGGTTCCGTACTCGACACAGCTCCGGCTTCTTCGCCCGCCGCACCGACGACCGAGCAGCCGGTAGAAAGCGCTCCGCAAAACGCAACGGACGTGGAACAGTCGCAGCAGCCCGCCGCCCAGTAAACGGGTAAAGACGGTCGCAGAGTCCGGCAGCGAGAAGAAGCAACATGGCGAAACAACCTTTGGCTCTTCACATTTTCGCGATTCTCATTGCCGTCGCCGTCGCAACTGGATTGTTTTTCTGGCTGAAGGATGCGGACTTTAACTCCTCCCCGAAGCTGACGGCCATCGGTGAAATCACGCATATCGACGGACGGCTCGATCATCGTTTGCCCGGTTCGCACCGGACGCAAATGGTTCCCGCCCCTCCTCAGCCTCTGCACCATCAAGAACTTTTGATCACGCAGCGAGCTTCGACCGCGGACCTTTACTTTTCTGCGGCAGAAACGGCGGTGCGTCTGCATGAAGGAACGCGTTTCGTCGCTGAAAAAGATCCTGTTCAGGAAGGCGCCGTCATTGCAACGATTTTAGATGGTGCGCTCACCGTACTCCAGGCGGGGAAGAAAGACCGGATCAAGTTTTACAAATCCTGACGGGAACTCACTCTCAAAGGCGCTTTTCCGATCACACTCGGCCAAACCGCAGCACCGGCGCTTTCGGCGGCGCAACCTGCGCTTGAAAACGAAAGCGAATTCAAGATCATCGTCACCGCCACCACGCGCCCGGCGGGCGTTATTCGTTCAGAAGAAGATATTCCTCGCCCCGAAGCCGGTTCTGACATTCTCACGAACGATGACATCATACGCCGCTTGCGCGCGCAAACCGGTTTCTTCCAGCGTTGCTACCTCAACCACATCCATCGTGAGCAAGCGAAGTCAGGCGGTTCGTCTCCCGGCGCGCTGATTAGCACCGGCACGATCGTGACGTCGTTCACGATCCAAATCAACGGCCGCGTGAGCGACGCGAAAGTCGTTCGCTCGGATTTCAAAGATGCCATTTTGCACAGCTGTGTGACGGAAGTGCTGGAAAGAACGACCTTCCGCGGTTTCAAAGGCGAACCCGTTCCGGTCCGCGAATTTCCGATTTCGTTCCAATAACCAAGATGCCGCGCAAGCGGCGTTTATGAGCCGAGCTGGTTGACAAGATCCACGGCGTTTTCAAGGTCCAGCATCTGAAGGTGCGCCCCCGCTTCGTTGCGCGAGCGAATCCATTTCAAAACACCGGCCGCGGCGTCGACCGTGGACTCATGAATATCGTGCATGAGAATCAAGCCGCGCTTGCGAACCTGCATCTCCTTTATAACGAGAGAGACAGTGCGATCCGGATGTCCGATGTTTTTCCAATCAAGACTGTCGATATTCCAGTACGCGTGGATGAGCCCTTGTTCGGCGATCAGCTCGCGCGCCGCCGGAACCTTCGGCGCGAAACAAGCCCCATAAGGGCAACGGAAGAAACGGAACGACGTCCTGAGATAACCTTTCAGCTCATAAGTCGAATCGACGATCTCACGCCGTAACTGCGCGGCGCCGATCTTCGAAAAGTCCGGATGCGTCCACGAATGGTTATTGATGCGAAACCCCAGTGCCTGAGTGGCCTCGAGAACATCGGGAGCGCGTTCGACCCTTTCAATCAAAACAAAAAACGTCGCGGGCGCTCCCGAACGATGCAGAGGATCCCGGTACTCAGTCAGCACTTTATGCAAACGCAAAGTGGATTTATTACCGGGCCCGTCGTCAAACGTGAAAACGTAAACATTTTCGGGAAGAAGATTGCCGGTGAAATTGCCCGCCGAATCGGGCGAAGGATACACGATCGCGCCACGCTCAGACCGTCGGCGGCTTGCGCCCGCGTAAGCAGCCGCTTTCGACGCGATCTCCGCTTCGTTCTTCCGGAAAAGAGCCCCTAAATTCGATTGGTCGACCCAGGAAGGAAACGGTCCATGATCACCGGAGATATCCTTAAGCTTCAGTAGGAGCGGGAGAATCTGCAGCTGATCGGCTTCCGTCAAACTGGTCAGCCACCGGCGCGCATCGGACAACGTGAGCCGGTCCTCCCCGCCCCCGGATTCAAGAAACGCCTGATACGCTTCGGCCAACCGATCCGTTTCAAAAACAATCATGGGCCAGAGCCTCCGCAGTTCCGCATACGGTCTTGTCGAAAGCGGGTCTAATTCGCGCGACGGAAATTTTTCTTTTTCCGCGACCATAAGATCGAGCTCGTTCTCGAAGTCACGTACGTAGAACTCCGCTTCATACTGCAGTCGGAGGTAGTTGTTCAAAGCCGCGACGAATTCAGGCACGTTCATAAGCCCGCTCGCGCGGGAAACACCCAGATAAGCGAACAATCCGATGCATAAAGCGGTGAGCCCTGTAACGGCGATGAACCTCATCTCCCCTCCTCGAGGTCATGCCGCTGAAACGCGGCTAGTAGATATCATTCAAGTAATCGATGTGGTCCGGCACCCACGGCTCGTGAGCCCCTTCAAGAGCGTAAACCCGCGAACCAACCCGTTCGGATTCGGGCCGGGGTTCGATCGACGGCCGGAAATCGGGCGCAAAAAGACCGTTTTGTTTTAAGATCGGCAAAATCTTGTTCACACTTCCTGCCCCCAAGAGCTGGCGCCTTACCAAGTCATCGAAACTCGATTCGAGCTCTTCGTTACTGAAGCCATAGTTGATCACCATGTCTTGAGCGACGGCGACCACTTGCGCGCTTTCGAGGCGCCCGTCCTGCATAAGATCAAGGGCCGCTTGAAATGTGTTGTATGTGGGCACCATTCGGCGGCCGAAACGGAGATAATAATCCGGGTCCGTATCGGTCGCGAGATTGATGTAGATTTTCTCGACCGGATCGTGCACGGGAATCTGATCTTGGAGGTCAAGAATGGTGTCGGTCTGTTCGCCGACAACTCGAAGACCTCGCAAGATTTCCAAAAGCTCCTTTTCTGAATGCCGGCGGGCGCAAATATCGGAATAAAGCGAATAGATCACGGCATCCGATTCGCTGTCATCACCCCAGAGCACTTGGCGAACGTCTTCCTTAAGGCGCAAGCGCAACTCCAGAAGAGCTTGCAACTTGTACCCAACCTGTTGCGTGAGCCGCCACAAGCGGCTTGGACGCAAGTTCTTCAAGTTGTCCTTATAGAAAGAGCCGAGCGGAAGAATCTCATCGAGTTCAAGCTTCTCGCGGATTTTACCTTCCATTTGCGGCGGCGACGCCGTAATGAAGTAAATCGGGAAAGGACGGCCGCCGCGTTCGCGCTCCCAGCTGATCTTCAACGCACGCACGAGCGACTTCGTCCCGGGAACGTTCCGCTTTTGTCCGGCTTTTTCAAGTGCGGTCCGCCAGAGTTCTTTGAATGAACCCCAGCTCGTGTCCAAGTACGTCTTATCGAGATCCCAGACGTAGACTTCTTCGTAGGTATTCTCGACATCCATTTGGACGTAACGGAAGAAAACCACGTCGCCGAGAATGTGTGACCGCGATTTCCAATCAGCCATTCTACCCACCATGTCCACCGGCAAGCCGGTCGGGTGCCGGCGTTCTCAGAACGCAAGCAGGAGAAACACCGCCATACTGCCCACCCAACTGAGAGTCGCGACAAGAGGCTGGCGTTCCCGGACCACTTCCTTCATCGGCGCGGCTTCCGGCGCAACCAGTTCCGGACCCAAAGTGATGGGAGGAGTGTCGGTCAATGCGTACGTTGCCCGCAAACGCTCTGCCTCGCGTGGCAAGCGGACAAGCGTATGTTCCTTAATGCTTTTGAGTGAGGTGGCCCGCATGACCTCGGCGGTGGCGATCCCGTTTTCGATTTTGATGATCTTCCCTTCGGCGATCACGGTGATCTTTCCGCCGCCCTGAAAGAGCGGTTCAGCCCCGATGGCCGACATGCGGATCCAATGGACGGTGTCGCCCGTGCGCGCTTCGCTCATGGCGCCCAGATCGATTCGCGCCAGACGCATGGAGCCTTCGTTATAAACGGGCGTGCCGATCAAAGGATCGATAATGGTGAAGCCTTGGTACGGAATCGCCGCGATGAAGTCGTTGACCACTCGGCGCGTAAGAGAGCCCAACTGGTCATCGACCGTCAACGACGGATGAAGACCAACGGTCTTTTGGTAAAGCGTCGCGCCATTCCCGCCGTCGTAGACAGACATCATCAGTTCACGATCCTTCAAAATGAACGTCACCAAAGCATGGGCATCGAGAAGTTTACCGAGAATGATCGCATCGGCCGGACTCAATTCTCCCCGCGGTTGAAAGACATCCGACTTAATCAAAAATTGCTTACTCGCCACCAAAAAACGCCGGCTGCGGGTGAACTCGTCGCGCGCCTGCCACCAAGCCTCTTCGCCGGCGTTCTCATAGCCTTTAGGCACTGTCATCGGGAAAACGACGAGGCGCCGGACCAATTGATGGTCGTTATCGGCCCGGGCTTCGCGAAAGGCCGGAATGAGCGAGAAAACCAAAATAAGAACGGAGATCAGCGCGCGTCCCATGACTGCATTCTAATCAGATTCAAGCCCGAGTGAAGGAAATTCCTGGCCTTGAACCCGAAAATGCGGCGTGGCGACCAGCTTTTACGGGTACAGAAGGAATTCGCGCCGATCTTCAAGCCAATACTTCTCGTCAGGTAAACAGATTGAATCGAGATCGCCGGGTTCGGCTTCGCTGTCGTCGACCCATTCGCGCAGTTGGGGGCCACCGTTGATCAGATCAAAAGCGAGGCGTTCCGTCTCATATTCGTAGGGGAAATGCCGCCAAATTTGGTAATCCGGGTAGTGCTTCCGGATCGCCTTCAGCCACAACGCCACCAAGCGATAGGGCTTGAACCGTTCGTGGTCGTAGGCATGGTCGTCAACATGGATTTGGAAACCCGCGATGATTTGGCCCGCGTGTTTTTGGAAAGTCGGAAGGAAGTAACACGGGCGCAACCGGCATCCGTCCAGCCACTCAGCCTTCATTTCCTCCATCGTTTTCAGGAGCTTGAGCATGTCGAGATCGGGACCGCCCAAGATCTCCAGCGGCCGTGTTGTTCCACGCCCTTCGGAAAGATGCGTTCCTTCAATCAAGACAGTTCCGGGAAAACACCGGGGCATGCTGGGCGTCGCGGCGTTCGGAGAAGGATTCACCCATGGAATTTCACCAAGAGGCCACCCGTAACCGGGCCCTTTCGTAGGGTCGTATCCTTCCATCGGCACGACTTTGAGGTCGACGTCGATCTTCAAACGTTTCTGAAACCAGAGCGCAGCTTCACCCAAAGTGAGCCCATGCCGCATGGGAAGTCCTTCCGCCGCGCCAACGAAACTGATCCATCCCGGCCTGAGAAGAGAACCCTCAACGGGTCTTCCCGCTGGATTGGGCCGATCAAGGACCCACACGGATCTCCCGTAACGCGCGGATTCCTCAAGCACATAAAGCAATGTGGTGAGGAA
>ERZ777003.4868-NODE-4868-length-10724-cov-13.945262_pt1 | contig 10724 bp, 8 predicted proteins | sample MGYA00374956_ERZ777003 | MGnify/ENA primary metagenome ERZ777003 (study PRJEB29302, sample SAMN06268252) | bioreactor metagenome | isolation source: Joint BioEnergy Institute, California, USA | place: USA:Joint BioEnergy Institute, California, USA | collected... | reverse complement strand
GCGAACCCGGAGGTGTTCGACGTGCCGGAGGGGACCGACCTGCACGGCCACTAGGGAGCGCCTGGAGCTGAAGGGAAGGACCGGCGGGGCAAGCCTCCGCCGGTCCGTCTTCATCTGGAAGGGCTGTGCCTGGGCGCAGGGCGGCCCTTCGCCCGCGCTCGGCGTCAGGCCACGAGCGAGATCGCTCCGGCCGCCACCAGCGCGCCGGCCCAGATCAGGTCCAGGTTCAGCCAGGTGCGCCGCAGTATCGCCACGCCGAGCTTCTCGTAGACCAGCAGCGCTACCGCCGCCATCGCCAGGAGCATCGCCGCCGTGTGCACGCCCACCACCAGCAGGTCGCCGTTTGGCAGCAGCGGGCCCACGGAGGCCTCGGCGATGTGCCGGGCGTGCTCGCTGTGGCTGTGGGACGCGTGGGCGGCGTCCGCCGGGGCCAGCCGCCCCATCACCGGCAGCAGCATCAGCCCGGCGCCGTGCGCGGTCGCCATCAGAAACGACCAGGTCGCCAGCCCGCGCCCGTCCACGCGCATCCCCACCCAGCGCGGGTGCGAGAGCGGCGCCAGCAGCTTGTAGATCCCGAAGGCGATCAGCGCCCCGGCGCCGGCGTAGCGCAGCAACTGGGCGTCGACAACCGTCTGCGCCGCGCTCACGACCGCCACCACCGCCGCCACCGACGCCGCGTGCCCGAGGGCGATCGGCCCGAGCGCGCCCAGCACGGCCGAGCGGCGCTGCTCCTGGAGCCCGAGCGCCACCGCGAACAGCCAGCCCATGCCGGGGTTCAGCCCGTGGTAGGCGCCGAGCAGCGCCAGCGTGATCCAGGGAAGGTAGTCACTCATCGCTTTGCTTCTCTCTATCGTCGCTCGGGGGCGACGCAGCCGCCCATCTGGCGGGGCGCACGCCCGTCACGGATCTGTCTTCTGCCGAGAGCCTGAGGGCTACGCGCCCTCCGAGATCTTTTGTATCGCCGCTCTGCGGCGACACGTCGCTGCAGAGCGGCGGAAGAAGAGTGGTTCCAAACCCTCCGGGTGTGCTGACGCGCCCTAGTCCGGGTAGCAGAACGAGTCCGACGAGGCGTCGCCGCCCTCCAGACGCACCTGGTGCGGCCGCAGCCCTCCGAACTCGGCGAAGAAGCGCTCGTCGAGCGTCATCCCGCCCTGCGTCCCCACGTCGATCTTCACCGCCCAGCCGTCGATGCCCTCGGGGTAGAACTGCGCGTCCCACGCGGCGTAGAGCGAGTTGGTGAGGTACACGCGCCTGCCGTCGCGGCTGATCTCCACCATCTGCGGCCCGCCGTTCAGCGCGCGCCCCGGCCGCGCCGGGTGGCCCGCCTTGCGCACGATCCCGCCCAGGTGGACCGAGCCGACCAGCTTCGGGCTGAAGGGGTCCGACACGTCGTACTGGCGCAGCTCGCCGGTGCCCCAGCACGACACGTACAGGAAGCGGTCGTCGAGCGACAGGTTGATGTCGGTGATCAGCGGCGGCACCGCGCCGAAGCCCTTCAGGATCGGCGGCAGCAGCTCCGGGTCAGCCGGCTCGGCCGGCACCTCCAGCACCTTGCGCGCCTTCCACTCCTGGCCCTCGCGGTACCACACGAACACCGAGCCGGAGAGGTCCTTCAGGCTGGTGACCACGCCGACGAAGCCGTAGGCGTTGCGCGGGTTGTGCGCGGGGCGCAGCTCGAGCACCATCTGGTGCTCCTTGCCGAGGTCCAGCGCCTGGACGTGCCGGCGGGTCTTGAGGTCCCAGACGTGGAGCTGGTGGCCGTAGCCCGCGCCGAGCAGGATCTCGGGGTTGACGCCGTCCTCGACCATGTTGGGCGTGCCCCACTCGCTGGTGATCATGGTGTCGTGGCCGAGGTGCCACCAGAAGTCGTAGGCCAGGTGCTGCGGCCCGCGGTCCTTCTCCCACGGCCCCTTCACCTCGAACGTCTGGTGGTCGAGGACGAAGATCCCGCCCGGGCCGTCGCCGTCGGGCGCGCCGATGGCGTTGACGTAGATCGCGTCCGGCCCGCAGTGGACGGTGTGCGGCCGGCTGTAGCCGCCCTTCAGCATCACCTCCTCCGGCGTGATCGTCTTCACCAGCCGCGGGCTGCGCGGGTCGGGCTTGGTGTCGGCCACGTACACGCGCGAGGAGCGCAGGCCGGGGATGAGCAGGTAGCGCCGCTCGACGTGCGGGTGCGGCATCGTCGGGCAGAGCGCGGCCGAGCAGGCGTTCCAGCCGAAGTGGTGCAGCTCGTCGCCGGCGAAGGGCAGGTCGAGCCGGCCGACCTCGCGGGCGTAGGTCGGCGACTGCGGGTCGACGTCCAGCACGGCGATCGCGTCGGGCCGCTGGAAGGTCGGGTCGATCACGGCCACGTAGGCCAGCTTCTCGCGCGGGGCGCTCATCGCCTGCTTCGGGGTCGCGTAGAAGGTGCGGTCAGGGGTCAAGCTCGCCATATCAACTGTCCTCCTCTTTTCTGCTTCTCTCCGTCGCGCCGGAGCCGCTCCAGAACTCAGGGCGACTCTACCGGCCGCCCGTCCCCTGAGCGTCGCCGCGTGCGTCCGCTGGCGGGGTTTTTCGGCGCGATGCAGGGGACGCGTGGGGGGACGTGCGTTCCCGAGAATGCAGAAAGGGCGTGTGTGCGCGTGACGGCTTCGCTATCACGCGCACACACGCCCGCTTCGGAGGCGCCTGTGGTTCGATTGGGGCGCAGGGCTACACCCGCGCGATGTAGGAGGTATTCACGCGGCCTGCTGCGGATACGCGCCGGCGCTCAGACCGCTGCGCCAACCAGCGTCTCGTCCAGCTGCCGCGCGACCTGGAGCGCCAGCGCCCGCCAGCCCTGGCCGACGCGGCAGGGGGGCGCGTCCAGGCCCGGCTCGGCGTCCAGGCCCAGCTCGCGAAGGTACGCCGCCGCGCGCGCCCGAATACCGCTGGCGGCGGGGTGCCCGGCGGCCGCCGCCAGCAGCGGCGCCACCTCGCCCGCGCCGTGCATCTGAGCCAGAAGGGGAGCCGCGCCCAGCACCGCCTCCAGCGCCAGCGGCGCAAGCCCGTGCTGGAGCGCGAGGCCGAGCGCGCGCGCGTAGTGCTCCTGCGCCTCGTGCTCGCGGAGGGGCGCCCGAGCGGCGAGCCCGCCGAGCTGGATGAGCGCGGCAGCCGTCCCGACCGGGTTGTCGGCGTCCTCCCACAGCCCGAGCGCCTCGCGGAGGTGCTGCTCGGCGGCGGCGTGGTCGCCGCGCTCGGCCATCAGGCAGCCCAGCCCCAGCAGGTTGCGGGCGATCTCCATCGTGTGGCCGGTCGCGCGCGTCGCCGCCAGGCCCTCCTGGAAGGCCAGCTCCGCCTCCGCGTGGGCGCCGCGGCGGTGCAGCGCCGCGCCGAGGTACGCGTGGACCAGCGCCGCGTCCCAGTCGCTGCGGATCTCGCGGAACAGCTCGCGGCTCGCGCAGAGCAGCTCGACCGCCTGCGCGGCATCGCCCTCGACCATCGCCAGCAGGCCGCGCTCCCGCAGCCCGTGGGCCAGCCCGTACGGGTCGTTGAGCGAGCGGAACGTCTCGTCCACCACGTCCAGGTACACGCCCGCCCGCTCGTACTCGCCGCGCTCGATGGCGATGCGCGCCAGGTTCTGGTAGGCGAACCCGCGCGTCCACTGGTTGCCGGTGCGGTTCGAGATGTCCAGGCACGCCTCGTTGTGCCGGCGGGCAGCGTCGAGCCGGCCGGAGCCAAGCGCGGCGATCCCCAGCAGCAGGTGGCTGTTGGCGGCGCTCCAGGTGTCGCCGGCCTCATCGCAGGCGGCCATGGCCTCGTGGGCCAGCCGCTCCGCCTCGGCGAACCGCCCCTGGGAGGACTCGATGTACGCCCGCCAGGTCAGCGCGAACGCCTCGTGGCTGGCCGAGCGCGGCTGCGAGCGCCGCATCTGGGCGATGCCGCGGTCCATCAGCCTGCGCGCCTCCTCGAGGCGCCCCTGGCGCGCCGACAGGTAGCCGGCGCCGGCGAGGAGAAAGCCCGCCAGGCCCGTCTCCCGCCCTCCGCCGGCCGCCGCCGCGGCAAGGCGGAAGGCTTCGGCGCCCTCGCGCAGCCGCCCGTGGACGAGGTAGGCGATCCAGAGGCACTCCGCGGCCCGCCCGATCGCCGCGACGTCGCCTGCGGCGACCGCGTGCCCCCACGCCGCCCGGAGGTTGTCGGCATCCTCCGCGATCGCGTCCAGCGCCGCGCGATCCCCGCTGCCCTTGACGTCGGGCGTCAGCCGCTCGAGCGCCGCGATGTAGTAGGCCATGTGCCGGTCGAGCGTCCGGCGGCGCTCCTCGGGGTCGCGCTCCAGCTGCTCCGCGGCGAACTGGCGGATCAGCTCGTGCAGGTGGTAGCGCCGCGGCGTCGAGCGGCGCACCAGCCCTTTGTCCACGAGCGCGCCCAGCAGCGGCAGCGTCGCCCCGGCGACGGCGTGCGCCGCCTCGCGCGAAAAGCCGCCGCGGAACACCGGGAGCCGGCGCAGGACGTCCTGCTCATCGGTCGACAGCCCGGCCCAGGTGTGCTCGAGCACCGCCCGCATACTGTGGTGCCGGGGCGGCGCATCCTGCTGGGCGGCCGAGAGAATGTCGAAGCTGCGCTCGACCTCGTCGGCGATCTCCTGGCAGGAGAGCGACCGGATCCAGTTGGCTGCGAGCTCGATCGCCAGCGGCATCCCCTCCACCAGGCGGCACAGCCGGACGACGTGCGGGCGGTCCGCGTCCGTGAGCGCGAACGACGCCTGCGCGTGGCGCGCCCGGTCGAGGAACAGCTGGACGGCGGCGAAGGACTCCGACGCCGCCTCGTCCGCCCGCGGGTCGTCCGGGTAAGCGATCCCGCGCACCTCGACGACCTGCTCGAGCCGCAGGTTCAGCCGCTCGCGCGATGTGACCAGGAGCCGCAGCGCCGGCGCGCCGTCGAGCAGATCGGTGAGCAGCACCGCGCCGTCGAGCAGGTGCTCGAAGTTGTCGAGCACCAGCAGCAGGCGCTTCTCGCGCAGGTAGACGCGCAGCAGGGCCTCCAGATCGTACCCGCCGTGGTAGGCCAGCCCGAGCGCCTCGGCCACCGCCGTCGCGATCAGGTCCGGGGCGCTGACCGCGCTCAGGTCGACGAAGAAGACGCCGTCCGGGAACGCCTCGGCCAGGTCGCGGGCGGCCTCGAGCGCCAGGCGCGTCTTGCCGATCCCGCCCGGCCCCATCAGCGTCACGAGCCGGCGGGGCGCGGCGCCGGTGAGCAGCTCGCGCAGCAGCTCGAGCTCGCGCCCCCTGCCGATGCAGGCCGGGAGGCTGTGCGCGAGCGGGCTGCGCTGCGACGGGTGCCTCGGTCGGGTGTGCGCCGCAGCGTCGGGCGGGCGCACCGCTCCGGCCGGCACTGTAGGCGGGCGGGCGGCGAGGGCCTCGCCCTTCGCCGCGGGCGGCTCGATCCGCCGGTCGCGGATGGCCTCGAAGAGCGCCGTGGTCTGCTCCTCCGGCTCGGCGCCGAGCTCGGCCTCGAGCACGCGGGCGCACTCCTGGTACTGGCGCACCGCCGCGGCGTGCATGCCGGCCATGGCGTAGAGGCGCATCAGGGTGCGCTGGGCCGGCTCGTGCAGCGGGTCGAGCGCCACCCAGCGGCGGGCGTACGGGATGGCCTCGGCGAAGTCGCCGGCGGTCTGATAGGCCCGGACGATCTGCTCGAGCGACTGGCCGTAGAGCTGGTGCAGGCTCTCGCGCTGGAAGAACTGCCACTCGTCGAAGGCCGGGCTGTCCGGCAGCGTGAACCCGTTCAGGAACTCGGCCGTGTACAGCTCGACCGCGCGCTTGAGGTGTGTGAGCCGGCCGGCGTCCAGCGCGTGGTCCGGGGCGGCCGACAGGCCGGCCGTCGCCGCATCGCGGAAGGCGGCGCAGTCCAGCCACAGGTCGAGGTCGCGCCGGAGCTGCACGACGTCGCCGTCGGTGTCCAGCGCGCCGGCGGGCAGCGCCTCCGCCAGGCTGTAGAGGGTGCGGCGCAGCCGGCCGCGCCCTTCGCGCTGGTCGCTCTCGGGCCAGAGCAGGGCGGCAAGGTGGTCGCGAGTGTGGGACTGCCTCGTCACGGCCAGGTAGACGACGAGCGCGAGCGCCTTGCGCAGCCCCAGCTCCACGGTACGTGCGCCGAATTCGATCCGTGGCGCGCCGAGCGTGTACAGCCGCAGTTGGGTCATCGCGTTCCTCCTCGGTGCGCTGATACTAGCAATGCGCGCCGATCGCTGCCAACCGCCCCAAGACCTACTTCGCCGCGCGATTCAGCCGCGCCGGGCCGCCCGCACGTTGCGCGCTGGCCCCACCCGGGCTACACTGGTGCGCAGTAGGGCCGCCGGCGCCGCGGGCCGGCGCCACATAGCAGCTCACCGAGGTCCGATGAGTCCTCCAGTTGCGCCGCGCATCATCCTCATCACCGGGACCATGGCCGCCGGCAAGTCCACCGTCGCGCAGGCCCTGGCCGAACGCCTGCCGATGAGCGTCCACCTGCGCGGCGACCTGTTCCGCCGCATGATCGTCAACGGCCGGGCCGAGATGACGTTCGAGCTCTCGGCTGAGGCCGAGCGGCAGCTCCAGCTGCGCTACGACCTCGCTGTCGCCGCCGCCAAGCGCTACGCGGACGCCGGGTTCACCGTGGTGTACCAGGATATCGTGATCGGCCCGGCGCTCGGCGCGGTCGCCGAGGCTATGCGGCCGTACCCGCTCGCTGTGGTGGTGCTGTGCCCGCGCGCCGATGTGCTCGCCGCCCGCGACGCGGCCCGTGGCAAGACGGGCTACCCTGACCGGGCGGTCGTCGACGCCTTCGACCGCGTCGTCCGGCACGAGACGCCGCGCATCGGCTACTGGCTCGACACGTCCGACCTGACGGTCGAGCAGACCGTCGACGCCATCCTGGCGCACCTTCCGGAGGCCATGGTCTGAAGGGTCAGGCCGCCGGCAGCGTGTCGGTGTACAGCGCCGCGGCCGCGCTCCCCCTGCGGCTGATTCATCGCTCTGCTCCCTCGTGCAGATGGTGGCGGTAGCGAATCTGGCGCCCCTCGTCGCGCGTCGCGCCGTCGGGCTGCCAGCCGGTCGCCTCGTAGAACCGCTGCCCGGCCGGGTAGCCCGCGAGCGTCCAGAGGATGGCCGCCCGGTAGCCGTCCGCCCGCAGGGCGTCGAGCGCCACCGCCATGAGCGCGCGGCCGACCCCGCGCCGCCACAGGGCCGGCGCCACGGCGATCGTGTCCAGCTCCCCGAGCTGCGGGTCGGCCGGGTCGCGGCTCGGGCCGATGCCGGCGAACCCGGCGATGGCGCCGTCCACCGTGGCGACCCACCAGCGGCGCGGGCGAGGGGCCGCCAGCTCGCGCTCCCAGCGCCCGACCAGCCCGGGCGTGACTTCGCGCTGCGGCATCAGCCTGCGGAAGCCGAGATTCCACGAGTCGATGTAGATCCGCGCGACGGCGGGGGCGTCGGCGGGCCGGGCGGTGCGAATAGCCGGCTGGCACATGGTCTGGTCCCTCTGCTTCGCTCGCAGCCGAAGCCGGGTCCGCGGCAGGCCGTGCGGGCGCTCGGCGTCGGGGATGCTTCGCGCGAGGCGTTCTTCCGGCGGCCCGCGAGACAGGGTTTCCGAGAGGTGTCCGGCTGTTCGTGCTGGCGAATTCGCCGCCGGCAGGGGCAACCGCCGCCTCAGTATAGCAGAGCGGGATGCGGCGGTCTCGCCCGCGCTGTTCGGCGTGGCCCGGTACGCGCTGCAGATCGCGCTGCTGGTCTCTGGCCTCGACGACTGATCGGTCCCGAGGCTGAGGCGCGGCTGCTGAACGGCCGAGGGGCGTATCGGCCGGGGCGCCGATGGCCGCTGGCACAGCTTGTGCTTAACTACAGCCAGACAAGATGATTGCGGCGGTCATCGCCAGACGCTGGGAAGCGTCGCCCGATAGCTGCACGTCGCCCTCTTCATTCCCCACGGTCGCCGCGAGGCGACCGTTTCCGCTTTCTGAGGCCATGAGGCGGCCCGACGCCGGCGGCGTTGGGGCTATGCTATAATCGCCGGCGGAGCGGTGCAGCGATGTGGAGAGGGCAATGGAAATCCGCTTTGATGACCAGGTGGTGCTGATCACGGGCGCGAGCACCGGCATCGGCGCGGCGCTCGCCCGCGCCTTCGGCGCCGCCGGCGCGAGCGTCGTCGTCCACTACGGCCGCAGCGCCGAGGCGGCCCAAGGCGTCGCGCGGGATATCGAGGCGGCCGGCGGCCGGGCGCTGCTCGTCCAGGCCGACGTCACCGATGGGGCGCAGCTCGAGGCCGTGCGCGACGCGACGCTGGAGCGCTTCGGGCGGATCGACGTGCTGATCAACAACGCCGGCAGCATGGTCCAGCGCAAGCCGATCGCCGAGTCGACCGACGCCCTGGCGCGCGAGGTGCTGGACGTCAACTTCACCTCGACGGTCGCGATGTGCCGGCTGGTGATCCCGACCATGCGCCAGCAGGGCCGCGGCAACATCATCAACGTGACCTCGGTCGCCGCGCGGCACGGGGGCGGCACCGGCGCGGTGCTGTACGCGGCCAGCAAGGGCGCGGTCAGCACCTTCACCCGCGGGCTGGCGAAGGAGCTTGCGCCGTACCGCATCCGGGTCAACGCGCTCTCGCCTGGCGTCATCACCACGCCGTTCCACGAGCGCTTCACCAGCCAGCAGCAGATGGACGCGATGGTGGCGACGATCCCGATGGGGCGCGCCGGCACGCCCGAGGAGTGCGTCGGCGCGGTCTTCTTCCTGGCCTCCGACGCGATGAGCGGCTACGTGACCGGGCAGATCATCGAGGTCAACGGCGGGCAGTTCATGCCCTGAAGCTGGCCGCTCGCCGCGTCGAACCTCGCTGCGCCCACCGGCCTCAGCTCGCGGACTGGCACGTGTTTTGCGACTTGCCTGCCTGGCTACCGTCGGGCGCGGCCGCACGGCCGTGCCATACAAGTGAGCGGCCGATGAAGTGGTTACGCTTCCTGCTCGTGTTCGTGGCGGCGTCCTTCGCGCTCGAGTTCATCCCCGGCCTGCGCAACGACCTGCTGCTGTTCGCCAGCTGCTGCCTGGGCCTGGTGCCGCTCGCCGGCTACCTCGGCCAGGCCACCGAGGAGCTCTCCATCCACACCGGGCCGCGTGTGGGCGGCCTGCTCAACGCTACGCTGGGGAACGCCGCCGAGCTGATCATCAGCATCGTCGCCCTGCGCGCGGGCCAGTACGAGCTGGTCAAGGCCTCGATCGCCGGGTCGATCCTCGGCAATCTGCTGCTCATCCTCGGCTTCAGCCTGCTGCTGGGAGGCCTGCGCCACGGCATCCAGCGCTTTGACCGCCAGCAGGCCGGCGTCTCCGCCTCGATGATGACCCTGGCCGTGATCGGCCTGCTCATCCCGACCCTGTTCGAGGTGATGCGCGAGGTCCAGCTGGGCCAGCTCGACATCTTCAACACGGCGGTGGAGGACCCAGCGCTCAATCGGCTCAGCCTGGGCGTCGCCGGCGTGCTGATGCTGCTCTACGTGCTCAGCCTGATCTTCTCGTTCCGCCAGCCCGAGCGCGGCCTGGGCACGCCCGTAGGGGTGGACGACCCCGGGTTCGATGAGGAGGCCCACAAGGCGAAGTGGAGCGTGCCGGTGGCGGTGGGCGTGCTGGCTATCAGCACGCTGGCGATCGTCTTCCTGAGCGAGTTTCTGGTCGGCGCGGTCGAGCCAACCACCGAGGCGCTGGGGCTGAACGCGTTTTTCGTCGGCATCATCGTCATCCCGCTGGTGGGCAACGTGGCCGAGCACATCGTCGGCGTCCAGATGGCGCTCAAGAACAAGATGGACCTGTCGATGACGATCTCGCTCGGCTCGAGTATGCAGGTTGCGCTGTTCGTCGCCCCGCTGCTGGTCTTCATCAGCCTGCTGTTCGGCCGGGAGCTGACGCTCTTCTTCAGCCTGCTCGAGATCGCGGCGCTGGGGCTCGCGGTGCTGATCGCCACCCTGATCTCGGTAGACGGCGAGAGCAACTGGCTGGAGGGGGCGCAGCTGCTCGCGGTGTATGTGATCGTCGCGCTGGGCTTCTACTACCTCGTGGCGGGCATCCCGGGCGTCGCGGCTCTGGGCCAGCTCCCCGCCTAGGCCGGAGGGCGCTTCGCCGGTGGCGCGGCCTCTCCATCAGCCGGCGCGGGCGCCGTTCGGCACCGGGCGCTCGGGCGTCGCCAGCACGGGCGTGATGCCGTCGGCGTAGCCGATGTCGAACAGCATCCCCTCGGAGACGATGCCGCGCATCTTGCGCGGGGGCAGGTTGACCACCACGAGCGCCTGGCGGCCCACGATCTCGCGCGGGTCCTCGCGCTCCTGCTTGATCCCGGCCAGGATGGTCCGCGTGTGATCGCCCAGGTCGACCGTCAGGCGCATCAGCTTGTCCGAGCCGGGCACGTCGTCCACCGCCAGGATCGTGGCGACGCGGATGTCGATCTGGTCCAGTAGCTCGGCGGAGATCGGCGCCTTGACGGGCGCCGGCGTGAATGCGTCCATCGCTCGCTTCCTTTCTCTGAAGAGGCTTCTGCGGTCGTGTCGCCCGTCCTCCTGACGGGAGGTGTGGAGGGCTTACGGCCCTCCACGGACGCTTTTTTTTCCGCTGCTCTGCGGCGACTTTGTCGCCGCAGAGCAGCGGAAAGGGAAGGCTCTGGGGAGGCTTCGCCTCCCCACCCCCCTCCAGCGGCGCGGAAAAGGAGAGGGCCGGGTGGGCCTCGTTTCCCCAAACCACCCCTGCGGC
>ERZ777003.4865-NODE-4865-length-10738-cov-44.941402_pt1 | contig 10738 bp, 10 predicted proteins | sample MGYA00374956_ERZ777003 | MGnify/ENA primary metagenome ERZ777003 (study PRJEB29302, sample SAMN06268252) | bioreactor metagenome | isolation source: Joint BioEnergy Institute, California, USA | place: USA:Joint BioEnergy Institute, California, USA | collected... | reverse complement strand
CGCTCATGCACCGGCCTGCGAGCCGATGCCGGTTCCCGGCGGCACCGACTCGTTGAGAAAACCTCGCTGAGCCGTCCAGCGGCCTCCCGCTGCGGCGAAAGCCGCCGGTGTTGCAGGACGGGCGGCTGGTCAGGCCACTTGCATCAGGCCGCAGGTCCCGGCACGGCGCAGCCGCCGCGCCGGGGCCTGCGGGAGTGCTACAGCGCCCAGCTCGGCGGGCGCTTTTCGAAGAAGGCGCGGCGTCCCTCGGCCGCCTGGGGGCTGGCGAAGAACTCCGCCGAGACCTGCTCGGCCAGCGCGAACGCCTCATCGCGCGGCATGCCGTTCAGCTCGGCCAGCAGCCGTTTGGTGCGGGCCAGCGCGGCCGGTTCGGCGGCCCGGAAACCCGCCAGCAGCCCCTCGACCGTCTCCGCCAGCTCCTCCCGGGGGCAGCAGGCGGTGATCAGGCCGCTGCGCGCGGCCTCGGCGGCGTCGAAGGTCTCCCCGGTGAGCATGTAGCGCTGCATGGCGCGGGGGTCCATCCGCTCCCGGCACACCACCGCGATCATGGCGGGCACCACACCGATGCGGACCTCGGTGAAAGAGAAGGTGACATCGTCGGGGGCCACCGCCAGGTCGCAGGCGGCCACCAGGCCCAGCCCGCCGGCCCGGGCCGGGCCGTTGAGGCTGGCCACCACCGGCTTGGGCAGCTCCAAGATGGCCGTCAGCAGCTCGGGGATGGACGGGCCGCCGCTCACCCCGGATTCGATCTCCTTCAGGTCGGCGCCGGCGCAGAACACCGTGCCCGCGCCGGTCAGCACCACCGCCCGCACCCCGGCGTCGGCGCCCGCCTCGGCCAGGCGTTCGGCCAGCGCGGTGCGCACCGCCGCCGACAGGGCGTTGCGGCGGGCCGGGGCGTTCAGCGTGATCGTGGCGATCCCCCGGTCGATCTCCAGCAGGACCGGCTGCTCCTCGGCCGTGCTCATCGGTTCCCCTCCCTTGTGTGCTGACAAGGCTCTTTCGTCGCCGGTGACCGGCCCGTGCCCCTGCCGTCCGGACGGCAGGGGCCTTCCAGGCGGACGGACCGCTCAGAACCAGGAGGGGTCCATCTCCAGCGTGGTGCGGTCCAGGGAGCCCAGCAGGTCCAGCTGGGGGCCGGTCTTGGGCAGCTCGTAGCGGAAGAAGTACCGCGCCGCCTGCCGCTTGCCCGCATAGAAGGGGCCGTCCTTGCCGTGGGCGGCCAGCACCTGCTCCAGCCAGATCCAGGCCACCACGATGTGCCCGGCCGCCTCCAGGTAGATCGAGGAGTTGGCGAGCGTGACCGCCGGGTCCCCCGCGCTCCACAGCTGCGCCGTGACCAGGGTCAGGCGTTCGAAGGCGTCCTGAAGCGCCCGGCCCATCTCGGCCGTCTCGCCGCCCAGGTCAATGGCGCACTGGACGGTGGCCGAGATCGTCTCGCCCAGCACCCGCAGCCCCATGCCGTTCTTCATGACGACCTTGCGGCCCAGCAGGTCCAGCCCCTGGATGCCGTGGGTGCCCTCGTGGATGGGGTTGAGCCGGTTGTCCCGGTAGAACTGCTCCACGTTGTACTCGCGGGTGTAGCCGTACCCGCCGTGCACCTGAATGGCCAGGGAGTTGGCCTCCAGGCACCACTGCGACGGCCAGCTCTTGGCGATCGGGGTGAGCACGTCCAGCAGCAGCGCGGCCCGGTCGCGGGCCACCGCGTCCTCGGCGGTCTTGCTGTCGTCCACCAGCAGGCTGCAGTACAGGCCCAAGGCCAGGGCGCCCTCGACGTAGGCCTTCTGGGCCAGCAGCATCCGCCGCACGTCGGCGTGCTCGATCAGCGGCACCGGCGGAAGCGCGGGGTCCTTGGCGGCGGGCGGACGGCCCTGCAGGCGGACCTTGGCGTACTCCAGGGAGTGCAGGTAGCCGGTGTAGCCCAGCGCGGCGGCGCCCAGGCCGACCCCGATGCGCGCCTCGTTCATCATGTGGAACATGTACGACAGCCCCTTGTGGGGCTCGCCGACCAGGTACCCCACAGCGCCGGGCGCGCCGCCGGGGGTGTGGGCGCCCTCCCCGAAGTTCAGCACCGTGTTGACGGTGCCGCGATAACCCATCTTGTGGTTGAGGCCCACCAGGGCGATGTCGTTGCGCTCCCCCAGCGAGCCGTCGGCGTTCACCAGCACCTTGGGGACGATGAACAGCGAGATGCCCTTCACCCCGGGCGGCCCGCCGGGGATCTTGGCCAGCACCAGGTGGACGATGTTCTCGCTCAGCTCGTGCTCGCCGGCCGAGATCCACATCTTGGTGCCGTAGAGGCGGTAGGTGCCGTCCGGCTGCGGCTCGGCGCGGGTGGCGATGTCGGCCAGGGACGAGCCGGCCTGCGGCTCCGACAGGCACATGGTGCCCAGGAACCGCCCGGCCGCCATCGGCCGCACCCAGGTGTCCACCTGCTCGGGGGTGCCGTACTCGACCAGCAGGTTGGCGTTGGCGATGGTGAGGAAGGGGTAGGCGGCGGTGCCGATGTTGGCCGCCTGGAACCAGGCCAGCACCGCCTTGGACACCACGGTGGGCAGCTGCATCCCGCCCAGCGACTCGTCCAGCTCCCCGGCCAGCAGGCCCGCCTCGGCGAAGACCCGCAGCGCCCGCTTCACCTCCGGGATCATCACCACCCTGCCGTCGGCGTCCAGGTGCGGCTCGTGGGCGTCGGCGAGCTTGTTGTGCGGGGCGAAGTGGTCGGTGGCGATCCGCTCACCGAGCTCCAGCACCGCATCGAAGGTCTCCCGGGAGTGCTCGGCGAAACGCTTGCGGGCGGTCAGGCGGGTGACGTCGAGCCACTCGTGCAGCAGAAAGTCGAGGTCGCGACGGGACAACAGCAAGGAGGACATCGGCTCCCTCGGTTCGACGGGACGATAGGGGCGCGTCCAGGCCACCACCCCGCTCCGGACTTTTTGCCGGTGGGGCCTTCGGCGACTCGTCCGCAAGGCACACCGTACGCCGCTGCCTGCGGTGCCTCGCAGGAGCCCTCGCCCGGAACGCGTATCCGGCCGCCCGCCGCGGGTTTAAGGCGGTGTCGCGGGGAACGGCAATGCCGGGCCGTCGATGCGGCCGCAGGCGAGGTGAGTGACCGATGTACAAGGTGCTGTCGCTGATCACCAGCGTGCTGGGGAGCGTGCTGGCCGGGATGCTGTTCAAGCGGGTCTGGAAACTGGCCGCCGGTGAGGACCGGGCGCCCGACGCCGAGGACCTGAGCCGGGGCTGGATCGAGGTGCTGGCCGCGGCGGCGGTGCACGGGGCGATCACCGGGATGGTCAAGGGGGCCACCAAACGGGCCAGTGCCAAGAGCATGCGCCGGGCCGCCGAGCGCCGCCGGGAACCGGCGGAGGTGGGACCATGAGCGGCCGCGTCAAAACCTGGGCGGACAAGCACCTCAAGGGACGCAACGCCCGCGCTCCCTCGGAAGAGGACGTCCCCCGGCCCGAACAGGGCACCTCCCAGCCAGAGCGGGACGCTCCGCAACCAGAGCAAGGCGCCTCACAACCGAAGCGGGACGTCCTGCGGCCAGAACAGGGCACTTCACAACCGGAGCAGAACGCCCCACGAGCAGAGCAGGAAGCCTCACAGCCAAAGCGGGATGCCCTGCAGCCAGAACAGGGCGCTTCACAACCGGAACAAGACGCCCCACAACCAGAGCAGGGCACCCTGCAATCGCAGGGGGACTCCCCGCGGCCGGAGGGCGGCGAGCAGGCGTCCGGTGTCCGGCGCGAGGAGCATCCCTCGCCCGGAACGCTGGCGCGAACCTCCTGGAAGGACCTGCTCAAGCGGACGTTCCGGGAGTTCAAGGAGGACAACCTCACCGACTGGGCGGCGGCGCTGACCTACTACGCGGTGCTGTCGATCTTCCCGGCGATGCTGGTGATCATCTCGCTGATCGGGCTGGGCGGCGCCTCGCTGTCGGAGTCGATCATCCGGAACGTCGGGGACCTGGCGCCCGGCGCGGTGCGCGACGTGCTGGCCACCGCGCTGACCGAGCTGCAGCGCGGGGCGGGCGCCGCCGGGCTGGTGGCGGTGATCGGCCTGGTGGCGGCGGTGTGGTCGGCCTCGGGGTATGTGGCCGCCTTCATGCGGGCCTCCAACGCGATCTACGACCTGCCGGAGGGCCGGCCGATCTGGAAGACCCTGCCGATCCGGATCGCGGTGACGCTGGTGTCGCTGACGCTGCTGTCGGCCTCGGCCATCGCGGTGGTGATCTCCGGGCCGCTGGCCCGCAAGGCCGGAGACCTGCTGGGGCTGGGCGATGCGGCGGTGACGGTCTGGAACATCGCCAAGTGGCCGGTGCTGCTGGTGGCGATCGCCTTCCTGTTCGCGCTGCTGTACTGGGCCTCGCCCAACGCCAAGCGCGGCTTCACGTGGGTCACGCCCGGCGGGCTGCTGGCGCTGGCGGTGTGGCTGCTGGCCTCGGTGGGCTTTGCGTTCTACGTGGCCAACTTCGGCAGCTACAACAAGACCTACGGCAGCCTGGCCGGGGTGATCATCTTCCTGGTCTGGCTGTGGATCAGCAATATCGCGCTGCTGCTGGGAGTGGAGCTCAACGCCGAACTCCAGCGGGCGCGGGCCATCGCCCGGGGTCTTCCACCGGACCGGGAGCCGTACGTGCAGCCCCGCGACACCCGCAAGTTCCCCGAGGAGCTGCGCCGGGAGGTCGAGTCCCAGGAGCACCGGCTGGGCTGAGCCCCCTGCCGGGGCGGGTCAGGAGCCCGGCTGGGTCACCCGGCGGCCGACCTCCTCGGCGAGCCGTTCCAGGGAGTCCTCCAGCATCCGCTGCATGACGTCCCGGTTTGGCCCGGCGTCCTCGCCGGATGGGCGGTGGCCGCGGAAAGACAGGTGGACGACCACTTCGCTGGTCCCCGCCCCCTGGTCGGTGACCTGCAGCCACCCGGTGTAGTCCGGGCCGTCCCGGCTGCCCCACTCCAGCCGCAGCCGCTCGGGGGCGCCCAGCAGCATGCCGTCGCGTTCCTCGCGCACATCGACGAGGCTGCCTGCGGCCTCGGCCAGCCCCGGGGCGACCTCGTGCACCCGGACCTCCTCCGGCAGCCACTGGTTCATCGCCGCGACGTCGGCGGCGATGTCGAAGACGATCCTGCTTTCGGCCGGCATCGTGCGGCTCGCCTCGTACTCCATGACGCCCTCCTGCGGTTCGCGGCCCGCTTTACCCGGCACGTCCGGGGACAAACCGGGCCCGGCGGGAACGGCCGCCCGCAGCGGCGATGAGCCTTCCGCCATGGGACCGCAAGGTCTGGAACGGGGCTCCGGCGGCGCCCGCGTCGTCCCAGGTCGTGGCGTCCCTCGGCGGCGAAACGGAGACCCGACGCCGGCACCGACCCATATAGCCGTAAATTCCGCTATTGCCCGCCCCTGGCGCAGTGCCCTTAGATCTTGGTCGTGGACGCGACAACGGGCAGGGACGTGGCCCTGGTCACCGGGGCCTCCCGCGGGCTGGGCGCGGCGATCGCACGGCGGCTGGGCGCCGCCGGGTGGGCGGTGGCGGTCAACTACCGCTCCGACGCTGCAGGGGCCGAGCGGGTGGCCGGTGACATCCGCGCGGCGGGCGGCACCGCCGCGGCCTTCCGCGCCGACGTCACCGACGAAGAGCAGGTCACCGCCCTGGTGGCGGAGGTGACCGAACGGCTGGGGCGCATCGCGGTGCTGGTGGCCAACGCCACCGGGCCGCAGCCGGAGATCCCGTTGGAGAAGCTGACCTGGCGGGACCACCTGGACCAGCTGGAGTTCTTCGTCAAAAGCCCGACCCTGCTGGCCCAGGCGGTGCTGCCCGGCATGAAGGCCCGCGGCGGCGGGCGGATCATCCAGATCGGCTCGGACGTGTTCGAACGGGCCCTGCCGGAGTACTCGGCCTACACCGCCGCCAAGGCCGCCCAGATCGGGCTGACCCGGTGCTGGGCGCGGGAGCTGGGCCCGTTCGGGATCACCGTCAACATGGTGGCGCCCGGCTGGATCCCGGTGGAGCGGCACGCCGACGCCACCGCCGAGGAGCTGGCCGGCTACACCGCCGGCGTGCCGCTGGGCAGGATCGGCAGGCCCGAGGACGTGGCCGCCGCCGTGGCGTTCCTGGCCTCGGAGGAGGCCGCCTACATCACCGGGGAACGGATCGTCGTCAGCGGCGGCCACACCATCGGCTGAGCCGCGCCGCGACGGCGCCGGGGCGTTCGGCCGCATGACCGTCCGCCCCGGCCGGAGGGTGCGGGGAGCGTCCCCGCGCACGGGCCGGATGTCAGCCCTCGCTGCGGTCGGCGTTGGCGATGACCGCGTCGTGGACGTACTGCGCCAGGCCCTCGGCGACCTGCTCGTAGGTGGCGGTGAAGCGGGGGTCGCCGACGTAGAGCTCGGCCAGCCCGCGGTGCATCTGCGGGGTGCACTCGTAGAAGTTGTCGCTGATGCTGCGGCGGTGCCGCTCGGCCAGGTCCATCGCCCGCTCGCCGGTGGCCGGCGCGCCGTCGGCCATCGCCGCGGCGAACTCCCGCAAGATCGCCTCCTGCTCGTCCTTGATGCGCTGCCAGTCGGCCTTGGTGTAGGCGGCGGTGCGGCGCTGCGAGGCCTGGTAGGCGTCGTAGCCGCCCCAGCGCTCGGCGGCCTCCTCGGCGTGCGCCTCGGGGTCGAAGTCGCCGAAGACCTCGAACCGCTCCTCGGGGGTGAGCGAGATTCCCATTCTTCTCGCCTCCATGGCGTGTTCGATCGCCGTGACCATCGCGCGCAGCCGGTCGATCCGTCCCACCAGCAGGTCGCGCTGGCGGCGCAGGTGCGTCATCGGGTCGGCCCTCGGGTCGTCGAGGATCTCGGCGATCTCCTCCAACGGGAATCCGAGCTCCCGGTAGAACAAGATCTGCTGGAGCCGCTCCAGGTCGGCGTCGCTGTAGCGGCGGTAGCCGCCGGCGGTCCGCCCGCTCGGCCTCAGCAGCCCGATCCGGTCATAGTGGTGCAGCGTCCGCACGGTCACCTTGGCGGCCCTGGCCACATGCCCGACCGAGTATCCACCCATCGGATTCCCTCCTTCCGCGATCCAGGCTCGGGCCTGACGTTGCGTGAGGGTCAAGCCGGAGCGAGAAAAATCCGGCCGTCCCGCCGGGAGAGCGGAACGGCCGGAGGGAAGGCGATGCGGATCAGCGGACCCGCACCCGCAGCGAGATCTCGCCGCCCACGATCTTGTCCAGCAGCCTGCGGTTGCCCACCACGACCTTGGACTTGCCGGAGCCGAGCACCAGGCGGCCGACCAGGTGGTCGTTGCGCGGCTTGGCCTTCAGCTTCTTCAGCAGGTCGGCGAAGCTGCCGGCGGCGATCTGCTCGCCGCACTCCTCGGGGTTGAGGTAGCACTCAAAACCCTCTTCGGCGGGGGCCAGTCCGCCCTTGACCGACAGCCTGCCGGTGGTGCCCTTGGCCTTCTTGGGGACCTTGAAGGTCAGGGCCACCGTCTTGACGGGGCTCCGGGCGGCGGTCAGCCTGATGCGGACCTTCACCTGCCTGCCGGCGGTGGCCCGCAGCACCCCGCCGGGCTTGAGCGCCGTCCACTTGCCGTTGCGCTTCACCAGCAGCTTGGCGACGGTGTACCGGCCGTACTCGCCGCGGTCGGTGACGTTCAGCCGCAGGTCGGTCAGGCGCACCCCGGCGTAGGGGCTGTCGGCCAGGACACTGATCAGGGCGGCGCTTTCCAGCCCCGCCGCCTCGCTGACGTCCGTGCGGTCGCTGTAGCGGTTGGGCAGGGTGATCTCCCAGGGCTTGCCGGCCACGGTGCCGCGCACCGTCCAGGTGGCCGTCACGCTCCCGCCCGCGAACCGGTCACGGGCCAGGTCCAGGGCGCTCATGAGGTGAAGCCCGGCGATGGCGGGCGCTTCCTCCCCATTGGCGAAGTAAGTGGTATCGGTGCGGGTCCGGCCGCCGGCGGTGGTCCGCGACACCACCGGCGTCACCGCCGGTCCGGCGCCCAGCTCGGCGACGATCCCGGTGAGGCGGTCCTGGGTGAGCGTGCCGGCGACATCGCCGAAGTTGGCCAGCTTGAACGCCCCGAAGACCGGGTCGGGGACCACCGCCAGAGCGTGGCCGTCGGTCGCGATCAGCCGGGTCGCCCCCGTCCAGAAGGCCGAATGCCCGAAGGCCAGCGCCTTGCCGTCGCAGATCGCGGTGACGGTGCCCATTCCCCCGCCGGTGACCGCGCCGTAGGAGCCGAGCACGCCGAAGTTGCCGCCGGGCACGATCGCGCCGGGCCGGCCCTCGGCCCCGCCGGTGGCCCCGGCGCGGTAGAAGCGGACCTCGGCGCCTTGCCGTTCGGCCGCCTTGTTCAGCGCGTCGATCCGCCGCTGCGCGAGCCCGGAGATCCCCACCGGCATCGGCAGCCGCGACAGCCCGGCGGAGGCGGTCTCGGCGTCCACCAGGCCGCGCGAGGTGAGGGTGCGCTGCAGCGCGGCCGGCAGCTTCACCCGCTTCTTGGCGGCCTGCGCGGCGGCGACGGCGTCCGGCTTGCTCAGCAGGTCGTACATGGCCTTGGCGGGGGTGATCCCGGCGAGCTTGGAGGTTCCGCTGAAGCCGTAGCCGACCGCGCCCAGCAGCCGCCCGTCGGGGGCGTAGACCGGCGAGCCCGACATGCCCGCCCAGATGGCGCCCGCCTTGTCGAGGGCGGGCGAGTCGGCCTCGGCCAGGATCATGTCGACGCCCGGCGCGATGCCGTCCTTGAGCACGCCCTGCACCCGCACCCTGAAACGCTCGGGCGCAGTCCCCTTGCTGACCGTCAGCCCCCAGCCGGTCATCCCGTCGCGCACCTGGGCGATCGGGTAGGGCGCCGGGCAGTCCGCGGGCGCGGCCTGCGCGTGCGCCGTGACCGGAATCGACAACACCGGGGAGGCGGCCACCGCCAGTGCGGCGGCCGACACCGCGGCGCATCTCGACAACTTCCGCAATGGAGCCCCTTTCGATGACGGCGACCCGCATGTCGCCGGACGCTTGACCAGACGCGGGATCGAGAAGGATTGTTTACCGAGTGTCCAAGTGTGGTCACTGTGAGTTGTTTACTCATGTGGTCGGGCAGAATTGGCCTTTTGGCCGCCTGGTTCTGCGGAGGGAAGGGCTCTTCCTGCGCCGATACCGTGAGCGCCCACGACCACGAGGCCGTCTGGGGAGGGAGCCGGGAGGATGCGGATCGACCTGCACAGCCACAGCAACGCCTCGGACGGGACGCAGCCGCCGGCCGATGTGGTGCGGCGGGCCCGGCGGGCCGGGCTGGATGTGCTGGCGCTGACCGACCACGACACCGTGGCCGGGCTGCGGGAGGCCGCCGAGGCGCTGCCCGCGGGACTGACCTTGGTGCCCGGCATGGAACTGTCGTGCCGGCTGGGGCCGACGGGGGTGCATCTGCTGGCCTACCTGTTCGACCCGGCCCACCCGGACCTGGCGGCCGAGTGCGCCCGCATCCGCGACTCCCGCGCCCTGCGCGGGCGGCGGATGGTCGAGAAGCTGAACGAGCTGGGCGTCCCCGTCACCTGGGAGCAAGTGCGGTCGCTGGCCGGCAGGGCCGCGGTGGGACGGCCCCACATCGCGCGGGCCATGGTCGCCGCCGGGGTGATCGACCGGGTGGAGGAGGCGTTCACCCCCGAGTGGATCGCCCCGGGCGGGCGCGCCTACGCCGAGCGGTACGCCCTCGATGTGGTCACCGCCATCCGCCTGGTGCGCGCGGCGGGCGGCGTCCCCGTGCTGGCGCACCCCGGGGCGGGCCGCGGGGGCCTGCTCATCGACCGGGCGCGGCTGGCCGAACTGGCCGAGGCGGGGCTGTTCGGGCTGGAGGTCGACCATCCCGACCACGACGCCCCCACCCGCCGGCGGCTGCGCGCGCTGGCCGCCGAGCTGGGACTGGCCTGCACCGGCTCCAGCGACGACCACGGCGAGCTGACCGGGCACCGGCTGGGCCGGGAGACCACCTCCCCGCAGGTGTACGAGCGGCTGCTGGCGGAGGCGACCGGCGCCCGCCCGATCGGCTGAGGCCCCGGGCGCGCCCGGCGCCGCCTACGGCGTGACGAGCGCGGCCGGCCGAGTGGGCCGGGACCGATTCCCGCACCTCGGTCACGATTTCATCGAACCTTTTTCAACATGCCGCTTCCGGCGGCCGACAACGGCACGGCCGTGCCCGGCGGCGATACGGTGGGCCCGGACGGCATGGCACCGGGCGGGGCTTGCATTCCAGCACTTGAGAACACGTGCCGAAAAAGGTTCATCCCTGCACCAACCCCCTCCTTGTGGAGAGGTGATGCGATGATCTTTCTGGATCGATTCTCCGGTCCGGTGCTGTCGCTGTTCCGCATGGTGATCGGGTTCATGTTCCTGGTCCACGGGACGGCCTCGATGTTCGGGGTCTTCGGCGGCAACCGCGGCACCGGCCGGGCGGTGGAGTTCCTGGCCTGGCCGAGCTGGTGGGCGGCGCTCATCCAGGTCGTCTGCGGCGGCCTGGTGATGATCGGCCTGTTCAGCCGGGCCGGCGCCACACTGGCGTCGGGCTCCATGGCCTACCGCCTACTTCGTGGTCCACCAGCCCGAGGCGCTGCTGCCGGTGCAAAACCACGGCGAGTCGGCGGCGCTGTTCTGCTGGGCCTTCTTCCTGGTCGCCGTGCTGGGCCCCGGCCCCTGGTCGCTGGACGCGCTCGTGAGCCGCGCCCCGCGCAGCGTCGCGCAATCCCAAAAACCCGTCGGCCCGGCCCCGGCCCGC
>ERZ777003.4860-NODE-4860-length-10758-cov-8.646267_pt1 | contig 10758 bp, 12 predicted proteins | sample MGYA00374956_ERZ777003 | MGnify/ENA primary metagenome ERZ777003 (study PRJEB29302, sample SAMN06268252) | bioreactor metagenome | isolation source: Joint BioEnergy Institute, California, USA | place: USA:Joint BioEnergy Institute, California, USA | collected... | reverse complement strand
GCGCGGTGAAGCCGGGCGGCGGCGCGAAGACGGTGTCGCGGTGCGACATCCAGCAGGTCTGCTCCGTCGGCAGCCCGGCGAGCAGGCGACCCGGCTCGGTGACGGTCAGCTTCGAGCGGCCGAACTCGCCGACCTCGGCACGCTGCACGTCGCCGCCGAGCTCGCGCGTCAGCAGCTGCATGCCGTAGCAGATGCCGAGCACGGGGATGCCGAGCTCGAGCAGCTCGCGCTCGAGCCCGGGCGCGTCGTCGGCGTAGACGGACGCCGGCCCGCCGGACAGGATCAGCCCCTTCGGCCTGCGGCGCGCCACCTCGGCCGCCCCGACGTGGTACGGCAGCAGCTCGGAGAAGACGCCGCTCTCGCGCACCCGGCGGGCGATCAGCTGCGAGTACTGGCCGCCGTAGTCGAGCACGACGACCTGCTCGGCCGCCGCGCCGACCCCGCCGGGCGCCGTGGAGCGCGCGGACGTCCTGACGCCCGAGCCTGCGGGCTGGATCGCCGCGTCCGGCGCGGACGCAGCCGGCGCGGCGCGCTCGGCGCGCGCACCGGCGGGGACGCCGCCGGACGCGGCGAGACGGGCCGCCGGGTCAGTCGTTGACAAGGGCGACGGCCCGTCCGTTCGACGCCATCCCGACCTGCTGCTCGCGCTGCAGGTGCTTGCCCTCCGTCTGGAGCGCGGGCGCGACCATCAGCTCGGCGCGGTTGAACTCCGCGATGTCGCGGTAGCCGCAGGTCGCCATCGACGTCCGCAGCGCGCCCATGAGGTTGAACATGCCGTCGTTCTCGCGCGCCGGGCCGACGATGATCTCCTCCAGCGTCCCGGTCTGCTCGGTGCGGACGCGCGTGCCGCGCGGCAGCGTCGGGTGGAACGTCGCCATGCCCCAGTTGTAGCCGCGGCCGGGCGCCTCGTAGGCCTTCGCGAGCGCCGAGCCGAGCATGACCGCGTCGGCGCCGCAGGCGATCGCCTTCGCGATGTCGCCGCCGTTCTTCATGCCGCCGTCGGCGATCACGCGGACGTAGTCGCCCGTCTCGAGCATGTGCTGGGAGCGCGCCGCCGCGACGTCGGCGATCGCCGTCGCCTGCGGCACGCCGATGCCGAGCACGCCGCGCGTGGTGCAGATCGCGCCGGGGCCGACGCCGACGAGCACGCCGGCGGCGCCGGTGCGCATGAGGTGCAGGCCGGTGTGGTACGAGGCGCAGCCGCCGACGATGACGGGGACCGGCACCTCGCCGATGAACTCCTTGAGGTTGAGCGGCTCGGCGACGGTCGAGACGTGCTCGGCCGAGACGACCGTGCCCTGGATGACGAGGATGTCGAGGCCCGCCTCGAGCGCCGTCTCGTAGTAGTCGCGCACGCGCTGCGGCGTCAGCGAGGCGGCCACGACGACGCCCTGGTCCTTGATCTCCTTGATCCGCTGCGCGATCAGCTCGCGCTTGACGGGCTCGCGGTAGATCTCCTGCATCGTGCGGGTCGCCTCCGCCTGCGGGAGGCTGGCGATGCGGTCCAGCTGGGCGTCGACGTCCTCGTAGCGACAGAAGATGCCCTCGAGGTTGAGGACCGCAAGACCCCCGAGCCTGCCGATGATGCCGGCGGTCTTGGGCGAGACCACGCCGTCGAGCGCGGCGCCGATCAGCGGCAGCTCGAAGCGGTAGGGGCCGAGCGTCCAGGAGATGTCGACATCGTCAGGATCACGCGTGCGCCGGGACGGGACGATCGCGACGTCGTCGAAGCCATACGCGCGGCGCGCCTTCTTGCCGCGGCCGATCTCTATTTCCATTGCTGCACCGTACGGGTCGAGGCGGACGAAACAGCCCCGCGCAGGGCGGGGCCGAACGAGGGATTCATCGTCGTCGTGGCGGCAACCAGCGACACCGCCCATCGTAGCAACGCGCCCGGCGGCTCCCCCGCGCCGGCCGGCCCCTCGGACCGGCCCGCGCCCGCTCGGCGCGAGGCCGCTCAGGAGACCTCGGCGGGCAGCGCGATCGGCGTCACCTCGACGTCGCCGAGCAGCCGCTCGACGCCGTGCGGGTCGATCACGCCGGCGCCGAAGTGGTGGACCGACTCCGCGCCGCAGGCGACGCCGAAGCGCAGGCACTCCTCGGGCGTGCCGCCCGAGTAGCGGCACGCGACGTAGCCGGCCAGGAAGGCGTCGCCGGAGCCGACCGCCGCGCGCGGCTCCTGCTGCTCGACGCGGACCCGGTACAGCTGCGGCCCGGCGTCGGTCATCACCTGCGCGAAGCAGCCGTCCGGGACCGTCATGATCGCCTCGCGCGCGCCGAGGCGGGCGATCTCGGTGACCGCGAGCGTGCGGTCCTCGTCGTCGTTGAACTCGTGGCCGACGAGCTCCTCGGCCTCGATCATGTTCGGCGAGACGACCGTCGGCTCGGCGCGGACCGCGTGGCGCAGCGGCTCGCCGTCGGTGTCGACGACGGTCGTCACGCCGAGCTTGCGCAGCTCCCTGATGAGCCCGGCGTAGACGTCGGGCTCGACGTCGCGCGGCAGCGAGCCGGCGAAGACGCACAGCTCGGCGCCCTGGGCGAGGTAGAGGAGCTTGTCGCGGAACAGCTCCATCTCGCGCTCGGTCACGGCCGGGCCGCGCTCGTTGATCTCCGTCTGCACCCCCGTCGTCGGATCGAGCACGGCGGTGTTCGTGCGCGACTCCTCCCTGATGCGGACGAAGTCGGTCAGCACCGACTCGGCCGTCAGCATCTCGACGATCCGCGTGCCGGTCGCGCCCCCCGCGAAGCCGGTCGCGATCACCGGGCGGCCGAGCCGCTTGATCGCCCGCGCCACGTTGACGCCCTTGCCGCCCGGCATCGTCGCCTGATCGACCGAGCGGTGCCGGCGCCCGAGGCGGAAGTTCGGCACCTCCAGCGTCTTGTCGATCGCGGTGTTGAGCGTGACGGTGATGATCATGCTGCCTCCATGTCCGCGCGGCCGCGCCGGCGCCGGGTCCCGTGGCGGCGAAGCAGCAGCCCGGCGGCGGCTCCCGCGATCACCACGATGAGGATCAGGCTAGCGGGTCTGGCGACGACGTCCCCGGCGCGCTCGAGCAGCCCCACCTCGGGCACGGCGGTGCGCGTCACGAGCGGCACGCGCGCGATCACCCTGCCGCCCGCGCGCACGACCGCGGTGCCGACGACGGCGTGGCGCGGCAGCGGCCCGGCCAGCTCGTCCGGCGCCCTCACCTCGACGCGGACGCGCTGGTCGCGGCGGAGCAGCGCCCTGACGGTGCGCGTCGCGATGAGGTCGATCCGCTCCTCCTCGCGGTGCTTCACGCGCGCGCGGGCGAGCACGGCGCGCGTCCTGACCGGCGTGCGGACGGCGTAGGCGCGATGGGCCCAGCGCAGCAGCGCGAGCGTGTCGGCGTCGCGGGCGCCCTCGCTCGGCGCGCCGGCGACGGCGGCGACGAACGTGACGCCGCGGCGGGTGCCCGAGCCGACGAGCAGGTACCCGGCCGCGTTCGTGTGGCCGGTCTTGATCCCGTTCACCCACGGCACCGACTGGACGAGGCGGTTGCGGTTGACGACCGTGCGCGGGTAGGCGCCGGAGGCGAGCGTCGCCGACCTGAGGTCGACGGTGCGGCGCAGGAACGGGTGACGGCGCAGCGCGATCCCGAGCCGCGCGAGGTCGGCGGGCGTCGAGTAGTTCGTCGGCGCGTCGAGCCCGACCGGGTTGGCGAAGCGCGTGTCGGCCAAGCCGAGCGCGCGCGCCTTCGCGTTCATGCGGGCGACGAACGCGGCCCGGCTGCCGGCGGCGCAGACGGCGAGCGTCGCGGCGGCGTCGTTGCCGCTCGCCAGCAGCAGCCCGCGCAGCAGGTCGCGCACGCGCATCCGCTCGCCCGGGGCGAGGCCGAGCTTCGTCTCGACCGGCGAGCCGCCGTACGCCGGCGCGGTGCACGTGCGGTCCAGCGGCAGCAGCTCGACCGCGACGAGCGCGGTCATCATCTTCGTCGTGCTCGCGATCAGGCGCCGCTGGTGGGCGCGGACCCCGAGCACGGCCCTGCCGGTCGAGGCCTCCACGACGGCGGCCGCCGGCGCGGTCAGCGACGGCGGCGGCGGGACGGCCGCGGCGGCGGACGGGCCGGCGCAGGCGAGCGCGAGCAGCGCGGCCGCGAGCGCGGCGGCGAACGCGGGCGACGGCGCGAAGCCCCGGCCGCGCCGGGGACGGCGATCCAGGCGACCGGTCACCGCGGCAGCCTGAGGCGCTGGCCGACGGTGAGCGCCTGCGCGTCGACGCCGGGGTTGGCCCGCTCGAGCGCCTCGAGCGGCACGCCGGTCCGCTCGGCGATGAGCGTGAGGTTGTCGCCGGCCTTGACGACGTAGAAGCGCGGCCGCCTCCTCGCGGCCCTGCCCGGCCTCGCGTCCCGGGCCGGCGCGGCGACGGTCGCGCCGCCGTCGCCCTTCGGACGGGCAGCCTGGACGACGACCACCACGCTGATGAGGCAGGCGATCAGTGCGAGCGGCGCGACGACGCGCGCGGGACTCCAGGTGCCCATCGGACGGCGATGATACCCGCCGCCCCGAACGGCACGGACGCGCCACGGCGGCGGGCGAAAGCCGCCGACGACCGGGCGCGGACGGGTCCGAGCCCGGTCGTCGCCGGGGGTGGACCCGTCGCGGCGGACGGGTTGGAACCCTCGCTCGGGCGGCGCCTAGCCCTTGACGGCCTTCTTCAGGCCCGAGCCCGGCGTGAAGCGCGGGACGCGGGAGGCCGGGATCTGGATCTTCTCGCCCGTGCTCGGGTTCCGGCCCTCGCGGGCGCTGCGCTCAGCGACGTGGAACTTCCCGAAGCCCGAGAACGTCACCTCGCTGCCGCGCTTGAGCGCGTCCTCGATCGTGGCAAGGACCGCGTCGACCGCGTCCGCGGCGTCCTTCTTGCTCAGCCCGCTGTTCGCGGCAACCTGGTCGACGAACTCTGCTTTCGTCACGTCATTCCTCCTTCGAGGTCGGTGGGAGGGCCGAAGCTAACAGCCCGCGCGGACGTGAACAACGCGAATCGCCCGTCAGGACGGGGAATCTGACCATCTCGCCCATGCTCGCGCGCCGCCGCGGCCCGTCGCACCGCTTCCCGGTTTCTCCCGGGTTTGCGGGGGTTTTCGCCTCGGCGCCGACCGTCGGGCTCACGCCGCCCCGCCGCCCGGCGCCGAGGCGGCCGGATCGCCCGTCGCAGCGGCGATCACGGCGTCCGCGAGGGCGGCGAGCGCCGGCGCGGCCGGCGCGCGGGCGGCCGCGCGCGCCGCCGCGGCGGCCCCGCGCACGGCGGCGGCGTCGTCCTGCGTGTCGGCCAGGAGCGTGTCGAGGTCGTGCGCCAGCAGCGGCAGCAGCGCGTGCGGCCCGGCCGCGACGACGACGGCGAGCGCCGGCGCGACCGCGACGAGCACGGCGCCGCGCTCGGTCGCGACCACGTGGCCGGCGTCGCGGCCGAGCCGGGCCAGCAGCGCCCGCGCCGGGGCCGCGATCGCCGCGTCGCCGGCGACGAGCGCGCCGGCGGGGTCGAGCGCGGCGGCGGCGCGGACGTCGGTCGACAGCGCGCGCAGGTGGCGCAGCGCGAGCGCGGGCGTCAGAATGGCGGCCATGCCTGAGCCCGAGCATACGGGAGTCCCGCTGGAGCGGATCGGGTGGCTCGCCGTCGTCGCCGTCTGCGCGATCGGCGTCGTGCTCCTGCTGCTCAGCGGCTACGTCGGCTACGCCGGCGTCGTCGGCGCGGTCGGCCTGTCGGGCGCGATCAACCTGCGCTAGCGGCGCGCCGCGTCCCCGGGCGGCGCGCCGTCGCCGCCGCGGCCCGCGCCGCCGTCGCGGTCTCCCGGCGCGGGGATCTCCCAGCCGGGCTCGACGCGGTCCTCCGGCTCGAGGTGGATGAGCACGTCGGCGCCGTGCAGCCGCGTCGCGATCCGGTCCTGGATCTCGTGGGCGATCGCGTGCGCCTCCTCGAGCGTCGTGCCGCGGCGGAACTGCAGGTGGAGGTCGACGTGGCGGCGCGACCCGGCCCGCCGCGTGCGCAGCTTGTGGTAGCCGACGACGCCCCGGCCGCCGAAGGCGACGACCTCCGCGCGGATCGCGTCGAGCTCGTCGGGCGGCAGCGCCTCGTCGACGAGCACGCGCGAGGAGCGCATGAGGATCCTCCACCCCGCCGAGACGATCGCGCCGGCGACGACGAGCGCGACCGCCGGGTCCAGCCAGGTCGCCCCGGTCGCCTCGACGAGCGCCAGGCCGGCGACGACGGCGAGCGACGTCCACGCGTCGGTGCGCAGGTGGGCGGCGTCGCCCTCCAGCGCCGGCGACTCGGTCGCGCGCGCGACGCGCGCGAGGTGGGCCGACACGAGCAGGTTCGCGACCGCCGAGGCGGCGAGCACGGCGATGCCGAAGCCGAGCTGCTCGACCGCGGCGCCGTCGACGAGCCGGCGCACCGACTCGACGACGATGACGGCCGAGCCGGCGAGGATCAGCAGCCCCTCGATCGCGGCCGCGAGGTTCTCGATCTTGCCGTGGCCGTAGCGGTGCTGCTCGTCGGCCGGGACGCCCGCCTTGCGCACCGACACGTACGCGACGACCGACGCGATCAGGTCGATCCCCGAGTGGACGGCCTCGGTGATGATCGCGACCGAGCCGGTGACCGCGCCGGCGACGAGCTTGAGCGAGATGAGCGTGACGTTGGAGCCGATCGACAGCGCCGCCGCGCGCCGCTTGCGCGGCGTCGCATCCGCCGGCGGCCCGGGCGCGCGGCTCATCTCACGCCGACAGCCAGTCCAGCAGCGCGCGCACGGCGCGCCCGCGGTGGCTGATCGCGTCCTTCTCGGCGTCGGACAGCTGCGCCATCGTGCGCGTCCCCGCGTCGTCGTCGGGCACGAACGCCGGGTCGTAGCCGAAGCCGCCGTCGCCGGCCGGCCGCGCCGCGAGCGTGCCCGTGCAGCGGCCCTCGAAGACGCGCTCGCGCCCGTTGGCCGGGTCGACCCAGGCAAGCGCGCAGACGTACGCGAGCGCGCTGCCGGCCGGCGCCTCCCGCAGCAGCTTGGCGAGGTTGTCGGCGTCGGTCGCGTGCTCGCCGGCGAAGCGGGCCGAGCGGACGCCCGGCCGGCCGCCGAGCGCCGCCGCCTCGATGCCGGAGTCGTCGGCGATCGCGACGCGGCCGGTCGCAGCCGCGGCCGCCCGCGCCTTGCCGAGCGCGTTGGCGGCGAACGTGTCGCCCTCCTCCGGCGGCAGCGCGACGCCCTCCGGCAGCGGCTCGATCCGCCACCCGCGCGGCGCCGCCAGCCGCGCGAACTCGCGCAGCTTGTGGCCGTTGCGGCTCGCCAGCAGCAGCGTCCTCATCGGCCCGCCGCCGCCACGGCCGTCTCCTGGGCCTCGCGCAGCTGCGCGACGCCGATCTCCGCCAGCGCGAGCAGGTCGTCGAGGTGGGCGCGCGACAGCGGCGTGCGCTCGGCCGTCGCCTGCACCTCGACCAGACCGCCGGCGCCGGTCATGACGACGTTCGCGTCGACCTCGGCGGCCGCGTCCTCGCGGTAGTCGAGGTCGAGCAGCGGGACGCCGTCCACGACGCCCGCCGAGACGGCGGCGACCGAGCCGGTCAGCGGCGTCCGCGCCAGCGTCCCGTCGGCGACGAGGCGGTCGCAGGCGAGCCGCAGCGCGACCCACCCGCCCGTGATCGCCGCGCAGCGGGTCCCGCCGTCGGCCTGCAGCACGTCGCAGTCGACGTAGACGGTCCGCTCGCCGAGCGCGTCGAAGTCGACGACGCCGCGCAGCGAGCGGCCGATCAGGCGCTGGATCTCGACGGTGCGCCCGTCCGGCCGGCCGCGGCCGACGTCGCGCGGCTTGCGCTGGGCGGTCGAGGCGGGGAGCATCCCGTACTCGGCCGTCAGCCACCCCCTCCCGCTGTCGGCCAGCCAGCGCGGCACGCCCTCGACGACCGACGCGGTGCAGATGACGCGCGTCTCGCCGACGGAGATGAGCGCCGAGCCGGTCGCGCTGCGCACGAACCCGGGCTCGATCGCGACCGGCCGCAGCTGGTCCGGCGCGCGGTCGCCGCTGCGCGCGGGCGCCGCGCTCATGCGACCGCCCCCGCCGCGCCGAGCCGGACCTGCTCGATCTCGCCGAGCGGCATCTGCAGGAAGCGCGTGCCGAGCGTGCGGAACGCCTCCACGTCGCCGGTGCAGTGGAAGCGGTAGTCGCCCTCGCCGCGGCGCGCGTTGAGCAGGCCGCGCGCGCCGAGCGCCCGCTCGACGCTGCGCACGACGCCCTCGCCGGAGGTGACGAGGTGGACGCCGCGACCGAGCATCCGCTGCAGCATCGGCGCGACGAGCGGATAGTGGGTGCTGCCGAGGATGACGGTGTCGACCTCGGCCGCGCGCAGCGGCGCGACGTAGCGGCGGACCGTCTCGACGACGCGCTCGTCGAACGGGAAGCCGTTCTGGATGATCGGCGCCAGGTCCGGGCAGGGGACGCTCTCGACCCGCACGTGCGGGTCGCTGGCCGCGATCGCGCGCGCGTAGGCGCCGCTGGCGACGGTCGCCGGCGTCGCGAGCACGCCGATGCGGCCGTTGCTCGTCGCCTCGACGGCGAGCTGGGCGGCCGGCGCGATCACGCCGAGCACGTCGACGCCGGCGTCGGCGACGTGGCGCTCCAGCAGCGGCAGCGCCGCCGCCGTCGCCGAGCCGCAGGCGACGACGAGCAGCTTCGCGCCGGCGGCGAGCAGGTGGTCGGCGATCTCGAGCGCGAAGGCGCGCAGCTCGCGCTGGGACTTGTCGCCGTACGGGAAGCGGGCGGTGTCGCCGAGGTAGAGGAAGTCCTCGCCCGGCAGCGACACGAGCAGCTCGTGCAGGACGGTGAGGCCGCCGACGCCGGAGTCGAAGACGGCGATCGGGCGGTCCGGTGCGACGGAGGGGGACGACGCGGGCACCGCCCCATGGTGGCAGAGCGGAGCGACGGGCCGACCCGCCGCGCGCCGGCGGCGGCGAGGCCGGCGCGCCGTCGACGGCGCGCCGCCGCGCCGCGGCCGGACGGCCGACTGCGACCCGCATGCGGCCGGTCGCAGCCCGCCGTCCGGCGGTTCGCGGCGCGGCGGCGGGGCTACCTGAGCGCGCGCAGCGCGCTGAGGATCTGGCTGACGATCGTCTCGGCGATCCTGCCGGTGCCGAACCTCGTCCCCCTCGTCGCCACCACGATGCCGGCCAGCAGCGCGGCGACGAGCAGGATCAGCGCCACGTACTCGACGGTGCCCTGGCCCCGCTCGCGCGGCCCCGCCGCTGCCAGCCGCGCGTGGAGCGCGCCGATCGTCCGGTAGATCACGTCGACCTCCTGTTCGCTTGACGGTCGCCGAGTCTCGGCCAGCGCCCCGCCGCGTTTCGAGACGCGATCGCCACGAAAGGCGCGCGCGGCTACGCTGCCGCTGCCGATGCGCGCGCTCGTCGTGACGAACATGCACCCCACGCCGCAGCGGCCGGCGCTCGGCCGCTTCGTCGCCGACCAGGTCGCCGCGCTGCGCCGGCTCGACGGCGTCGAGGTGGAGCTGTTCGCCTTCCCGCCCGGGCTGCGCTCCTACCCGCGCGCCGCGCGCGCGCTGCGCCGCCGCTACCGGGGCGAGCGGTTCGACGTCGTCCACGCCCACTTCGGCCTGACCGCCTGGCCGGCGCTGGCGCTGCGCGGCGCCCCGCACGTCGTCACCTTCCACGGCACCGACCTCGCCCACCCGCGCTCGGGCCGCCTCAGCCGCGCCGCGCTCCCGTTCGTGTCGCTGGCGGCGACCGTCTCGGCCGCGCTCGCGCAGCTCGTGCCCGGCGCCGGCCGGCGCCGGCGGGTCGCGGTCCTGCCCTGCGGGGTCGACCTCGACCGCTTCCGGCCGCTCCCGCGCGCCGAGGCGCGGCGACGGCTCGGCCTCGACCCCGCCGGCCCCTACCTCCTCTTCCCCGCCGCCGCCGCGCGGCCGGAGAAGCGCGTCGACCGGGCGCGCGCGGTCGCCGGCGACGTGCCGCTGCTGACGCTCGAGGACGTGGCGCCCGACGAGGTGCCGCTGTGGGTCAACGCCGCCAACGCGGTGCTCGTCCCGTCCGAGCGCGAGGGGTTCGGGCTCGCCGTGCTCGAGGCGCTCGCATGCGACGTGCCGGTGCTCGCGACGCCGGTCGGGATCCACCCGCTCGCGCTCGAGGGGGTGGCGGGGACGCTGTGCGCCCCGTTCGACGCCGCGCGGTGGCGAGCCGCGGTCGCGCCGCACCTCGCCGCCGCCGACCCGCGCGTGGCCGGGCGCGCGCGGGCGCTGCCGTTCTCGGCGCAGCGGATGGCGGAGCGCGTCGCCGTCGCCTGGCGCGCGCTGGCCGACGAAACCGGCGAGGGCGCCGGGGGCCGCGGGTATAGTGGCCTGCGTCGCCGCCGACGGACCCGACGCGCGCGTCCGGCGGCGTCCACCGACCGATGAGCGGCCTGTTCCAACGTCTCTCCCGCCGCAGGACCGACGCCGCGCACGACCCGGCGCCGGATGCGACGTTCCTCGACCGCCCGGCGGCCGACGCCGCCGGCGAGCAGCCGACGGCGGTCCAGCCGCCGGCCGCGCCGGCGCCGCTCGACCAGCCGACCGCGGCCCAGTCGCCGCTCGACCAGCCGACCGAGGTCCAGGCCCCGCCCGAGGAGCCGGCGGCCGCGCCGCCGGTCGAGCAGCCGACCGTCGAGGGCGCGGCCGCGTCGGCGGCGCTCGCGCGCGCGACCGCGCCCGGCGGCCCGGACGACGCCGCCGGCGACCCGGCCGGCGAGGCGGGGGCCCCCCCCCCC
>ERZ777003.4859-NODE-4859-length-10759-cov-6.048487_pt1 | contig 10759 bp, 7 predicted proteins | sample MGYA00374956_ERZ777003 | MGnify/ENA primary metagenome ERZ777003 (study PRJEB29302, sample SAMN06268252) | bioreactor metagenome | isolation source: Joint BioEnergy Institute, California, USA | place: USA:Joint BioEnergy Institute, California, USA | collected... | reverse complement strand
AACTTGAGCGCGCGACCGCCCGGCTGGGTCTCCGGCGAGCCGAACATCACGCCGATCTTCTCGCGAATCTGGTTCGTGAACAGGCAGACGGTCTTCGCCCGGTTCAGGTTGCCGGCGAGCTTGCGGAGCGCCTGGCTCATCAGCCGCGCCTGGAGGCCGACCTGGCTCTCCCCCATCTGGCCCTCGAGCTCGACCCGCGGCGTCAGCGCGGCCACCGAGTCGACCGCGACCACGTCGACGGCGCCGGAGCGCACGAGGACGTCCACGATCTCGAGCGCCTGCTCGCCGTAGTCGGGCTGCGAGACGAGCAGCTCGTCGGTGTTCACGCCGATCTTCTTCGCGTAGACCGGGTCGATCGCGTGTTCGGAGTCGACGAAGGCGCACACGCCGCCGCGCTTCTGGGCCTCGGCCATGATGTGGTAGACGAGCGTCGTCTTGCCCGACGACTCCGGGCCGAAGATCTCGATGATCCGCCCGCGGGGCACGCCGCCGATCCCCAGCGCGAGGTCGAGCGCCAGGGCGCCGGTCGGGATCGCCTCGACCTCGACGGCCGGTTTCTCGCCCAGCTTCATCACCGAGCCCGCGCCGAAGTCCTTGTCGATCTGCGAGAGCGCCGCCGAGAGCGCCGCTTCCTTCGCCTTCGCCTCCTTCTCGTCCGCCGGACGGAGGCTCTTCATCTTCTCGTCAGCCATTTCTCTCAATCACCTCTTCTTTGCGTCGCCTCTGGGGCGGGCGGCAAGTCAAGTCCCGCCAGGGCTTCGTATTCCGCCCCGGTGGGCTTCAGGTTCGAACGGTAGAGACGCAATCGGACGGCAGCGAACGCACGTTCTGTCAGCGCCGCGGGCAGCGGCCCGGGCGGGTTGCCGACCCGCCGCGGCCGGCTGCGCCCCTTGCGCTCCCCCTTTTTCGGGGGCAGCCGCTCCGTGCGTACGCGCGCCACGGTGATGTGGGGCCAGAAGGCCCGGTCCTCGGGCTCGTAGAAGCCGGCGCCCGCGAGTGCCCGCGAGACCTCGCCCTGCAGCTCCACCGCCTCCGGGCTGCGCGCGTTCAGCGCGAACAGGCGCGGCCGGCCCTTCGGCACCGGTGCGGCCTCGGGTTCGAAGCGCAGCGGCACCGGCCGCGGCTCGATCCCGGTGACGAGCTCGCCGATTCGGTCGATCGCCTTCTCCGGCCGATTGCCGAGGAAGGCGAGCGTGATGTGGAGCTGGTCGGCCGGCATCGGCCGCAGGGCCGAGTCGCCGAGCTGGCGGCCCTGCCAGCGCCTGATCGCGTCGCGAACGTCGTCGGGCAGATCCAGGGCGACGAACAGGCGTGCTTGGGGTGTCTTCGCGCTGTCCTTGGCCATGGCCACCACGCTACGCCCCGGCGCGGCGCGAGATGCGCGCGCACCGTGCCGGATGGGTGACCGCTTCGCGCCGAAGCTCAGGTGGGCAGGCCTTCGCCGCGCAGCAGGCGGCGCAGGAGCTGCATCGCGACGGTCACCGCGCGGTCGCGGATCTCGACCCGGTCGCCGGGGATCACGACGTCGCGCACGAGCTCGTTGCCCTCCGCGTCGCGAACGCACCACCAAACGAGCCCGACGGGCTTCTCCTTCGTCCCGCCGCCGGGCCCGGCGATCCCCGTGATCGCGCAGGACACGTCGGCGCCGAAGCGATCCAGCGCTCCCTGCGCCATCGCCTGTGCCACCTCTGACGAAACCGCGCCGTGCGCCTTGATCAGCTCCGGATCGACCCCCAGGAGCTCGCTCTTCGCCTCGTCCGAGTAGGAGACGACCCCGCCGGCGAAGTACTCCGAGGAGCCGGGCCGGTCCGTGATCCGCGCGGCGAGCAGGCCCGCGGTGCACGATTCGGCGAGGGCGAGCTTGTGGCCCTTCAGGAGGTCGGCGACCTGGTCGTCGATCGTCGACCCGTCCAGGCTGAAGACGTAGTCGCCGTGGCGCTCGACCAGCTCGCGTACGAGCGCGTCGCGCACGGCCTCCGCCCCCGGGCGGTGGCGGACCTCGATCTCGAGCTCGCCGCGGCGCAGGCAGGTCGTGATCTCGAGCGGATCGAGATCCACTTCCTCCTCGATCTCACGCAGTGATTTCGCGATCTCGGACTCCGGGAGCCCGAACATCCGGATGGTGGCACCGCCGTACGGGCGCGCCCGGGCGAGTACCTCCTGCACCGCGTTCGTGGCGAGCGCCGCGTCCCACATCGCCTGCAGCTCGCGCGGCGGCCCCGGCAGGACGACCACGACCGGTCCGCCGGCCACCGGCACCACGAGGCCGGGGGCGGTGCCCGCCGGGTCGATCGCCTCCGCGCCCACCGGCACGAGCGCCTGCTTGCGGTTCGCCTCGCGCAGCGCGTCCGCGTCGAAGCGCATGCGGCGCGCGAAGCCCTCGATGATCTTCGCGATCTTGCGCTCCATCTCTTCGTCGAGAACGAGCTCGACGCCGGCGAACCGGGCGACGATCTCCGCCGTCAGGTCGTCCGCGGTGGGCCCGAGCCCCCCGCTCGTGACGATCAGGTCGCAGCCCTGCTCGGCCATGAAGCGCAGCCCTGCCTCGAGGTCCTCGGGACGGTCTCCCACGACGAGGATGTCGGCGACCTCGAACCCGAGCTCCCCCAGCCGTTCGGAGATCCAGGGGCCGTTGCGGTCGGTGATGCGCGCGGTGATCACCTCGGTCCCGGTGACCAGGATCCCCGCTCGTAGGTCTCGTTCGGCGTTCATGGGCAGCTCTGCTTCGGCCGCGAAGCTTGGCGTACCTCGCGCGGCGGTGTGATCACCATGGCTGCGGGCCCCTCGACTCGCGGCAGCTTCACCACCTTCCCGTTCAGCTTCAGCCGCACGCGGTCGCGATCGAAGCCGGAGGGAAAGCGCAGGGCGAACCGCTCCGAGGCGAACGCGTCCGAGCTCCCCGCCGAGAGGAGCTGGCCGTCGATCAGCTCCTTGCCGCCGGCGCCGAGCAGGCAGACCTCGACGGGCTTGCTGACGCGCAGCTCGAGCCGCACGAGCTCGCCCTTCGAGGCGGCGCGCCCGGCGCGCTGGCGTTTGCCCTCCCTCTCGGCGGTACCCGGCAGCGGCGGCACCTCGTCGTCGTCTCCGCCCGTGAGCAGGATGAGCCCGATGACCACGGCAACGACGGCGACGACGCCGAGCGCGATCGTCGTGGGCGTCACGCGCCGGGCATGGGAGCCGCGGCGCGGGCGGTGTTCGAGGACGATCTCCCCGACGCCGTCCGCGTCGGCTTGCGAGGACTCGACCTGGCGGCGGTACTCGTCGACGAGGAGCTCGGCGTCGAGGTCGAGGAGCTCCGCGTAGGTGCGCAGGAAGCCCTTGGCGTAGGCCGCGCTGGGCAGCTCCGACCAACGCTCATCCTCGAGCGCGGCGAGGTAGCGGCGGCGGATCTTCGTGCGCCGCTCGGCCTCGGCCAGGTCGAAGCCGGCCCGCTCGCGCGCTCGCGCGAGGGCCGCGCCGATTGCGATCTCGCCTGGTCGCCCGCCCAGCTCCATGTCCGCGCACATTGTCGCGGTCGGGCCCGGTGGCGACGGGCCCCGGCCGCAGCCGGGGCCCGGTAACGCCTACTTCACCTCGATGCCGAAGCGCTCGAGCACCTCCGCAGGGAGCTTCGCCCTGCTCCCGCGGGTCGGCGCCAGCCCGTTGTCGCCGGGCCCGGCGGCGCGGAACGTGACCCCGTCGAGCGTCACGTCCGCCGGACTCGATCCCTGGATGTAGACGCCGCCCGAAACGAGCGTCTCCCCGCCCGCATCGACGTCCTCGTCGCCGACGATCAGGGCGAGGTAGCTCACGCCGGTGTTCGGATCGGTGCTCAGCGCGTGCAGCTCGACGTTCTCCGGCCGGTACGCGGGCGGCAGCGTGAACACGCGGAAATCCGTTAGCTCGTCGCACTGTCCGTCGCCGTCACCGGCGTTGTCGCTCGAGGCCAGGCCGGCGAGCCGCACGATCCCGTCGCGGTCGAGCGCGAACGAGACCGGGTTGACGCGCACCCCCGGGGCGAGCTCGCCCATGTTGGTCCAGGTGCAGTCCCCGTCGTCGCCGTCCCCAAACGCGGGCTCGCCCGGGTCGCCGACGTTGTGGAACGGCTCGTTCGGGACGAGGTCCGCCGCGGCAACGGATCCATCGGCGATCTTGGCGCTCCGCACGCTGTTCGCGCGCAGATCCGCCGCCTTCACCTGCCCGTTCTTGATGTGCTTCGACCTGACCGCGTTCTTCTTGATGTGCTTGGACCTGACCGCGTTCTTTTGAATGTCGTTCTTGTCGACGCCGTTTCGGCCGGGCAGCGCGGCGGCGGTTCCCGCCAGCGCGGCGACGAGCGCGATGAGCGCGACGACCAGTGCCGGCGAAGGCCGGCCGGTCCGCTGAGTACGCATAGACCCTCCCGCGGGTTGGTTACGGGGCCGACCCTAACCGGTCAGGTCTCGTCCGTGGGCTCGTCGGCCGGTTCGGCGGAGTCCGCGGTCACGGCCGCAGGCTCCTCCTCCGGTGCGCCGCCGAGGATGCGCGGCAGGTCGGCGTGCGAGACGAGCACCTGGCGGGGCTTCGAGCCCTCGTAGCCGGAGATGATCCCGCGCCGCTCGAGCATGTCGATGAGCCTGCCCGCGCGCGTGTAGCCGACGCGCAGGCGGCGCTGGAGCATCGATACCGACGCCGTCTCCGAGTCGACCACGATGCGCGCGGCCTCCTCGAGGAGATCGTCCTGGTCCGGGGAGAACTCGTCGTCCCCGCCCCCCTGCTCGCCCTCCGGCTCCTTCTCCTCGAGCAGCTCCTCGTCGAAGTCGGGTTCGCCCTGCTTGGCCCAGTGGCCGCAGATCCGCGCGATCTCCTCCTCGCTCACGAAGGCGCCCTGGATGCGATGGAGCTTCGAGCTGCCGATCGGGCGGAAGAGCATGTCGCCCTGGCCGAGGAGGCTCTCCGCGCCGCCGCCGTCCAGGATCACGCGCGAGTCGACCTGCGAGGCGACCGCGAACGCGATTCGCGAGGGGATGTTCACCTTGATCGTGCCGGTGATGACGTCCGTGGACGGCCGCTGCGTCGCGAGCAGCAGGTGGATGCCGATCGCACGCGCCTTCTGCGCAAGTCGGATGATCGAGTCCTCGACCTCGGCGGGCGCGACCATCATCAGGTCCGCGAGCTCGTCGATGACGCAGAGGATGTGCGGGAGGGGCGGCTCGCCCTGCTTGCGGCGGATCTTGTTGAGCTCGGCCAGGTTGCGGGCCCGCGCCTCGCTCATCACCGCGTAGCGGCTCTCCATCTCGCCGATCAGGTTGCCCAGCACCGTGGCCGCGAGCCGCGGGTTCGTGACCACCGGCGTCAGCAGGTGCGGCAGGCGCTCGTAATGGTTCAGCTCGACCTGCTTGGGGTCGACGAGCACGAAGCGCACCTCGTTCGGCGAGGCGTGCATGAGGATCGAGGAGAGGATCGCGTTGATGCACCCGGACTTGCCGGAGCCGGTGGTGCCCGCGACGAGGACGTGAGGCATCAGCGCAAGGTCGGCGCTCACGGACTGGCCCGAGACGTCCTTGCCGAGCCAGCAGAGAAGGGGTGAGGCGCTCTTCGGCGGGTCCGCGTAGATGTCGCCGAGGCGCACGAGCCGGCGGCGCGAGTTCGGGACCTCGACGCCGACCGCCTTCTTCCCGGGGATCGGGGCGAGGATGCGGATGTCGGTCGAGGCGAGCGCGTAGGCGAGGTCGTCCTTGAGCTGGGCGACCTTCGAAACCTTGGTGCCGGGTGCGAGCTGGAGCTCGTAGCGGCTCACGTGCGGGCCGGAGACGACGCCGACGAGGCGCGCCTCGATCCCGAAGTGCGTGAGCGACTCGAGCAGCGCCTTGGAGACCTGGTCGCGGTCGCGGGTGTCGGGGCCCTGATCGGGCTTGCCGCGCTCGAGCGCCTTGGCCGGCGGCGCCTTGTACGCGCGCTCCTCCGAAGCGGTGACGCCGTGGGTCTGGCGCATGTTGCCCATCGGGGTGGTGCCGTACGGACCCGCCTCGGCCGGGCTCTCCGGCTCCTGGGGCTCGCTCGCCACCGCCGTGATCTCGGTCGTGTCGTAGGCGAACTCGTCCGGCTCTTCCTCGCCGGGCTCGGGCTCCGGTTCCGGCTCGGGGTCGGGCCACGGCTCCTCGTCTTCCTCTTCGTCGACGGGAGCGAGCGGCTGGGTCGCCATCGCCTCGGTCTCGTTTGCCCGGGTGATCGTGATCTCGTCGCCGAGCGGCTCGGCCCAGTCCGGCACTCCCATCCGCTGCGTACGGACGGTCCGCGCCATCTCGCGGGTGCCCGAGCCGGCGCGGCGGACCGCCGTGCCCGCCTTCTCCAAGAGCTGGGAGATCGTGGTCCCGGTGAGGAGCAGCGCGCCCGAGATCAAGAGCAGCACGGCGATGATCTGCGCGCCGAGGCGCTGGAAGAGGCTGGTCGAGGCCCAGTAGAGCGTCTCGCCGAGGAAGCCGCCGTGGGCGACCATGAACTTGTCCTGGAAGTACTCGTGGCGGACCGGGCGGTCGGGCCCGATGCCGAGGGTCTGCGCCGAGAAGGCCAGGAGAAGCCCCGCGAGGATGAGGATGGCCCCGGCGTTCAGGGCCGAGGGCGTCTTCAGGAGCGGACGGGAGATCAGGGCGGCGCCCCACGCGGCGAGTGCGATCGGGGCCACGTAGGCGACCCGGCCGGCGGCGTGCTCGAGAGCGCTCGCGATCCAACCGCCGACGCGCCCGCCGTCCCAGTCCATGTAGAGGACGAACGCGAGATAGACGCCCGCCGCGATCAGCGCGAGGCCGATGACGTCGTAGTGGCGCTGCTCGAGGTTCGCGGCGAGCTCGCGCACGTCGGCGCGCGGCTTCGCCGCCGCCTGGCGCTTGCGCGGGGCTGAACGCCGCGAGCGTGCCTGCGCCCGCGAACGCGACTTCGGCTTGGGCTTCGTGAAGGGAAGGTTCATCTCAGGCTCAACCGGGACGGCGCGCCGTCCACGAACCGTGACTTCGACGTGCGTGGGCGGTCCCCTGCGCGCCCGTAAACCCCGCCTAAAAACTCCGGTTTTGGCGATGCCGCCGTTCTACCCTTGTAGCGATGCTCACCGGTGAGGATCAAGCGGGCCGGGTGCTCGTCGTCGAGGACGACGAGGCGATCGCCGACGTCCTGCGCCGGACCCTGCGCCAGGAGGGCCACGAGGTCCGCTCGAGCCCGGATGGCGTGGACGCTCTGCGCGTTGCCGAGGAGTTCGTTCCGGACCTCGTCGTGCTCGATCTGGGCCTCCCCGGCCTCGACGGCGTCGAGGTCTGCCGGCGGCTGCGCGCCGAGTCCGACGTGCCGATCCTCATCCTGACCGCGCGCAGCGACCTCGAGGATCGGGTCGAGGGGCTCGACTCGGGCGCCGACGACTACCTCGTCAAGCCGTTCGAGCGCGAGGAGCTGCTCGCGCGCATGCGGGCCCTGATGCGGCGCCGGCCCCCGCGCGGAAGCGCGGCGCTCGTCGTCGGCGACCTGCGCCTCAACCCCGACACCCGCGAGGTCTTCCGCGGCGACCGCCAGATCGAGCTGACCAACCGCGAGTTCGAGCTGCTCGAGTTCCTCATGCGCAACGAGCGGCTCGTGGTCTCCCGCGAGCGGCTGCTCGAGGAGGTCTGGGGCTACGACCCGCTCGCGATGACGAACACGATCGACGTCTTCATCTCGAACCTGCGCCGCAAGCTCGAGGAGGGCGGCGAGCCCCGCCTGCTCGAGACGAAGCGCGGCGCCGGCTACGTGCTCCGCGCTCCGAAGTGACCCGCCTCTCCCCCGCCTATTGGCCCGTTCGCTGGCGAATCGCCGCCGTCTCGGCGGGGCTCACCCTGCTCATCCTTCTGAGCTTCGCGCTGATCGTCGGTCGCCTCGCCACCGACAAGATCCGCGACGACCACCGCAACCAGCTCCAGTCCGTCGCCAACGAGATCGCCGTCCAGGCCCAGCTCGGTAGCCCGCTCGACTACCTGAAGCGGACGGTCGTGCCGCGCGACGGCGTCGTCCGGGTGGTGGACGCGAACGGCAACCCGTACGCGGTGAGCGCGGACGAGCCGACGCTCGGCCCGCTGCGGCTGCACGAGGTCGTCACCTTCGGCCCGTACGAGGTGGCCGCTCAGCGCGTCACCACGAACGAGCTCGGCAGCGGCATCTACGTGCAGTACGGCGAGACCCACGCGTCCGTCGATGCCACGGTCAACCGTCTCTGGCTCCTTCTCGGGATGGGCGTGGCGGGCGGCACGATCCTCGCCTTCCTCGCCGGCCTCGCGGTGGCGCAGCGGGCCATGAGCCCGATCGCCTCGATGACCGCGGTGGCGCGCGAGATCGCGATGACCCGCGACCCGTCGAAGCGCCTGCCCAAGCCGGAGAGCGACGACGAGGTCGCGGAGCTCGCGCGCACGCTCGACCAGATGCTGAGCGAGCTCGACGCCGCGCGCTCGGAGACCGAGCAGATGATCCAGGCGCAGCGCGACTTCGTCGCCGACGCTTCGCACGAGCTCCGCACCCCGCTCACGAGCGTGCTCGCAAACCTCGAGCTGCTCGAGGCGCGCCTGGCCGAGGCGGGCGGCGACCCCGAGGACATCGAGACCGTCGGCGGGGCGCTCGGCTCCGCGCGGCGGATGCGCCGGCTCGTCTCCGACCTCCTCCTGCTCGCCCGCGCGGATGCGGGCCGCGGCGGGCTGCGGCGCGAAAGCGACCTCGCGGACATCGCCGAGGGCGCGATCAGCGAGGTGCGCGCGGTCTCCGACGATCACCCGATCGAGCTCGAGGCCGAGCCGGTCAAGGTCGAGTGCAACCCCGACGACGTACACCGCCTCGTCCTCAACCTGACCGAGAACGCCGTCCGCCACACCCCACCGGGGACCCCCGTCACGGTCTCGATCCGCGCCGAGGGCGACGACGCGGTGGTCGAGGTCACCGACGAGGGCCCCGGCATCCCCGAGGGCCTCGGCGACCAGATCTTCTCCCGGTTCGTGCGGGGTTCCGGGCCCGCCGACCTCTCCCGCGGCTCGGGCACGGGCCTTGGCCTCGCCATCGTCAAAGCCGTCGCCACCGCCCACGGAGGCACGGTGGAGGCGGCCAACGTCCCGGGCCGCGGCGCCCGCTTCACGTTCCGTATGCCGCGCCTAACAATTGATGAGCAAACGCTCACAAATGAGCCCGCCGGGGTCCAATGAGCGCTGCATCTGCGCGCTGAGAAACCTTTTCAGCTTCCTTTAAGGCTCGTTTACGAACGCCGGTAGGGTGGGTAGTGGACGAGACACGCCCACCGAGGAATTCCCCCCGACACTGCCCCGGTGGGCGAGCACATTGGCCAGAAGTTCTGTCTGAGTCTGAGCCAATTCGGCCCGCCGGGTTTCCCCCTCCCTGACAGCCCGGCGGGCCACTTCTTTTCTTGCGGCCACATCGCCGAACGTCCCATCGGACGCCCTATGGCGGGGATTGCGGGACGTTCGATGCGGGCCGGCTAGCACCCCTTCTTCTTGCAGAACCCGCGCTGCACCAACTCGGCCTGGATCGTCGGGACGTGCTCGCCGCCGTAGAGGAGCTTGTCCGCGGCGATCAGGGCGCGGGCGCCCTGGCGGAAGTTGGCGTGGCGGGTGAGCATGAAGTGGGACTGCAGGACGACGCGGTCCATGATCGCGCGGCCCTGGTCGTCGTTGCCGAGCGCGCCGCGGAGCTTCCAGAGCGCGCTCGACCAGACCTCGCCCGTGCAGTGCGGGTCGCCGAAGCAACGGCGATCGGCGCGCTTCATGGTGAGGTTCGAATCCGTGCGGCGGGCGCACTTGTTCTTCGTGTAGGAGACGGCGTCCCACTCGAACATGCAGACGTCGTAGGTCGCGTTGCCGAGGGTCGAATGCGAGGACATGACGGCCGCCAGGTAGTCGGCGAACCCCTCCCCCATCGCTCCTCCCTGCGAGCTCTGGCCGAAGAAGTGGACCGCCTGGTCCTGAACCGAGTGGCCGTACTCGTGGATGATCACGTCCGCGTCCTCGCCGTCGTCAACGCCGCCGGTGCCGAGCGCCATCTTGCGGGTGGCCGGCGAGAAGAACGAGTTGTCGTCCGGGAACGAGTTGACCTCGATGAGCTGCGGCTTGCCGCGCAGCCCCCTGGTGAGCCCGAGCGAGTCGATGTACGCGCGGGTGCGATCGATGTGGAAGTACGCCATCACGGCCTCGAAGTGCTTGTGGGACCTCGTGATCCGGGAGAAGTCGGCGTTCGGCGCGCAGACCTTCTTCGCGCGCTTGCCGCGGCCGAGCACCGCGACCACGTACTCGCCGGAGAGGCACCCCTTGGCGCTGGTGATGCGCTCGAGCGTGACCGGCGCCAGCAGGGCGTTCAGGATCGGGGAGTCCTTGTCCTTGTTGTCCTTCAGGCCGTTGTAGCCGCCCTGGGTCGTCACCGGGTTCGGGTCGTAGACCCGGGCCGTCCCGGTCGCGCGCTTGAGCAGGTTGCGCTGGCGCAGGGCCTTCCCGCTGCGGGCATCGACGGTGACGAGGAAGTCGCCGAGCGGGCGGGCCGACGGGATCACGACCTCCCACGCCGCGCGACCGCTCTTCGGATCGACGCCCAGGCGGGCGCGCACCGGCCCTCGGAGGCGCTGCGCTCCGCTCGCCGCCCGAGCCCTGGCGATCGCCCGTGCCTTCCCGATGCGCGCCGGCGCAGGCGCCGTGAGCCCGGGGACCGTCTTGTCGGCAACGACGACGGGCGCTTCGCCGGCCGGGCGTGCGACCACGGCCTCGGCGCCGAGCACGGGCAGCCCGCCGACGCG
>ERZ777003.4858-NODE-4858-length-10762-cov-5.755954_pt1 | contig 10762 bp, 10 predicted proteins | sample MGYA00374956_ERZ777003 | MGnify/ENA primary metagenome ERZ777003 (study PRJEB29302, sample SAMN06268252) | bioreactor metagenome | isolation source: Joint BioEnergy Institute, California, USA | place: USA:Joint BioEnergy Institute, California, USA | collected... | reverse complement strand
GACCTCTACACGCGCCGCAACGAGGGCGTGAGCATCTGGGTCGTGCGCTCCGACGCGATCACCGCGTCCAGCCCGGACGAAAAGGATCCGTTCTTCGCCCCCAGCGGAGACAAGATCTACCGGCATCCCACCTTCTATCCCATCCCCGACCACGTTCCGCACATGTAGGCCGGTGCCATGACTGATCGCGAGTGGACAACGGGCGACGCCTGGACGACCGACAGCGACCCACGGGCGACCGACGACGCGTGGGTGAGCGACGGGCCGGCCAGCGCCCGCTGGGCGTACGGCACCGGGTTCCGGGACCCCTTCGTGGACATCGACCTCGCCGCGGCGCCGGCCACCGACCCCGAGCAGCTCGCCGCCCGGTGCCTGATGCTCGGCGACGACGCGCTGGTGTACTCGCACCGCCTGCAGCAGTGGATCACCCGCCTGCCCGAGCTGGAAGAGGAGATGGCGGTGGCGAACATCGCCCTCGACCTGCTCGGCCAGGCCCGCCTCCTGCTGACCCGGGCCGGCCACCTCCTCGGCACCGACGAGGACCGGCTCGCGTTCTTCCGCGCCGAGCACGAGTTCCGCAACGTCCGCCTCGTCGAGCGTGCCGACGCCGACTTCGCCGAGCTCGTCGGCCGGCTGCTCGTCTTCTCGACCTGGCGCCTGGAGCTGCTGCGACGCCTGACGGAGTCGACCGACCCCGGGCTGGCCGCGATCGCCGAGCGGGGGGCCACCGAGCTCGCCTACCACCGCGAGTACGCGGCCGGCTGGGTTGTCCGGCTGGGCGACGGTACCGAGCTGTCGCACCAGCGGATGCAGGCCGGGCTGGCCGCGTTCTGGCCGTACGTCGACGAACTCTTCCGGCCCGACCCCGTGCTGGCCGACCTGTCTCCGGACCGGGCCGACCCGGTCGCCCTCCGGTCCGATGTGGACGCGGTCCTCGACTCCGTGCTGGCCACCGCGACCCTGCAGCGGCCGAGCGTCGCCCCCGCCGCTGGCGTGGGCGGCCGGACCGGGCGGGACGGGGTCCACACCGAGGACCTGGGCTACATCCTGGCCGAGATGCAGAGCGTCGCTCGCGCCCATCCCGAGGGGGTGTGGTGATGACGGCTGACCCGGTCGCCCGGGCCGGGGTCGGTCCTGAGGCACCGCCGGCCGGCGCCGGGGTGGACACGGCGACGTCGGCGGTGGTCGGCCCGGCCGACGAGCCGGCCGCGGTGCTCGCCGGGGCCGCCGGCCCACCGACCGGGCCGGCCGAGGCCGACGCGTCGGCGCTCCTCGACCGGGCGCGGCAGGTGGCGGCGTCGGTCACCGACCCCGAGCTGCCGGCCCTCACCTTGGCCGACCTGGGCGTCCTGCGCGACGTCACCGTCCAGGATGGACACGTCCACGTGACGATCACCCCGACCTGGCTGGGGTGTCCGGCTTTGCCGGAGATCTCGGGGGATCTGCACCGGCGGCTGCGCGAGGCCGGATTCGCCGGGGTGACCGTCCACGTCGCGCTCACCCCGGCCTGGACGAGCGACGCGATCACCGCGGAGGGGCGCCGGAAGCTGGCCGACGCCGGCATCGCGCCCCCACGGCCGGCCCGGCGCGGGCCCGTGCCGCTGGGGTGGCCCGGCCGCCGCGACCGCGTCGCCTGCCCTCGCTGCGGGTCGGCCGACACGACGGTACTGGCGCCCTTCGGGGCCACGCTGTGCCGCGCGCTGTACCGTTGCCGGGCTTGTGGTGAACCATTTGAGTACGTGAAAGACATCTGATGGTCCAGTCCTTCCCGCTGCGGGTCGGTCGGGTCGACCGCCTCACCGCCGACGCGGCCGCCATCACCTTCGACGTGCCGGCCGAGCTCGCCTCCGTCTTCGCGTTCTCCCCGGGCCAGTGGTTGACCGTCTGCCGTGGCGCCGAGCGGCGGTCGTACTCGATCTGCGCCCCGGTCGGGCGACCCCCACGCATTGGCGTGCGCGAGGTGCCCGGTGGGGCTGTCTCGACCTGGCTCGTCCGCGAGGTGCGGCCGGGTGACGTCATCGACGTGCTTCCGCCCACCGGCACGTTCACTCCGGACCTGCGGAAACCGGGTAACCACGTGCTGCTGGCGGCCGGCAGCGGCATCACCCCGATCCTGTCGATCGCCGCCTCGGTGCTGGCCGCCCACGAGACGTCGTCGGTCACCCTGCTGTACGGCAACCGTCGGGCCGACACGGTCATGTTCGCCGAGGAGATCGCCGACCTGAAGGACGCCTACCCGACCCGGATGCGGGTCGTGCACGTGTTCAGCCGCGAGCACCACGAGGTCGAGCTGTTCTGTGGCCGCTTGGACGCGCCGAAGCTGCGCACCCTGCTGCCCGCCCTCGTCGACGTGACGGCGATCGACCACTGGTGGGTCTGCGGGCCGTTGGCGATGACGGTCGACGCGGCCACCGTGTTGGGCGAGCTCGGTGTGCCGCGCGAGCGGGTGCACCGGGAGCTGTTCTACGTGGGCGACGAGCCGCCACCGCCCCGGCCCCGGGAGGAGCCCGCCGTGGGTGCCCAGGTGACGATCGTGCTCGATGGCCGGACCAGCACGGTGACGGTCCCGCCCGGCGTGCCGATCCTCGACGGGGCCCAGCGGGTCCGACCCGACCTCCCGTTCGCCTGCAAGGGCGGCGTCTGCGGCACCTGCCGCGCGAAGGTCATCGATGGCAAGGTGTCGATGAAGCGGAACTACGCGCTCGAACCGGCCGAACTCGAGGCGGGCTACGTCCTCACCTGCCAGTCGCTCGCCGCGACCGACCGGGTGACCGTGGACTACGACGCCCGCCGGTGACCGGTGACGGCGATGGCACACGGGTTGAGGAGGCAGCCATGACGTCGTCCGAGAGCAGCCCCGTCCTGGTCGACCGCGTCGAGGCGGTGGCCCGGGTCGTCCTGAACCGACCCGACGTCCGCAACGCGCTGGATGCATCGATGAAGACGGCTCTGGTCGCGGCGCTGGCCGACGTGGCGGCCGACCCCGCGGTCCGGGCCGTGATCCTCACCGGGGCGGGCGAGGCGTTCTGCGTGGGCCAGGACCTGGGCGAGCACGCGGCCGCGCTGGCCGCGGGCGCGATGGAGGCGTTCGCGACCGTACGAGAGCACTACTCGCCCATCGTGCACACCATCGCGACCATGCCGAAGCCGGTCGTCGCCGCGGTCAACGGCACCTGCGTCGGGGCCGGGCTGGGTTTCGCGCTCGCCTGCGACCTGAAGGTGTGGTCGGCCACGGCGGTCCTGGCCACCGCGTTCACCGGCATCGGGCTGACCTGCGACTCGGGACTGTCGGCCACGCTCGCCCGGTCGATCGGCGAGGCGCGCGCCAAGGAGCTGGTGCTGCTCGGGACCCGGTTCACGCCCGAGGAGGCCGTCGCCTGGGGCCTCGGGGGCCAGGTGGTCGCGCCCGAGGCCGTCGCCTCCACCGCCCTCGAGCTGGCGCAGCGGCTGGCGGCCGGCCCGACCGTGGCCTACGCCGAGTCGAAGCGCCTCATCGCCACCGCCGCGCAGCGTTCGCTGGACGATACCTTGGCCGACGAGGCGCAGGCCCAGGCACGGTGTGGGGCGACCGCCGACCACCACGGGGCAGTCACGGCGTTCCTGGCCAAGCAGCGCCCGACGTTCGCCGGCCGGTGAGCCCGGCTGGGGTGCGCGCTCGGCCGACGGCTCGGTCCGGCGGACGTCCGGCTCCGAGCGGGTTGTCCGGCGCTGCGCCGGCCCGGCGGTCGTCCGGGCGGGTTGCCCGGGCCGGTGGGCGTCACGAGGCGGCCTGACGGCGGTGGCGCCCCGCGCCGGCGCGGTACCGAGGCAGTTGGACGGTCGGCCCGTCCGGGCCCGTCGACGCCGCGGCCCGGTCGGACCGCGGCAGCTCGACCAGCTTGCGCGGCGGTGGTGGTTCCGGGGTGGCCGGGGTGAGCGGCGGTAGCCGGTCGAGAACCCCGGCCCGACCGAACGCGATCATGACGAGTCGACAGACGTAATCGGCGGTCGCCGGACTCTTCCAGAACAGGCCGCACACGATCGGGGCGACGACGGCCATGACCAGGGCGAAGACCAGGGACAGGACCGTGGAGACGACCTTGTGGACCTTGCTGTAGCGCGCCAACGCAGCGACGGCGGCCGCCCCAACGAGCCACGGGTACAGGGAGGACACCTTCGACCCGACCTTTCGCGCCAACAAACCGCCAGGTGCGGCTCGGACTCGTCGGGCCGCTGATCGAGGAGTGTTGGTTCGGGTGGTCTTCGCGGGCCGTGCGGTGCCGGACCGTGAAGGCGCTCATGGCAATCCCCAGCCGCCGCGAGTCTCGACGTCCGTGAGGGGTGGTGGTTCCATGAGCCCAAGTGCCGATCTCCCGCCGTCCGGGATCGGTTCTTGGTGGTCTCCAGGAGTACGACACGTAGCCCCAGCTGCGTACATCATCGTGTCGAGCGCGTGTCGCACGGGCTGTGCGCCTGACCGACGTGATTCATTCCAGACGTACGGGGCCAGAGATTCAAGCCAGGGCCGGAGGAGTTCACCCTCGGGTTGGACGAGTCCGGTGTGGACTCTCCAGTGTGGAGCATCGACCGTAACGGGTTGCTTGCGGAGGGTGAGCAGCGCCAACCGAACCGGTCGGTTGCAGGTCGGCTCGCCGGGGTTCGGGGCGCCGGCCGGGGCGGTCCGAGTGGTTCGATCGGGATGGTCGAACGTCGGGTCTGGAACGGGACTTGTGACGGACCTGCCACACACAGTGATTGGTTTGGGGGAGGTTCGTCAGGGTTTGGGAGATCTGGGCGGCCCGGGGTTCCGCTCGGAGATCGAGAGCGTAGTGGACTGGTTACGTAGAGTGATCGACTCGGCGGGCGACCTCGGTCGCGCACCCGCACCGCCGCTGACCCGAGCGCTCCGACGCACGGTCCACGATGGACTGCAGCCGTGGCGGAGTCGGTGCGGCCCCCGGACGCCCGGTGGTGAGGTCGGGTGGCGGGTACGGGTCCGTGGGGCACGGTGTCGTCGTGGTCCGGCGGACGGCGGTCAGGTCTGCAGGACCAACGGCACGATCATCGGTCGACGCCGGTAGGACTGGTTGACCCACTTGCCGACCACGCGTCGGATGACCTGCTGGAACTCGTAGTCGTCCACCGTGCCGGCGGCGGCCGCCTCAGCGATGGCGGCGACGATGAGCGGGCGAACCTCGTCGAAGATGGACTCGTCCTCAGCGAATCCAAACGCGTGGATCTCCGGCCCGGTGAGCACCTTGCCCGTCGAGGAGTCGAGCACGACGGCGATGGAGATAAACCCCTCGTCGCCCAGGATGCGCCGGCTCTTGAGCTCGGCCTCGGTGAGCTCGCCGACCGAGGCACCGTCCACATAGACGTAACCACAGGAGATGGCACCGACGATCGACGCCTCGCCGTTGGCGAGGTCGACGACGAGGCCGTCCTCAGCGACGATGACCCGCTCGCGCGGAATCCCAGTCTGGGTGGCCAGGAACGCGTTCGCGGCCAAGTGCCGGGGCTCGCCATGGACCGGCATGACATGCCGCGGCTGGATGATGTTGTAGACGTAGAGGAGCTCGCCCGCGCTGGCGTGACCGGACACGTGGACCCGCGCGTTGCCCTGGTGGATCACGTGAGCGCCCAACCGGGTGAGCCCGTTGATGACCCGGTAGACCGCGGCCTCGTTGCCGGGGATGAGCGACGCCGCCAGCACCACCGTGTCGCCCGGGTCCAGGGTGATCTGGCGGTGGTCGCGGTTGGCGATCCGGGAGAGGGCGGCCAGCGGCTCGCCCTGGGATCCGGTGCACACCAGCACGATCTCGTCCCGGCGCAGGCTCTCGGCCGCGCTGAAGTCGACGACCACGCCCGGTGGCACGTGGAGGTAGCCGAGCTCGGCCGCGACCCCCATGTTGCGGACCATGGAGCGGCCGACGAAGACGACCTTGCGGCCGTGGGCGTAGGCCGCGTTCAGCACCTGCTGGACCCGGTGGACGTGGGTCGACACCGCCGCGACCACGATGCGGTGCTGGGCCTGCGCGAACACCCGGTCCAGCACCGGGGTGATCTCGCGCTCGGAGACCGTGAACCCGGGCACCTCGGCGTTGGTCGAGTCGATCATGAGTAGATCGACCCCGGCCTCGCCCAGACGGGCGAAGGCGCGCAGGTCGGTGAGGCGACGGTCCAGCGGCAGCTGGTCCATCTTGAAGTCGCCGGTGTGCAGGACGGTACCGGCGCGCGTCCGGATCGCGACGGCGAGCGCGTCAGGGATCGAGTGATTGACGTTGATGAACTCGCACTCGTACGGCCCCAGCCGTTCGATCTGGCCGCCGGTGACCTCGACGGTCACCGGGGTGATGCGATGCTCCTGCAGCTTCGCCTTCACCAGGCCGAGCGTGAGCCGCGAGCCGTAGATCGGGATGTCCTCGCGCATCCGCAGCAGGTACGGGACGGCGCCGATGTGGTCCTCGTGCCCGTGGGTGAGGATCAGGCCGACCACGTCGTCCAGCCGGTCCGCGATGTAGCCGAAGTCGGGCAGCACCAGGTCGACGCCGGGGAAGCGGTCCTTCGGGAAGAGGACGCCGCAGTCGACGATCAGCAGCTTGCGGTCGATCTCGAAGACCGCCATGTTCCGGCCGATCTCGCCCAGGCCGCCCAGATGAACGATGCGCAGAGTGCCCTCAGGCAACTCTGGTGGTGGGGGCCAGTTCTGGTGCGACATCGACATGACGGCGAGCGGCCTCCCGCGGCACTGGTCGGTTGTCCTGAACGGGCCCAGAATACGGAGTATACCAGCGTCCGAGATGACATCTCCGGCGCTGGGTCCTGGGTCAGGCCCGTGTCGCCCAGCCACCGCCCTGGCCGGGTTCACCGCCGGTCGTCGGGCAAAGTCGCCGCGGTCGACCGCGCCCACGGCAGCCTGGTGCTCGGCCGGCGCGGGTCGGGTCCGTGGAGCTTGGGGTGGGACTGCCCGATCGGGCGCCCCGCCCGGCCGCTGGTGCGGGTCTGGCCGGCCCCGGACGGGAGCTCCGGTCGGGTCGTCGCCCGGTGGACCTCGACGGCGGCTGCCCGCAACTCGGCCCGCCAGGACGGGCGGCGGTCACGCCACCCCGGCGCATCGTGGTCGGCCTGGGCCCAGCGAAGAACGTCGGTCCGTCGCGCACGCCGCAGCGCAGGGACGCCCGGGGTTCGGGCGCGGGGGAGGGCCCGGCGGCCCTACTGGGCGTCGACCGAATGCTGTTCCGGCGGTGCCGACGGCACCCGGTGGGAGTCGGACCTGGCCACGATCGATATCAGATAGACACCGCGCACTCCCGGAAACGAGACCCGGGCGATGCCCTCACACGGATGGTCGTGCCGCTCCAGATACATCGATGATCCAGGTCTTGGAATATAGAGATTGCAAACGGGATCGTCGCCGGCGCGGAGGTGACGTTGAACTCGATGTGCACGGTCCCGGCCGTCTCGTCGTACCGGCCCCTGACGTTACCGTAGGTCGGCGGATCCGGTCCGGGGGTAGTAGATCAGGTTCTCCCACGTGTCGCTGCGTACCCCATGCCGGTCGGTGGCCGTGAGGATGATCGGTATCGAGCAGCAGATACTGAGGTTGTCGGTCCAGCGCACCGGGCCGACGGCGCAGGGAAAGTCGTGTGGTGGCGCGGCCCCGCCCCACCGCACGGTGCAGGTGAACGGGCCGCGACGGGAGTGACGGTTCGGGCGGGCTCGGCGGAGTCGCCGGCGCGCTGGTCGGAGTCGCCGGCGCGCTCGGAGTCGTGGGGGTCGCCGCAGGAATCCGCGATACCGGGCGGGAGCCTCGGCCGATGGCCTCGCGATAGGAACTCCGGCCACCAGATCGCCCAGAGCACGACGCTTTTGGCGACCACACGCGCGACCGCGGCGAGTGCCGTGATCATCCAGATTCGCGTGGTCGGTCGCCGTCCGGTCGGGTTTGCGTCTCGGCTCGTCGACATGACCCTCCCTCGAGGTTTCCACCGTCCGGCCGCAGCCCATCGGGAACTCCTGGCGGGCCCGGTGGGTCGATGGGACAGCGGAGCACAACGGGCCAGCCAGTCAGGTCACTCGAAACGGACATCACTCCACACGGATGATGTGCGTCGTCGTCCTCGACGCCGAGCCGGTAGGAGTCGGATCTGACCGCGAGGTGAAGCGAACAGACGTCCGTCGTTCCCTCGACGGACACGATGGTCGTGCCCTCGCACGGGTGGCCGTACTGGACGAAGTGGTATCCGGAGGGGCGGGACTGCTCGGTGGAGACGCTGACGGCCGGGCGGTGGCCGGCCGGGCAGCCACCGTTCAGTGGATGTTCTTGCGGGGTGAACGTGGTGAGGTCGGGACGGGCGACCGCCCGTGAGGCGAAAAGTCTCTGGCCAGGCGAGCGGTGCCCGCCTGGCCAGAGACCCCCGATACGCCCGCACCGCCGGTGGCCGGGTGCGGTGCGCTTTGTCACCTGTGGACGGTCACCAGGGAACCGGGCCGTCGTCCTCGAAGAACCCACCGGTCGGTCCGTCCGGAGGAAGGGTGGCGAGGCGGACGGCGATCGCGGCCCCCTGGGCCGGTGTGCGATGCCCGCGGTACCCGTTCATGTCGGTCGCGCAGAAGCCGGGGCAGGCGGCGTTGACCTTGATTGGCGTATCGCGGAGCGCGGTCGCGTACTGGACGGTGATGCGGTTGAGGGCGGCCTTGGAGGAGTTGTAGGCGAGCAACGGCACCGGGTACTGGGCCGAGGTCGGGTCGCTGGCGCGGGTCAGCGAACCCAGGGAGCTCGACATGTTCACGATCCGAGCCGCCGGGGCCCGACGCAGCAACGGCAGCATCGTGTTGGTCACCGTCACCACGCCGAACACGTTGGTCTCGAACGTGCTGCGCAGCGCCTCGAGCGGCAGCTCCGTCGGATTTACGCCCCACTCATGGACCGTGCCGGCGTTGTTGACCAGCACGTCCAGGCGCCCGTACTCCTGCTCGATGAACCGCGCCGCGGCCTCGACGGTGGCGGGGTCGGTGACGTCGAGCTGGACGGGGCGTACGGCCAAGCCCTCGGCCTGCAGCTTCGCCGCGGCTGCCTCACCCCGGCCCGGGTCGCGGGCGCCCAGCAGCACGGTCGCTCCCCCTGCCCCGAGCTGACGAACGATCTCGTAGCCGATTCCTTTGTTGCCCCCGGTCACGAGGGCGATCCTGGCGTCGTCCATGAGCGCCAGCCTGGAGCCGACGGCGCGAGGGCGGCAGAGACGATTTGTCCATGGACTGCCAATCCCTGGATGAGCGGGCGCGCTGCGGCATGCTGGTCCGCGTGGACCGTGTTGAGCTTGCCGAGTTCCTGCGCACCCGTCGGGCCCGGGTCCGGCCCAGCGAGGTCGGACTGCCGGCCGGGATCCGCCGGCGGACGCCCGGGTTGCGTCGCGAGGAGGTGGCGCAACTCGCCGGCATCTCGGTGGACTACTACGCGCGGCTCGAGCAAGGGCGCAGTCCCCGGCCGTCCCGCCAGGTGCTCGCCGCCCTGGCCCGGGCGCTGCGGCTCGCCGACGACGAGCGTCGGCACCTGTTCCACCTGGCCGGGGAGGTGCCGGGGCCGCCCGGCCCCAGCCCGGACGTCTCGGCCGGGATCCTGCACCTGCTCGACCGGTTGCAGGACGTCCCGGCGTTCGTGATCGACGTCAAGTACGACCTGCTGGCGTGGAACCCGATGGCGGCCGCGCTGCTCGGCGACCTGTCCCGGCTGCCGAAGAGCGAGCGGAACCTGGTCTGGCAGCTGTTCTGCGGGGTCGGGTACCCCGAGCTCTACTCGCCCGAGGACGTGGAGGAGTTCGCCGACCAGTGCGTGGCCGACCTGCGGGCGGCGGCGGCTCGCTATCCCACCGACCCCGGCATCCGCAACCTCCTGGCCCGGCTGCGGGCGAACAGCCCCGAGTTCGTGCGGCGGTGGGAGCAGCACCGGGTGGGCGTCCGGCGCGGCTCGACCAAGCGAATCCGGCACCCGGTGGTGGGTGAGCTGGAGCTGCAGCACGAAATACTGGAGATCACCGATCGCGGCCAGCGACTGATCATCTACACGGCCCCGCCCGGCAGCCCGTCGCTGGAGGCGCTGCGCCTGCTCCAGGTGGTCGGGACGGAGACCTTCGGCGACCAATCGTCCGTGACGTGACCGGTGGCTCGGTGGGTCGACGCGCTCCGAAGCCGCGGCTGGGGAGCGTGTCGATGGGAGTCGGGCTATCGGTTGAGAAGCCTGGCCGTCGAAAGAAGTCGCCTATCGATGGAAAGCGGGGGTTCACCGGCGCCGGAGGATGACGGAACACCGAGGAGAGCTGCCTTGAGATTCGTCAGCGACCACGCCGTGGTCGTCGCGGTCGACGGGATCGAGCCTGGTCGGTCGCCCGGCCGCATGGCAGGATGACGGCGATGACTGTGGCCGTACGACCGATGACCGCCGCCGACGGACCGGCGGTCCTGCGCATCTACCAGGCCGGGCTGGATACCGATCTGGCCAGCTTCGAGACCGTCGCCCCCGGCTGGGAGGAGTTCGACCGCGGCAAGCTGCCCGAGCATCGGTTCGTGGCGGTCGACGAGAACGACACCGTGCTCGGCTGGGTGGCCGTGTCCCCCGTCTCCGGCCGCTGCGTCCACGCCGGGGTGGTGGAGGATTCCATCTACGTCGATCCGGCGGTCCACCGGCGAGGCGTGGGCCTGCTCCTGCTGCAGGCGCTGGTCGCTTCGACGGAGGCGGCCGGCATCTGGACGATCCAGGCGGGCATCTTCCCGGAGAACGTGGCCA
>ERZ777003.4857-NODE-4857-length-10763-cov-4.375887_pt1 | contig 10763 bp, 10 predicted proteins | sample MGYA00374956_ERZ777003 | MGnify/ENA primary metagenome ERZ777003 (study PRJEB29302, sample SAMN06268252) | bioreactor metagenome | isolation source: Joint BioEnergy Institute, California, USA | place: USA:Joint BioEnergy Institute, California, USA | collected... | reverse complement strand
CGCGACCCACGCGGGCGGAGATCACCGACGTCGCGAACGCCGTTCTTGACGGTTCCGACGCGTTGATGCTCTCGGCTGAATCCGCAAGCGGAAAATATCCGATCCGGGCCGTTCAGACCATGCACGAAATCATTCTCGAGGTCGAAAAGAACGGCGATTATTACTACAACATGACCTTGGATTCGGATTTTTATTCCGTCGCCGAAGCGATCGGGGCGGCAGCGTCGCTTACGGCTTTGAAGTTAGGTGCCTCGGCCATTGTGTGTTTGACGACGACGGGGCGTACGGCCGCCATCATTTCAAGCTTCCGTCCGAAAGCACGTATCATCGCGGTTACTCACATCTTGCCGACTCTGAATAGGCTCGAGCTGGTCTGGGGTATTCAGACTCTGGCGATCGAGCCGTATTCTTCGTCCGACGAGGCCATGCACCAAATCGAGGAAATGCTGGTGAAATACGGTTTGGTGAAGACCGGAGAGAAAGTGGTGCTCACGCTTGGTGTTCCGGTTCTAGAGCGCGGTAAGACCAACACTCTCCGCGTTTATTCCGTCGGGCGCGAAGATATCAAACGCTTGCCCGAGGAAGAGTTGCCTCTGCGCTGTCGCGACCTCTCGCCGTACATCCGTCGAGTGGAAGCGAGCACCCGGTTGCAAACAACAGAGATGGCGTAATAGCTGGCTCGACATGAGTCGAGGTGTGGCCGATTCCGCAGCCAGAGGTGGCATTTCATCCGCTTCTTAATGATAATAATTCCAAGAGAGAACGGGTGGTGTCTTGGGCGCGCTGAAAAGCCTCAAAAGAGGTGAAATACTTTTTCGTGAAGGCGACGTTTCCGACGCGATGTATGTCATTAAGTCGGGAAAGATCGCCATTACGAAGACGAAAGGGAATTCCGAAATCGTGCTCGCAGAGCTGAAACCGGGAGATATGCTCGGCGAGATGGCGTTTTTTGATAACAGCCCGCGTTCGGCCAGCGCCCGGGCAGTCGTTGATACCGTCGTTATCGAGCTTCCTTTCAAAGCCCTGAACGCCCAGTTCAAAACCTTTCCGGAGTGGCTCAAGGCGATCGTTCGGACCGTGAATAATCACCTTCGGAACGCGAACCAGAAAATCAAAGCGCTTGAAAAAACGGCAGAAGAAGAAGCCGAATACTTCAGTCCTTACGTAGTCGTCCGTTTGGTCGGCATTCTGGGGCTCGTAGCGGCCCGGTATGGTAGGCCGGCTGAGGGAGGAGGGGTCGAAGTTCCGTATTCTGTGCTGAGACGGTACACGATTCAGGTTTTCCAGCAGCCGACGGCCAAGATGGAGCGTTTGACCGAACTCTTGCAAGCCCACGGCTACATGAAGGTCGAAGACCTGGGTGAGGGCCGCATCCGTCTGACAGTTTTGAATTTGGATCTCCTGATCGCGTTCTGCGACTACTACACGGATTGGATCTTCAAGAGCGAGGACAAGCGGGTTTCGATCGACGAGACGGAATTGCCTACAATCAAGGCTCTTATCCATTACGGAAAAAAAGAGTCGCCCAACCATCGGGGGCAAGTCCAGGTGAACGTGACCGAGATCCAAAGCAAATGCGCGACCGAATTGGGATTTCCGTTCAGTGTCGACAGCGTGAAGACTCTCGCGGAAAAGAAAATCACATCGGAGTTACTCTCTATCGACGGTGGGCTGGCCGTCATGTTTGACCTCGGTCAGCTGGAATCCCTCCATCCCTACTGGGTTCTCATTCACGCCTTCCGAAAAGTTCGCCGGAATTAAAACAGTGCTAACCGGACAAGCGTGCTTCGCGGTCGAAACCGAACGAGGAAGCTATGTTTGACCTGTTTTTCAAACTTCAATTGGTTTTGGCGTTACTGGCGTTCGGTGCGAATCTTTTACGCAGTTGATCAGGGTTCGAGAGAGCCCGCGCGCGAAGCCGTCGCGCGGGCACAAGAAAGGCCTTAAATCTCCATCGGACGCGCGTTCGGCGCGATCTCGACGGGTGCATCGGTCAACCGCACGACGTCTTCGGGTTTAATGTCGGGGGCCCATTCGATCAATTTGAAATGGGTTCCCTTGACAACGTCGAGAACCGCGAGGTCCGTCACAATACGGTCGATGCAGCCGACTCCAGTCAAGGGCAAGGTGCACTTCTTGAGGAGTTTTGGCGAGCCGTCCTTATCGGTGTGTTGCATGGCCACGATGACTCTCTTCGCGCCGGCCACGAGATCCATCGCGCCACCCATGCCTTTCACCATTTTGCCGGGAATCATCCAGTTCGCGATCGAACCGTAGATATCGACCTGCATGGCTCCCAGTACCGTGAGGTCGATGTGTCCGCCGCGGATCATGGCGAAGCTTTCAGCCGACGAGAAGAAGCTCGCGCCGGTAACGGCCGTAACGGTTTGTTTGCCGGCGTTGATCAAATCCGGGTCGACTTCATGCTCGAGCGGGAAAGGGCCGAGTCCCAGAAGGCCGTTTTCGCTTTGGAGCATAACGCCCAACGAGTCCGGAATGTAGTTTGCGACGAGAGTCGGAATTCCGATTCCCAGGTTCACGCAAAAGCCGGGCTCGATTTCACGGGAGATGCGCTTGGCGATTTGTTCTCTGGTCAGTGGCATAGCATTCTCCTTCCAGCTCACGCTTTGCGTGTCGTACGTTGTTCGATCCGCTTTTCGAGCTTCGGCGCTTTGAAGATTCTCTGTACGTAGATTCCAGGTGTATGGATTTCGTCGGGATCTAAATCTCCGAGCTCGACGATTTCTTCGACCTCGGCGACCGTGATCTTGCCGGCGGCCGCCATCATCGGGTTAAAGTTGCGGGCTGTTTTCCGGTAAACGAGGTTGCCGAAGGGGTCGGCTTTCCACGCCTTGATCAGAGCGAAATCCCCCGTGATCGCCTTTTCTAGAACGTATTCACGGTCGCCGAACACGCGGGTTTCTTTTCCTTCCGCGACCACCGTACCGACGCCGGTGGGCGTATAGAAGGCGGGAATACCCGCGCCGCCGGCCCGGATCCGCTCGGCCAACGTTCCTTGCGGGACGAACTCCACCTCCAGTTCGCCCGAAAGATAGAGCTTTTCAAACAGCGCGTTTTCGCCGACGTAGCTGGATACCATCTTTTTGATCTGGCGGGTCTGGAGCAACAGCCCCAGTCCGAAATCGTCGACGCCGGCGTTGTTTGAGACACAGGTCAGACCTTTAACACCCGTATCGCGAAGAGCGGCGATGAGGTTTTCGGGAATTCCGCAAAGCCCGAACCCCCCGACCAGAATCGTCATATTGTCTTGAATGCCCTGAAGGGCTTCAGCTGCTGTCCGTACGATCTTGTTCATACGCGCTCCACGATGACTGCCACGGCTTCACCGCCTCCGATGCACAAAGTGGCGAGGCCGTAACGTTTTTGATGTTTATGCAAGGCATGCACAAGAGTGGTCAGGATGCGGGCGCCGCTTGCGCCGATCGGATGTCCAAGAGCGACTGCGCCACCGTGCACGTTCACTTTGTCGTGCGGGATATTGAGTTCTTTCATTGCGGCCATGGTCACGACTGCGAATGCTTCGTTGATTTCAAAGAGATCGATTTGATCCAGTGTCAGGCCCGCTCGCGCGACGGCAGCTTTAATGGCGCCGACCGGAGCGGTCGTGAACCACTTCGGATCTTGCGCGAATGTCGCCTGCGAGACGATTTTCGCAAGCGGCTTCGCTCCGTAAGTTTGAACGGCTTTTTCACTCAATAGGACCACAGCTGCTGCACCGTCGTTGATTTTCGACGCGTTGGCAGCCGTGACTGTTCCTTCCTTGTCGAAGGCTGGCTTCAGGGTCGGGATCTTTGCAAAATCCGTCTTGGCCGGCTCCTCGTCTTTATCGACGACGACATTGCCTTTCCTGCTCGGTACTTCGACCGCAACGATTTCGTTGCCGAAGTAACCTTCGGCGACCGCTTTTTGCGCGCGCTTATAAGATTCGATGGCGAATGCATCTTGCTCTTCGCGGGTGAAAGCGCGTTCTTTTACGCATAGTTCGGCGGCGTTACCCATGTGCCAATTGTTGTAAGGATCCCAAAGACCGTCGTGAATCATCGAGTCGACAAGCTGGGCGGCTCCCATGCGGAACCCGCTTCTTGAGTTCGCTAAAAGGTGAGGCGCCAAGGTCATGTTTTCTTGTCCGCCCGCGACGACGACGTCGGCGCGTTCGAGCTGAATCGAGTCGGCGCCAAGCATGACGGCTTTTAGGCCGGAGCCGCAAACCTTGTTGATCGTCATGCAGGGAACGCTAGTCGGAAGACCGGCATAGATGGCCGCTTGGCGTGCAGGCGCCTGGCCGACTCCAGCTGTAAGCACTTCGCCCATGATGACTTCATCAACTTTCTCAGACGGAACTCCCGCCCGAGCCAAAGCTTCTTTAATCACGATGGCTCCCAGACGAGGAGCTGGAAGTGAGGAAAAAGCACCTTGGAAAGACGCGATTGGTGTGCGGACAGCTGCCGCGATGTAAACAGGCTTCAAGAGAACCTCCCCAATGTGATGTCGACCAGAGAAATGGATCTTAACATGAATGTCAAATCTCCGCTTGCTTTCGCGCCTTCGTTCGCTCTTGCTTGACAGCCTGCGTGCAGGGTGGGTGAGATGATGAGAAACGGAATCGTGATCGGCCTGAAACGCTGCGCAGAAACAGCAACCGGGGGACAAGATGAAATTCGTGAAGCATCGGTTGGCTTCAAGTCTCAGTTTGCGACCTTTTCGTCGGATCTTGTTTAAGGCGCTCGTGACGGCTGTGTCTTCCGCGGGCTTGGCGGCTCCCCTGCACAAAGTTGAGGCAAAGGAGGCGCGGTATAAGGATTACCCCCTTGAAATCGGTGCGTCCGATCAAGTGGTTTTTCAGCTCGTCCGCGGCAGCGTGAAATTGGTCGGTGCCTCGTCCGCGGACGATCCCGTTGTCCTTCGCGCCAGAAAAACGGTTCGGAATTCCGCATCCGAAAGCGAGCTAGCGGAGTTTGAACGGTTGAGCTTTTCCGTCCGCCGGGTAGGTTCCGCTTTTGTTATCGAGCCGAAGGGCGGACCTGAAGACCGTTCAACTTGGAGTGCGGCTCTGGAATCCTCCGGGGGACCGGAGCTGCATTTCGAGCTGGTGGCTCCGTCGGTGCCGGTCGAGGTGTCGATCCATTCGGGTGACGTCCAGGCGCAGGACTGGAAGGAAAACCTTTTGGTCACGGTGGTGAATGGCAAGGTGAATTCGAAGGCGGGCGGCGGAACGCTCAAAGTTCAAATTCAGCGTGGCGAAGTGCGCGTTGAAGAGCACCGCGGAAATGTCACGATCGACAGCTATGCCGCCAAGGTGGCCGTCAGTTCCGTGCGCGGTGATGTGGCGGTGAGTAACTTCGCGGGCGATTCGGTTCTGACTGAAATCAAAGGACATTTAAATTTGATCGGTACGTCGGGTGCGATGAATATCACCAAATCGTCGGGGTCGGCCGATTTCTCGGTGGCAAGGGGAGCGTTGGCGATGACCGGTTTCGAGGGGCCGATCAAGGGGTTCGCGGCTCAAGGGGCAGTAACGATTGCGGTTCTCGGTCAAGCTGACGTCCAAATCGTGGCGGAACAGGCGCCGGTGACGGTGAAACTTCCGAGCAACTCCGGCGCTCGATTGAATTTGCAGACGGACGAAGGATTCTTGCGGCTCCCGGATCCCATTCAAAGGACTCTCGCAGGTGCTCGCCGTTATTCGGGGTACTTGCAAGGTACGGGTGACAGGGGTGGAGTGAGCGTGAAGTCGAAGTCGGGGCTGATCCGGGTTCAACTCTAATAATTGAAGAATTCCGCTTGATCTGCTGTTGACACCCGTCGGATCTTGCATCAACCATAACCACCTATGCAGAAGCTGAAGAAAGCCCTGAAGAAGTTGACGAGTTTCGGCAAAAAATCTGAGGCGAAAGGTCCCGCCAAAGCGGCGAAGAAAGCCGCTTCCGTGAAACGGAAGACTCAAACTGTCGCAAGCTCAGCGAAGACCGCAAAAGCGGGGGTCGCGAAGAAAGCGCCGGCGAAAAAAGCGGCGGTCGCAACCAAAGCGAAAGCCTCGCCGAAGGCTGCCGCAGCGGCTGCTAAAGCGGAAGCCAAGGAAAAGGAAGCGAAGAAAAAGGCCGTCGCTAAAGCGGCTGCGCCTACAAAAGCGGCGGCGGAGAAAGAAGAAGTTGCTCCCAAAACACGGAAAAAAGCGGCAGCGGCCAAAGTAACGCCTGCTGTCAAGGCTCCGGTTGCGAAACCGGCGAAAGAGCAAAAGAAATCCGAGGCGAAGGAGGTTGCGCTTCCGGCTGTGACGACGACTCCTGTCCAAGCAGACGAGGAGGTCATTCTGACGGATGCGGAGGGGCGTCGTTATTGCCGGGTGAAAGATTGCGACCAGGTCGCCAATGTCGAAGCTTATTGTCGCTATCATTACCTCCTTTATTGGAAGAACATCCAGAACCGAAAGAAGATCCTCTCGGAAGGCAAGCTTGAGCGTTATATTGAGGAGCTGACGGCTCGCTATCCGGACAAATATCTTGAACTCTTGCGCAAGGATTTGCGGAGCGAGAAAGACTTCATGGCGGCGATTCAAGAACTCGAAATCGACGACTCGAGCGCCGATACGGAGTTTGAAGACGAATCGTATTTGGATGAAGTCCGCGGGATGTCGGCTGACGCCGGTGCGGACCGCGATGACGAATTCTAAAAGCGGTTTTTTAGGTTTAATGGGAATAAAAAAGGCGATCGACAGATCGCCTTTTTTATTTTGTTCGGGTACGGGTCCTCGTGGGGACAATCAGTTCAATTCCTCGCTGCTCGGATCGCTTTCAGTGTCGTCTTCCCGGCGCGGGTATTTGCCTGAGCGTATCGCTTTTTGGATCTCAAAAGCCAGCTCAGAATTAATTTCAGCCATTTCAAGAGCGTCTTCGCTCGGAGCGTCTTCATGAACCAGGCGCTTATCGAGAAGGCCGAGCAGGCGATCGGCTTCTTCTTCGAGTTTTGTGTTGTATGTGGATCGTTGGAGATAAACGGTCGTTCCGTCAAACTCGATCGGGCTCCAGCTTTGCGGAACGTCTATTTCGTTTTCGTCGCCGATCTCAAAGTACTCCTGCATGAGGCTTCCCAGGACATCAACGCACGAATAGAGGCGTTGCAGGACGGGAGACTCCTTCGGTTCGGACTTTTCCGAGTCGTCACTTAAGTTCTGCGGATTGCGCTCTTCAGCTTTGGGAAGATCTACCGAGGCTTCGAAGTTGATTTGTTTTAGGCGGCCTTTTTCGAGGTAGCCGACCCGGAGGATGAGCTCTTCCGGATAAATACGGCCTTCCACAAGGAATTCGCCAAATTGTGCTTCTGGCTTAAATTCCTCCTTGAGGACGTTTTGGAGGTTTCCAAGGAGTTCTTCCGGCAAACCCGTCCATTTCTTGGAGCTGGCCAGACGCGGAACGAGATTTTGTGACCTTGTGACTTCTATTCCCATTTGGCCTCACGTTTTCGGTGATATTAGCACGACATGTCAAGCTTCTTGGTGAGAAGGGGCTGGAAAGCCAGTTTGACAAGCTGTGAAATGCCCTTTATACCTCGAAGCTTACTTCATCACAACTCGAGAAGTATTGGTAACGATTCATTTTTTCCGAATCCTCGGGATGAGCCGGAACGCGGCTGGGAGATCCTGTGCTGAATCAAAATATCGGTCAAGGCGAAGGCGTTTACATCTCCACCTATGGGTGCCAGATGAACGTCAACGACACGGAACGGATGCTGGCTCTGCTTGAAATGGTGAATTTTGTTCCCGTTCAGAGTCCGGAGCAGGCTTCGTTGATCATTATTAACTCCTGCTCTGTTCGGGAAAAACCGGTCCATAAAGTTCATTCCGAGCTCGGGCGCTACCGTGAACTCAAAGAAAAGAATCCGCGGCTTCGGCTGGGGGTGACCGGGTGCGTGGCCCAGCAAGAAAAGCAGAAGCTTCTCAAAGATATCCCGATTTTGGATTTTGTCTGCGGCACGGATGCGATCGACCAGCTTCCGGAGATTGTGGTGCGCACTTATCTGAATAACGAACGGGTGGTCGTGGCGCGTTTTGAAAACGAAAAGCCCTATTCGGTGGAGACGCTGATCCGCAACCCCGGCGTCACCACGTTCGTCAATATTATGAAGGGCTGCGATAACTTCTGCACGTTCTGCGTCGTGCCGTTTACGCGCGGTCGCGAACGCAGCCGGAATCTGAAGGAAATCGTTCAAGATGTCCGTTCTCTGGTCGCGCGCGGGGTGAAGGAAGTCACGCTGCTTGGTCAGAACGTAAACAGTTACAAGTCCGATTGTGGTGCCAACTTCGCCCAGCTTCTTAAGACGCTCGCGGAAGAGACGGACATCGTGCGCATCCGCTACACGACGAGTCACCCCAAGGACTTTAACCAAGAACTCGTCGATATCAGTCAAAAATATCGCTCGAAGATTTGCGATTATATCCATTTACCTGCGCAGAGCGGAAATAGCGAAATTCTCGCGCGCATGAACCGTGGGTACACGAGGGAAGAGTACCTGGATAAGGTTCGCATGATCCGCGAGGGAATTCCGGGCGTTGTTCTTTCGACGGACATCATCGTCGGCTTCCCGGGTGAAACGGAGGAACAATTCCAAGATACCGTTTCCCTGTTGGCCGAAGTTCGTTATGATAACATCTACGCATTTAAATATAGTCCGCGGCCGTTTACCAAAGCTGCGCGCTATGCGGATCAGATCTCCGACAACGAGAAGCAGAGACGCCTCGAAGTTCTCCTCGAGCTTCAGCGCGATATCAGCTTTGAGCTGGCCAAGGAATACGACGGAAAAGTCGTTGATGTCCTCGTCGAGTCGAAAACCGACGTTGAAGGGCAGCTTCAAGGTCGGACGACGCAAAACAAACTTGTGTTTTTCTACGGCGAGGCGGAGCGCTTGATCGGAAAGGTTGTACCGATCAAGGTATTAAAGGCTTTCCCGAATGTTCTTCGTGGAGAGTTGCAAGAGGAGTTGGTAGCGCAATGAGCGGAAAAGCTGACACCAGCAAGGCGTCCGCGCCGTCCAAAAAAGCGACCGGTCGCCGGCGTGTGAAGTCGGCGACGGCGCCTCAGTCCGAGCTCGAAAAGCCGGTTCTCCATCAAAACGTCGAAAACGAATCACTCGATCAGTGGGTTGAACTTTTCCCGCACGGGATTTCCATCAGTTCCTCGCTCGGACGGCCCGTGCTCATCCTGAAAGACCGTTCGGGTACGGAGGTGTTGCCGGTTTGGATGCAACCTCTCGACGCAGGTGTCGCGATTGCGGAGCTGTCGCATACGATAGGCGCGACTCCTCACATAGTGACCCGTCGGATCTTGGAAGCTTTGAATTTAAAGCTGGAATCCTGCGCGTTCGTCGAAGTCATCGGTCATCATCAGTACGTGAATCTGACCCTGCGGGGGGAAGACAAAGTGATGACATTACGCGTGCGCGCGGATGAGGCAATGTCGTTCTGTTTGCAAGGCCGGGCCCGCTTTTTCAGCACGCGAGCGCTCAATGCGCGTTGCCGCGCCTTGGATGTGGAGTTATCGCGCCTTGAGCAGAACCTCGTTCAAGGGCAGTTGCCTCAATTGACGGCGGAATTGGAGTTCGGTTCCAAGAAACATCCATACGTGATGTAATACTTTGACCTTCAGGGCACGCCGAGAGGCCGATTGAGCACGGGACCCAGGGACCTTCTCGGAACCCTGGGTGTGGGCGGAGCGAAGCTATGATCTTATCACTTCTCGGCAAAACTCCTCAAATCGGGGAAGGCGCCTACCTCGCACAAGGCCCGGACGGGCGTCTGGCTTGCACTCTTATCGGCGATGTGACCATCGGGAAAAACTGTTCGATTTGGTTCAACGCCGTCTTACGCGGTGACGTTGGACCGATCACCATCGGCGATGAGACAAATATCCAAGACGGAACGGTCATACACGGCACGTACAAAAAGGCCTACGCGAGTATCGGAAACCGCGTGACCGTGGGGCATGCGGCTGTTCTGCACGGCTGCCGTATCGACGATCTCTGCCTGATCGGGATGGGCTCGATCATCATGGATAACGCTCATATCGGTCCGCGGAACATCGTCGGTGCCGGAAGTCTTGTGACGGAAAACTCGAAATTTCTTGAAGAAGGATGGCTGATTCTCGGGCGCCCGGCCAAGCCGGTGCGAAAACTCACGCCCGAGGAACTCGCGTTTCTCGAGAAGTCCGCGAATAACTATTTGGAATACAAGTCTTGGTACCAAAAAGGGGAAAACTGATGGTGACAAATATCGAGGATTGGAAACTGGCTCTCACGTTCGACGACATTCTGCTTGTCCCTCAGTACTCCGAAATCGTGCCGACGGAAATCTCGCCACGCTCGGAATTTGCCCGCGGACTGTACCTGAACTGCCCGATCATTTCGGCGGCGATGGACACCGTGACCGAAAACAAGATGGCGCGGGTTATGGCCCAGCAAGGCGGGCTCGGCATCATTCACAAAAACCTGCCGATCGAACAGCAAGCGCATGAAGTCGAGAAGGTGAAAAAGTACGAGAGCGGCATGATCATGGATCCGATCACACTCGGCCCCGACCGTAAAGTGAGCGAAGCGCTCGAGATCATGCGCAAATATTCGATCAGCGGCGTTCCGATCACGGTCGACGGCGTTCTCGTCGGAATTCTGACGAACCGGGATCTCCGTTTCGAAACCAACTTGGAGCAACCCGTTTCGAACTTGATGACGAAAGAAAACCTGATCACGGCCGAAGA
>ERZ777003.4855-NODE-4855-length-10766-cov-7.493698_pt1 | contig 10766 bp, 9 predicted proteins | sample MGYA00374956_ERZ777003 | MGnify/ENA primary metagenome ERZ777003 (study PRJEB29302, sample SAMN06268252) | bioreactor metagenome | isolation source: Joint BioEnergy Institute, California, USA | place: USA:Joint BioEnergy Institute, California, USA | collected... | reverse complement strand
AACGCATTCTGCGCGCGACGCGGGCGGCGAGCCCGGGTCGGCGGCACTCGGCCGTGCCACCTACGCTCGCTGGACATGAGCGGACGGCGGACTCGGGTGGCGGTGGTCTTCGGCGGACGCAGCAGCGAGCACGCCGTGTCCTGCGTGTCGGGCGGTGCCGTGCTCTCGCACATCGACCGCGAGCGCTTCGACGTGGTGCCCGTCGGCATCACCCCGAGCGGCGCCTGGGTCCTCGTCCCGGACGACCCGGAGGCGCTGAGGATCGCCGACCGGTCGCTGCCGTCGGTCGACGAGGCCGGCCGCGCGGTCACCCTCACACCGGTGCGTCCCGCGCTGGTCACGCTGGAGCCGGGGCAGGTCAGCGAGGTGCTGGCCGAGGTCGACGTCGTGTTCCCGGTGCTGCACGGCCCGTACGGCGAGGACGGCACCATCCAGGGGCTGCTGGAGCTGGCCGGCGTGCCCTATGTCGGCGCCGGCGTGTTGGCCAGCGCGGCGGGGATGGACAAGGAGTTCACCAAGAAGCTGTTGCTCGCCGCGGGGCTGCCGGTCGGCGACCACATCGTGCTGCGGCCGCCGCAGGACCGGTTGACCGTCGACGAGCAGGAACGGCTCGGGCTGCCGGTGTTCGTCAAACCGGCGCGGGGCGGGTCGTCGATCGGGGTCAGCCGGGTGACCGCCTGGGACCAGTTGCCCGTCGCCGTCGAGTTCGCGCGTCGCCACGACCCGAAGGTGATCGTCGAGGCGGCTATCGTCGGCCGGGAGATCGAGTGTGGCGTGTTGGAGTTTCCCGACGGCCGGGTCGAGGCCAGCACCGTCGGCGAGATCCGGGTGGCCGGCGTGCGTGGCCGCGAGGATGGTTTCTACGATTTCGAGACCAAGTATCTGGCCGACTCCGCCGAGCTCGACGTTCCCGCGAAGGTGGCCGACGACGTCGCGGATGAGTTGCGGGACTTGGCGATTCGCGCCTTCCGTGCGATCGACTGCCAGGGTCTGGCCCGGGTCGACTTCTTCCTCACCGACGGCGGGCCGCTGATCAACGAGATCAACACCATGCCCGGATTCACCACGATCTCGATGTATCCGCGGATGTGGGCCGCCAGCGGGGTCGATTATCCGACCCTGCTCGCCACCATGGTGGAGACCGCGCTGGCGCGCGGCACGGGTCTGCGCTGAGCCGCTAGCCGACCGGCGCAGGGTCGATCGGCTTGGCCGGCAGGGTGGCCGAGATCGCTTTGGAGATCAGCTGAATCGGTGTCGGCCCGGAGCCTGCGGGCAGGGTGAGCGCGATGTAGACCGGCCGGTCGACGGCGAACCACGAACTGCGGTCCGCGTCGACGTCGGCGATGCGGAACCACTGCACGTCGTCGACCACCTGCAGCGGGCTGCCCACGACGAAATCCGGGGGGCGATCCAGTCCGCACCGCAACACCACCGGCTCGTCGTCCGGGTTGCTCCGCCAGGCGGCCACCCCGGCGGGGGCGGGTTCGGCCAGCGGCGCGCGGTGGAACTCGCCGAGCTGATCGGGCAGCGCGTCGATCAGGGTCCGGCAGTCGGCGCTGTCGGCCCGGGGCGCCGGTACCGGGCCCACCGGGGCGGGGCGGTCGGCGCCGCTTCGCTGCCGTTGCGCGGCGATCGCCAGCACCGCGACGACCACCCCCACCGCCAGCACCAGGGCGATGACGAGCACCGCGCGCGGCGGCCCGTCGCGGACCGGGTCCGGCCCGGCGGGGTGCTGTTCGGATGGGCGCGTCCCGGTCTGACCGTCGTTGCCGGCGGACCGGTCGTCGTCAGCGTCGGCAGCCACGCTCAAACTCTATGCCCCGCCCGGATGGGCGCCCGCAGGGGTGTGTGCGCCCGGCCGGGGCGTGCATAGACTCCACGCTGACTCCGCCCGCCGGGCCAGGAAAGGGGTGTTATGGCGACCGAGGAGCCGACCGAGAGCCTGGCCGACGCCGGCGAGTTCACGGTGATCGACCGGCTGATCCGGGGCCGCCGACAGCCCGGCGGGGTCGAGGTCGGTCCCGGCGACGACGCCGCGGTGCTGGCCGCCGCCGAAGACGCCCGGACCGTGGTGACCACCGACATGCTCGTCGCGGGCAGGCACTTCCGGCTGGACTGGTCCACGCCCCATCAGGTGGGTCGCAAGGCGATCGCGCAGAACGGCGCCGACATCGCCGCGATGGGTGCCCGGCCCACCGCGTTCGTGGTCGCGTTCGGTGCGCCGCCGGACACCCCGACCGCTCATGCGCTGGAGCTGACCGACGGCATGTGGCAGGAGGCGTCGCGGATCGGCGCCGGAATCGTGGGCGGCGACCTGGTCAGCGCCCCGCAGTGGGTCATCGGGGTCACCGCGCTGGGCAGCCTCGACGGGCGCGCCCCGGTGCTGCGCAGCGGCGCCCGATCCGGTGACATCGTCGCGGTGGCCGGTGAACTGGGCCGGTCGATGGCCGGATACCAGTTGTGGCGCAACGGTATTGAAGGCTTCGACGAGCTCCGGCGTCGGCACCTGGTGCCGCAACCGCCCTATCGGCAGGGCCCGATCGCGGCCGAGGCCGGGGCCACCGCGATGACCGACGTGTCGGACGGACTGCTCGCCGATCTGGGGCATATCGCCGACGCGTCGGGGGTGGTGATCGACCTGTCGACGGCGCGGTTGGCCGCCGATCACGACGCCGTCGCCGGCGCCGCCGCCGCGGTGGACGCCGACCCGTGGGCGTGGGTGCTCGGTGGCGGTGAGGACCACGCGCTGGTCGCGACGTTCGGTTCCGCGCCGCCGCCGGGCTGGCGGACCATCGGCCGCGTTCTCGACGGCACTCCCGCGGTGCTGGTCGACGGCGCGGCATGGCGGGGCAATCCGGGCTGGGACTCGTTCGGGTAGTTAGGGTGCCAACCGTGATCGTTGCGGTGATTCCGATGACCCCGAGCGAGGATCTGGCATGACCCCGCGTCCGCTGCACGAACTCGTCGAGGCCGGATGGGCCCGTGCGCTCGAGCCGGTGCAGGCCAATGTGGCGCAGATGGGGGAGTTCCTGCGCGCCGAACTGGCTGCCGGTCACCGCTACCTACCGTCGGGCCAGAATGTGTTGCGCGCCTTTACTTTTCCGTTCGACCAGGTTCGCGTGCTGATCGTCGGGCAGGATCCGTACCCGACGCCCGGCCATGCGGTGGGGCTGAGTTTCTCGGTCGCCCCGGACGTGCGGCCGTTGCCACGCAGCCTGGAGAACATCTTCACCGAGTACGTCGACGACCTCGGATATCCGCGTCCGTCGACCGGCGACCTGACCCCGTGGGCCGAACGCGGTGTGATGCTGCTCAACAGGGTTCTCACCGTGCGGCCGGGAAGCCCGGCGTCGCACCGCGGCAAGGGCTGGGAGGTGGTGACCGAGTGCGCGATCAGGGCGCTGGTCGCCCGGAACCAGCCGCTGGTCGCGGTGTTGTGGGGCCGTGACGCGGCGACGCTGAAGCCGATGCTCAACGGCAGCGACTGCATGGTGATCGAATCGCCGCATCCCTCGCCGCTGTCGGCGTCGCGCGGGTTCTTCGGCTCGCGCCCGTTCAGCCGGGCCAACGAACTGCTGGAGAAGATGGGCGCCGAGCCGATCGACTGGCGTCTGCCCTGATCCGCCCGGTGGCCGGCCCGGCCGCGGGCCGGCCACGGCAGAAACCGCGCCGGCCAGCTCGCGGTTGCCGAGCACCCGGCGATCGTGCGGCCTGGTTCGCCCGTGCGGCGTGTCGCGGACGAAACCGCACGATCGGAGCGGGTGGGAGCGTCATGGGTGGACCGGTCGCGGGTGTCGGTCCACGCTGGTCAGCTGCCGTGAACGGAGGCGCGGGGCCGGGATGGCCCCGAGGCGCGGGATCAGCCGCGCGAGACCTTGCCGGCCTTGAGGCAGGAGGTGCAGACGTTGATGCGCTTCTTGTTGCCGCCCGGGCGGGTCACCGCGCGCACGGTCTGGATGTTCGGGTCCCACCGACGGCTGGTCCGGCGATGGGAGTGCGACACCGACTTGCCGAAGCCGGGGCCCTTCCCGCAGATATCGCACACGGCAGCCATATGTGAACTCCTCGAAGTCAAGTACGTGGATCCGGGTCGCCCACCGCAGCCCGCGGTTCGACCCGACAACCTGGTCAGGATACCGGCCACCGGGGAGAACACAAAAATCGCTCACCACGCCGGGGCACCGGCCGGGGCGGGCGCTGTCAGCGAAAATCGCTAGGCTGTCGCCCACGGTGACTAGTTCTCGAGTATGCGGAACGCCGCCAGGTGTTGGAGGTGGGCATGTCGGCTCGGCGGCTTGACGCCACCGCGCTGCGCGCCTGGGCGCATGCCGCCGTTGGCGGGCTGAGCGCTCACCTCGACGAGATCAACCGGTTGAATGTATTCCCGGTCGCGGACGCCGACACCGGTACGAACATGCTGTTCACCATGCGTTCGGCCGGGGCGCACGTCGATGAGCTCGGCAGCGCCGACCAGGCCGACGTCGTCGCGGTCGCCGCCGCACTGACCCGTGGGGCGCTGCAGGGCGCGCGGGGCAACTCCGGGGTGATCCTGTCGCAGATCCTGCGCGGGTTCAGCGAGATCACCGCGGCCACCGACGGCCAGCTCACCGAGATCGACGCCGGGCTGTTCGCCGCCGCGCTGCGCCGCGCGGTGGGGTTCGTGCTGGCCGCGGTGGGCGATCCGCAGCCCGGCACGGTGATCACCGTGCTCGAGGAGGCGGCGGCCGCCGCCGAACGGGCGGTCGCCGACGGCGCCGACCTGGTCGAGGCGGTCGACGCGGCCGCCGACGCCGCGGCGGTGGCGCTGGACAAGACGACCGCGCAGCTCGACGTGCTGGCCGACGCCGGCGTGGTGGACGCCGGCGGGCGAGGGCTGCTGGTGTTGCTGGACGCGATGTCGGCGACCCTGACCGGACGGGTTCGGTACCGGCCGCCGTACGAACCCGCGCCGGCGGCGGATTCCGCACCGGGTGCCGGCCGGCCGGCCGCCGCCGCGGTCCCGCAGTTCGAGGTGATGTACCTGCTGAGCGGCTGTGACGCCGCCGACGCCGACCGGCTGCGCCGCCGGCTGAGCGAACTCGGCGATTCGGTGGCCGTCGCGGCCGCCAGCGACGGTGGTGAGTACTCCGTGCACGTCCACACCGACGACGCCGGCGCCGCGATCGAGGCGGCGCTGCCGCTGGGCCGGCTCCGCCGCATCCAGATCAGCGCCCTGCCCGACACCGCCCTGCCCGACACCGGCCTGCCCGACACCGGCCCCCGGGCGACCCCCTCGGCGCCGGCCCGCCACTCGGCGGAACACTCCCGCAGCGTGCTGGCGGTGGTGGACGGGGCGGGCGCTGCGGAGTTGTTCTGTGCCGAGGGCGCCCACGTGCTGATGGTCGACGATCGGCCGATCGACGCCGACCGGCTGCTGCGGGCGATGGTCGAACTCGACGCCGCCCGGGTGATGGTGCTGCCGAACGGGTACGTGCCGGCCGAGGAGCTGGTCGCGGCCTGCACCGCCGCCGGCGAACGCGGTGTCGACGTGGTGCCGTTACCGGCCGCGTCGATGGTGCAGGGCCTCGCGGCGCTGGCTTTGCACGACGCGGGCCGGCACGCCGTCGACGACGGCTACCAGATGGCGCAGGCGGCGGCAGCGGCGCGGCACGGCGCGGTCCGCATCGCCACCGAGGAAGCGCTGACCTGGGCGGGCAGATGCAAACCCGGTGACGGACTTGGTATTTCGAACGGCGAGGTGCTCATCGTCGCCGAGGATGTGGTGTCGGCGGGCGCCGGTCTGATCGATCTGTTGCTTGCCGCCGGCGGCGAACTGGTCACCGTGCTCACCGGTTCGGGCGTCGACGGGTGCGTGGGGGAGGCGTTGCGCCGGCACGTGCACGAACACCATCCCGGCAGCGAACTGGTCGTGTATCGGACCGGACACCGGGGCGACGCGTTGTTGATCGGGGTCGAGTAACGGTGGCCACGCTCACCGATCGCCTGGACTACATCCTCGGCCGCAAGGCCGCCCGCTCCCTCGAGGAGCACCTCGGCATCCGCACGGTCAACGATCTGCTGCGGCACTATCCCCGCAAGTACAGCGACGGCACCACGGTGCTCGACGAGAACGACGAACTCGAAGAGGGCGAGCACGTCACCTTCGTCGACGTCATCACCGCCGTCAAGGTCGGCAACATGAAGCCGCAGTACGACAAGAAGACCAAGCGCACCAGGACCCGCAAATACGTGCGCATCACCCTCGGGCGGCGCAAACCCGTGGTGACCGCGACGTTCTTCAACGCCGACTGGATGCTCAACGACCTTGTCGAGGGCACCCGGTTGATCCTGTCCGGTGAGGTCGGCTACTTCCGGGGCACCCTGCAGTTGACCCATCCGGCGTTTCTGGTGCTGGAGTCGCCCAGCGGGCGGATGATCGGCAGCAAGTCGATGAAGACCATCGCCTCGACGGCGGGCGCCACCGGCGACGAGTTGCTGGCTGCCTTCGATCGCGACTTCTTCCCGATCTATCCCGCCACGGCCAAGCTGCAGACCTGGGAGATCTACGCCTGCGTGCGCCAGGTGCTCGACGTGCTCGACCCGATCCCCGAGCCGCTGCCGGAGTCGTTTCTGCGCGAACACAATCTGATCTCCGAGGATCAGGCACTGCGCGCCATCCACACCGCCGAGCGGGCGGTGGAACGAGATGCCGCCGTCGCACGTCTGACCTTCGATGAGGCGATCGGACTGCAATGGGCGCTGGTGCAGCGGCGGTTCAGCGACGCCGCCGGTTCCGGACCGTCGGCACCGCTGCGCGACGACGGGTTGGTGGCCGCGTTGCGAAAGCAGTTGCCGTTCAAGCTCACCGACGGTCAGGAAGACGTGCTGAAGGTGATCTCGGCCGAACTGGCCGGTACCCGGCCGATGAACCGCATGCTGCAGGGCGAGGTCGGATCCGGCAAGACCATCGTGTCGGTGCTGGCGATGCTGCAGATGGTCGACGCCGGGTACCAATGTGCACTGCTGGCGCCGACCGAGGTGCTGGCCACCCAACACGCTCGCTCGATCCGCGACGTGCTGGGTCCGTTGGCGATGGCCGGACAGCTCGGCGGCGCCGAGGGTGCCACCCGCGTGGCGTTGCTGACCGGATCGATGTCGCCGCAACAGAAGCGAGCGGTGCGCGACGAGGTGGCCAGTGGTGAGGCCGGAATCGTCGTCGGCACGCACGCGCTGCTGCAGGACGCCGTCGAATTCCACCGGCTGGGAATGGTGGTGGTCGACGAACAGCACCGGTTCGGCGTCGAACAGCGGGACAGGCTGCGCAGCAAGGCACCTGACGGCATCACCCCGCATCTGCTGGTGATGACCGCGACCCCGATCCCGCGTACGGTGGCGTTGACCCACTACGGCGATCTGGAAACGTCCACACTGCGCGAGTTGCCGCGCGGACGCCAACCCATCACCACCAACACCATCTTCGCCAGCGAGAAACCCGCCTGGCTGAACCGCGCGTGGCAGCGCATCGCCGAGGAGGTGGCCCAGGGCCGGCAGGCGTACGTGGTCGCCTCCCGTATCGACGAGAACGACACCGGCCCCGACAACGCCCCGGACCACAAGAACGGCTCGGACAAGACCAAGGCGGGCAGGAAGAGCGAGGGCGGCCCGCCGCCGATCACGGTGCTCGAGTTGTTCGACCGGCTCCGCGCCGGCCCGCTGGCGGGGCTGCGGCTGGGCCTGATGCACGGCAGGCTGCCGGCCGACGAGAAGGACGCGGTGATGAACGCGTTCCGGACGGGCGAGATCGACGTGCTGGTGTGCACCACCGTGATCGAGGTCGGCGTGGACGTGCCCAACGCCACCGTGATGGTGGTGATGGACGCCGACCGGTTCGGCATCAGCCAGCTCCATCAGCTGCGCGGCCGCATCGGCCGCGGCCAACACCCCAGCCTGTGTCTATTGGTGTCGCGGCTGCCCAGCACCTCGCATGCCGGCAAGCGGCTCACCGCCGTCGCCTCGACGCTCGACGGATTCGCCCTGGCCGACCTCGACCTCGCCGAGCGTGGTGAGGGAGATGTGTTGGGCTACAACCAGTCCGGTCGGCCCATCACGTTGCGATTCCTGTCGCTGCGGGACCACTACGACATCATCGCCACCGCGCGGGCCTTCTGCGAACAGCGCTACCGGCGCACCCCCGACGATCCGCGGCTGGCGACCCTGGCCGCTCCGTTCGTCGACAGCGACCGCGTCGAATTCCTGGAGAAGGCATGACCCGTCGTCAGTTGGGCTGGTTGCTGGCGCTGGTGGTGATCGCGGTGGTGGTCGCCGTTCAGGTGATCGCCTCGTCGAACCGGCAACCGGCGCTGGTGCGCGCCGATCTGCCGACCGTGGCGCCGGGGGTGGACGTGCTCGCCGGGATCCGCGAGGTGCCGGTGCGCATCCGCGGTCACGACTATCACCGGGACGCGTTCGGCGAGGCCTGGACCGACGACAACCCCGCGCCCGGTGGACGCAACGGTTGCGACACCCGCAACGACATCCTCGACCGCGACCTGGACGACAAGACCTACGTGTCGACCAAACGGTGCCCCAGGGCCGTCGCCACCGGAACCCTGCACGATCCGTACACCAACGCCGTCGTCTCCTTCACCCGCGGCGAAAACACCGGCGCCGCAGTGCAGATCGACCACATCGTGCCGCTGGCCTACGCTTGGGACATGGGGGCGCGCAACTGGCCGGCCGAACAGCGGCTGCGGTTCGCCAACGATCCGGCCAATCTGCTCGCGGTCGCGGGACAGGCCAACCAGGACAAGGGCGATCAGGAGCCCGCTCGCTGGATGCCGCCGAACACGGCGTTCCACTGCCAGTACGCGATGCAGTTCGTCGCGGTGCTGCGGGGATACTCGCTGCCCGTCGACGCCCCCTCCGCGACGGTGCTGCGGCGCGCGGCCGACACCTGCCCGAAGAGCTGACCACCCCGAAGAACCGCCACAGCCCGGGCCTGATCGCGGTGGATCCGCCCGGGCCGCGCCGGAGTGGTCAGGAGCCGGTGAAGGTGTCCGGGTCCGGCCGGAAACGCGTCCCGTCGTCGAGGCCGTTGATGGCGGCCATCTGCTCCTCGGTGAGCTCGAAGTCGAACACCTCGAGATTCGCCTTCAGATGCTCCGGCTTGGTGGACCGCACCACCACCGCGTTGCCCAGCTGCAGATTCCACCGCAGCAGCACCTGTGCCGGCGTCTTGCCGTGCGCCTGCGCCACCTCGGTGATGGTCGGGTTGTCCAGCAGCCGGCCCACACCCAGCGGGCTGTAGGCCTCGGTGACGATGCCGTAGTTGGCGTTCACCTGGCGCAGCTCGGCCTGGTTGAGCAGCGGGTGCAGCTCGATCTGGTTGACCGCCGGGGTGAAGAACGACAGGTCGATGATGTTCGACAGGTGCTCGGCGTGGAAGTTGGACACCCCGATCGACCGGGTGTCGCCGACCTCCTTGCGCTTCATCAGGCCGCCCCAGCTGTCGATGTACTTGCCCTGCTCACCGGCCGGCCAGTGGATCAGGTACAGGTCGACGTAGCCGAGCCCGAGCTGCTTGACGCTCTCCTGGCAGGCGTCCTGCGAGGCCTGGAAGCCCTGGTTGCGGACGTCCAGCTTGGAGGTGACGAAGACCTCCTCACGGGGCACCCCGGAGGCGCGCACGGCGCGGCCCACCGCAGCCTCGTTGCCGTAGCTGGCGGCGGTGTCGATCAGCCGGTAGCCGGCCTCCAGCGCTGCGAGCACGGCCGCCTCGGCCTCGGACTCCGACAGCTCACCCACACCGATACCGAGCACCGGCATGGTGTTCCCGTCGTTGAGCTCGACGGTCGGTACCGGGGTCGCCTGCCCGTTCGATGGCGTCATCTCACCTACCCTGTGAAGTCGAACGTTCTCGGGTCGGGTCCCAGGCGAGTTCCGTCGCCCAGCGACGAGATCGATGCCATGTCCTGTTCGCTGAGCTCGAACGTGAACACATCGAAGTTGCTCACGATCCGCTCTGGGGTGACCGACTTCGGGATGACTATATTGCCCAGTTGCATATGCCACCTAATCAGTACCTGGGCGGGAGTGCGGTTGTGCGCCTCGGCCACCCGGGTCACCACCGGATGCTCGAGCAGGGATCCCTGACCCAGCGGGCTCCAGGCCTCGGTGGCGATCCCCAGCTGTGCGTGCACCTGTCGCAGCTCGGATTGCTGCAGCCGCGGATGCAGCTCGATCTGGTTGACCGCCGGCACGATCCCGACGGCGTCGATGAGAATCCGCAGGTGATCGGGTTCGAAGTTGCTGACCCCGATGGAGCGGATGCGACCTTGGTCACGTAGATACGCGAAGGCGCGGAAGGTGTCGACGAACAGGTTGCGCGCCGGCATCGGCCAGTGGATCAGGTACAGATCGAGGTAGTCCAGCCCCAGCCGCTGCATGCTGAGGTCGAAGGCCTTGAGCGTGGAGTCGTAACCCTGGTCGGCATTCCACAGCTTTGTGGTGATGAACACCTCCTCGCGCGGCAGCCCCGATTTCGCCAGGGCCAACCCCACCTCCCGCTCGTTGGCATACGCTGCGGCGGTGTCGATGTGCCGGTAGCCGGCCTCCAGCGCGGTGGTCACGGCCTGCTCGGTGCGATCCGGCGGCGTCTGCCAAACGCCGAGTCCGACCTGAGGTATCGAATTACCGTCGTTGAGCGTGATCGAGGGAGATGTCATGACGACGAGTCTGCCAGCAGCGACCTCCGTGGCGGGGCGGAAGCAGGCCCTGCTCACCATCGC
>ERZ777003.4853-NODE-4853-length-10771-cov-15.099104_pt1 | contig 10771 bp, 10 predicted proteins | sample MGYA00374956_ERZ777003 | MGnify/ENA primary metagenome ERZ777003 (study PRJEB29302, sample SAMN06268252) | bioreactor metagenome | isolation source: Joint BioEnergy Institute, California, USA | place: USA:Joint BioEnergy Institute, California, USA | collected... | reverse complement strand
GCGAGAGGGGTCGCAACCCCTCTCGCCCTCAAGCACGCTCTGACTGCACCGCGTAAGTCCTATCAGTAACAGGGCGTGGGCTTGGCCCGCGCATGCCGGGAGGGGTCTGGGGAGGCTTCGCTTCCCCTGAAACTTCCTTTCCCTTATAAGTTCCGCCGCTCTGCGGCGGCCCTGCTGCGTAGAGCGGCGCCAGAGATAGACGGATGACGACAGCTCACACACCTGCCGGGCGCGGGCCGGCGGCGCGCATCTGGCTTGTTCTCGGCTTCCTGGCGCTCGTCGCGGCCGTGATCGCTCTGAGCCTGGCCGGGCGCGGGCGCGCCGCGTCCGGCGCCGATGCCACAGATACGCAGCTGGTGGCGCTCGGGCGCGAGGTGTACGCGGCCCACTGCGCCAGCTGCCACGGCGCGAACCTCGAGGGGCAGCCCAACTGGCAGCAGCCGAACCCTGACGGGAGCATGCCGGCGCCGCCCCACGACGAGACCGGGCACACCTGGCACCACAGCGACGAGTCGCTGTTCGCCACGACCAAGTTCGGCGGGCAGGCCACCTCGCCGGTCAGCCGGCCGAACGGCATGCCCGCCTTCGGCGGCACGCTGAGCGACCGCGAGATCTGGGCGGTGCTGGCCTACATCAAGAGCACCTGGCCGCCGGAGGTGCAGCGCGAGCAGCAGGCGCGCGGCCACGAGTAGCCCGCCCGGCTCACGCCGTCACCATCAGCGCCGTGGCATACATAATGATGATGCCGGCCACGAGCCCGCCGAAGGTCGCCGGCGACAGCAGCGGCGCGCCCTCCTCGGCGCTCTGCCTGGCGATCAGCCGCCCCACCTCGTAGATCACCTGGGCGATCGCGCCGGCCCCGAGCGCCAGGAAGATCGCCGCCGCCAGGCTGCTGTAGATGAAGCCGCCGATCCAGACCCCCAGCACCGCCGGCAGCCCGGCCAGCGCCGCGAGCGCGACGAAGTGCCGCAGCCGCGGGCGCTCGCGGGCGATCGGCGCCGCGATGCCGATACCCTCGGTGATGTTGTGCAGCGTGAAGCCGATCACCAGGAAGGTGCCGAGGGCCGCTTCCCCGAGCGCGAAGGCGGCGCCGATCGCCAGCCCTTCGCCGAGGTTGTGCAGCCCGATGCCGAGCGCGACGCGGTAGGCCACGCCGAGGCGCGACTCCGCCGCCCCTTTCCTACGCGACCCGATCGCGATCAGCCCCAGGAAGGCCAGCAGCGCCACGAGGAACACCAGCGGCGCGCCGCCGTAGACGCTCGCCGCCGCCGCGATCAGCTCGAGCGCCTCCGCCACTGTGTCGAACAGCAGAAACACCAGCAGCCCAACCGTGAGCGCCAGCACGGCCTGCATCCCGGTGCGGCCGAGCCGCCGCAGGAACGGGTGCCACATGAGCCCCAGGCCCACCGGGATGAAGCCGACGTACAGCCCGAGCACCGCGTAGCGCCACACCGTCGCCCAGTCGGGGCCGGGCGTCAGCGTCGCCACGCCGACCTCGCCCTCGAACGCGACGCCGTTCGCGCTCAGCAGCCTGATGGCGTGCGTCTCGTCCTGCACCCACGGGTAGGGGATGGTGATCGTCGCGCGGCCCAGGCGCGGGATCTCCGGGGCCGGCGTGATGCTGAAGCTCCAGTAGGCGTCGTCCACCAGCACCTGCGCGACGGTCACCGGGTCCACGCCGCCGTTCGTCACCTCGACGACCATCAGGTCGCGGGCGGGCAGCGTGATGCGGTCGATCGTCAGCTCCTCGATCGGCGGCGCGCTGCGGCTGCCGAGCCCGGCGCCGGTGAGCACCAGCACAGCCAGCAGGCCGCCGAGCAGCAGCAGCGGGAGGAGCGCCAGCAGCGCGGTGTGCCAGCCCAGGCGCCGCGCCTCGCCGCCCGGCGGGAGGGTCGTCTCGGTCATCGCAGCGCCTTTCTAGCTGAGCTGGCACAGCCCGAGGTGTCTGGCCGCCGCGAAGGGCTCGCTCGGCAGACCATCCTCGGTCACGTCGAAGATCCCCATCCAGCCCAGCTGGTTGAACTCGCTCTGGTGGGCGTGGAACATGAACTGCCCGGGCCGTGGGTAGGTGAACTCCAGGATGTGGCGCTCGGCCTGGCACAGCATCACCAGGTCGGTGTACTCATCCGGCTCCAGCTTCGTCCCGGTGCGAAGGAGGTGGAACAGGTTGGCGTGGATGTGGAACGAGTTGATCAGGTCGAACTCGGTGAAGTTCGCCAGGTAGACGCGCGTCAGCTCGCCGGCCCTGAGCGGGATCGGGTGCTTGGTGTAGTGGAAGGCGACCGTGTTGACGGCGTAGACCTCGTTCTCGGCGTCGAAGTTGGTGTCGAAGGCGTTCATCACCATCACCAGCTCGCGCGCCGGCGGCCGGGGCGTCGGCGGGTCGACGATGAACAGGCCGTAGAGCCCCTTGTGGATGTGGCGCGAGAACGGGGTGGTGTGGCAGTGGTACACGTGCAGGCCGAACGGCTCGGCGTCGAACTCGTAGACGAACGTGCCGCCGGGCGGCACCGGCGTGACGCCGTCCATCTCGGCCGGGTGGATGCCGTGGAAGTGGATCGAGTGCGGGTGGTCGTTGCCGTTCGTGAAGGTGATTCGCACGCGGTCGCCCTGCGTGGCTCGCAGCGTCGGCCCCGGCACGCGGCCGTTGTAGGCCCAGGCCGGGAAGGTGATGCCGGGGGCGATCTCGATCGTCTTGGCGATGGCGTCGAGGCGGTACTCGCGCAGCGTCTGGCCGCTCGCGAGCGTGCTCACCTCGCCGTAGTCGAAGTCCGTCAGCAGCGCGCTGGGGTCGAAGCCGTTGATCGCCTCAGGATCGACGTCCCCGTTCACGATGTTGCCGAAGTTGCTGGTGATCCCGCCGTGGTCCATACCGGCCATCGGCTCGATCACCGGCTGCGCCACCGCCCCTCCGGCCGCCGGCAGCGCCTGCTGCGCGGTCGCTGCGCACCCGGCGAGGCTGAGAGCGCCCACGCCCCCGAGAAACGACCGCCGGCTCAAACGCACGTGGTGTTTCATGGGCTCCTCACTTTAGATTGTGTGGCAACGCACAAATAATTTAGATATGGCGAAAATTATAAACCCGGACACCTCAATAATCAAGGGGATTTCCCGTTATCAGGAAATCCCCCCTTTGAGCAAAGACTCACGTCCTGAATGTGGATGCCGGTCAGGGCGAGAGCCCCAGCGCCTCGGCCAGCGCCGCGCCGAATCCGGGCGCGACTGGGTAGGTCCCCACGATGTGATCCGGCCACGCCTCGGTCGGGACGTTGTAGAGCTGGAGCGTGTCGCTCGCCGCGTTGTAGTGGGCGGTCACGGTGCGCGGCGGCGGGCCGATGATGAATTCGAGCTGCAGCCGGTTCACCGGCTCCGCCGCACCCGGCGCGCCGGCCAGGTGCGGACCCGCGCGCAGCACGCCCAGCACCTCCTGGATCGCCCGCGGGTCAGTGACCTCGAACTGGCGCCCGCTCGGCTCGCGCACCACGATGCGCTGCGTCCGGCTCATGGCGAGCTGGACGACATAGGCGCTCGGCGTCGGCGGAGCGGGAAGGTCGTTGTGGGCGAACGTCCGCTCCAGGCCGAGGAAGCGCCTCACCTGCCGCTCGCCCGGGAGCGAGGCGCACGCCGTGAGGCCGGCGAGCGCCGCCCCGGCGCAGAGCAGCCGCACCAGAAGCGGGAGCGTTGCTGCGAGACGAGGGTGCATCCCAGCCTACCCGCCCACCGGCACGACGAAGATGGCCTCGACATCGTCGGCGTCGATGCGCCGGACGACCACCCGGACGCGCCAGTCGCCGACCATGCTCAGCCACTGGTCCGGCACGACGTAGCGCCCCGGCCCCTCCGGCTCGGCGATCACCGTGGTCTCGCCCATGTCCATCGTCGTCATGTTGAGCGTGAGCTGGACGCGCTGCACGTCGAGCGGCTCCCCCTCCGCGTTGCGCACGCTGACCTGCAGGGTATTCTTGCCGATCCCGGCCGGCTGCACCTCCAGCCCGACGAGCAGGTCGGATGCCGGCTGCTCCTCGTCGAACGGCACGATCGGCACGGGGGTGCGGGTCGGGCGCGGCGTGGCCTCCGGCACGGCCTGCGCGATGGCGCCGGGCTGCGGTGCGGCCGCGCTGGCCGCTTCCTGCGCCCCCGGCGGCGCCACGCTGGTGATCACCCCCGCGGCGCCGAGCACCACCAGCGCCAGCACGACTTCCCCGCGCACCGCCCGGTGGAAGCGCCGGCTCCAGCGCGCGGCCGTCGCCGCCTCGGCGGCCCTGGTCGCCCAGGCGTTGAAGCGCGGCCGCACCAGGAACATGTTGTAGCCGCCGATCAGCAGCAGGGCGCCGAACAGCGCCAGCTTGACCAGCAGCGCCTGGCCGTACGCGCTCGTCCAGAGCTGATCCACGCGCGAGAGGTGCTGCAGGGCGGTGTAGGTGCCGCTGGCGGCCAGGACGACGACGCTCCCCAGCGCCAGCGCGGAGAAGCGCGAGATGACCCGCGCGAGCGTCTCCACGCGCCCTCGCTCGTCCAGCGGCCGCAGCGCGGGCGGCAGGAGCAGCGCGAGGTGGATCAGCCCGCCGACCCAGAGCGACGTGGCCGCGAGGTGGGCCCAGTCGGCCAGTACCGGGCTGACCGGGAGCCCCCGCGCCGCGGCGCTGAGCTCCAGGGCGGCTGCGTGCCCCGAGACCGCGAAGGTCAGCAGCAGCCCGCTGCCGAGCAGCATCGCCAGCGCGAACTCCCAGCGGGCCAGCGCGCGGATCGCCGGCAGCGCCAGCAGGGCCAGCGCGAGCAGCATCCGCGCCGCGAGCGCCTGCCCCAGGCGCGTCTGGGCCAGCACCGTGCGGATCTGGTCGAGGCCCACCTGCCCGGCGACCGCGTAGGTGTGCAGCAGCAGGAACCCGGCCGTCGCCGCGAGCAGCGTGCCCAGGCCGACCGCGCTCACGGTGCGCCAGCGGCGCTCGACCGCCGCGGCCGAGGCGGCCTGCGCGGGCAGCGACGGCCGCAGGACCACGCGCATCAGCACCCAGCCGCCGACGCTCGCGAGCGCCCCGAGCAGCATGAGCGCGCGCGTGAGCGCCACCAGCGCCAGCGGCGGTTCCGAGGAGCGCACTGGCGGCGGGCTGGCCTGTGGCGGCGCGGGGGTCGGAGCCGGCGTCGCCTCAGGCGCCGCAGCCGGCCCCGTCTGCTGCTGCGGGGCCGTGCCGCTCACCGTGAAGACGAAGTTGCCGGTCACGGTGTGGCCGTCGCTGCCGACCACCTGCCACACCGCGGTGTAGACGCCCGGGTCGAGCGGCGGGAGCGTCACCGCGACGACGGTCGGGTCGGAGGGGCTGCGTGCGCCGTCGCCGTTGTCGACCGCCTGGCCCTGGGCGTTGAACACCTGCAGGCTGGAGAAGGCCGCCTCAACCGGCTCGTTGAAGCGCACCTGCGCCTGCGCCGGCGCGGTGTCGAGCTGCGCGCCGTTTGGAGGGTCGGTCGAGATAATTTCGGGGTGCGCCAGCGCGACGGGCGCGCGGATGGCGGCGCACACCAGCACCAGGAGCAGCACGGCGCCCCGGCGAAGGGCGCTGCGTCGGATCATTGCAGTATCTCCAGCGGGCGCCGGCCCGGCTCAGTCCGGACGGCGCCCGCGTAAGCGCACGGGATGGGTAGAGCGAACGAAGCCGCTCCGGGCCTCTTCCTGTCCGGCCGCGGCTCGGCACGCGGCCGGACAGGTATGGGGAGCACGAGGGGCGGAGCCCTTCGCGCTCCCTTCAACGAAAGCCGGCGTTAGCGGCGGGCGCGGCGGCGGGCCACCAGGCCGAGGCCGAGCAGCAGCGCGCCGCTGGCCAGCGTGGCGATCGGCAGCCCCTCATCACCCGCGGTGCGCGGCAGGTTCGCCGGCGCCTCAGGCGCAGCGGCGGGCGCCGCCTCCGATTCAGCGGCCTCAGCGGGCGCGGTCTCAGCGGGCGCGGCCTCCGATGCGGCGGCCTCACCGCTGCTCACCGTAAAGGTGAAGCTGCCCTCGGCGACGCTGCCGTCGCCCTCCGACACGGCCGTCCAGCTGACGGTGTAGACCCCGTCGGCGAGCCCGGGCCGCAGGGAGACGACCAGCGTCTTGCGGTCCGGGTCGCTCCTGTCGAGCGTGGTGTCGCCCATGTCAACCGTGGCGCCGGACGCATCCGTCACCTTGAGCACGCTCCCCTCGGCCACGAGCGCGTCGTGGTTGCTGAAGACTGCGACGACCCTCTCCGGGGCGGTGGTTACCGTCGATCCGGCGGCCGGCTCGGAGGATGCCAGCTTAGCGTGGGCCAGCGCCGTTCCGGTGCCGGCGAACATGAGCACGAGTGCGACCAGTACGACGACCGGCCAGCTGCGATGATCGATCCGAAGCATGTGTAATCCCCTTTCGTGTTAGAAGTATGGCAAGGACTAGCCGACACCGCATCGCCCGCGCTTGTTCGAGCGCGACGATTGCAGCTTTGCGGACAGTTCTCGGGCGTGGTTTGGCTGCGCGAGGGCGCGGCGAGCGCTACGCGGCGCTCAGGAGCCCGGCGCGCGCCGGGGCCGCTTTAGGCGGGGGGAAGTGGCGCGGCGGCGAATGCTGCCGCGGGGGATGAACGACCGGGCGCTTGGCCCAGCACCGGACCAGCATCGCCCCGAACGCGAGCAGAGCGAAGACCGCGGCGATGGGGGTGTGCGGCGCAGGCGACTCTGCCGGCGTCTCAGAACCGGAGACCGCCTCCGCGTGGACCTGGCAGTGGAACAGCCAGCCGACCGTGGCCGCCCGGCCGCTCTCCGATTCGCGCGGCTGCTCCGCGCTGCCGGCGTGCAGCATCGAGTGGTGGCTGTGCGCCGAGTGGTGGCTGTGCGCCGAGTGGTCGCCGGCGGCGTGGAGGCTCACGGGCGCCGCCGCGGCCACGCGCACGAGCTCGCAGTGGAGCAGGCACGCGAGCGGGTCGAGCAGGCACGCGGTCAGGAGCAGGTACAGCGGCAGGGCACGGGCAGCGCGCCGCCAGGCCGAGGCTATCGCCCGGCGGAGCACACGCCGTGTCCGGTTCCAGATCGTCGTGCCCACTGCCTTACCACCTGCTCCCGAACCCCGGCGGCGTGCCGCTCCTGGCACCGACCCTGTGGGGCCGGGGTTGTATGCTCTATACCTTCTGTGGTGGGCGCCGTAGCGCCGCACCGGTACGCTCTACTCCATTATACGTAAGCAACCCAGCCCGTATACGTACTTTGGACGGAGCCGACCTCGGTGAAACGCTCAGACGGCGGTCTGATCTTACCCAAGGCCGGCAGACGCGCAGCCCCACCCAGGCTGATGGGCGAGGCTGCTCCAGGCGCCGTGCGCGCCAGCCGCGGCGGAGTGGCTACTCCCCGACCGGGGAGAGCAGATAGCCTTTGCCGCGGACGTTCAGAATATAGCGCGGCGCGCTTGGGTCGGGCTCGAGCTTCTGGCGCAGGTGGTGGATGTGCGGCTTGATCAGCTCCCCCGCCTCGGGCTCGCCGGCCTCGTAGCCCTGTGCGCAGCGCACAAGCTGGGAGTAGGACATCATCGTGCCGGCGTGCTCCGCCAGGCAGAGCAGCACCCGGAACTCAGTCGGGGTCAGCGGCAGCGTCCGGCCCCCCAGCGTGGCCTCCTGGCGCCAGGCGTCGAGCTTCAGCGCGCCGACTGTGATCACCCGGCGCCCCTCCTGGCCCGTGCCCCCGGCCTCTTGGGACGCCGCCGCGCCGCGCAGCTCCTGCACCGCCGCCCCGACGACATCCAGGAGCGTGCGCTGGCGCAGGGCCTGCGCGCGCGCCTCGAGCGCCGCGCGGACCCGCTCGACCACATCCGACGGCTCGGATGTCTTCAGCATATAATCGAACACGCCCTGGTGGAGCCCCTCGATCGCAGTTTCGAGCGAGCCGTGGCCGGTCAGCACAATAATGGCCATGTCGGGCTGGCGTTGGCGGGCTGCGGCAACCACCTGCATGCCGTCCATACCCGGCATCTTCAGGTCCACCACCATCAGGTCGAACGTCTGCCGTTCGAGCAGCTCGACGGCCGTCTCGCCGTTCTCGGCTGCGGTGACGGAGTAGCCTGCACGCTCGAGCAGCACTCCTAGGGTGAGGCGAATATTCGCCTCGTCATCGACCAGCAGAATCGTGGCATCCTGACTCATGGGCCTCCTCATGCGCACGTCCGAAGCCGGGCGCGGCCAGCATGACCAGCGCTTAGTTGATGGTAGCACCGCGCATCAGGAACTGTCAAACGCTCGGCTCGCGATGTGCGAACAGGTGCACGTACTGGACGAGCTGCGGCAGCACCACCGGCTTCTCGAGGTACTGGTCGACACCGAGCCCTTCCATCTCGCGGCGGAGTCCAGGGGTGGGGGCCGAGGCGATGACCAGCACGCGCGTCTCGGCGCGGTTGGCCTTCACATATCGAATGAGCTCCGCAGCGCTGTGGCGCTGCGGCGATGGGTCAATAATCAGGATATCCGGCCATTGGTTCTCCAGAGACTGCCAGGCCTGGTTGATCGACGTCGCAACGAACACTCCGGCCTCAGGAATATCGCGAGCGACGATCGCATTTGTGACCCGGGCGGCCGCTGTGTCGGCATCGATGATCAGTATGTGGGCTCGCATGGGATATCCTGTCTGTGACCTCTGATTAGCTCGTTGCGACACTATACCCCGGTTGGAGCGCCGCGGGTGTGTGCAATTCTTAACTTCGCGTGGTCTTTCGGCCACGCGGGGCGCCGCGATCAGCCGTGAGCCTGAGCAGAGGAGGCACTATGGGAACTGTGCTAGTCTTTTCCGCCCCGCGCACCTGCACCTTCGCCGACGAGCCGGAGCGGCCGCTGGAGGCGCACGAGGTGCGCCTGCGCACCCTGTTCTCCGGAATCAGCGCGGGCACCGAGCTGACCGCCTACCGCGGCACGAACCCCTACCTGCACAAGCGCTGGGACGCCGAGCGCCGGCTGTTCGTGCCCGACGAGCGCCAGGGCCCGGCCTACCCGCTCACCGGCTGGGGCTACGAGGAGTGCGGCGAGATCGTCGAGGTGGGGGCGGACGTGAGCGAGGTGCGCGTCGGGCAGCGGGTGTACGGCGCCTGGGGCCACCGCACCCACCGGGTCGTCACGGCCGAGTACGCCCGGTCGCGCATCCTCGCGCCGCACGTGGACCCGATCCTCGGCATCTTCTCGCAGATCGGCGCGATCGCCCTGAACGGCATTCTCGACGCGCAGATCAACCTGGGCGAGACCGTCGCCGTCTTCGGCCTCGGCGTCGTCGGGCAGCTCGTGGCGCAGCTCGCCCGGCTCTCGGGGGCGCGGGTGATCGGCGTGGACATGCTCGAGTCGCGCCGGCGGCTGGCGCAGGAGCTCGGGACGCCGACGGTGATCGACGGGCGCGGCGCGGCCGAGGCGATCAAGGAGCTGACCGGCGGGCGCGGGGCGGACATCTGCGTCGAGGCGTCCGGGTCGACGGCGGCGCTCAACGAGGCGGTGCGCGCCTGCGCCTACTCGGCGCGCGTGGTGGCCATGGGCTTCTTCCAAGGCGAGGCGCGCGGCCTGTTTCTGGGCGAGGAGTTCCACCACAACCGGATCGACATCGTCTGCTCGCAGATCGGCGGCGTCAGCCCGCAGCTCAAATACCGCTGGGACACCCTGCGGCTGGTGCAGACCTTCATGGGCCTGGTGGCGGACGGCCGGCTGAACCTGCGGCCTCTGATCACCCACACCGCGCCGTTCGCCGAGGCCGGGTCGCTCTTCGCGCTGCTCGACGAGCGGCCCCACGAGGCCGTCCAGGCAGTGATCACCTTCGACTGAGCGCCGTGCCGCCCGCTCACACAGGGAGGTGTGGAGGACCTGCAGCCCTCCACGAACACGTTTGTATGGGGCCGAAGCCATCGCACATACCGGCACGGAACCTCCGCGCCCGCGCCCCCGTCCTACTGGTGTGGAAACGCCAGGTGGGGGCAACCCCACGGTATCTGAGAAAGTTAGACACCGATGCGATGGCTTCGAACACTTCTGCTCACCTTCCTGATGGCTGCGCTGGCGGCCTGCGGCGCGCCGGCCCGCTCCGCCCCGCCGGCGACTGAGACGCCGGCCCCGGCGCCCTCGCCAGCCGCGCCACCCGCCCGCGGCGCGGGGGTGATCGTCACCTTCCGCGTGGCCGGCGCCGAGACGTACAAGATCCTGCTCACCGACCCGGCCGACATCGAGATCGCCCGCAAGCTGCTCGCCGGCGAGGAGGCGCCGCGCATCCCGAACGGCGTGGTCGTGCGCGGCGACCCGGGCGTGAACGAGGGCTACTCCTGGCACATCGACCCGGCGTCGGTCGAGTTCGCCGACATGGCGATGGAGGTGTGCGACGGCCGCCCGTCCGACGTCGAGCAGCAGATCATCACCTCCGACCGCTACTGCCCCTGGTCGGCGGAGGTCATCGCCGTGGACGACATCGCCGACACAGCCGCCGACCCGCTGCTCGTGTCGCTGCACCAGTCCGGCGGCATCGCCGGGGTGGACGAGACGCTGACGGTGTACGCGGACGGGCGCGTCGAGCTGACGGACCGCAGCGGGCAGGTGCGGGCGGGCCAGCTGGCGGCAGGCGACCTGGAGGCGCTGCGCAGCCTGCTCGAGAGCCCGGAGCTGGCGCGGGCCGAGGATCGCTACCAGGCCCCCGGCGCCGACCAGTTCGTCTACGAGATCACGCTGCTGTCGGGCGCCCAGCCGCGCACGATCACGACCATGGACGGCGCAGACCACCCGGCGGTCGTCGGCCAGCTGCTCGCCGAGCTGGCGCGGCTGCG
>ERZ777003.4851-NODE-4851-length-10773-cov-4.604124_pt1 | contig 10773 bp, 10 predicted proteins | sample MGYA00374956_ERZ777003 | MGnify/ENA primary metagenome ERZ777003 (study PRJEB29302, sample SAMN06268252) | bioreactor metagenome | isolation source: Joint BioEnergy Institute, California, USA | place: USA:Joint BioEnergy Institute, California, USA | collected... | reverse complement strand
GGCGAGCACGGCCGCCATCAGCAGGTTCTCGGTGCCGGTCACGGTCACCATGTCGGTGCGTATGGTGGCGCCCTTCAGGCGCTTGGCGCGCGCCACCACGAATCCATGCTCGATGCGGATCTCGGCTCCCATGGCCGCCAGCCCCTTGATGTGCTGGTCGATGGGGCGCTGGCCTATGGCACAGCCTCCGGGCAAGCTGACCCGGGCTTCCCCGAAGCGGGTCAGCAGCGGCCCCAGCACGAGAATCGACGCGCGCATGGTCTTGACCAGCTCGTAGGGCGCCTCGAGCGCCTCGACTTGGTCGGCGTGGAGCGTCACGTTGCCGCCCGAATCGCCGGCGGCGCCATGGCGCTCGGCCTTGACCCCCATGCGGCGCAGCAGCCGCAGCGTGGTGCCAATGTCGTTGAGCTGTGGGACGTTCTCGAGCGTGACGGGATCAGAAGTCAGGAGCGAGGCGCAAAGACAAGGCAGCGCGGCGTTTTTCGCCCCCGACACTTCCACTTCCCCGCGCAAGGGGCGACCGCCGGTGATCTGCAACTTATCCATTAATCGCCCACCTTGAATTCCTGGGGAGTCAGGGTACGCATGGACAACGCGTGGATTTCTTCGCGCATGCGCTCGCCCAAGGCGGCATACACCATCTGGTGCCGGGCGATGAGGCGCTTGCCGTCAAATGCCGAACTAACGATGAGCGCTTCGAAATGCTGGCCGTCGCCCTGCACTTCGACGTGCTCGCAAGGCAATCCGTCGAGAATGTACTGCCGGACCTGCTCGGGAGTGGGAAGCATCGCCATCCTCTGGGCTCGTCCTTTCAATAGCGAAGTTTGTAGCCGGTAGACAACAGCCGCAACGCGAACGAGGCTACCAGCAGGAAAGTGCCCGCGACGACCGCCAGGCTATGCCACGGCGAAACGTCGGCGACGCCGAAAAACCCGTAGCGGAAGCCGTCTATGGTGTAGAAGATCGGGTTCCAGTGCGACACGGCCTGCCAGAACGGCGGCAGCGAATGCACCGAATAGAATACCCCCGACAAAAAGGTGGCGGGCATGATCAGGAAGTTCTGGAACGCCGCCATCTGGTCGAACTTCTCGGCCCAGATGCCGGCGATCACGCCGAGCACGCCCATGATGCCGCTGCCGAGCACGCCGAACACCAAGATCCACCAAGGTTCGGCCAGGCGCGGCTCGGCGAAGAACAGCGACACGGCGAAAATCCCCAGCCCGACACAGATGGCGCGCGCGATCGCGGCCAGCACATAGGCCCAGAAAAACTCCCAGTGGGTCAGCGGCGGCAGCAGCACGAACACCAGGTTGCCGGTGACGCGGCTTTGCATCAGCGACGACGAGGAGTTCGCAAAGGCGTTCTGGAGCATGCTCATCATCATGAGCCCGGGGATCAGGAACACCGTGTACGAGACCGAGTCGTAGACCGTCACGCGCCCTTCCAGCACGTGCACGAAGATCAGCAGGTACAGCAGCGCCGTCACCACCGGCGCGGCGATGGTCTGGAAAGCGACCTTCCAGAACCGCAGCATTTCCTTGCAAAACAGCGTCCAAAAGCCGGAACCCGCGTTCAGGTTCGGCTGCAGGCCGATGAAGCCGGCCGGCTTGGCGGCCTCGTCGGACGGAGTTGGACGCTCGGTAGGATGGACCGCGCTCATTGCATTGCCCTCACGCCGCCTTCTCCAATGCCGTCGTTGCCGAAGCGCCGTGCATGATGTTCAGGAACGCGTCTTCGAGATCGGCAGGCAGCACTTCGATTCCTTCGATGACGCCGCCGGCCGTGCGCACCTGCGCCAGCAGCGATTCCAATTCAGTACTGTTTTCCAGGCGGAGCACCGCCCGGCGTTGCTGGTAATCGACCAGCCGTTCATCCAGCACCCGGCTCTTGCCTTGCGGCCAGCCGGACGCGCCCATGTGCAGCACCAGGCGCGAACCGCCTACCTTGGCGAGCAGCGCCCGGGTCGTATCGAGCGCCACGATCCGCCCCGCCTTCAGCATGGCGATGCGGCCGCAGAGCTCCTCCGCCTCTTCCAGGTAGTGCGTGGTCAGCAGAATGGTATGGCCCATCTGGTTCAAGCGCGAGATGAACTGCCAAAGCGTGCGGCGCAGGTCGACGTCCACGCCCGCGGTCGGCTCGTCCAGCACGATCACCGGCGGCCGGTGCACCAGCGCCTGGGCCACGAGCACCCGGCGCTTCATGCCGCCGGACAGCGCACGCATGTTTTCGTCGGCCTTCGACGTCAGCCCCAGGTTCTCGAGGATCTCATCGATCCAGTCGTCATTCTTGCGCAGGCCGAAATAGCCCGACTGGATGCGCAGCGTCTCCCGCACCGTGAAAAACGGGTCGAACACCAACTCCTGCGGCACGACGCCCAGCGCGCGGCGCGCGGCCCGGAACTGGGCCTGGACGTCGTACCCGCAGACAGACACCCGGCCGGTCGTGGGCCGGGACAGCCCCGCCAGGATTGCGATCAGCGAAGTCTTGCCGGCTCCGTTGGGCCCAAGCAGGCCGAAGAACTCGCCCGGCTGGATCTCGAGATTGACATCGTTGAGTGCCTGGAACCCTTCGACGGGCGCGTCCGCGCCCATGCGCCGCCACAAGCTCGTTTGCTTGGGATAAATCTTGGAAACGTGTTCGATACGGACGGCGGGAGACATGACTCGAGTGAAAAACGCTAGCGTGCCCACAAGCCGCACCGGCGGCGGGCACTGGCGCGCACGGGTGCCTCAAAAAGCACAATCCCGGCAAATGCCGGGCAATCCGTCATTATAAGGCAACGGTGGGGGGTGTCCTGCGCCGCGCCGTCTCCTGCCCCCGGGCGGCGCCCGGCCCTAGTTCTCGAACTGGCGATTGCGTTCCGCGAGGGACTTGATCAGGCCGTCGATGCCGCCCTGGCTGATCTGCTGCGAGAACTGGTTGCGATAGTTCTCGATCAGCCAGACGCCGAGCACGTTGACGTCGTAGATCTTCCAGCCTTGGCCGTCTTTCTCCATCCGATAATCCACGGGCACGGGATCGCCGGAGGGCTGCTTGATGACCGTTCTTACGACCACGTCGGTCGCATCGGCCGGATAGCGCGAGGGCAGCAACTCCACCGCGGTCTGCTGCTTGACGGCAGACACGGCGCCGCTATAGGTGCGGACCAACGTGGTGCGAAACTCCTTCACCAAGGCTTGCTGCTGCTCCGGGGTGGCCTGGCGCCAATAGCGCCCCGCTGCCAGCCGGGTGGTTTTCTCGAAATTGACGTACGGCAGGATTTTCTCGTCCACCAGCTGCAGCAGGCGCCGCGGATTGCCCGACTGCACGGCGGGATCGGATTTGATGGCGTTCAAGACGTCGTCGGTCACTTTCTTGACCAGCGCTTCCGGCGAACCCGGCGCCTGGGCATGGGCGGCACCCGCGCAAGCCATTGCCAACGCCAGCAACGACGCGGCCAGCCACCCGAACCCGCGGCGGAACGTACTCAGCGCGATCACTTGTTTATCCAAACAAACCATGGGGAGCCTCATCTCTCTTATTGTTTCGGCTTGCCGGACGCCGAAGCGGCATCGGCAGGCTCGTCGTCATCTTCGTAATCAGGCAGCGAGTAATCCGGCAGCTCGGCGTCTTCCGAACGCGCGCCCCGGATCAGGCTCGCCCGCCGCTGCAAGTAGGCATCGCGGGTGAAAGCATACGGGTCGAGCGCAACCTGGTCGAGCAGGTTGCCCACCTCCAGCAGGTTGGCGCGCGCATTGACGATGCGCAGCCCATAGACCGAATTGCGCACCGGAACGTTGTCGATGTTCCGCACGGCCACCGGGTCCGCCAGGAAATCGACGGCGGTACCGCCCGCGTCGCGGATGGTGCTTGGCCCCAGGAACGGCAGCACCAGATAGGGGCCCGAGCCCACGCCCCATACCCCCAGCGTCTGGCCGAAGTCGGCCCGGTTGCGCGGCAGGCCGTTCTCGGTGGCGAGATCGAAGCAGCCGAACACGCCCATCGTGGTGTTGAACAATACGCGGAAAGTCGTGTTGATGCCGTCGTGCGCCCGGTTCTGCAGGAAGCTGTTGAGCGCGGACATGACGTCGCCCACGTTGGCGAAGATGTTGCGCACGCAGCTGCGGACGGGAGACGGCACGACGTTCACGTAGCCCTGTGCCACGGGCTTGAGCACGGCGCGATCGACCGTGTCGTTGAACTTGTACACGCTGCGGTTGAAGCCTTCGAGCGGATCCCGCGGATCGGGAGGCGCCCCCTCGGGCACGGACGCGCAGGCGGTCAGGCCCGCCGCCAAGACCAGCGCCAAAATATTCTTGTTCATGTTCGTTCGCCTACCCTGTAATCATTTCGCGGCGTCGCCGGCCTGCGAAGAACTGCCCCCTTCGGCCGCCTTGCTATAGAGGAACTGGCTGATCAGATTCTCCAGCACGACCGCGCTCTGGGTGTATCGGATCTTGTCGCCGGCGACGAAATTCTTCTCGTCCCCGCCGGGTTCTATGCCGATGTACTGTTCGCCGAGCAAGCCCGAGGTCAGGATCTTGGCGGAAGAATCGACCGGAAACTGATAGCGGGAATCCAGTTCCATGGTCACCACCCCCTGGTACATCTTGTCATCGAACGTAATGCTCGAGACGCGGCCCACGACGACGCCCGCGCTCTTGACGGGAGCGCGCGGCTTCAGGCCGCCGATGTTGTCGAAATTGGCCGTCACCGTATAGGTGTTGCCGACTGCCAGCACATTGAGCAGGTTGCCCGCCTTCAATGCCAGGAACACCAGGGCGAGCGCGCCGATGAGCACGAAAATTCCCACCCAGAGATCGACTTTCTCTCGCGACATTGCGTATTTCCTCCGGACCGCGCCCCCACGGCGCGTCGTCCCTTGCCAGTTGTCCATCGGCGCCCGGCCGCGGGCGCCGCGTCATTTCATCAGCCGCCGAACATCGAGGCGGTGAGCAGGAAGTCCAGGCCCAGCACCGCCAGGGAGCCCGCCACCACCGTACGCGTCGTGGCCCGCGATACGCCTTCCGGGGTGGGCGTCGCCTGGTAGCCCTGGTAGAGCGCGATCAAAGTCACCGCGACGCCGAAGACCAGGCTCTTGATCACGCCGTTGCCCACGTCCTGCCAAACGTCGACGCCATTCTGCATCTGCGCCCAAAAGGCGCCTTCATCCACCCCGATCAGCTGGACGCCCACGCCCCAGCCGCCCAATATGCCCACGGCCGAGAACACGGCCGCCAGCAAGGGCATGGCGATGACCCCGCCCCAGAAGCGCGGCACCAAGACGCGCCGGACCGGATCGACGGCCATGACCTCCATGGCCGCCAGCTGCTCGCCGGCCTTCATCAACCCGATTTCCGCCGTGAGCGAGGTGCCGGCCCGCCCGGCGAAAAGCAGCGCCGTCACCACCGGGCCCAGTTCGCGGACCAGGCTGAGCGCGACGAGCAGCCCCAGCGCCTGCTCCGAGCCGTAGCGGTTGAGGGTGTAATACCCCTGTAGCCCAAGCACGAAGCCGACGAACAGCCCGGATACGGCAATGATGACCAATGAATAGTTGCCGATGAAATGGATCTGCTGCACGACCAGGCGCGGACGCCGCAACGCCGTGCCGCTCTTGAGGAGCAGCTGCGCGAAAAAGCGGGCGAACGTGCCGAGCCCCGTTATCGTGCTTCGCGTGCCGGCGCCAAGCGCTATCAGAAACCGCGTGAGCGCCATCACCGGGCCCTCCTCTGCCGCTCGAGCCACGACCGGTAGGCGGGCGTCTCGGGATATTGGAAGGTCACCGGACCGTCCGGCTCGCCGTGGAGGAATTGATGCACGAAGGGATCCTGCGAGGCGGACAGCTCGTCCGGCGTCCCGCTCGCCACGATGGAGCCGCGCCCCAACAAATAGACTTGGTCCACGATACGGAAAGACTCCTGCACATCGTGCGTGATCAGCACCGAGGCGCAGCCCAGTTGATCCGTCATGGTCCGTATCAGCTGCGCGGTCACGCCCATCGAGATGGGGTCCAGGCCGGCAAACGGCTCGTCATAAAGAATGAGCTCGGGCTCCAAGACCACGGCGCGGGCCAGGGCGACGCGCCGTGCCATGCCGCCCGAGATCTCGGACGTGCGCAGGAAAGCGGCGGCCTTGAGCCCGACCGCGTCCAGCTTTGACAATACCCGCTCGAGGATTTCGGCCTCGCTCATGGCCGTGTGCTAGCGCAGCGGAAATGCGACGTTTTCGTAGACGTCCAGGTCGGTGAACAGCGCTCCCTGCTGGAACAACACCCCCATGCGCTTGCGCAGCGCAAAGAGGCGGTCGCCAGACAGGCGGGAGATATCTTCGCCCAAGGCGACCACCCGCCCGGCCTTGGCCGCGAGCTGGCCCGTCGCGGCACGCAGCAAGGTGGTCTTGCCCGAGCCGGAGCCTCCCATGATGGCAACCACCTGGCCCCGCCTGACCTGCATGTTGATGTCTTGCAGGATCGTGCGATCGCCATAGCCGACGGTCAAGCGGTCGAAGGCCAACGCGACATCGGAAGGGGAAATAGGTGGTGCCGAATCGGGCATGTAAACGGAGGAGTCGGAAAGATGGGCGGAGCTCGACGAAACTTTCAACGAATTCGCGGGATATCTGCCGCCGATTCTAACAGCAGCATGCGGCGCCACCGGGCTTACCCTTAAATGACGGGGGGACTTTCCCGACGCATGAAAGCCGCCGGTCGCCAGCTCATCCTTATTCGGCCGCCCATGAGGAAAGCGCTGCGGCGAGACGACGCCATGGCCGCAGCGCCGCGCCGGAGTTACGTTTTTACAACAAACCCCGGGGGGCTGTGCAAATCATACTCTTGGAGGAGGCGGCAAAGGGAATTTCCGCCGGAGTAAGAATCGCGCACCCGGTCGCCGCTGGGGCGGCCCGGGCGCGCGTGCAGCGGTCAGCGCGGCAGCTCGGTCGCGCCCATCAAGTAACCGTCCACCGCGGCGGCGCACTGGCGGCCTTCGCGGATGGCCCACACGACCAGCGACTGGCCACGCCGCATGTCGCCCGCGGCAAAGACCTTATCCACGTTGGTCCGGTAGTCATCCGTGTTGGCACGGGCGTTGCCGCGCGCATCGCGCTCGACGCCGAACGCATCCAGGACCTGCTGCACGGGCGAGACAAAACCCATGGCAAACAGCACCAGGTCGGCCGGGATTTCGAACTCGGAGCCCTCTACCTCGACCATTTTCATCTGCCCGTTGTCGCCCCGCTTCCACTCGACGCGGCACGCCACCAGCGAAGTCACCTTGCCATTCTTGCCCTTGAACGCCTTGGTGGACACCGCCCAGTCGCGCTTGACGCCCTCCTCGTGGGACGACGAGGTGCGCAGCTTGAGCGGCCAATAGGGCCAGGTCAGGGCCTTGTTTTCCGAGGCGGGCGGCTGGGGCATCAGCTCGAACTGGGTCACCGAGGCCGCGCCGTGGCGGTTGCTGGTGCCGACGCAGTCCGAGCCCGTATCGCCGCCGCCGATCACGACCACGTGCTTGCCGGTCGCAAGAATCTGGTCCTTGATCTTGTCGCCCGCCACGACCTTGTTCTGTTGCCGCAGGAAGTCCATCGCGAAATGGACGCCTTGCAATTCGCGTCCCGGCACCTTGAGGTCGCGGGGCGTTTCCGCGCCACCCGCGATTACGATGGCGTCGAACTCAGCCTTGAGCTCGTCCGGCGACTTGACGGTGGCCGAAATGCCGAGCGCCTTGGCATCTTCCGGGCGGCCGATGAAAGTGGAGGGACGGAACACCACCCCTTCCTGCTCCATTTGCGCCATGCGGCGGTCGATCTGCCACTTTTCGAGCTTGAAGTCCGGGATGCCGTAGCGCAGCAGGCCGCCGATGCGGTCGTTCTTCTCGAACACCGTTACGTCGTGGCCGGCGCGCGCCAGCTGCTGGGCGCAGGCCAGGCCCGCCGGGCCCGACCCGACCACGGCGACCTTCTTGCCGGTCTTGGCCTTGGGAGGCCGCGGCGTGACCCAGCCTTGTTCCCAGCCGTGATCGATGATGGCGTGCTCGATCGACTTGATGCCGACGGGATCGTTGTTGATGTTGAGCGTGCACGCGGCTTCGCAAGGCGCGGGGCAGATGCGGCCGGTGAACTCCGGAAAATTATTGGTCGAGTGCAATACGTCCAGCGCCTGCTTCCAGTGCTGGCGATACACCAGGTCATTCCAGTCGGGAATGATGTTGTTGACCGGACAGCCGTTGGTGCAGAACGGAATACCGCAATCCATGCAGCGCGCGCCCTGCTGCTTCGCCTCTTCGTCATTCAGCCGAATGACGAACTCTTTCCAGTGCTTGACCCGCACCTCCGGCGCTTCGGCGGCTTCCTGCAGGCGCTGGTATTCCAGAAATCCGGTGACCTTACCCATGACTCTTTCCTGACAATCCTGTTTGATGCCGGGGGCTTGCGTGCCGTGCCCCGGCGTCCAATTCGTTACTGTTGGCCCGTCGCGGCCGGCGCGCCAGGCACGGCGCGCCGCGCGCAGCCCCTACGCAGCCAGCTTCGCCGGATTCTGGGCGTCCCACAGTTCGCCCAGCGCGCGCCGATACTCGACCGGCATGACCTTGACGAACTTGGAGCGGGAGGTCTCCCAACTGTCCATGATGTCGCGGGCGCGGAAGCTCCCGGTATAGCGGAAGTGGTTCTCTACCAGGCGGCGCAGGATGACCTCGTCGGTCTCGCGCTCTCCGCCGCGGGTCATGCTGTGCCACAGGCGCGGCGAGCCATCGCGCTCCTGCTGGGCCGAAGGCAGCACGGCCTCCAGCTCGACCATCGCCAGGTTGGCGCGCTGCCGGAACGTGCCGTCCGGGTCGTATACGTAAGCCACGCCTCCCGACATGCCGGCGGCAAAGTTGCGACCGGTTTCGCCCAGCACCACGACGGTACCGCCCGTCATGTATTCGCAACCGTGGTCGCCCACGCCTTCCACCACGGCCGCGGCGCCGGAATTACGTACCGCAAACCGCTCGCCGGCAACGCCGTTGAAGTAGGCCTCGCCCGAGAGGGCGCCGTACAAGACCGTGTTGCCCACGATGATGTGCTCGGGCCCGTGGCCGCGGAAGTCGTTGGGCGAGCGGACGATGATGCGCCCGCCGGACAAGCCCTTGCCCACGTAGTCGTTACCGTCGCCCACCAGGTCCAGGGTAATGCCGTGTGCCAGGAACGCGCCGAAGCTCTGGCCGGCCGTGCCGTTGCACTGGATGTGGATGGTGTCGTCGGGCAGGCCTTCGTAGCCGTACTTGCGGGCGACCACGCCCGACAGCATCGCGCCGATGGTGCGGTTGACGTTGCGCACCGTGGTGATGAACGAGACTTTCTCGCCGCGCTCCAAGGCAGGCTTGGCGCGTTCGATCAGCTGATGGTCGAGCGCCTTGGCCAAGCCGTGGTCCTGCTCTTCCGAGTGGCGGCGCGCCACTTCGGCCGGTACCGCGGGCTGGTAGAACACGCGGCTGAAATCCAGGCCACGGGCCTTCCAGTGATCGATGCCGGCGCGCGTGTCGAGCAGGTCGGAGCGGCCGATGAGGTCGTCGAACTTGCGGATGCCCAACTGGGCCATCAGCTCGCGCACTTCCTCGGCAACGAAGAAGAAATAGTTCACCACGTGCTCGGGCTTGCCCTGGAACTTGGCCCGCAACACCGGATCCTGCGTGGCCACGCCGACCGGACAAGTGTTCAGGTGACACTTGCGCATCATGATGCAGCCTTCCACAACCAGCGGGGCGGTCGCGAAGCCGAACTCGTCGGCCCCCAGCAACGCGGCGATCACCACGTCGCGGCCGGTCTTCATCTGGCCATCGGCCTGGACGCGGATGCGGCCGCGCAGGTGATTGAGCACAAGCGTTTGCTGGGTTTCCGCCAGGCCCAACTCCCAGGGCGTGCCGGCGTGCTTGATGGACGACACGGGCGAAGCGCCGGTGCCGCCGTCGTGGCCGGCGATCACCACGTGGTCGGCCTTGGCCTTGGCCACGCCTGCGGCCACCGTGCCGACGCCCACTTCGGACACCAGCTTGACCGAGATCGACGCCTGGGGATTGACGTTCTTCAGGTCGTGGATGAGCTGGGCCAGGTCCTCGATGGAGTAGATGTCGTGGTGCGGCGGCGGCGAGATCAGGCCCACGCCCGGCACCGAGAAGCGCAGCTTGGCGATGTACTCGGACACTTTATGGCCCGGCAACTGCCCGCCTTCGCCCGGCTTGGCACCCTGCGCCATCTTGATCTGGATTTGGTCCGCGCTGGCCAGGTATTCGGAGGAAACGCCGAAACGGCCGGAAGCGACCTGCTTGATGCGCGAGCGCAGCGAGTCGCCACTCTTCAGCGGTACGTCGGCCACCACGCGCTCCGCACCCAACACGGACGCCAGCGTGTCGCCGTCCTTGATGCCAGACTTGCCGTGCTTGAGCTCGGCCCGGTAGCGCAGCTCGTCCTCGCCCCCTTCGCCGGTATTGGACTTGCCGCCGATGCGGTTCATGGCGATGGCCAGCACGGAATGCGCCTCCGTGGAGATCGAGCCCAGCGACATGGCGCCGGTCGCAAAGCGCTTGACGATCTCCTTGGCTGGCTCGACTTCATCCAGCGGAATGGCGTTGGCTGGATCGAACTTGAATTCGAACAGGCCGCGCAGGGTCATGTGGCGCTTGCTCTGGTCGTTGATGATCTGCGCATATTCCTTATAGGTGCGGTAGCTGTCCGACCGGGTGGAATGCTGCAGCTTGGCGATGGCGTCCGGCGTCCACATGTGCTCTTCGCCGCGGATGCGGAAGGCGTATTCGCCGC
>ERZ777003.4850-NODE-4850-length-10773-cov-5.228214_pt1 | contig 10773 bp, 10 predicted proteins | sample MGYA00374956_ERZ777003 | MGnify/ENA primary metagenome ERZ777003 (study PRJEB29302, sample SAMN06268252) | bioreactor metagenome | isolation source: Joint BioEnergy Institute, California, USA | place: USA:Joint BioEnergy Institute, California, USA | collected... | reverse complement strand
TTCAGCATCGCCGCCTGGAGGTGCGGGAGCGTGAAGCGACCGGTCACGGTGCCGGCGCCGTGACCACCGTGCAGCATCTGGAAGCGACGCCGGCGCACGCGGCCTGCCTTTCCGCCATTCACGCGGCATCGGTCCGGCCGGGGGAGCCGGTCTGGGAGGCGATGGCGTTCGAGACCCTGATCGCGCGCACCGGCGCCCGGGCGCTCCTCGCGGCCGACGGCGGGGATCCGGCCGGTTTCGTGCTGTGGCGGACTGCCGCGGACGAGGCCGAGATCCTGCTGATCGCGGTGCTGCCGGACCGGCGGCGGCAGGGGATCGGCCGGGGCCTGCTGGAGCGGGCAGCGGCGTCGGCGCGCGCCGCCGGCGCGGCCACGCTGTGGCTGGAGGTGGCGGCGGACAACGGGCCGGCGATCACGCTCTACCGCCGTCTCGGCTTCCGCGACGCCGGCCGCCGGCGGGCCTACTACCACCGTACCGACGGCACCCGGGCAGACGCCCTGGTGTTGCGGCTTGCGCTGGCGGCCGATGCCGAAGTAATCGCGGAGTGAGAATCGGGCGCTGTTCGCGCCGTCCCGGTCCCTCCTCTTGCCGCGCGTTTGATCTATGTACAATTCTGCCGCGGGCCCGGTCCGCTCAATACGAATTCGTAAACAAATTCGCTTGAAACCCGCCTGCCGGTGATATACTTGCTACGGCAAGAGAAACGCAGTCAAAGGCCCCGGTTCGGGAGTGCCGCGCTCAATAAGCTGGCTGCGATTGCGTGAAAACCGATCACGACCAGATTGAAAGGCCAGGGATGTCGGAAAAATCCAACCATAGCGAGCTGCTGGCGCTGACCTCCTCGATTGTTGCCGCGCACGTTTCGCACAACAGTCTGCCTGCCTCGGAGCTGCCGCAGCTACTGAAGGACGTTCACGCGACGCTTGCGGCAATGAGCGAGTCCAAGGAGGAAGCGCAGCCGAAGCTGGAGCCGGCGGTGCCAATCCGCAAGTCGGTGATGCCGGACTACATCGTGTGCCTGGAGGATGGCAAGAAGCTGAAGATGCTGAAGCGCCATCTGAAGACGGCGTACAACATGACGCCGGAGGAGTATCGCGAGCGTTGGGGCCTGCCGCCGGACTATCCGATGGTGGCGCCGAACTATGCGAAGCAGCGCAGCCAGCTCGCCAAGCAGATCGGGCTGGGCAGCCGCCAGCGCAAGCGCTGACCCGGCGTGAAGGGTGGCGCCGGCCCCGCGCCGGCGCCCGTCCGGCCGTCGGTGCGCTCCGGTGCGCGCAGCGATGACGGTTGCAATGGTCCGATCGGCCCGCCGCGACTATACTGAAGTCCGCAGAGGCTAGTTGGACGGGTTGCATGACTGATCGAATCGAGAAGTTGGCCGAAGCGAAGGGCCTGAAGATGACGGAGCAGCGGCGCGTCATAGCCCGGGTGCTGTCGGAGGCGACCGATCATCCCGACGTCGCCATGGTGCACCAGCGGGCGACCGCCATTGATTCCCGCATCAGCATGGCCACGGTCTACCGTACGGTGCGCCTGTTCGAGGAGGCCAACCTGCTCGAGCGGCATGACTTCGGCGACGGCCGCGCCCGCTACGAGGAGCAGACGGAGCACCATCACGATCATCTGATCGACGTGGAATCCGGACAGGTCATCGAGTTCCGCAACGAGACGATCGAGACCCTGCAGCGACGGGTGGCGGAAGAGCTGGGCTACGAACTGGTGGATCATCGCCTGGAGCTGTACGGAGTCCGTCGCAAGGGCGTGGAGCGCGGCTCCGACAAATGACTTCGGCAGGCGCGCCAAAGTCCGCCTCCCGTCTGGGTGGGGGCACAGCCGCATGGAAACCGGGGGACTCGCTGCCCGTGCAGCTGACCGGCGGGCTGCGGTCCGGCCAGCTCTGCGTGCGGCTCGCCCGCGACGGGGACGAGATCGCCGCATCGCAGGCGCTGCGCTATCGCGTCTTCTATGAAGAGATGGCGGCGCAGCCGACCGAGGCGATGCGCGAGCTGCAGCGCGACTTCGACGAGTTCGATCCGATCTGCGACCACCTGCTCGTCATCGACAACGAACTCAACGCGGTGGTCGGCTCCTACCGCCTGCTCCGGCGGGAGGTGGCGCTGGCCAACCGCGGGTTCTACAGCGCCGACGAGTACGACATCACGCCGCTGCTGCGGTACCCGGAACGGGTGCTGGAGCTGGGGCGGAGCTGCGTCGACGCCGCCTATCGCAGCGGCCCCACCATGCAGCTGCTGTGGCAGGGTATCAGCTCCTACGTCATCCACTACGACATCTCGGTGATGTTCGGCTGCGCCAGCATCGCCGGCACCGATCCGCGGGAGCACGCGGAGCTGCTGTCCTATCTCTACCACTACCACCTGGCGCCGCCGGCGATCCGGCCGAAGGCGCTGCCGGAGCGGCGGGTGGACATGAACTTCATGCCGGCGGAGGAAGTCGACCAGCGCCGGGCGCGGTCGGCGCTGCCGCCCTTGATCAAGGGCTATCTGCGGCTGGGCGGCTGCATCGGCGATGGTGCGGTCGTCGATCACCAGTTCAACACCACCGACGTCTGCGTCGTGGTGAACACGGAGCTGGTGACAGACCGCTACCTCCGGCACTACCAGCGGCTGGCCGACCGGCCCAGCGAGGAGGTTCCCGAAGCCTCGCCGCCCCTCGGCGGGGCGGGCCGCTGATGCTGGCGAAGCGCGTGATCGACAGCCGGCCGGCGCCGGAGCGTCCGGCGCTGGCCGACCAGCCGGCCGCCACCAGCTACGGCTCGGTGCCGACCGCCCTCGGCCGGGTCATCCTCTACGTGCTGTGGAACCTGCTGATGGTTCCGATCCAGGCGGTTGCGCTGCTGGTCTCGAAGCGGGCGGCGACGCGGATCCCGGTCGTGTACCACCGCAACTGCCTGCGGGCGATGGGGACCCGGGTCACCCGCCACGGCCGGATCGAACGCGCGCCCTCGACGCTCTATGTCGCCAACCACAGCTCCTACCTCGACATCACCATCCTCGGCGCGCTGCTGCCGGTGGGGTTCGTCGCCAAGGCGGAGATCCGCGACTGGCCGCTGTTCGGCATCCTCGCCCGGCTGCAGCGGTCGGTGTTCGTCGACCGGCGGCCCGCCAACGCCAAGAGCCACGCCGAGGAGATCGCGGAGCGGCTGAACGCGGGCGACAGCCTCGTCCTGTTCCCCGAGGGAACCAGCGGGGAGGGAAACCGCGTTCTCAAGTTCAAGAGCAGCCTGTTCTCGGTCGCCCAGATCGAGGTGAACGGGCGGCCGGTGACGGTGCAGCCGGTGACGATCGCGTACACGCGGCTCGACGGCATGCCGATGGGGCGGCACCTGCGGCCGTTCTTCACCTGGTTCGGGGATATGGACATCCTGTCCCACATGGGTCAGATGTTCGGCATGGGCCGGCTGGGCGTGGACGTGGTGTTCCATCCGCCGGTCCGCTTCGACCAGTTCGGGTCGCGGAAGGCGATGGCGGAGCATTGCGCGGCCGTGATCGAGCAGGGGCTGTCCGACGCCCTGTCCGGCCGGCTTGACACCCGGCGCCAGTCGCGGGCGCGGGCGCTGCTGGAGAGGGCGAAACAGCGCGCCCTGGCGCGGCAGAAGCAGCGCGCGGACGGTGCGGGAGCCACCCCATCCTGAGACGGCGGCAGAATCCGTGCACCGGCGCGCCCGATCGGTTACGATCGCGGCGATGGATCGTGCGCGTTCCGGGGCTCCGCAGGGGTGCAACACGGCGGCCTGTGCCGCCGGGCCATGGCTAGAGGCGTGACGAAGCGCGTTTTCATCAAGACGTACGGCTGCCAGATGAACGTCTACGACTCCGACCGCATGGCGGAGGCGCTGGCTGCCGACGGCTACGTCCGGACCGACGATCCCGACACCGCGGATCTGGTGGTTCTCAACACCTGCCACATCCGCGAGAAGGCGGCGGAAAAGGTCTATTCCGAGCTCGGCCGCCTGCGCCAGTCCGCGCCGCGGGACGCGAAGCGGCGTTATGTCGTCGCCGGCTGCGTCGCCCAGGCGGAGGGCGAGGAGGTGTTTCGCCGCGCGCCCTTCGTCGATGCGGTGGTGGGGCCGCAGTCCTATCACCGGCTGCCGGCTCTGATCGCCGAGGGCCGCGCACGGCAGCTCGCCACCGACTTCGCGGTGGACGACAAGTTCGACGCCCTGCCGCAGCGTCGCGCCGGGGCAGCCACCGCCTTCCTCACCGTGCAGGAGGGCTGCGACAAGTTCTGCACCTTCTGCGTGGTGCCCTACACCCGCGGCGCCGAGGCCTCGCGCCCGGCGGCGGCGGTGCTGGAGGAGGCGCGGCGGCTGGTCGCCGGCGGCGCGCGCGAGATCACGCTCCTCGGGCAGAACGTCAACGCCTATCACGGCGCGGCCCCCGACGGCGGGGCGGACTGGACGCTGGGCCGGCTGATCGCCGCGCTGGCCGAGATCGACGGCCTCGCCCGCATCCGTTACACCACCTCGCACCCGCGCGACGTGGACGACAGCCTGATCGCGGCACACCGCGACGTGCCGGCGCTGATGCCCTTCCTGCACCTGCCGGTGCAGTCCGGCTCGGACCGCGTGCTGGCGGCGATGAACCGCCGGCACACTGCGGCCGACTACCGGCGGATCGTGGACCGGCTGCGCGCCGCGCGGCCCGACCTGGTGCTGTCCTCCGACTTCATCGTCGGCTTCCCGGGCGAGACCGATGCCGACTTCGCGGCGACGATGGCGCTGGTGCGCGAGGTCGGCTTCGTCCAGGCCTATTCCTTCAAGTACAGCCCCCGCCCCGGCACCCCGGCCGCCGGGCGCGACGACCAGGTGCCCGAGGCGGTGAAGGACGAGCGGCTGGCGGTGCTGCAGGCGGAGCTGCGCCGGCAGCAGACCGCCTTCAACCGGTCGATGGTCGGCCGCAGTTTCCCGGTACTGTTCGAGCGGCACGGCCGCCATCCCGGGCAGCTCATCGGCCGCAACCCGTACATGCAGGCCGTGCACGCCACCGCCGCGCCGTCGCTGCTCGGCCAGCTCGCGGAGGTGACGGTGACCGCAGCGATGCCGAACAGCCTGGCAGGGGTGCTGGCGGCCGCGGATCCCGCCGGGCCGGATCCTGCCTTCAGCATGCGAGCTTCCGCGTGAGCGCAGACGGGACTCCCGGAGGCCTCGGCACGATTTCCTTCGATGACAATGCCGTGCTGCCCGTGCTGTTCGGCCAGCACGACTCCCACCTCGCCCGGATCGAGCGCCAGCTCGGCGTCACCCTGCAGGGCCGCGGCAACCATATGGCGATCAAGGGCGACGAGCAGTCGGTCGCCGTGGCGCATCAGGTGCTGACCCGGCTCTACCGCGAGGCGCGGCGGCGCCAGGCCCTCGATGCCGGCGACGTCGACGCCGCGATCCGCTTCGCGCTCCACGCCGCGGCCGCGCCTGGCGACCGGTCGCGGGACGACGGCATGGCCGACATCGCGATCCAGACCAACCGCCGGCTGATCCGGGCGCGGACCCCGGGGCAGGTGGACTACCTGCGAGCGCTGCACGACTGCGAGCTGGTGTTCGCGCTGGGACCGGCCGGCACGGGCAAGACCTATCTTGCGGTGGCGATGGCCGCCTCGATGCTGGTGCGCGGCCAGGTGGACCGGCTGATCCTGTCGCGCCCTGCGGTCGAGGCGGGGGAGAAGCTGGGCTTCCTCCCGGGCGACCTGCGCGAAAAGGTGGACCCCTACCTGCGTCCGCTCTACGATGCATTGCACGACATGATGCCGGCGGAACAGATAGCCAGGCGGATCGAGAATGGAGAGATAGAGGTCGCGCCGCTTGCCTTCATGCGCGGGCGCACGCTCTCCAACGCCTTCGTCATCCTCGACGAGGCGCAGAACACGACGCCGATGCAGATGAAGATGTTCCTGACCCGGTTCGGCGAGAACACGCGGATGGTGGTCACGGGCGATCCCACCCAGACCGACCTGCCGCCGGGGACCCAGTCCGGCCTCAGCCACGCGGGCCAGGTCCTGCGCAACGTCGGCGGGCTGCGCTTCGTGCAGCTGACGTCGGCGGACATCGTGCGCCACCGCCTCGTCACCCGCATCGTCCATGCCTACGAGGCCCACGCGCGCGGGACGCCGCAGGACGGCGACCTGTTCGCACGGCTCGAGGGCGACGAGGCGGAATGATGCGCGCCGCGGCGGACCGGCTGGAGATCGACTGCCTCGTCGAGGCGGAGGGCTGGGGCGGGCCGGAGGGCGCGCTCGCGGCCCAGGCGCGGACGGCGGCCATGGCCGCGGCGGCCGGAGCGTGGCGCGAGGCCGGCCATGCCGGCGACGGCCCGGCGGGCGAGCTGACCCTGGTGCTGTCGGACGATGCGGCGGTGCAGGAACTGAATGCCCGCTGGCGCGGCAAGGACCGTCCGACCAACGTGCTGTCCTTCCCCGGCGCCGAGCCGGAGGAAATCGCGCGGTCGGCCGCCGGCGGACCGCCGGTGCTGCTGGGCGACGTCGTGCTGGCGGTCGAGACCTGCTGCCGGGAGGCGGAGGAGCAGGGCAAGCCGCTGGAGCATCATGTCAGTCATCTCGTGGTCCACGGTGTGCTTCACCTGTTCGGCCATGACCACGAGAGCGAGCCGGCGGCGGAACGGATGGAGGGACTGGAACGGGAGATCCTGGCGGCGCTGGGCATTCCCGACCCCTACGACGGTGCCCAGCTTGCCGAGGAGCTGTGCGCGGAGGATGCAGGACAATGAGCGCGAGCGACAGTAGCGGGCGCGCGACCGACGACCCCCCGAGTCCGGACTATCATCACAACCACCACACATCCGACTCCCACGACCATCACCACCACGGCACCCAGTCCGGCTGGCTGAGGCGGGCGCTGCGCTCGCTGCTCGGCCGGCGCAACGGCGACAGCCTGCGCGAGGCGATCGAGGAGCTGGTGGAGGACGCGAGCGTCGACGAGCTCGATCCCGAGGACGGCAGCGAGCGGGCGCTCATCATCAACGTGCTGCGGCTGCACGACATCACGGTCGAGGACGTCATGGTGCCGCGGCCGGACATCGTGGCACTGGACGTGGACACGCCGCTCAACGAGGTGATCGACATCGTCCGGCGCGAGGCGCACTCGCGCATGCCGGTCTACCGCGGCTCGCTCGACCAGATGATCGGCTTCGTCCACATCAAGGACCTGATGGACGCGTGGGGAACCGCCGACGGCTTCTCGCTGGAGCCGATCGTGCGCGACATGCTGTTCGTGCCGGCGTCGATGCGCGTGCTGGAGCTGCTGGCGGAGATGCGCCAGAGCCGCACCCACATCGCGATCGTGGTGGACGAGTTCGGCGGCGTGGACGGGCTGGTCACCATCGAGGACCTGGTCGAGCAGATCGTCGGCGACATCCAGGACGAGCACGAGGAAGACGAGGAGCCGGTCATCGACAAGCGCCCGGACGGCACGGTCGTCGCCGACGCCCGCGCGCCCATCGAGGAGTTCGAGCAGGCGGTGGCGCCCTTCGCAACCGAGGACGAACGGGCCGAGTTCGATACGCTCGGCGGACTTGTCTTCGCCCTCGCCGATCGTGTACCGACCCCCGGCGACGTGCTGCGGCACCAGTCCGGAGTCGAGTTCGAGGTTCTGGACGCCGATCCGCGCCGCATTCGCAAGCTGAGGGTCAGCAATCTGCCGGTGACGCAATAGGCGCGCGCACCGGCGGTGCATCGGCTATGGCGGCCGTGCGGGAGGATGGTTATCCTCCGCCCGGTCCATTGCTGCCCGACATCACCCGGACCGGGTCTGCCAGGCAACAGGAGTATCATTGAGCGAACAGGCGGCAGCGATCGACCCGGTGGACAGCGCTGGACGCCTGCGCCTCGTTGCCTGGCTCGGCACGCGCGCGGGCTGGAAGCGGCACCTCGCCGCCTTCCTGCTCGGCGCGCTCGCCGGCACCGCGACACCGCCCTTCTATGACCTGATCGGCTTCGCGGTCGCCGTCACCGGCCTGGTCTGGATCGGCGACGGCTGCGCGCGCAGCCGCCACCCCGGCCGGGCCGCCTTCTGGTCCGGGTGGTTCTTCGGCTTCGGCTACTTCCTGGTGGGTCTGTGGTGGATCGCCAACGCGCCGCTGGTCGATCCCGGCCGCTGGTGGTGGGTGGTACCGTTCGCCGCCGTCGGCCTGCCGACGGTGCTGCCGATCTTCTGGGCGGTGGCGATGTGGGTCTGGCGGCGGATCGGATTCACCGGCCCCGGCCGGGTGGCCGCCCTCGCGGGGATGCTCGGCATCGGCGAATGGCTGCGGGGCAAGGCCTTCACCGGCTTCCCGTGGAACATGCCGGGCTACATCTGGTGGCCGTTCGACAGCGTGCTGCAGAGCGCATCCTGGGTCGGCCTCTACGGCGTCACCGTCGTCACCCTGCTGATCATGATGTCGCCCGCGGCCGGAATCGACGGCGCCACCGGGCGCATCGGTCGCCGCGCCTGGGCCTGGCCGGCCGCCGGGCTGGCCCTGCTGGCGGCGGTGGCGGTGGGCGGGCACCTGCGTCTGGCCGCGGCACCGGACGTGACCGCGCCGGAGGCGAACGTCCCCGGCGTCGTGCTGCGGCTGGTCCAGCCGAATTTCAGCCAGACCGAAAAGTGGACGGAGGCGCTGCGCAACCACAACGTCGCCCGCCAGATCGAGATGTCGAAGATCGAGGGCTGGCAGCAGGTCACGCACGTCATCTGGTCGGAGACGGCGGTCACCTTCGCTGTCGCCGACAAGCCCGAGCTGCTGGCCGAGCTCGCCATCGCGGCCCCGGTCGGCGGCTATCTGCTGACGGGGGCACCGCGGGTCAGTGTCGGAATCGACAGCCAGACGCGGGTCCACAACGCGCTGCTCGCGATCTCGCCCACCGCCCAGATCGCCGCCAGCTACGACAAGGCGCATCTGGTGCCGTTCGGCGAGTATGTACCGTTCGGCGAATGGCTCGGCATGGGCGGCGTCGCCGGCGGCTTCACGCCGGGCCCCGGCCCGCAGACGCTCAGCCTGCCGGGCCTGCCGCCGTTCAGCCCGCTGATCTGCTACGAGGCGATCTTCCCGGGCGAGGTCGTCGCCGACCCGCCGGCGGAGCGACCGCAGTGGCTGCTCAACATCACCAACGATGCCTGGTACGGCGACAGCCCGGGCCCGCGCCAGCACCTGCAGATCTCGCGCGCCCGCGCGATCGAGGAGGGGCTGCCCCTGGTCCGGGTCGCCAATACCGGCATTTCCGGCGTGTTCGATGCCTACGGGCGCGAACGCGTGCCGGTGCTGGACCTCGGCCTCTACGGGGTCCTGGACTCGCCGCTTCCGGTTGCGCTGGAGGGCGGGACGCTCTATGCGACCATCGGTGACACGGCATTCTGGGCGATTGCCGTCATCCTGATCATCGCAGGTGTAGTAAGCCGCCGACGTACCCGCTAGGTTGCAGTTCGCCGCCGAAACGATTCAGAATCGGTTCTCGCGGTCGTTGACCGAATACCATCGTGTGTCGTAAACGATCGTAGATCGGGGCTCACCGCAACTTGAACAACTGACGGTAGTAAACAGCAATGGCAGCTCAGACGCGGAAGACTGGCACTCGCAAGCCCCGGATAAAGCTGGATCGGCCCCATCCGGTCGACGTCCATGTGGGATCGCGCGTCCGTCTCCGACGCACGCTCCTGGGCATGAGCCAGGAGAAACTGGGAGAGGCGATCGGGCTCACCTTCCAGCAGGTACAGAAGTACGAGCGCGGCGCCAACCGCATCGGCTCCAGCCGCCTGTACGAGCTGTCGCGCATCCTCGACGTGCCGGTGTCGTTCTTCTTCGACGACATGCCGGGCAACGTCGCTGCCTCCAGCTATGTCGGCGGCATCGCGGAGGGTGCATCGGAGGAGTACGAGGCGGGCGACCCGCTGTCGAAGCGCGAGACGCTGGAGCTGGTGCGCGCCTACTACAAGATCGGCGAGCCGGGGGTGCGCAAGCGCCTGTTCGAGCTGGCCAAGGCCCTGGCGAAGGCCGGCGAGGAGTAATCCGCCAGCGCCGGAGGAGGGGGGGAAGGGCCCGCGGCCGGGTCGGCCGGGCCCTGACTCAGTTGCCTGCGATCGTCATCCCGTCGATGCGGACCGTCGGCGCGTTGGTGGCGTAGCGGAAGACCAGGTCGTCGGCCGGGGTCAGGTTCCGGAACATCTGTTTGAGGTTGCCGGCAACGGTCACCTCGCTGACCGGGTGCGTGAGCTCGCCCCCCTCGATCCAGAACCCTGCGGCGCCGCGGCTGTAGTCGCCGGTGACGCCGTTGACCCCCATCCCGATCAGCTCGGTGACGTAGAGGCCACGGTCGATCCCGCCGATCAGGTCGTCGCGGCTGACCGTGCCCGGCTCCATCCAAAGGTTGGTCGCCGACGGCGACGGCGGCGAAGACGTGCCGCGCCCGGCGTTGCCGGTGGACTGCATCCCGAGCTGGCGGGCGGAGCGGAGGTCAAGCAGCCAGGTGGTGAGCCGTCCGCGGTCGATGACGGCCTTGCGCCGGGTCGGCAGGCCCTCGCCGTCGAACGGCTTCGACGCCTGCCCGCGGATGCGGAGCGGATCCTCGACGACGGTGACGCCGTCGGCGAACACCGGCTCGCCCAGCCTGTCCTTGAGAAAGCTGGTACCGCGGGCGATGGCGGCGCCCGAGATCGCGCCGGCGAGGTGGCCGAGCAGGCCGCCGGCGACCCGCGGGTCGTAGACCACCGGCACCTGGCACGACCGGATCTTGCGCGGCCCAAGCCGGCGGACGGTCTTCTCCCCGGCG
>ERZ777003.4848-NODE-4848-length-10774-cov-5.032932_pt1 | contig 10774 bp, 9 predicted proteins | sample MGYA00374956_ERZ777003 | MGnify/ENA primary metagenome ERZ777003 (study PRJEB29302, sample SAMN06268252) | bioreactor metagenome | isolation source: Joint BioEnergy Institute, California, USA | place: USA:Joint BioEnergy Institute, California, USA | collected... | reverse complement strand
CGGTGGTCGCGGTCGCGCGGGTCCACCGAGCCCCCGGGGAAGGCGTACACGCCCGGGGCGAAGCGCATCGAGGGGGCCCGCCGCAGCAGGTACACCTGCAACCCGCCGCCCGCACGGCGCACCAGCAGCACCGTCGCGGCGTCGCGGGGCTGCACCGGGTCGGCCCGCCCGGCCAGGACGTCGCGCATCCAGGGGGTGATCTCCCCGGCTCCCAGATGGCGGACGGCCTCACGCTCGGGAAGGGTCGCCTCCGCGGGACCCGGGGCGGTGTCCGGGAGGGACTCCTCCTGCCGGCACTCTGGACGCTTCGCTGACACGGAGTCTCCTCCCGGAGGGCGGGCTCGGCGGGCACGGGGCCCCGCTAGCCGACCTCGAAGATCGCCTCGACTTCGACCGGCGCGTCCAGCGGCAGCACGGACACGCCCACCGCGCTGCGCGCGTGCCGACCCGCCTCGCCGAACACCTCGGCAAACAGTTCACTCGCCCCGTTGACGACCTGCGGCTGCCCGGTGAACGAGGGGTCGCTGGCCACGAACCCCACCACCTTGACCACACGCCTGACCCGGGACAGCTCGCCCACCTCGGCGCGGACCGCGGCGATGGCGTTCAGCGCGCACACCGCGGCCAGCTCCTTGGCCCGCTCCGGGGTGACGTCGGCGCCCACCTTGCCGGTCTCGGCGAGACTGCCGTCGACCATGGGGAGCTGCCCGGAGACGTACACGTGGTCGCCGCTGCGCACGGTCGGCAGGTAGGCGGCCACCGGCGGGACGACCTCGGGCAGGGTGTGTCCCAGGGCGGCCAGCCGCTCCTCGGGCGTCGCCGTCATTGCTTCTCGCGCTTCAGGTAGGCGACCAACTGCTGGTTGCGCGGGTCGTCGCCGATGGCGGGTCCGGGGATCACCGTGACGAGCTCCCAGCCGTCCTCACCCCAGTTGTCCAGGATCTGCTTGGTCGCGTGCGACAACAGCGGCACGGTTGCGTACTCCCACTTCGTCATGGCGCCACCCTATAGCGCCCGCCCCGCAGAGGTCCCGGGGAGGCGTGCCCGCCGCCCGGCAGGCACCGTCGTCCGCCCAGGTCGGCAGCTCCGTCGCGGATTCCGCGCGCTGCATAGACTCCGTGGGGTGAGCTCACGCGATCGCGATTGGGACGGGGCCCGCCTCCACGTCGTCACGGGCAAGGGGGGAACCGGCAAGACGACCGTCGCCGCCGCGCTGGCCCTGGCCCTGGCCGCGGAGGGCGGCAGAGTGCTGCTCGTGGAGGTCGAGGGGCGGCAGGGCATCGCCCCCCTCTTCGGCGTCCCGCCGCTGTCCTACGAGGAGCGCAGGGTCGCCGCCGCGGGCCGCGGCGAGGTGCGCGCGCTGTCCGTGGACGCCGAGGAGGCGCTGGTGGAGTACCTGGACCTGTTCCACGGGCTGCGCCGGGCCGCGGGCGCGCTCCGCCGGTTCGGCGCGGTGGACTTCGTCACGGCGATCGCGCCGGGCGCGCGCGACGTGCTGCTGACCGGCAAGGTCAGCGAGGCGGTGCGGCGCCGCAGCCGCCCCGGCGGCCCCCACGTCTACGACGCCGTGGTGCTGGACGCCCCGCCGACGGGACGCATCGCACGGTTCCTCGACGTCACCGCCGCGGTCTCAGGGCTGGCCCGGGTGGGGACGGTGCGCGACCACGCCGACCAGGTCCGGGAGGTGGTCCACTCCGCCGAGACGGTGGTGCACTTCGTGACCCTGCTGGAGGAGATGCCGGTCCAGGAGTGCCTGGACGGGATCGCGGAGCTGCGCGCCCTGGGGCTGAACGTGGGGGGCGTCCTGGTGAACAAGGTCCGTCCCGCGCTGCTGGAGGACTCCGTGCTGACCGCGGCGGCGGGCGGGGTGGTCGACGTCGACGCGCTCGCGCGCGGCCTGCAAGCGGCCGGCCTGCCCGAGCCCGACGGGCTGGCCCGGCGGCTCTCCGGGGAGGTGGTGGAGCACGCCCGGCACGTGCGGATGGAGCGCGAGGCGCGGGAGCGGCTGGCCGCGGCCGCCCGGCCCTGCTACGACGTCGCCCTCCTGGAAGAAGGCGTGGACCTGGCGGGACTGCACCGACTGGCCGAATCGCTGCGCGCCCAGGGGGCGGTGTGAGCCCCGGGGGCGCTCCCGTCCTGGACGTGAACGCGCTGCTCGACGACCCCGCCACCCGGATCGTCGTGTGCTGCGGTTCCGGCGGCGTCGGCAAGACCACGACGGCCGCGGCGCTGGCGCTGCGCGCCGCCGAGCGCGGTCGGCACGCCGTGGTGATCACGGTCGATCCGGCGCGCCGCCTCGCCCAGTCGCTGGGACTGACCGAGCTGGACAACACCCCGCGGCGGGTCCCGGGCACCGAGGGCGACGGGTCGCTGCACGCCATGATGCTCGACATGAAGCGCACCTTCGACGAGACCGTGGCGGCCAACGCCGACGCCGAGAAGGCGGCGCAGATCTTCGACAACCCCTTCTACCAGGCCCTGTCCTCCAGCTTCGCGGGAACCCAGGAGTACATGGCGATGGAGAAGCTGGGGCAGTTGCGGCGCTCCGACGAGTGGGACCTGATCGTCGTGGACACTCCGCCGAGCCGTTCCGCGCTGGACTTCCTGGACGCGCCGAAGCGGCTCGGCAGGTTCCTGGACGGGCGGTTGCTCCGGTTCCTGGGCAGCCCGGCCCGCAGCGGTCCGCTCCGCCTGATCGGTGCGGGACTCGGCCTGGTGACCGGGGTGGTCGCCAGGGTCCTGGGGGCGCAACTGCTGCGGGACGTGCAGTCCTTCGTGGGCGCCTTCGACTCGGTGTTCGGGGGGTTCCAGGAGCGGGCGGAGCAGACCTACCGGCTCCTGCAAGCGGAGGGCACCGCGTTCGTCGTGGTGGCCGCGCCGGAGCAGGACGCGTTGCGGGAGGCGTCCTACTTCGTGGACCGGCTCTCCGCGGAGCGGATGCCGCTGGCCGGGCTGGTGCTCAACCGCACCCAGCACGTTCTCGCTCCCGACCTGTCGGCCGCGCGGGCCTCCGCCGCGGCGGAGGCCCTGGAGACCGCTGGAGAGCACCCGCTGGCCGCCGCGGTCCTGCGGCTGCACACCGGACGGGTGCGGCGGCGGGACCGGGAACGGCGGCTGCGGGACCGGTTCGCAGCGGAGCACCCCGAAGTCGGGATGGTGGAGGTCCCGGCCCGCCCGGAGGACGTCCACGACCTGGACGCGCTCCGGGAGATCGGCCGGGCGCTCGGCGGTTCCGACAGTGCGGGGTGAGGGGGTGCACCGCATGGTTCAGGGAGGGCGGCCGTCTCCGGTGGCCGCCGGACGCCGCGTCCCGTCCGCACACCACCGGAGAGGGGGTCAGGCCCGCCCGGGTCTCCTCCCGGTCAGCCCGGGCGGGCTCCCCCACGGGGCCTTGCGGCCCCTCTCGACCGGACGGCTCGTCCGCGATCTCCTGCGGTGGCGCCCAGGGAATCGCCCTCCAGGATCCCCGGGGCGGTCGCCGGAGCCGCGGGTCGGCCACGGGCTTCCTCCCTGCCCGTGGCCGGTCAACCGGTGACGAGCTCGTCCTTGGTGGTCCCGACGCTCTGGTAGTGCTGACGCGCGTCCTCCAGCAGCGCGCGCCACGAGGTCACCTCGGGACGGCGTCGCAGCAGTGCCCTCCGCTCGCGTTCGGTCATCCCTCCCCAGACCCCGAACTCGATCCGGTTGTCCAGCGCGTCGGCCAGGCACTCGGTGCGGACGGGGCATCCCCGGCAGATCAGCTTGGCCCGGTTCTGTGCGGCTCCCTGGACGAACAGCGAATCGGGGTCGATCTCTCGACAGGCGGCTCGCGCAGCCCAGTCAGTACTCCACATGTGCCCCACTCCCAAGATCATCATGTGTGGTGTTCTGTGTGTTCCTGCCGACGGGCGCGGACGTCGGCAGCGCGGGAGGGCAGGGACGGTGTCTGCGGGCACACCGATTCGGCTCAGGGGGTGACGGGGTGCGGGCCCGTAGGTGCTGTACCGTCTCTTGCATCTCCGCTGGTAAAGAAATTACGGTCTGCCCCTCGGAGTCAACAGTCCCCATTGGGCCCATTTCTGGTATAGCCCAGGTGGACCATTAAAGGCTCGAAAACTAGTCACCTGATGACTACACAGAGTAATAAAGCGCTAGTGGGCCGCTCCCTCCTGCAAGTCCCTGATAATGGAAAGATGGGACATGGGGCTCGCAGTTCGCACATGGCCGAAACGGTCGGCACACGAAGCCCACGGCGGTTCGCCACCGTTTCTCGCTTCCGCACGTAATCTGGACGGGTGGGTCAAGGGACATTGCTGCAGAAACTCGGTCAGTTGTTCGGGGTCGCGGTCGCGGCCGGGGTGCTGGTGGCCGCACTCGTCGCCCCCATTCTCGGTGGCATCGGCATCACCGCTCGCAACGTGGCGACCGGCTTCCTCAACATGCCCAGCGAACTGGAGACCCCTCCACCGCCGCAGCGCTCGATCATCTACGACGTCGAGGGCGGCGTGATCGCCGAGGTCTACGACCAGAACCGCGAACTCGTCACGCTCGACCAGATCGCCCCGATCATGCAGGAGGCGATCATCTCCATCGAGGACAGCCGGTTCTACGAGCACGGCGGCCTCGACATCATGGGCACCTTCCGCGCCGCCCTGCGCACCATCGCCGGACGCACCCAGGGCGGCTCCTCCATCACCCAGCAGTACGTCAAGAACGTCCTGATCGAGAGCGCCACGTCCCAGGCCGAGCAGGAGGAGGCCCGCGAGACCACCCTGGGCCGCAAGGTCCGCGAGCTGCGCTACGCCATCGCGCTCGAGCAGCGGATGAGCAAGGACGAGATCCTCGAGGGCTACCTGAACATCGCCTACTTCGGCGACGGCGCCTACGGCGCGGAGTCCGCCGCGCAGCACTTCTTCAGCGTCAGCGCCAGCGAGCTGACGCTCAGCCAGGCCGCCACCCTCGCGGGCCTGGTCCGCTACCCCGAGCTGTACAACCCCCGCCTCAACCCCGACCAGGCCCAGGAACGGCGCGACGTGGTGCTCGACCGGATGGTGGACACCGGGGCGATCACCCGGGAGGAGGCCGAGGCGGCCAAGGCCGAGGACCTGGAACTCGACATCACCACCCCCAGCAACGGGTGCATGCCCAGCAAGCAGCCGTTCTTCTGCGACTACGTGATCCAGGAGATCGAGAAGAACGAGCAGTTCGGGGAGACCGAGACCGAACGCGCCCGCTGGCTGCGCACCGCGGGCCTGGAGATCTACACCACGCTCGACCCCGACATGCAGAAGGCCGCCCAGAAGGCCGTGGACAAGTGGGTGCCGCGGGAGAACAAGTCCCGCAAGGTGGCCGCCCAGGTCTACCTCGAACCGGGCACCGGCGCGATCCGGATCATGGCGCAGAGCCGCAACTACGGCCCGGACGAGAGCAAGATCGGCGAGACCTCCATCAACTTCACGGCCAACGCCGACCGCGGCGGCAGCACCGGCTTCCAGGCCGGGTCGACGTTCAAGGCCATCACCCTGGCCGCGGCCCTGGACGAGGGCCTCCCCTACAGCACGGCCTTCTCCTCCGGCAGCACGATCACCGTCACCGGCCAGAAGTCCTGCGACGGCAGCCCTCTCGCCCCGTGGACCGTGAGCAACTCCAGCGAGAGCGGCGGCTCGGCCACGCACAACATGGTGTCGGGCACCAAGGGCTCGGTGAACACCTACTTCGCGCAGTTGCAGAAGCGCGTCGGCCTGTGCGACGTGATCCGGATGGCCGAGAACCTCGGCCTCACCCGCGCCGACGGCCAGAGCTACGACAACCCCCGGACCCAGGGGAACAACTCCTTCACCCTGGGCAGCGAGGAGGTCTCGCCGCTGAACGTGGCCGGGGCCTACGCCACCTTCGCCTCGCGCGGCATCTACTGCAAGCCGATGGCGATCACCAAGATCGTCGACCGGCAGGCCGGTGAGACCATCGAGCTGGAGCCGGAGTGCGAGCGCCGCCTCGACCAGGACGTCGCCGACGGCGTGAACTTCCTGCTCCAGCAGACCTTCCGGGGCGGCACCGCGACCGGCCTGGACATCGGCCGTCCGGTGGCGGGCAAGACCGGCACCACCGACAACTCGGCCAGCGCCTGGTTCGCGGGCTACACCCCGAACCTGGCGGGCGCGGTGTTCGTCGGCGACCCGCGCGGCCCGAACCAGTACCCGCTGCGCAACATCACCCTGGGCGGGCGCTACTACTCGGTCGTCTACGGCGCGACCATCCCCGGCCCGATCTGGCGCGACACCATGCGCGAGGCGGTGAAGAAGCTGGAGGTGGAGAGCTTCGCGGGCTCCCCCGCGCGGTTCGGGCCCACCAGCGAGCCGGCCCCGCCGCGCCGGGACGACGATGACGACGCCGACGCCGACCCCGCCGCCAACCGGGGCGGCGTGCCGAACGTGATCGGCATGTCCCAGGCGGAGGCGGTGTCCGCGATCGAGTCCGCCGGCTACCGGGCGAACGTGTCCGACCTGCGCCTGCCCTCCAGCCAGCCGGAGGGCACGGTGGCCGTGGTGGAGCCCGGGGTGGGCTCCCGGCTGTCCGAGGGGTCGGTCGTCAACGTCTTCCTGAGCCGGGGCGGCGGCGGAGGAGGCTTCGGCGGCGACGGAGGCGGAGGCTTCGGAGGCGGCGACGGCGGAGGCGGCGGCCTCCCCGGCGGCAACTGGAACTTCCCCAGCTTCGACAACGAGTGGGGCATGTTCTAGCTCCGGACCGACGTCGGGGCCCTCCGGGACGCGTCCCGGAGGGCCCCGCGCCGTCTGCGCCCGATCAGGACAGTTGGCTGCGCACCGCGTCGGCCACCCGGCGGCCGTCGGCCCGTCCAGCGGTCTTGGGGGTGAGGATCTTCATGACCTTGCCCATGCCCTTGACGTCGCTCACCCCGGCCTCCGCGATCGCCTCCCGCACCAGCGCCGCCAGCTCCTCGTCGCTCAACTGGGCGGGCAGGTAGGAGGCCAGCACCTCCCCCTCGGCGCGCTCGTCGGCGGCCTTGTCGGGACGTCCGCCCTGTTCGAACGCCTCGGCGGCCTCGCGGCGCTTCTTCGCTTCCCGGGTGATCACCTTGATGATGTCGTCGTCGCTGAGCTCACGAGCGGTCTCGCCCGCCACCTCCTCGTTGGAGATCGCGGTGAGCACCATGCGCAGGGTCCGGGTCCGCACCTGGTCCCGCGCCTTCATGGCGCTGGTGAGATCGGCTTTCAGGCGGGTCTTGAGTTCGGCCATGGAAGGGATCATAGGGTTCGCCCCCTCCCGGCCCCGAAGGGTTTTCCCCGGTGTCGGCCTCCCGGAGGGCCGCCGCGGCGCGCCCCCTCCGCCCCGCCCCGTGTTCTTTCGCCCGACCGGAACTCTTTCGTCCGACCGGACCCATACGGTGTCAGAATCTGACACCATCGTCCCATGACAGCTTCGGCGTTCGTGGACAGGACGGGCAGGGTGCTGCGCGGGATCGGCAAGGCCGCAGCGGTCACGGGGGCCGTCGGCGTCGCGGGGTTCGTGTACGCCTCCGTGGTGGAGCGCAACTGGTTCCGGCTGCGGCGCTACGAGATCCCGGTGCTCGCCCCGGGCAGCGACCGCCTGCGGGTGCTCCACCTCTCCGACGCCCACCTCACCCCGGGCCGCCGCATGCTCATCGACTGGATCCGGGGGCTCGACGCGTACGACCCCGACCTGGTGGTCAACACCGGCGACTCGCTGGCCCACCCCGAGGCGGTGGGCCCGTTCCTCGACGCGCTGGGGCCGCTGCTGGACCGGCCGGGCCTGTTCGTCTACGGCTCCAACGACCTGTTCTCCCCCCAGTTGAAGAACCCGGTCCGCTACCTGTGGCGCAGCAGCAAGACCGACTACAAGAAGCGCAAGGTCCCCGACCTGCCGTGGCGGGAGCTCGGCGCGGCCATGAGCGAGGCGGGCTGGCTCGACCTCAACAACCGGAAGGGCACCGTCAAGGCCGGGAACCTCACCCTCGCGGTGGCAGGGGTCCACGACTCCCACATCGGCCTGGACCGCTACGAGAAGATCGCGGGCCCCGCCGACCCCGAGGCCGACCTGCGCATCGGCGTCATGCACTCCCCCGAGCCGCGCAACCTGGACCGCTTCACCGCCGACGGGTACGAACTGCTGCTCGCCGGGCACACCCACGGCGGCCAGATCTGCCTGCCCTTCGCCGGGACCATCGTCACCAACTGCGGCATCGACCGCGCCCGCGCCTGGGGACTGAGCCGCAACGGCACGTCCTGGCTGCACGTGTCCGGCGGTCTGGGCACCTCCCCCTACGCCCCGGTCCGCTTCTGCTGCCGCCCCGAGGCCGCGATCCTCGACCTCGTGCCCCGTTCCTGAGCCGCCGCTCAGCCCCGGTCGGCCGACGACACGGCAGCACAGCACCACCCAGGCCTCTCCGACCGGATCCGCCGCTTCCCGGCGGATCCGGAAGCCGAGTCCTGCGCCCGTGCCCGATCTGCGCATACATCCCCGGGGCCGAGGCATACATGCAGGTAGAGCGCTCATTCTCCAAGGGTGGTGCGAGTGCGTGGAGCGAGCAGCGAAAACGGACGCGGCGGGGACCGGCCGGGACATCCGGCTCAGCAGTCCCACGCTGTCGATATTCGACCAGGTCCCGGTGGGGGTGTCGGTCACCCGCGGCCCGGACCACCGGCTGGTCTACGCCAACGCCGCCTATGAGGCGTTCTTCGGCCCCCGCCGCCGCGACAGACCCTTCCGGGAGGTCTTCGGCGACCTGGTCCAGACGGGCTACATCCTGCTGCTCGACCGCGTCATGACCTCCGGCGAGCCCGCCTTCCTGCCGGACGCCCCCGTGACCGCCGACTCCCCCGACGGCGGCCGCGAGGAACGCTACTTCAACATCAGCTTCTCCCCGGTCCAATTGGAGGGCGGGGAGCACGGGGTCCTGTCGGTCCTGCTGGACGTCACCGGCCGGATCAACGCCGAGCGGCGGGAGCGCGCCCTCCAGCGCTACGCCAGCCTCGTCCACTCCGAAACCGTGGTCGAGTGGACCGCCTCGCCCTCCGACGGCGCCATCCGGTGGACCCGCGGCTGGGAGGAGATCACCGGCCAGCGGCCGGAGGAGTACCAGGGCTACGGCTGGCTGGACGCGGTGGCCCCCGACGACCGGCCCGCGCTCGTGCTGGCCTGGTCCCGGGCGCTCGACCAGGCGACCACACCCCTGGAGCACACCTTCCGGGTGCGGGTCCGCGACGGCAGCTACCGGCACTTCCGCGTGCGCGCCGTCCCGGTGCGGGAGAACGGCTCCGTGGTGGAGTGGACGGGCACCTGTACCGACGTCGAGTTGCAGTGGCGCGAGCAGCGCCGCCGGACCCTGTTCGACCGCGCCTCCGCCGCCCTCGCCGACGCCACCCGGCTGGAGGACATGCTCACCGCGTTGACCCACGTGGTCGTGCCGGAGCTGGCCGACGCCTGCGCGGTCCACCGGATCTCCACCTCCGAGAGCAGCTCGGTCCGGCGTCCGTTCCTCGTCGAACGCATCGCCCTGGCCCAACGGGAGGATTTTCCCGAGCCGCCGGCGCGGCACGGGACCCGCTTCGCCGTCGACGGCGCGTTCGTCCACGCGATCCGGCAGCACCGCCCCCTGCACCGGGTGTTCCCGGTGGGCCAGCCGCCCGCGGACTTCCTCTCCCCCGAGACGGTGGACTGGCTCGTGGAGATCGACGCCAACAGCGTGGCCATCCTCCCCCTGGTCATCGAGGGGAAACTGGTCGCCTCGCTGTCCGCGGTGGCCTGCGGCGGCCGGGAACCGCTCGGCCAGGACGCCACCGACCTGCTGTCGGACCTGCTGGATCACCTACGGCCCGCCGTCGACGCCTTCGCGAGCTTCCAGCGCACCCAGCGCGTGGCGCTGGCCCTGCAACGCAGCCTGCTCCGGGAGCCGCCCCAGATCCCGGGCATGCCCATGGCCGGCCGCTACCTGCCCAGCCCGACCTCCGCCGACGTGGGCGGCGACTGGTACGACGCCTTCGTGGCGGACGGCACCGTCGCGCTCGCCATCGGCGACGTCGCCGGGCACGACCTGTCCGCCACGATCGCCATGAGCCAGTTGCGCAACATGCTGCGCGCCTTCGCCGTCGACCACCCGCAGGACCCCGCGGAGGCGCTACGCCGCCTGGACAACGCGATGGAGCGCTCCGGGGAGTACCAGGGCACGGCGACCTGCGTCCTCGCCCGGGTCTCCCTCGACAGCGACGGCAACTGGCAGGTGCGCTACTCGGTGGCCGGACACCTGCCGCCGCTCCTGATCCACCCCGACGGGCGGACGCGCTTCCTGGAGGACTCCCACGACCTCCTCCTCGGCGTGGACCCCCAGTCCCCCAGGACCAGCGCGGTGGAGCCGCTGCCGCCGGGCGCCACCCTGCTGCTCTACACCGACGGCCTGATAGAGCACGCCGACGAACCGCTCGACAGGGGCCTCGACCGTCTGGCCCGCCACTGCGCGGCGCTCGCGGACTCCCCCCTGGACGAGCTCTGCGACCGGCTGCTCAGCGACCTGCCCATCGCCGGGAACGACGACATCACGCTGATCACCCTGCGCCTGGACTCCGCCACCCCCGACATCGCCTCGGTGCTGCGCACGCTCTCCGAGTGAGGCCCCGGCCCCTGCCCGGCACGGCCACGTGTCCGGGTTGCCCGGTCGTGCTCGCTGTGCGAGCACCCCGCAATGTCCGCTAGACTGGCATCGGTGCTTCGGGGTGTAGCGCAGCTTGGCAGCGCGCTTCGTTCGGGACGAAGAGGTCGTGGG
>ERZ777003.4846-NODE-4846-length-10778-cov-5.564767_pt1 | contig 10778 bp, 7 predicted proteins | sample MGYA00374956_ERZ777003 | MGnify/ENA primary metagenome ERZ777003 (study PRJEB29302, sample SAMN06268252) | bioreactor metagenome | isolation source: Joint BioEnergy Institute, California, USA | place: USA:Joint BioEnergy Institute, California, USA | collected... | reverse complement strand
TCCGCCAGTTCCTGCCCTCCTCCGGCCGGAGCCTGGTCCTGGTGACCACGCGTTCCCGGCTCTCCGGTCTCGTCGTCGACGGCGCCCGGTTCATCGAGCTGCGCCCGCTGCGGCGCGAGGCCGCGGTCGAGCTGCTCGCCCGAATCCTCGGGCACGAGCGGGTCCGGAAGGAGGCCGAGGCCGCCGGCTCGCTGGTGGATCGCTGCGGACGGCTGCCGATCGCGGTGTGCGCCTCGGGCGCGCGGCTCGCGCTGCGCCCGCACTGGTCGATCCAGCGGCTCGACCGCGAGCTCGCCGACGCGCAACATCGGCTGTCTGCGCTCGGCCGCGAGATCGACACCCCCATCCGCGCGGTGTTCGACGTCTCCTACGCCGCACTGTCGGCCGACGAGGCGCGCATATACCGGATGCTCGGCCTGCATCCCGGTCTCACGTTCGATGCAGGGGTCGCGGCTGCGGCCGCCGGTATCGACGAGGAGCGGGCAGCCGAGCTGCTCGACGCCCTGGCGGGCGCCAGCCTCCTCCACGAGGAGGGAGAGGATCGTTACCGCTTCCATGACCTGCTCCGGCTGCACGCAGCGTTTAAAGCCGAGGCCGAACCGCACGAGGTGCGGAGCGCCGCCGAGCGGCGCATCGTGCACTGGTTCCTGAAGAAGGCGGCGGCGGCCGACCTCGTCGTCATCCCCGGACGGTGGCACCTCGGGCCGATCTACGACACCGTCCGCGCCGAGCCCCAGACCTTCCCCAGTTCGGCCGCGGCCCTCGACTGGCTCGAGGCGGAGCTGCCGAACCTGCGTGCGGTCCTGCACCTCGCCGCCGACCGCGGCATGCACGAGCTGGTCTGGCAGCTCTGCGAGACGCTCTGGGGCCTGTTCATCACGCGCAAGCACTACAGCGAGTGGCTGGAAACTCACGAGATCGGCATCGCGGCCGCCCAGGAGGCCAGCGACGTCCGCGCCGAGGCACGCATGGTGACCGCGCTCGCCCGCGCCTACCGCGACCTGCACCGGTTCACCGAGGCGGCGGATCTCTACCGGCGGGCCACCGAGCTGCTGGCCGCGGAGGATCCCCCGCTCGGCGAGGCCGCCGCGCTGAGCGGCCTCGGCTCCACCTGCCTCGGGCTCGGCCGGCCGGACGAGGCGATCGAATACTTCGAGCGTGCTCGGGCGATCCACGCGCGGCTCGGCCGCCCACGAGGCGTGGCGCGGATGCTGCGGCGCCTGGGCGAGTCACACTTTCATGCCGGCCGCTTCGAGCAGGCGATCGACCTGCTCACCCAATCCCGGGACGTGTTCGCCGAGCTCGGCGAGCCCCTGGAGCAGACCCTCATCCTGACCTGGCTCGGCCGGAGTCTGGCCGCGGCCGGACGCACAGCAGAGGCGCTCGACTCGCTGCGCTGGGCTCGAGCCAAGGCGGAAGAACTCGGGGCCCGACACGCGGCGGCTGAGGCGGGCATGTATCTCGCCGACGCGCTCGCCACCACAGGGAACCCGGTGGCAGCACGCGAGCACCTCACCCAGGCACTGGAAACCTTCGTGGACCTCCAGTCACCGAAGGCTGAAGACGCTCGCCGACGGCTGGAGGAGCTGGATCGGCGCGGGTGACGGCGGCATCCGCCGTCACGCCGTACGGGTCGTCGAGGACAGCCAGCCTTGGTCTTAGAGGTGGCGGGGTGCAGGGGCAGGCCTGCACCCCGTCTCCGTGCGACGGACTGAACCGAGCCGCGCGTGGCTCAATTGGCGCCACATGGGCCGACCGCTCAGCGGACGAGGCTCAGCTCGCGGGCGAGGAAGTCCTCCCGGATCAGGTCGAAGTGCCCGACCTTGGTGAGCTCGAACGAAACGTTCCGCGCCTGGTGCCGCAGCGCCGAGTCCTGCACCGCGGGCAGGTGCCGCTCATAGGGAGCGGAGAGCGTGACCCGCACGGTGCGGGACAGTCGCGCGACCGTGGCGAGCCGCTGCCCGATCTGCTCGTAGCCGTCAGGCTGCCAGTAGCCCAGTATGTCCCTGGAGAGTCGGCGCAGCTGGGCGAAGTCCTTATTCACGATCTTGCTCACGTATTCGCACAGCGCGCGTAGCGTCTGCAGGTCAGATGCCTGGGTGATCAGCTCCTTGAAGGCGGGCAGTGGGTCCTTTTCGTCGGTTTCGGCAAACAGCCGCGAGATCGTCATCGTCGACTGGTTGACGTTCGGGTCGAGGAGCAGAACCCCTTCGAGCCGCGGGGCCGCCATCCTGTTCCGCGTCCAGTGCTCGGCAAGGTTGAGCACGAGGTCGGCGCCGAGTGAGAAGCCGACAAGCACGATCTTCTTGGTGGGGTTGCCGGCGGCGATTTCGGCGAGCACGCCGGACACCATTTCGACGTGCTCGGCCAGCGAGATTGGTCGGTCGCGGCTCGTCTCCATCGGGTCGAAGCCTTTGAGCGTCAGGGCGATCTGATGGTGCGTCGCGTCCTTTTCCATGTGCTCGCGGTAGTCGCCCCCGTCCAGGCCGAGCCCGTGCAGGAAGACCGTCACGGTCGGCGAATCGCTTGATCTCTCCAGATACGTCAGCCGACTTCCACGGCGCGCGAGCATGCCGGAATACATGGTTTTCATGATCCATCTCATATGGGGCGGAGTATGGTCAGCTCGCGGCCGTCGAGGCGGGATCTGGGGCAGGTTCAACACTCCGGTGCTCGAACGAGCATTTCGGCCGCCCACCACGCAGCCGCGAGAGTTTATTCCGGTTGAAGGCTACACGCAGATTTCACGATTCGCAGGTTCCGAACACATCGAAGGTGCCGGTAAACGCACGATAGGAAGGTCGTAAATCCGTAATTCCTGTCCGTGCAGTGCCGCGATAACAGAGTCAGCGGAGCAACAGCCGGTCTGAGTCGCTTTCGGCCCACGCCAGCGGGATTGGGATCTCGGCGCCCGCCGTGGTAGCGAGGGCGTTCAGGAGTCCTGGGTCTCGTGTGTCGCGGTTTCAGCGTGATCCGGCGACTCGAGGATGGTCAGCGCGGTAGCCGCCCTACACCAGGCGCTCGACGGGCTGGTCGCTCCTGGGACACCCGATCTTGGCGCTGGTGCACGGCGGGGCGTCAAGAGCGATTCGGTCTCGTCACCTTGGTCAGCGTCGTGCCTTCAGCCTGCCCTGTTGGGTATTGCCGCGCTCTGCCTGTGGCCACTCCTCCAAGTCGATACGCTACGCATGTGGCCGATAACGCTAAGCATGGTTTGCCTTGTCAGCCGACCGCAGCAGGAATGCTCCTACGCGCACCCGACCGGCGGCTCCTCTTGGTAAAGCCCACCTACCTGAGCCACTGGGAGATCCCCAGCGGCGTAGTCGCAGCGGGCGAAACCCCGTGGGAAGCAGCCGTCCGCGAAACCAGAGAAAAGCTCGGCCTCGCCCGCACCCCCCCACAGGCTGCTATGCGCCGACTTCATACGTCCCGGCCCGGGCGAGCCGGGCGGTCCACGCCTGATCTTCGACGGGGGGATCCTCGGCCGGGATAACCTGGCCGCGATCCGCCTCCACCCGGCCGAACTCGAGGACTGGCAGCTCGCCGCGGCCGACCACGTCGACCGTTTCCTCCCGCCGGCGCTCGCTCGCCGTACCCGGGCCGCAGCGGCTGCCCGGCACCCGGTGTACTTAGAGAACGGCTACCCCGTCCCCTGACTGGGCAGCAAAGATCCGGTCTGCGTAGCCCGCCGTGAGCAAGCTGCGTCAGCCTGAGAGCGCCTCGTGAAAAGCGCGAGTTTCGGCGCGGTTTGGCCACCGGTGACGCAGCTCGGCATCGAGTCTGCGCAGCAGCAGCCGAATCCGGGCAGAGCCCGTTTGGTGGGCGACGCTGAGGGCCTCATGCCCCAGATGTACAGCACGGTCTGGGTCCGGCCGCGAGGATCGCGCCACCGCCACGGCCAGTTTCGCGGTGAGGTGCCCGCGGTCGCGCGTGTTCTCCGGCAGGGCCGCGATCTTGCGTTCGAGGATCGAGAGCGCGACATCCGCCTGGCCGGCCGCCAGGTAGCAGGCGGCTGACTGCTCTTCGAGCGTATCGATGTCATAGTGGTGCAGGTACACCGGCGCGTTACGGCGAGCCACCTCGGGGTGGTCGCACAACAGCTGCCTGGCCTGATCGATCAGGGCAAATGCCGTGCCATGCTCACCCTCACCTAGCATGGCAAGGCCGCGCGCCTGCTGCTGTGCGGCAAGTGCGAGCAGTCTAGGTTCGAGCCTGTCCGGGTGCCGCTGCGCGGCGGCTGCGTACTGAACGGCGGTGGCGTAGTCCTCGGCGGTGTAGGCGATGTTTGCCTGCCGGATCAGCATGTAGGCGGCCATATCGTCATCGCCGGCGACTTGCGCCCACTCTGCGGCGCGGCGTGACCAGGCCATCGCGGTCTGCAGTTCGCCAAGATCCTGGTATAGCCAGCCGACCATCTCCGCGTACTGGGCAAGGACCTGCAGCAGGGGCTCGATGTGTCCACGTGCGCCGCGGCGTAGTCCGTCGAGGACGTCGATCTGCGCTAGCACTGGCCGCAGAAGGCACCGTGGCCCGATCATCTTGTCGGCGGTGTAGTGTTCGGCCAGCAGTCGACGAAAGTAGTCGATCACCTGGGTGTCGACTCGGGTGGGCTGTTCAACCGCCTTGGCGACGCGTTGCACCTCGTCGATGTCGCCGAGTGAGGGCAGTACGGAGCCGATTGTGCCCGTGGCGAGCAGATTGGCGAAATCTCGCCGCGAGATCGTCACTCGTACTGTCCTTCCATCCGAAGTCTGTATGTCCAGCATGACCGATTCGCGGTCGTGTACGCCAGGCTTGCTGGCTAACGGCAGGCAAGCTCTCGGCGTGGCTGTTCGTAACTCGACCAGCAGGCCTCCGGCGTCTAGTGCTCTGTCAAGCTCTCGAACGTGCTCGAGCGGGATGAGGATCTCCCCTTGTTCCGCACGGCTGATTCGGGTGTGGTCGTACAAGGCGGCTCGGCCAAGGGCGCGCTGTGACAGTCCCGCCTTGAGGCGCAGGTGCCGCAGCACTAGGCCAAACATCCGAGCGGCCGTGTCGCAGTGATCACCGTGCATCGCTACTAGCCTCCTCCGGTGTTGCTGGCGTGTTGCGGCAACACTCGACCTCTGGCACCCCCGCGGCCGACAGGCGACGATCCGTACAAGTTGACGTTCGGAGAGTAAACCGACCGGTTAACACAGCCTGCTCGCTCGCTTCCGTCCAGAACACCTTCGCTGGAGGTGCCGCAGGTGCATCGCATGTCCCCCACAGCAGCGGGCCCTCACCACGCCGTGTACGCCCTGGGCGAGGTACGTGTGGCCGTCACGACCGACCACGCACCCGTACTGACGTATCTAAGCGATTTCTATACCCAGGCCAACGGCCGCGCCTGGTGGCTGATTGACGGGGGTCTCGGACAGCCTCACCCGCCCATGCACATTGACGACTATGGCGTCGGCTACCGCGCGGATACGGAGCAGCGTCGCCTGGTGGTGCGCACCACCGACCCTGAGAGCCTGCAAATCAGCGTCCGCAAAGCGATCCGGGCGGTCATGGTCGCGTTCTGCGAAGAACGCGGGTACGCGATGCTGCACGCCTCAGCCGTACACCGCAACAACCTGCTGATCGTATTCGTGGGCGACAAGGGTGCGGGGAAAACCACCCTGGCGTTGGATGCGGTCCTCCGGCACGGTTTCGAGTTCATCTCCAACGACCACCTGGTCGTGTACCCGGATTCGGGCGCGGATGGTCTCGTCGTGACCTCGCTGCCCACCCCGATCCCCGTGAAGATCGGCACGTATCTGGCGATGGAAGACGTCCTGCCGGCGCCGTGGAACCCGAATGGCGTCGACATCGATGCCTTCCGGCGATTGCCCGCCGACGAGGTGCGCCACCTGGACATCCGCCTGGACTACACCTTCGCGCGTTTTGGGCAGGCCAACCCGGTGGCTGTGCGCTGCGGAGCTCGCTGGCCGACCACGGTTGTCGTGGTCCTGCCCGAGTACGCCCCCGATGGCAACGCGGCCGCCCCACAGCCGGGAGGATCCGAGGACGACCTGATCGCCCACCTGCGTACCGACTGGGTGTTCAACCCGGCGTACAACCCGCGGCATTTGCCGTATTCCCAGCGGACCGTGGAACAGTTCATCGCCGACGGGCGGGCGCTGATCGGCGCCCTGTGTGCCGACGCCACGATGCTGCGATGGGCGCACGCCGGGCAGGTGACGCCGCTGCTGCGCACCCTCGAGGGTGATGCCGCATGACCCCGACAGTGAGCGTGATCGTTCCGACGTTCAACCGGCCACACCTGCTAGCGGAGGCATTGGCCAGTATCGCCGGCCAGACCGGCGTCGAAGTCGAGGCCGTGGTGGTGAACGACGGAGGCCAGGACGTCAAACCCGTCATCGAGCAAGCCGAACTGTCACTGGAAACACGGCTGATCACGCTGGAAGCGAACCGGGGTCTGCCCGCTGCACGTAACGCCGCTCTTGACGCCGCCAGCGGCGACTATGTCGCCTTCCTCGACGACGACGACCTATTCCTGCCCGGCCACCTCGCCACTGCGGTCGCCGCGCTGGAAACGACAGGCGCAGACGTGGCCTACACCTCATGCCCGGTCAGTCCTCGTCGTGTCACCCCACGTGACACCATCCATACCGATCATGTGTTCGATTTCCCGTTCAACGCGGAAGCGTTGCATGTGGCGAACTACATCCCGGTGACACCGGTTGTCGCCCGAAACCTGCCCGCCGATGCCAGGTTCGACGTGACGCTACCGGTACAGGAGGACTGGGACCTGTGGCTGCAGCTACTCCACTATCACGCCGCCAGGTTCGTGCACGTGCCGAAGGAGACGGTGGTCTACCACCGTGTGGCTGACACGGCCAGCATGACGAACGGCACGGGCGCCGGAGTAGGCGCCGCCCTGGACGTGTTCCGGAACACGCACCAGCACCTGATGGCCCGGTGGCCCGTTCCCGTCGGCAGTGCGGCCGAGCTTGGGCGACGTTATCTTCATGTCGCCTACGACATCGTGGAGAAGTCGCTCGCCGCTGGAGGCCACGTCTCCCCGTTCTACTACGAACGTGTCATCCGCCTGCTGTACGGGCTGGTAACAGGGACAGTAGAGGAGGCAGATCTACGCGAGCGCATCACTGACGCTGTGACCATGGAGGATCCGTGACCGACGAGTGGGATCATGCCGTCGCCGCGGCCAGACGTCTACGACCCGACTTCGAGCCGGACGACCTGCTCCAGCACACCGAGAAAACCATCGTGATCGGCGGCACGACCGCGGGCCGGCCGGTTGTTGTGAAGGCGCTGCTCGACACAGCCCGCTTCTGGAGAGGCACGTTCACCCATGAGGTCGCCGTCTGCCGGGCGTTCGCTCAACGGACACCTCCGGTCACCGTCCCCCGTCTGGTCGCCGCCGACGAGCAGGCTGGCGTGCTGATCGTCGAACGGCTCGCCGGCCGCCCGCTGGCCGTCGACCGCTACCCCACCGAGTCACTGCCTGCAGCGGACGTCAGCGCGGTGGTGGACGCGATCGCCACGCTCGGCGAGTGGCAGCCCCCCACGTGCTTCCCTCAGCGATGGGATTACAAGGAGCGCCTGGACAGGTATCGAGGGTACGGCCTGCTCGACGACGAAGCCCACCGTGCCCTGACCGCCCTGCTCGGCATCGCCGGCCAGCGGCGCGATTTCGCCCACGGCGACGCGCTGCCCGCCAACATCCGCCTCCTCGCCGATCCTGCCACCCCTGACCGGGTGGCCCTGCTGGACTGGGAGTTCGCAGGCACCTACCTGCCCGGATTGGACCTCGCCCTGCTGTGGGTCCTGCTGGGCGCGGATCCACAGGCACGGCGCCTGATCAGCGACCGTCTGGCCGCCGCCGACCCGCCCACCCGCGCCGCATTCATGATCAACCTGGCCATGGTGCTCACCCGCGAGTTGCGAATCCACCGAGAAGCCGACCCCGGCCCGTGGCGCGACGAGCGCCTGGCCGCTCTCACCCGCGACTGGGCCACCTTCCGTGCCGACCTCCAGACCGAGAAACCATGACGATGCGTATCGCGATTGCCCACCGGGACTTACACGCCATCACCAGAGGCGGGATCTGCACCCTTTACCGTGAGCTCGCCAGCCGGTTCGCCGCCGCCGGACATCATGTAATCCTGATCACACAAGCCACGCAGCATCCGCTTCCGCCCCGCCCTGGCGTCGAGGTCATCACACTGCCCCGCACCGAGGACATGGCCGCACACAGGGCCGCGGTCGCCGCCGCCTTGGACACCAGGCAGATCGACGTGGCCGAATGCTCGACCTGGGAGGCGGAACTGCTCAGCTATGTGGCCCGCCCGGCCGACCAGCGCGCGCCGGTTCTGGTCCGGGCTGACCTATCCGCGCACACCATGGGCTGCGATCCGGCAATGGTTGATGCAGAGCGGGAACTCCTGCGCCTGGCCGATGCCGGTGTCGCCGTCTCCCGCTGGGCGGCGGACGACATCGCCCACGCCTACGGTCACCAGCTACCGGTGCTGCCCAACGGCGTCGATGCCCGCTTCCATCCCGGAGCTCGCAACGCCCAGCTGTCATCAGGACGGCTGCTCCAGCTCGATCGCCACGGCCGCACCATCGACAGCACCCCCATCTCGGGGGACACAGACACCCTGTGGGGACGGCTCGACCGCGGCGCCGGGCTGCCCCGGCTGCTATGGGTCGGGAAGCTGACCACGATGAAAGGCATCGACATCCTGCAAGCGATGCTTCCCGCCCTGGAAGGCCGGGCAATCATCACCATCATCCTCGGCCACGGCCTGGTGCAGCACCCGGTCACCTTGCAGGAACACCCGCACGTCCAGGTCCTACAGGACCTGTGCGACCAAGATCTGGTAAGCGTATACCGATCGGCCGACTACCTGTGGTCGACGAGCCGATGGGAAGGGTTCGGGCTGGCGATCGCCGAAGCGCTCGCCTGCGGCGTCCCCGCCCTGCTACCCGCCGACCTGGGCACGGCCCGCGAGCTCATCACCGACCAGGTCACCGGGCTGCTATGGCAGACCCCCGACGACATCGTGACCGAGCTCACCCGCCGCCGCCTCCGGGGCGCACTGCCTGCCGAGTTCAACTGGGACCGTAACGCTGCCGCCACACTGGCCATATACGAGACCCTCTTAGCTGTCCCCGCGGGGCGGTGACCGGGATGCGAATCCTGCTGATCGGCCCCAACCACCGGGGCGGAAGTATCCCCCCATACCTGGATACGCTGCACGCCGGCCTGACCGCCGCCGGCGCCTACGTGAAACGTCTGGGCTCCGAGGGCCCACCTTATGACGCCGAGCGCGGCAAGTTCCGCCCCGCCCACGAGATCATCGCCGCCGCCCAGGCTCTGCTATCCCAGGTGCGTGCAGACGCGTTTGACCTGATATCGCTGCACTTCGGGAACCTTGAGGTTGAGCAGCTGCTGCCCGTCTTATGGGAAGGGCTGCGACGCCCTCCTGTCGTGTATCACGTGCACAGCCTGGCGTGGACACTATTCGACCAGCACTGCCCCGCCCCACGGCTGCGGGCGGCTGTCGCCCGAGCGGTAGCGTCGATGGACGGGTACGTGTTCTTCGGCACGTATGCCGCGCGTGTCCTGCCTCGCGCGCCTCATGCCCCAGACGCCATAAGTTTCCTCCCCACGACGATCCCTCCCGGCACTCTGCCCAGAACACAGCCCAACGGCGATCAGCCTCTCCAGGCCAGCTTGTACGGCTATCCGGCGCCCTGGAAGGACATTGCGTCTCTGGTCGACGCCTTGGCCCGGCTACGGAGCCCGTTGCGGCTCCATCTGGCCGGCCCGTTCTGGGACGACCCCAAGCAGGTAGGGATGCTGCTTCCAGCCGGGGTGTCCCGATTCGGGGCCGGGGAGATCAAGGTCACTCCCACCTACCTCGATGCGCCGGCCCGCGCCGATCTGGTCGCCCAGACCAGCGTAGCTGTGTTCCCCTACCGGCAAGTCGCTACCTTCCAGGGATCAGGCGCGATCGCCGATTATCTCGCGCATGGGGTGCCGGTGATCGCGACCAATGTTGCCAATATGGCCGAGCTGGTCGGCGACGCCGGCGTCATCGTGCCCCCGGGTGATCCTGCCGCGTTGGCGGCTGCCTTAGATCGTTTCGCCAGTGACGCCGACCATCGGCGGCGGCTGACCGATGCGGCCGCGGCCCGAGCCAGCCTCTTCGGCAGGGACACACACGCAAGCGCATGCCTCACCCTGTACGAGCAGGTGCTGAGCCGAAAGAGATGACCCGATGGACACGACGAAGATCATCGTCGCTCGTCACGGCGAAGCGTGGTGCAACCGCGAACAGTACGTCGGCGGTCCACGTTCCTGCCGCGGACTCACTCCACAAGGACAGGTCCAAGCGAGCCTGCTGGCGAAACGACTCGCCGCCGAACACGCCACCCGCCCTATCGATGCCCTCTACACCACACCACTGCGGCGCGCGCAGGAGACTGCCCACATCATCGGGACCGTTCTCGGACTCCGCGCCCAAATCGAACCAGACCTACGAGAACCAGACTACGGAGCAGCTGACGGCCTGCCGTGGACCAAGGTCGTCGCCGAGTTCGGTGATGCGCCCGCACTGCACCCTACCCGCGCGGTTGCCCCCGGCGCGGAAACGTGGGTCGAGTTCCTCACTCGCGCCTGTGCCGCGCTGCGGCAGATCGTGGCCCGCCATGAAGGACAACAGGTACTGATCGTTGCCCACGGGGAGACCATCATCGCAGCACACCACCTGTTCCTAGGGGTG
>ERZ777003.4845-NODE-4845-length-10784-cov-5.033461_pt1 | contig 10784 bp, 10 predicted proteins | sample MGYA00374956_ERZ777003 | MGnify/ENA primary metagenome ERZ777003 (study PRJEB29302, sample SAMN06268252) | bioreactor metagenome | isolation source: Joint BioEnergy Institute, California, USA | place: USA:Joint BioEnergy Institute, California, USA | collected... | reverse complement strand
ATACGGCGACCGCCGAGATCTACACTCTTTCCCTACACGACGCTCTTCCGATCTCCTGGTGCCGATGGACCTGCTGGCGCGGGCGATGGCGATCATCCTCACCGGCGTGTCGGTGGCGACCGTGCTCGCCGCGCCGGTCGGTGCCTCGATCGGGGATCTCTGGGGCTGGCGCGCCGCCTTCCTGCTGTCTGCCGGCATCGGCGTGCTCGCCCTCGTCGTCCAGCTCTCCACCATCCCCCGGCTGCCGCCGGTGGGGGCACCGGGCTTCCGCACCCTGTTGGCGCTGCTGACCCGGCCGCAGATCCGGCTGGGGCTGATCGCGACCCTGCTGTTCGCCTCCGGCCACTTTGCCGGCTTCACCTACTTCCGGCCGTTTCTGGAACGGGTTCCGGCCGTGGACGTGCCGACCATCTCGCTGACCCTGCTCGCCTTCGGCATCGGCGGCTTCCTCGGCAACTTTGCCGGCGCCTGGCTGGTGGAGCGCAGCGTCAGGCTGGCGCTGACCGTCGCGCCGGTGTCGATTGCGGCGATGGCGGGCGTGCTCGTCGTCGGCGGGGAGGCGCTCGCGGTGGCGGTCACGGCCATCGCCTTCTGGGGTTTTGCCTTCGGCGCCATCCCGGTCGCCATCTCCAACTGGCTCACCCGTGCGGCCCCGGACGAGGCGGAAAGCGCGGGCGGGCTGCTGGTAGCCACCTTCCAGGTGGCCATCGCCGCCGGCGCCATTCTCGGCGGCCTGCTGGTCGACTCGTCGGGCGTCGCCGGCGCCCTCGTCTACTCGGCTCTCGCGACGCTCCTCGCCGGCGTCGTCGTCCACCGCTTCGGCACCGAGCCGGGGGAGGCGTAGGGCGCGCGGCCCGCGCCAGGCGACGCTTGGTCCAGTCGTCGTGGTCCGGTCAGGCGGGACCACGACGACAGGGAGCGAACCGGACAGATCACTCTCCCCTCAGCCATCTGAATCGCGCGCCATGTCGCACCACGTGCAGAGCCTGACCACGACCACCGCCGCGACCCGCATCGGCGGGCCGCCGGGATGGTGCGTGCTCTGAACGAGGCACAAGCAGCGGCCGAACTTGCCGATGCCGGCTACCGCGTCGCCACGGACCTCAGCGGCGAGCGACTGGCGCGCAAGATCGTGGGCGCGCGGCAGGCGGAGATCCTGATCCCCGCCGTCGCCCATGCCCTTCGCGCGGGGGCGTTCCGCCGAGACCTTCGAGACCGGCCGTGCACGTCCGTTTCGTCAGCGGCGCGCTGGCGCCGGCTCAGGGTTCACGGGTGGAAGGAATGCTCTGCGGCACCGGCGCCTTCGGCGGCAGCATCAGCCGCGTCTCGGCGCGGGCCTGGATGGTCACCGACGGGTCCCGAGTGCAGACGCGCCGGCCGTCGGCGTCGAACCCCGCCTCGGCCAGCCCGTCCAGGCAGACGCATTCCCCGCTGCCGGAATCGGGCCGGGTGCCCGGCGCGCACGACCAGGAGCAGCTGCCATCCTCGCCCGGCAGGATGTAGGGCGGCATGCAAACGGCGACCGGCAGCGCCGGAATTTCCGGCATTTCCAGGGCCTCCGGCACGTCTGGCATCTCCAGCCACGGCCCTTCCGGCACCGGCGGCAGATCGACGCAGATGATGCCACCCGCCGGCCCCGTCAGCGCCGCCTGGCCCGGCGGGCATTCCGCCACCCCTGCCCCGGCAGCTGCCGGCAGCACGACCACGGCCACGAGGGCGTACGCAGCGCGGCGCATGAACGTCGACAGACGCATGCGGGCCTCCCCGAATTCACGACGCCCGGCGATGATACACCCGTTTGTGGCCAAAGCGGGGATGAACGTTGCCGTGAACGCTGCCCCGCTCTCGCCACCGGCGGCAGCGGCTATTCGGCGGCCTGCTGCAGCGTCGCCGTCCAGCCCATCTCGCTCGGCGCACCGAGCCCCATGGCCAGCCGGCCGACGAACTCCTGCTGCTTGCGTGCCGGCAACGGGTGGAACTGGGCACCGGTGACGTCGCGCAGCAGGCGCTCCAGCCCGTTCGCCCGGAAGAAGCCGGCGCCGCCCACCGCCTCGAGCGCCTTGCGCACCGCCGCCTGCGCCGCCTCGGCCACGATCGCCTTGGCCGTCAGCGCGGTGGCAGCAAGCTCGTTCGACGGCGTGAAGTCGAGGTCATTGGCGAGCCGCACCAGCTCCCGCTCCGCAAGCCGGGCCGTCATCAGGTGGGTGTGCGCCTCGCCGAGCAGCGCGGGGCGGGCGCCGTCGTCGCCCATGGCGGTGCACAGGCGGTCGGCGATCGCGACCGCCGCCTCGGCCACCCCGGTGTAGACCGCCATGATCAGCGGCATCGCGACCGAGATCACGATGTTGAAGAACGGGTGGTAGTGGCCGCGCGGGCGCCGCAGCACGACGGCCTCCTCCGGCACGAACACGCTGCTGAACACCACGCTGTGCGAGCCGATGCCGCGCATCCCCATCGCCTGCCAGTCGTTCAGCACGCGCACGCCTTCGGCCGACAGCGGAACCGGGCAGTGCAGCACCTGCCAGCCCTCGGTCGGACTCTCGAAGGGGAAGGAAGTCAGGAACAGGCCGCCGGCCGGAACGCCGCTGCAGAAGCTCTTGCGGCCGGAGACCAGGAAGCCGCCGTCAACCTTCTGTGCGCTGCCCTTCGACGCCAGCCAGTCGCCGGCGCCGGTGGAGACCAGCACCATCTCGCCGGCCGCCACCGCCCGCAGCGGTTTCTCCCCCGGCCGCCCGTTCTGGTAGTTGAAGCGCAGCCCGGCGACGAGGTGCTGGTGCATCGAGCAGGCGAGCGCAGTCGAGGCGCAGTAGCCCGCCAGCTCCTGCAGCGCTGCGCACATCCGGCTGTGGCTCACCCCGCCGCCGCCCAGTTCTGCCGGCACCATGGCAGAGAAGAAGCGGCGTGCCTTCAGCGCCTCGTAGTTCTCGCTGACGAATTCGTCGCGCGCATCCTTTTCGGCGGCACGCTCGGCAAACAGCGGCCCCAGCTCGCGCACGGTCGCCACCGGATCATTGGTTCGATCCGCCATCGGAAGTCTCCCATCTTGTCTTTGTGGCGACAGCATCGGAGGGAGGCCCCACTTGCGATAGTCCAGAATCTGAACCGCCGGTGACGGCCATCACAGCGGGGCGTCTTTGCCGCCATTGTCAACGCCATGGCGGCGGCATAGCCTCCGGCAATGAAGCTCGGGGAGCGCGTCTACGGCCAGTTCTGTCCGGTGTCGATGGGGGCGGAGATCTTCGCCACCCGGTGGACTCCGATCGTGCTCCGGGAGCTGCTGTCGGGCTCCACGCGGTTCAGCGAGCTGCAGCGCGGCATGCCGCTGATGTCGCGCGCCCTGCTCGCCCAGCGGCTGCAGGAACTGGAGCAGGTCGGGCTGGTCGAGAAGCGGGTGGGCGCCGACGGCCGCAGCCCGTCCTGGCATCTGACCCCCGGCCGGCGAGGCACTGCGCCCGGTGGTGGTGGCGCTGGGCGACTGGGCGCACCACTGGCTGACCCGGAAGATTCCCGAGCACGACCTCGACGCGTCGCTCCTGATGTGGGACGTGCGCCGCACCGTGCGCGCCGCCGGCATCCCTGCCGCCCCGCGCACAATCGTCCAGTTCGAGTTCCCGGACACCCGGCCGGAGCATCGGCTGTGGTGGCTGCTGGCGGAGCGCGGAGTGGTCGAGCTGTGCTGGAAACGCCCCGCCCCGATCAACGACCTGGAGGTAACCGCCAGCCTCGCCGACATGGTGAGCATCTGGCTGAACCGGCTGGACCTCGCCACGGCACTGGCGGACGGCCGGGTCAGGCTCGCGGGCGACCCGGCGCAGTGCGCGGCCTTTCCCCGCTGGTTCGTACCGGGTGAGGGCGCCTACCGGCACCCGCCGGTGGAGACGGCTCAGTAGCCGGTGCGGTCGGGCGCGGTATCGACCGGCAGGCCGCTTGGGACCGACTCCGGCACCCAGGCGTTCAGCGACGCGACGGACGGTGAACTCAGGCTCTCCAGGAAGGCGAGGAGATCGGCAATGTCCTGGTCGCTCGGCCGGTAGTCCGGCAGGTCCGGATCCAGCGTCGCCAGCACCGCGCCCCGCAGCCCCGGGTGGCGGTGCAGCGTCTGCGCCACCTCGGGCTCGAGGCCCTGGAACTCGAAGTCGTCGTCCCAGCACAACTCCGGCGCGAAGTGGTGGCGGACCGCTTGCTCCAGCACGTGGAACGCCCCGTTGTGCATCCACGGTCCGGTGAGCGCGACGTTGCGCAGCGGCGGCGTGCGGAAGCGGAACAGGTCTTCCGGCGCGTTCGTCACCAGCTGCCGGCCGAAGTCATAGGGCGCGGAGGCGCCCCGGCCGGGCCCGAGCTGCGGCGCGCCGATGTTGTGGTGCTCCTGGTCGGTCATCAGCGTGCCGCTGTGGCAGGTGGCGCAGCCGGCCTCGCCGTAGAACAGGGCGGCGCCCCTGACCTGCTGGTCGTCCAGCGCCGCATCGTCGCCGGCGAGCCAGCGGTCCCACGGCGCATCGGTGAAGGTGAAGGCCGTTGCCTCGAAGGCGGCGATCGCCTCGGCGGCATGGCGGAACGTCAGCTCCTCGGGGGCTACGTCGGGATAGGCGGCGCGGAACATCTCGACATAGCCTGGAATGGCCACCAGCCGCGCGATGAGCAGGTCCCAGATCTCGGTAAACTGGTCGTCGGAGGGTATCGCGACCTCGTTCGGCCGCCCGTCCGGCGCCGATCCGCCGGGATGGCCGCGCATCTCGTCGCGCGACGTCACCGGGAACATGGCCTGCATCGCGAGCGGCCCGCTGAAGCCGGCCGGAAGCTGATCGCCGGCGGGGTTCTCGAGGCCGTCATCGGTGATCCGGATCCGGCTGTCCCAGAACATGGACCGCCACTCGGGATGGGCGCGGTTGAAGATCTCGGGGGCGTTGCGCGGGATCAAGTCGCCGTCGGCGAGCTCGCGGGAGGCGCCGAGGCCCACGCCGCCGGTGCCGAAGGAGACGGACAGCCCGTCGCCTGCGTTGAACGCCGGGTGGTGGCAGGTCGCGCAGGAAATGTTGCGGTTGCCGCTCAGCTCCGGGTCGAAGAACAGCATGCGGCCCAACTCGACCAGCACCTCTGGATAGGCCGGCGCGGGCTGCATCGGCTCGATGCCCTGCGCCGCCAGGCGCGCCCGCAGCTCGGCGCGCAGGGCGTCGCCATCCGGCGACGGGGCGCCGACCGCGGTCAGGACAACGGCGCCGAAAAGGAGACAGGCGGCACCGGCGGCCGCCAGAACCTTGTGCCGGACGGGAACCATGGCTCAGGTCGCGCAGACACGGACAAATGTTACCTGCATGTCATGGACATTTGGCGCGACGGCGAGACAGGCGCAAGCAACGAAGGGTAACCGCGTCAACGTGCCCGGCGGCGGACCACGAAGCTCTCGTCGTTGAACCAGAGGCCGCCGTATTTCTGCAGCACGCGGCACGTCGGCTCGAAATAGGCGTTGGTGCTGATCGCGCCGCGGAAGCGGGGCTCGTCGATCTGCGCGACGTAGCAGGCGGCGTTGAACGCGGCGATGGCGGCCGAGGTGCCGATGGTCGCCGACAGCTCGCTGGAAAGCGCGTGCATCTCGTAGCGGAAGATGGCGTCGCTGTCGGTGCCAGCCTCCGCCTTCACCGCATCGTCGTCAAGCTGGCGGTGAAGCTCCTCGATCAGCGCCGTCCGCGGGGTCTGGAACGGGTCCTCGTCCGGCCACAGGGCGCGCACCACCTCCATGCCCGGATCGTGCCCCCAGGACTGCACCACCACCATCCGGCCGTCCGGGGCGAGCGCCTCGGCGAGCGGCGCCAGCACCAGCCGCACCTTGCGTTCGGCGGTGGTGCGGGCGCGGTAGGGCTGGGAGGCGATCACCAGGTCGAAGCCGTCCAGCGGCTCGCCCCTGCGCGGCACCACCCGGTCCAGCACGAAGCGGTGGTCGGCGCGATAGATGACCAGCGCGAAGGGCTGCGCGGGATGGGGATTGCCCGCGGCATCCGCCTCGATGCGCCAGCCGTCGGCGAGCACGGGGGCCAGCCTGCGGATCTGCTCGTCGAAGGCGTGCCCGCTCGACCCATGCAGTGCCACCTCGAACCACTTCAGGAGCGACGGGTCCTTGCGCGGGATCAGCCGCACCGCGTCGCGGAAGTACATCGTTGTCAGCACCAGCACCGTCATCGGGTGCTCGACGAAGCGGTCGGCCAGCCGCTCCAGGCCCAGCCGCACGTCCTCGAGGCTGATCTCCTTGGCCACGACAAGCTGGGGAACCGTGGGATGCCGCTCGTGGAGCTGGCGCATCACCAGGCTCAGCACCATGGCATCGCCCATGCCGGCATCGAACACGCGCAGCGCCGGCGGTTTCGGCTCCAGCAGCGGCAGCTCGCGGCCGACCCGCTGGGCGATCGCCCACTTCTCGTTCGTGGTGGTGGCGTAGAGCCGGTATTTCTCGCGGCTGTCGTAGAACCGCGCCGGCCCGTTCCCCTCCGCCATGCGCCCTCCATGAGCTGATGCGGGCAACCATAGCACGGAAAAATGGTGCTCCGGGCACCGGCCGGCGAGGGAGGGAGCGGCGCCTCAGCCGACCGCCGCCACCGCCTGCTTCACCGCCCCGATGGCGGCCGGTGTCACCGACAGCGCCGTGATCCCGCAGTCGAGAAGCGTCGCGACATGGGCCGGATCGCTTGCCATGTCGCCGCAGAGACTGACCTCGCGGCCAGTCGCGGCCCCGTGCGCCGCGACCAGCCGGAGGCAGTGCAGCACCGCCGGGTGGGTCGGGTCGTAGAGCGCGGCTACCGCATCGTTGTCGCGGCCGGCGGCACAGACGTACTGGATCAGGTCGTTGGTGCCGATCGAGTAGAAATCCACGTCGAACCGGTCGACCGCGATCGCGGCGGCCGGCACCTCGACCATCATCCCGAGCGCGGGCATCGCGGCGCGGGTGCCGGCGCGCTCCAGCGCCGCCAGCTCCTCCGCGAAGATCGCGCGCGCCCGCTCCACCTCCGCCGGCGTGGTCACCATCGGCAGCATCACCTTGACCTCGCCAAGCGCCGCCGTCCGCAGCAGGGCACGCACCTGCACCGCGAACACCTCCGGGCGCGCAAGCGACAGGCGCAGCCCGCGCAGGCCGAGGAAGGGGTTGCGCTCGTGCTCCCCCGTCAGCCCAGGGATCGGCTTGTCGCCGCCGGCATCCAGGGTCCGGATCGTCACCGGGCGGCCCTGCGCCCAGCGCACCAGCCGGGCATAGGCCTCGTACTGCTGGTCCTCGTCCGGCAGCCGGCCGTCCGGGCGCTCGAACAGGAACTCGCTGCGCGCAAGCCCGACCCCGTCGCACCAGGCGGGGTCGAGGTCCGGGAAGCGGTCGGGATCGTCGAGGTTGACGTAGACGGTGACCGGCGCACCGGAAGCGGTGCGCGCCGGCCGCACCCGGAAACGCTCCACCACCAGCCGCGACGCCGCGCGGGCCTCGTCGCGGGCGGCGTACCGGGCCTCGGTCGCCGGCGTCGGGTTCACCACCAGCAGGCCGCCCTCCGCGTCCAGCCAGGCAGAGGCGCCCTCCGGAGCCGCAACCGCTCCGCCGCCGAGCCCGACCAGCATCGGCACCCCCCGGCCGCGGGCGAGGATCGCGACGTGGCTGGCGCGGCTGCCGGAGGCGAGCGCGATGCCGGCCGCCCGGTTCCAGTCCACCTCCAGGAAGCGCGACGGCGTCAGGTCGTCGGCGACCAGGATCGCCCGCTCCGGTACCCTCTCCAGTCCGCCCCCGCGCCCGCACAGCGCATCCAGCACCCGATCGCGGAGATCGACCAGATCGGCAGAGCGGGCGGCGAAGGCCGGGTCGTCACTGCCGGCGAAGTCCTCGATCAGGTCCTCGAACGCGTCCGCCCACGCCCGATCCGCCGGCTGGCCGCCCTCGATCGCGGCATAGGCCGGCCCGGTCAGCACCTCGTCCTCCAGCATCGCCACCTGAAAGGCGAGCATGCCGGCGGCCTCGTCGCTCTCGGTCGCGCTCATCAGCTCGGTCAGCGCAGCGGCCGCCTGTTCGATGGCGGCGGCGAGCGCCGCGCGGTCCGCCTCCGGTCCGCGGCTGTGATAGACGGGCCGGCTTTCCCGCAACGGGAACAGGACGCCGCGGGCGAGGCCAGGCGACGCGACCGTGCCGGTCAGACGGGTCTCGCCCCCGTCACTCATCGAACTCGCGCGTGACCAGGCCGACCAGCTCCGCAAGGTCCGCCTCCGCGTTGCTGCCGGTGACGCGGAAGCGAAGCACCTCGCCCTTGCTCGCCTTGAGCTTCATCACCTTGACGATGCTCTTGGCGTCGATCCATTCGGACCGGCCGTCGACCGACAGCTCGACGGCGCTGGGAAGCGACTTTGCGAGCTGCATCAGCTTGACCGCCGGCCGCGCGTGGAGACCCACCTCGTTGGTCAGACGCGCGGTGCCCTCGACCACCGTGGTCATGACGCCATCTCCTCGGCTGCGGCGCGCACCTCCTCCAGGCTCGCGCCGGTGGCCGCGACGGCCGCCGCGACCACCGCACCCTCGACCAGCGGCGCCTTCAGGACCACGATCCCGGCCCCGGGATCGCCGCCGCGCATCTCGATCGCCATCTCGCTGTTGGTCTCCGCCCCGCCCAGGTCGCAGAGGATTGCAACACCCGCCGGGGACCACGCCTTCTCGATCGCCGCCATGATCTTGGCGACGTCGGAACCCAGCCCGCCCTCGGCGTCGCCGCCGGCATCGACGATGGTGACGTCGCCGCCCATCTGGCGCGCCATCTCCGCCGTGCCGCGGGCGACCTCGGCGGAGTGGGAGACGATGACGAGCCCGACCTTGTGCGTGCTCACGCCGCCATCTCCCCGACCAGCACGTCGCAGATGGCGTGGGTGAGAAGCCGGCTGGATTCGCCGCCCGGGTCGAGGTGGCCGATGGACCGGTCGCCGAGGAACGAGGCGCGGCCCCGGGTGGCGCGCATCGGCTTCGTCGCCTCGGCCGCCGCATCCGCAGTGGCCTTGAGCTGTTCCGCCAGTGTCTTCGCGTCGGCCCCGTCGGCGGCGGTCCTCTCCAGCGCCGCGTGGACGGGCACCAGCACGTCCAGCATCGTCTTGGCCCCGACGTCGGACTTGCCGCGGGCCTTCACTGCGGCGATGCCTTCGGCCAGCATTGCGGCCGCGCGCGTGGCGTCGACGCCGTCGTCCACGCCCGGCGTCTTGCCCATGGCCATGAGCAGGCTGCCGTAGAGCGGTCCCGAGGCGCCGCCGACCTTCATCACCAGGGTCATGCCGGCCTTCTTCAGCGCCTCCGACGGCGGCAGCGCCGCCAGCTCGTCGGCGGCCTCGCGCAGCGCCGCGAAACCGCGCTTCATGTTGGCGCCATGGTCACCGTCGCCGATCGCCTGGTCCAGCGCGGTCAGCCGGTCGGCATTGGCGGCGATGGTGTCCGCGCATGCCTCGATCAGCGCGCGGGCCAGGCGCTTCATGTCCTGCGGCATCCCGTCCCCTCGTTTCGCCCGATACCCTTGCAGGGCCTGGCCTACGCGTCTATCACCCGGCCAGCGCCCGCGGCAAGAGAGTGCAAGGATGATACCACGCTACAGCCGGCCCGAGATGGCCTCCATCTGGGAGCCGGAGGCGAAGTTCCGCATCTGGCTGGAGATCGAGGTCCTCGCCTGCGAGGCGCAGGCGGAGCTTGGGCTGATCCCGCGCGAAGCCGCCGCGGCGATCCGCGAGCGCGCCGCATTCGACATTCCGCGCATCGACGCGATCGAGCGCGAGGTCAAGCACGACGTCATCGCCTTCCTCACCAGCGTGGCGGAGCACGTCGGGCCCGAGGCGCGCTACATCCACCAGGGCATGACCTCGTCGGACGTGCTCGACACCTGCCTCGCGGTCCAGCTCGTCCGCGCCTGCGACATCCTGATCGCCGACGTGGACCGGGTGCTCGCAGCGCTGAAGCGACGGGCGCTGGAGCACCGACGGACGCCCTGCATCGGGCGCAGCCACGGCATCCATGCCGAGCCCACCACCTTCGGCCTCAAGCTCGCCGGACACTACGCCGAATTCGCCCGCGGCCGCAGCCGGCTGGAGGAGGCGCGGAAGGAGGTGGCGACCTGCGCCATCTCCGGCGCCGTCGGCACCTTCGCCCACATCGACCCGCGGGTGGAGGCCTATGTGGCCGGGAAGCTGGGGCTGGTGCCCGAGCCGGTCTCCACGCAGATCATCCCGCGCGATCGCCACGCCGTCGCCTTCTGCATGTTCGCGGTTGTGGCGAGCGCGGTCGAACGCCTGGCGACCGAGATCCGCCACCTGCAGCGCACCGAGGTCCGCGAGGCCGAGGAGGCCTTCACCGCCGGCCAGAAGGGCTCGTCGGCGATGCCCCACAAGCGCAACCCGGTGCTCTCCGAGAACCTCACCGGCCTTGCCCGCATCGTCCGCTCGGCGGTGATCCCGGCGCTGGAGAACGTGACCCTTTGGCACGAGCGCGACATCTCGCACAGCTCGGTCGAGCGGATGACCGCGCCGGACGCCACCGTGACCCTCGACTTCGCCCTCAACCGGCTGGCGCAGGTGGTCGAGGGCCTGGTGATCTACCCCGAGCGGATGCAGGCCAACCTCGACATGCTCGGCGGCCTCATCCACAGCCAGCAGGTGCTGCTGGCGCTGACCCGCAAGGGGGTCAGCCGAGAGGACGCCTACCGGCTGGTGCAGCGCAACGCGATGCCCGTGTGGCAGGGCGTGGGCAGCTTCCGCGAGCTGCTGGAGGCGGACCCGGAGGGGATGGCCCACCTCACCCC
>ERZ777003.4842-NODE-4842-length-10790-cov-4.543735_pt1 | contig 10790 bp, 9 predicted proteins | sample MGYA00374956_ERZ777003 | MGnify/ENA primary metagenome ERZ777003 (study PRJEB29302, sample SAMN06268252) | bioreactor metagenome | isolation source: Joint BioEnergy Institute, California, USA | place: USA:Joint BioEnergy Institute, California, USA | collected... | reverse complement strand
GGCTGCTCATTGGCCTCCTCCATCACGGCCGAGGATGTGCGCATGTTGCGCGAGGCCTATCCCGGCGTGCCGGTCGTCACGTACGTCAATACGTCCGCCGAGGTGAAGGCAGAGAGCGACATCTGCTGCACGTCCGCGAACGCCGTGAAGGTCGTCGAGAGCCTCGGCGTGCCGCGCGTCATCATGATCCCCGACGAGTATCTGGCCAAGTACGTGCAGACGAAGACCAACGTCGAGATCATCACCTGGAAGGGGCACTGCGAGGTCCATGAGCGCTTCACGGCGGAGGAGCTTGAGGCTTTCCGTGCGGCCGACCCGGCCGTGAAGATCATCGCACATCCCGAGTGCCCGCCTGACGTCATCGCAGCCGCGGACTTCACCGGCTCGACCTCCGGCATGATCGATTGGGTGAAGAAGAACAAGCCGGCTAAGGTGGTGCTGGTCACCGAGTGCTCGATGAGCTCCAACGTTGCGGCCGAGGCACCGGAGACGGAGTTCATCAGGCCCTGCAACCTGTGCCCGCATATGAAGCGGATCACGCTGCAGAACATCCTCGAAACTCTCGTCTACATGCGCCACGAGGTGACGGTTGACCCGCTCGTGGCGGAGCGCGCCCGGCGTTCCGTCGAGCGCATGATCAACCTGACCAACTGAGCGCAACCGAGCCGCTGCACCCTCAAACGGCGCAGCGGCTCAGGATTCATTTCCATGGCATTTGGCGGGCGAGTGAAGGCACCAGCCGGGGGCGGCGATATCATTATCGTCGGCGCGGGTCTGGCCGGTCTGTTCACCGCACTGAAGCTGGCCCCGGCGCCCGTAACTCTCATCTCACCCGCGCCCCTCGGTGAAGGTGCCTCCAGCGCGTGGGCGCAGGGCGGCATCGCGGCGGCTGTTGGCGAAGGCGACACGCCGGAGCAGCACGCTGCGGACACGATCAACGCTGGCGCAGGCCTCGTCGACGAGCGGATTGCGCATCTTGTTGCATCGGAAGCGGCAGATCGGGTCCGCGATCTGCTGGCCTACGGTGTCCCGTTCGACAAGGACCTCGAAGGCCGCCTGATCCTCTCGCGCGAGGCCGCCCACTCTGCCAGCCGCATCGTTCGCGTGTCCGGCGACAAAGCCGGGTTTGCCATCATGCAGGCCATGATCGAGGCGGTCCGCCGCACGCCTTCGATCACCGTTCTCGAGAATTTCAGCGCGCTTTCGCTGATCAAGACCGGGGGCCGCGTTACCGGCGTCACCCTGACCCGCCCAGACGACGCCGCTGCTATCTATACGCTGGAAGGTGCGCGCGCCGTCGTCCTCGCGACCGGCGGCATCGGCGGACTTTATGCGGTGACCACCAATCCGCCCCACGCGAGGGGCGAGGGCATCGCCATCGCTGCGCGCGCCGGCGCCACCATCTCCAATGCGGAGTTCGTGCAATTCCACCCCACCGCGCTCGATGTCGGCCTCGATCCGGCCCCGCTTGCAACCGAGGCGCTGCGCGGCGAGGGCGCGGTGCTCATCAACAGCGCCGGCGAGCGGTTCATGCTCGGCCAGCACCCAGATGCCGAGCTTGCCCCACGCGACGTCGTCGCACGTGCCGTTTTTCGCGAGATTGCCGCTGGCCGGGGTGCGTTTCTCGATTGCCGGCAAGCCATTGGCCCCCGTTTCCCCGAGGCGTTCCCGACAGTTTATGAGCGCTGCCGCGCCGTTGGTCTCGACCCTGTCACGCAGCCGCTCCCTGTCGCACCGGCCGAGCATTACCACATGGGCGGTATTCAAACGGATGAATGGGGGCGTACCAGCGTGCCCGGCCTTTGGGCGGTCGGCGAGGTCGCATGCACAGGGCTGCATGGCGCGAACCGGCTCGCGTCCAACTCATTGCTAGAGACGGTTGTGTTCGGTGCCCGCGTGGCCACAGATATCGGCCGTCTCGAGCGGCGTCAGACAACCCGAATCAACCTGACCCGAAGCGAGGCTTCGCATCTGCCGGACTTCGGAATGCGGTCCGAAGCTCTCCGCATGATCCGGACGATCATGTCGCGCTATGTGGGCGTTGAGCGTGACGCCGCTGGGCTGACCCATGGGCTGCAGGCTTTGGACACCATTGCTGAGGCTGCGGGCGGCGATCCGGCGGTTGGAAACGCCATCATCACCGCGCGCCTGATCACCGAATGCGCGCTCCGCCGCGAGGAAAGCCGTGGCGGGCACTACCGCACCGACTACCCCGAGCCGCGACCCGGATGGCAACGGCCCAGCTCCATTACTCTCGCCAGCCTCGAGCTCAGGTCGGCACTCCAAAGAGAGGAGCTGCCAGCCATGCTCGGCTCGGCAGCAGGCAGGACCGAGTGAACAATGCCGACACGACACTTCGACATTCGCTTGCCCGAGCCACTCATCACCAGCGTGGTCGCGAACGCGCTGGCTGAGGACCTTGGCCTTGCCGGCGACATCACGACGGATGCGGTGATCCCGCCCCACGCCAAGGCATCGGGCGTATTCGCCGCGCGCAAGCCGGGGGTGATCGCCGGACTCGACGTTGCCGCTGCCGCCTTCCGCCATCTGGACCCGTCGGTGATGTTCGAGCCTCTCATACCCGATGGCGAGCGTGTCGATGCGGGCGCGAAGATCGCGCGAGTGAGCGGCAATGCCCGCGCGCTGCTGACGGCGGAACGGGTCGCCCTCAACTTCCTCGGCCGCATGAGCGGCATCGCCACGCTCACCCGCCGCTACGTTGACGCCATTGCCGGGACGCGCGCCACCATCGTCGACACCCGCAAGACGACTCCAGGATTGCGCGCGCTGGAGAAATACGCCGTGCGCGCTGGCGGGGGAATGAACCACCGGATCGGCCTGTTCGATGCTGTGCTTATCAAGGACAACCATATCGCGGTCGCTGGCGGCATCGGGCCGGCGATCGCCGCGGCTCGCGCGCGGGTCGGGCATATGGTCAAGATCGAGGTGGAAGTGGACAGCCTCGACCAGCTCGAAGAAGCGCTCAATCACCCCATCGACGCGGTGCTGCTCGACAACATGACGCCTGCCCAGCTCGCGGAGGCTGTCCGCCTTGTTGGCGGGCGGGTCATCACCGAAGCCTCCGGCGGAATCGATCTCAGCACAGTCCGGGCCGTTGCCGAATCCGGCGTCGACCTCATTTCCGTCGGTGCCCTGACGCACTCGGCACCAGTGCTGGATATCGGACTTGACATCGAGATCGGCACCACAACCTAGCTTGACCGCCCGCGACGTGGTTCCGGGTTCATCCAGCACCACCGTTTGGCCATGATCGGTAGACAGGTGATACGGTGGGTTGAGTAGTGCAGCTCTGCAAAAGCTTCGGCTAGTTTCGATTTCGTTCAGGATCAGCGCGGTTTAGTTTAGTCTAGTTTCGGGTGTGCGAGACCGGCTCCAAGCGGGAGAGACCCAAATGGTTGAGTTCGTGGTCCTCTGGGGCGTGACTGCCATCGCGGCGATGTTGATCGGCGGTCTGCTTGCGGGCCTCAAGAAGCGCGATTACTCGTTCTGGATGGCGTGGTCGTTCATTTTCCCGCCGGCCGTCGCATTGCTCCTCATACTCCCCTCTCTTCCCGAGCGACCACCTCGACGGACCTTGGATGAGGAGGACGCAGCGGAATTCTAGGAGGCATCGGCGAGGGCCATCTCTAGGCCGCTCATCCTTAAGGCACATATCGGATCGCCAACTCTCTGCGATCCTCGTAGCTTGCTTCGAAGATCGGCGCCGCGAGCGTTGCCCGGATGTGAAGCAGATCGGTTTCCGACACATTGCGGAAACCGTGCTTGAGGCCGGCCGGAACGATGACCGAACTCCCCGCTCCGACCTCAGCGCGATCATCGCCCACCCAGATCTCGGCGCGACCTTCGAGCACCGTCAGAACCTCCTCCACAGCGTGGAAGTGGGTCGGCGCCCCGTGCCCAGGCTGGCAATACTGGTCGAAAATGCACAGCTGGGCCGACCCCGACACGGCTGAAACGAGCATCCGGGTTGTGACGCCCGGCCGCCAATCCTCGCAGTCCTGAGCTTGGTGCTCGATGAGCTTCACGCTCCGCCCTCGTTTGGTCAGCAGCTACTAAAGTCAGCGGCCGGAGGCCAGCCACCGAAGCGGCTGGCTCGGATCTGGCTTAGCCCTCTTTCGGCGTGATCCGCCCCGAAATGGCGGCTTGGGCCGCCGCAAGCCTCGCCACCGGCACGCGGAAAGGGGAGCACGACACGTAGTCGAGCCCGATCGCATGGCAGAATGCGACCGACGCTGGGTCGCCACCATGCTCACCGCAGATGCCGATTTTGAGATCAGGCCGGGCTTTCCGGCCGCGCTCCGTGCCGATACGCACCAGCTCGCCGACGCCTTCCTGGTCGAGCGAGACGAACGGATCGCTCTCGAAAATGCTGCGGCCAAGATAATTCTCGAGGATCGGCGCCGCGTCGTCGCGGGAGAGACCAAGGCAGGTCTGAGTGAGGTCGTTGGTGCCGAAGGAGAAGAATTCGGCGCCACCCTCCCCTGCCGCAATCTCCTCAGCGCGCAGAGCACAGCGGGGCAACTCGACCATGGTGCCGACCTGGTACTGGAGCTTGACACCCGTCTCCTTTTCCACCGCCTCCGCCGTTGCCACGATCACATCACGGAGGATGTCGAACTCCTTCCGATAGGCGACGAGCGGGATCATCACCTCGGGCACGACGGGCTTGCCGGTCCTTTTGCCAGCATTGACCGCCGCCTCGAATATCGCCCGCGCCTGCATCTCCGTGATTTCGGGATAGCGAATGGCCAACCGGCAGCCGCGGAAGCCGAGCATCGGGTTGAACTCTTGGAGCTCGGCGACCCGCGACTTCACGCGAGAAACCGGCACGCCGAGTGCTTCGGCAACGGCGACCTGCTCCTTCTCCTCGCGTGGCAGGAACTCGTGAAGTGGCGGGTCGAGGAGCCGGATGGTAACCGGCAGTCCAGCCATGATCTCAAAAAGGGCTTCAAAGTCCGCCCGCTGCATCGGCAAAATCTTGGCCAAGGCTCGCCGACGGCCCTCCTCGTCCTCGGCGCAGATCATCTCGCGCATGGCGAGAATGCGATCGGCCTCGAAGAACATATGCTCGGTACGGCAGAGCCCGATGCCTTCGGCCCCGAAATGCAGCGCCTGCTGAGCATCCCGCACCGTATCCGCGTTGGCGCGAACGCGGAGCCGACGCACCGAGTCGGCCCAGGACATCAGAGTTGCGAAGTCGCCGGACAGCTCCGGCTGGCGCATGCGCACTTTGCCTTCGAGCACCTCGCCGGTCGAGCCGTCGATGGTGATGATGTCTCCCGCCCGATAGACCTTGCCATCGGGCGCGATCATCTCGCCTGCCTTGACGTCGATCCTGAGCTGTCCTGCGCCGCACACGCAGGGCCGGCCCATGCCACGGGCGACGACGGCCGCATGGCTTGTCATACCGCCGCGGGCGGTGAGGATGCCCGCCGCAGCGTGCATGCCGTGGATGTCCTCGGGGCTCGTCTCCACGCGGACCAGGATCACGTCGCGCCCCTTCGCCTTGAGCGCTTCTGCCTCGTTGGGATCGAAGACGATCTCGCCAGAAGCGGCGCCTGGGGAGGCCGCCAGACCGCGCGTGATGACGTGCTTGTGCGCCGACGGATCGATCGTCGGATGCAGCAGCTGGTCGAGCGTCGAGGGATCGATCCGCATCACCGCCTCCTCGCGGGTGATGAGCCCCTCGTTGGCGAGATCCACCGCGATCTTGAGCGCGGCTTCGGCCGTGCGTTTGCCGGAGCGGGTCTGCAACATCCAGAGCTTGCCGTTCTGGATGGTGAACTCGACATCCTGCATATCGCGGTAGCGCGCCTCGAGCTTCGCGAAGATCTCCTTCAGCTCGGCGAAGACATCGGGCATCAGCGCTTCGAGCGACGGCGCCGTGTCACCGGCCTCAATACGCGCCTTCTCAGTGATGCTCTGGGGTGTGCGGATGCCAGCGACGACATCCTCGCCCTGAGCGTTGACGAGGAATTCGCCGTAGATCTCCTTGGCACCCGTCGAGGGATTCCGCGTGAAGGCAACGCCGGTGGCGGAGTTGTTGCCCATATTGCCGAACACCATCGCCTGGACGGTGACGGCCGTGCCCCAAGAGTCAGGGATGTTGTGGAGACGTCGATAGGTTATGGCGCGGGGGTTCTCCCAGGAGCCGAACACGGCTTTGATCGCGCCCCAGAGCTGCGTCTTCAGGTCCTGCGGGAACGGCTGGCCAATCTCGCGCTCGACAGCCTCCTTGTAGCGCGCGACGATCTCCTGCCAGTCCTCCGCGGTGAGCTCTGTATCCGACGTCAGGTTGTTGAGGTTCTTATGCGTTTCGAGAATGTCCTCGAACACGCCGATCTCGACGCCCAGCACGACGTCGCTGTACATCTGGATGAAGCGGCGATAGCTGTCGTAGGCGAACCGTGCGTCGCCTGAGCGTGCTGCCAGACCCTCCACCGTCTCGTCGTTGAGGCCCAGGTTGAGGATCGTGTCCATCATGCCGGGCATCGAGGTCCGCGCGCCCGAGCGGACCGAAACGAGCAACGGGTTTTTCGGATCGCCGAATACCGCGCCGACTGCATCGCCGACGATGCCGAGGGCGCTCTCGACTTGCGACTCGAGACCTTCAGGCAACGTTCGGTTGTTAGCGTAGTAGTACGTGCAGACCTCGGTGGTGATCGTGAACCCCGGAGGCACCGGCAGGCCCAAGCTTGCCATCTCGGCCAGGTTGGCGCCCTTGCCGCCGAGGAGCTCCCGCATTTCTGCGGAACCGTCCGAACGTCCGGCGCCGAAGAGATAGACCCACTTGCGTCTCCTGTCGGGGGCGGAAGCGGTATCGCTCATCCGGTGAACCTTTCCTTATGCTTCAACACGTGCGCGCATGGACATAAGCTCGTCAGACGCCTGGAGCAAACGCGCAGGTGCTTGGCTCGTTTCGCTTCCCTTTGACAGGACGGCGCTGGAGCTTCAAGTCTTGAGGCAGACAGCGCACCAATTCGACGCGAGCATGACCGATATGGCCGATCATCTTCCCGCGGTACTCGATGCTTTGGATAAGTCTCAGGACGAAGCGCTTGCGCGTTTGTTCGAGCTTCTGCGTATCAAGAGCATTTCCACCGATCCCGCCTACAAGGACGAATGTGCGGCTGCGGCGGAATGGTGCGCACGCGCGCTGCGACAGATCGGCTTCGAAGTCTCCATTCGGGAGACGACCGGCCATCCCATGGTCGTGGGCCACTCCCACCGGGAGGTTCCGAAGGGCATGCCGCACGTGCTCTTCTACGGCCACTATGACGTCCAGCCGCCGGACCCGCTCGATTTGTGGACCTCGCCGCCGTTCGAGCCGCGGCTGGTCGAGGATTCGCGCAATGGCACCGTGATCGTCGCGCGCGGCGCGGAGGATAACAAAGGTCAGCTGATGACCTTTCTGGAAGCCGCGCGTGCATGGAAGCAGGTGGCTGGCACGTTGCCCGTCGCCATTACAGTGCTCCTCGAAGGTGAGGAAGAGTGCGGCTCACCGAGCCTCCCTCAATTTCTGGAGAAGCACGCTCAGGAGATCACCTGCGACGTCGCTCTGGTGTGCGATACGACCCAGTGGGACAAGGACACTCCCGGCATCACGACGATGCTGCGGGGCCTCGCCGGAACCGAGGTCATCGTAACCGGCCCCAATCGCGATCTTCATTCCGGCCTTTATGGTGGGCCGGCCATCAACCCGATCCGCGTTCTGGTCCGCATGCTCGCGGCGCTTCACGATGACGACGGGCGCGTGAGGGTGCCGGGCTTCTATGACGGTATCGCCGAGGTGCCCAGCAGTCAGGCGGAGCAGTGGCGGCGCCTGGGCTTCGATGAGAAGGCTTTCCTCGGCGAAGTTGGCCTCAGCGTGCCCGCTGGGGAAAAGGGCTACACCGCGTTGGAGCAACTATGGGCCCGCCCGACGTGCGAGTTCAACGGTATCACCGGCGGCTACCAGGGGCCCGGAACCAAGACGGTCATCCCCTCGCGCGCTTCAGCGAAGATAACGTGCCGGCTCGTGGCTGGGCAGGATCCCGACAAGATCACCGCAAGCCTCCAGCAGTTCCTGGCCGAGCGCGTGCCGCCTGATTGCAAGGTCGAGTTCGTGCCGTTTCACGGCAATGCCGCCATTTCGTTCGACCCGAATGCGCCGTACGTGCAGGCCGCCGCTCAAGCACTGGAGGAGGAATGGGGCCGGCCTGCAGCGTTGATGGGCTCCGGTGCCTCGATCCCTATCGTCACCGCGTTCAAGACACACCTTGGCATGGACAGCCTGCTCATCGGTTTCGGCACCGATGACGACTGCATTCACTCACCCAACGAGAAGTACAATCTGACGAGCTTCCGCAAGGGCGCGCGGAGCTGGGCCCGCATTCTCCAGCGACTCGCGCGCGTTTGATCAGTTCGACCACAAACGATCGAGACTAGATATGGCGATGAAACGTTCCATCCGGCCGCCGGTGCTCTTCGCGGCAATCCTCTCCGTGCTGCTCACCGTCCCGGCTGCGGCCCAGCGGAGCGCCCCGCAAAGCCAACATGAGGCCGGGGTTTTCGACTACTACACGCTCGTATTGTCTTGGAGCCCGACGTACTGCGCGAGCATGCGCTCACCAGACGATGATCCGCAGTGCCGTCGCACAGCCCGGCCTTATGCCTTTGTGCTCCATGGCTTGTGGCCGCAATACGAGCGCGGGTTTCCAGAGTACTGCCCGACACGGGAGCGTCCGTTCGTTCCCCAGCGCGTGATCGACCAGATGCTCGACATCATGCCGAGCCCGCGGCTGGTCATTCACGAGTATCGCAGGCATGGCACGTGCTCGGGGCTCGATCCAGCCGGTTATTTTGAGCTTTCGCGGCGGCTTTATGAAAAGATCAATATTCCGAGGAGATTCCGCTTGCCTCCTGCGCCGTTCTTCATCAGTCCACAGCAGGTTGTTGACGAGTTCATCGCCGCCAATCCTGGCCTGAAGGTCGAAATGATAACCGTCGACTGTCGCGGCTCCGGTAACCGGCTGCGTGAGGTGCGAATCTGCTTTTCGCGCGAAGGACAATTCCGGCCTTGTGGTAGCAACGAGCGCCGCGCCTTCTGCCGGACCAGCCGCATGTATGTTCCTCCCGTGCGGATCGGCGGTGGCGCTGGCACCACCAAGCCGCAAGGGCAGCGTGCACTTTAGTCAATACGCACGTTGAGATTTCCGTGGAGAACTCGCGATGCTGCCAGCCTGTGCGGCTGGCGCCTGTTGCAGTGTGGTGGCCGTTCGGCATCATGGTAGCCCGGACGCAACAGATTCGCGCTCGCGGGGGGATTCCATGGCGAAGTCGCGGCACGCTCATCCGGCCTTGGATGCCACCGGACGACCGTCACACATGCGCGGTGCACGGAGCAGGGCCTTCATCTGGGCTGCTGTCGGTTTCGTTGCTGGAACGCTGTTCTGGAGCATCACGGGCTTAGACCCAAACCCGCGAGTATTGGCACGCACCTTTGCGCCGGCGGACACCTCTTCGACCCGCACTGACACCACTAAGCCTGCGGACAGAGTGCCGACGTCGCTTTCAGCTGCCGGCAATATTCGGCACGACTGCGCGACTCTCGTGCTCGATCGAGCGCTCAAGCAGACAAGGCTGCATCCCTGCACCACTGACGATCCGCCCTTGAGATTCGCGACAAGCGCTGGTCGTCAGGATCGCCTCGCCGTCGTGGAATAAGCCGCTACGCCAGCTCTCTCACCTCACTCAGCGCGTCTACAAAATTCCCCCAAGCAACAGGCTTGGCGGCTTCACCGCTGCGACCCAAGCTAAGCGGCTGCCTTGGGGTGGGTTGTCAGGCCGTCCTGCGCAGACGTTCCGGTCGCCAGGCTGCCGGCGCAAGGCAGATGTACCCCGAAGCCGTTGATGCCGGAGCCGCATCGATCCGAGTTGGATCCAGACTCCAGTATCCGGCGAGCCGCATGACGTGCTCCTCCGTCGGGTAGAGGATCAGCTCACCCCCTGCGTCGCCCGTCCGCTCACGAACGCCGCGCAGCTCGAACAGCTTGAGACCCAGCCTCTTCTCGTCGCGTGTCGGCTTGCCCCTGTTCCAGATCGTCCCTTCATCGCCAATCGCAAACGCACGAATGAGCCTTCCGTGGACGATCCGCGCCCAAGCGAAGAAGTCGATGGGCGGATAGCTGAAGAAATATTGCACCTCGATGAATTCCGCTCCCAGCCTCAGGAGCATCGGCGTGCATTTGTCGACGAAGCTCCGCCCGACCGGATAAGGCAGCGACAGTCCGACCACGAACGTCCAGCCGCTCACCGGCGGCGACACGAACACGTGCTTCTCGCCCAGCTCGTCGTCGTAGACTGAGCCAATACCTGAGTTCCAGTTGCACGGCCGCGGATTGACAAGGCCGAGCACGTCGATGACACGCGCCGTATCCCGCGTGCGGATGGCGAGCCACGCCATCTTGAGGCCAAAGGGCACTGGCCTGTCTGGCGTGGCGTCGAAGATGACGCGGTGCTGAACAAAGCGCGGTGCGAGGATATACGCGGCGATCGCGATGGTCAGCGGAAGAAGAATGGCGATGGTGAGGACCACGAGAAGCGCCCCCGGATTCAGCCATCGCCACAGTTAATGCTGTTGCAGCTCCATCGCAAGCAACGTCAACCTAGGTTTTGGGGAAAACCCGAGGTGGTCAGTAGGTGACTTTCGCGGAGAACACAAAGCGCTCGTCACAGAGCTTGGCATTGTTGCCGCAGAGCCCATCGCCACTGATGTCGGTATCCCAGTA
>ERZ777003.4840-NODE-4840-length-10794-cov-4.508427_pt1 | contig 10794 bp, 6 predicted proteins | sample MGYA00374956_ERZ777003 | MGnify/ENA primary metagenome ERZ777003 (study PRJEB29302, sample SAMN06268252) | bioreactor metagenome | isolation source: Joint BioEnergy Institute, California, USA | place: USA:Joint BioEnergy Institute, California, USA | collected... | reverse complement strand
AGCCACCGGATTTCCTCCAGAACCTGCCGAAATTCAGGCTCTGGCGACACGCACATGGTTCTATACGTGTTCAGGAACGGCAGCCATCCCGCCACCGACCGTCAGCGCTTGCGCCCCGTCACCCGCTGGTACAGGGCCTGCAGATAGCGGTGGTCGGCCTCGGTGAACTCGCCCGCGGCGATGTCCTCCTTGTAGTCGGCGAGCTCCTCGCGGGTCTCGTCCGAGATCTCGTGCTTCGTCAGCAGCTCGTCGATGAGGGCGAGCGCGTCGGACGGCGCCCGGGCGGCGGCGACATGGGGCGATTCCGCCTCGTCCTCCTCCTCCTCGTCGACATAGTCGTCGTGGTCGTCCTCGCCGGGCGCCTGGACCAGCAGCATGTCCCAGGTGACGCCCGCCTCGCGCATCTGCTCCCGGATGGTGCGGGCAGCCGCGACCACCTCCTGGTCGTCGTCGCTCAGCAGCCGCTCAAGCGATTCCAGGAATGAATCGCGGTCGATCTCGCTCATGCCCTCAAACCCGTGCTGTCAGACCGGCGCGCATCATGGGGGAGAGGGCCACGGACCGCAAATGGCTTCTGCGGGAATCAGGACCCGGGCGGTGGCGCGGTGGTGCCGCGGATCGCGAGCGACAGGGCAAGCTCGACCTGGCGGCCGCGGCTGCCGTCGAACACCATCTCGGCGGCCCGGCGGCCCTTTTCCCGGATCGGCTGCACGACCGTGGTGAGTGGCGGCAGCGACAGCTCGCTCTCCGGAATGCCGTCGAAGCCGACAACCGACATCTGGTCGGGGACGCAGATGCCCCGCTCGCGCAGGCGGTCCAGGGCCCTGAGCGCAATGACGTCCGACATGGCGACCAGCGCCGTCGGCCGCGGCTCGCGCGCCAGCAGCCATGCGACGCCGTCGTCGATGCTCGGCGCGTCGTTCTGGGTTTCGAACACCGGCACCGCGTCCGGGTCGAGACCCGCTGCGGCGAACGCCCGGCGATAGCCGGTCATCCGCGCCCGGGTGACCACGTAGAGCGCCACCTCCAGCCGCCCCGGCTCGACCGGGCCGATCCGGTCGTCGTCGCGGAACGGCATGCTGAGCACGCCGATCCGCCGGTGGCCCAGCGACAGCAGGTGCTCCGCCGCCGCTGCGGCGCCGCCCGCGTCGTCGACCTTCACCGAATTGATGCCGGGACCGGCGTTGAAGTCGGCGGCGACGAAGGGCAGGTTGCGCTTCAGCACCAGGTCCACCAGCCGGTGCCCGTGCTCCATGCAGTCGACGATGAAGCCGTCCACCATCGCCGTCTGCACCGTCCATGCGGCCTCCTGGTCGTTGAGGGAGGAAACCAGCGACAGCCCGGCCTTGTGCGCGTCGCAGACCTCCGCGATGCCTTCCATGAACTGGCGCATGTAGGGGTCGCGGAAGAAGTAGGGGAGCTCGGTGTCGGTGACGACGCCCACGGCGTTGGCCTTGCCCGCCCGCAGCATCCGCGCGGCCGGGTCGGGGCCGAGGTAGCCCAGCCGCTCGGCCCACTGCAGCACCCGCGCCCGCACCTCCGGCCGCACCAGCTCCGGCCGGTTGAACACGTTGGACGCGGTGCCCTGCGAAACGCCGGCGGCGCGGGCCAGGTCGGCCAGGCGGACCTTGGTCATTGCGGCTCCGCAGTCGCGGGTTGAACCGATTCAAATATACCTTGACTTCGCGTGATCCGCTGCCTATTGAATCGGTTCAAATGTTGAATCGATTCAAGCGTGGATCGGTTCGGGCGCGGGGCGAAGGCCATGATCATTCCTGCAAGCTATCTATACCCCGATCTCGGCGAGGGGAAAGGCCGTGCGCGGCAACAGCGTCGCTCCACGGACGAGCAATCCGGCCGGCTGGACGTGGCGGCGGAGGCGGCCGGCGGGCCGAGCCCGATCGGTGCGCTGGCCTCCGGCATGGCGGTGCTGGTCGGCATTGTCGCCTACGGCGGACTGATGGAGCTGGTGCTCTGAAAGCATCGACGCTCGTGCATCAGTACGGGCCCGCCAGGGTGACGGTTTCGCCGGGCGGGATCGTCACCCGTATCGGCCGCCCGCCATCGACCCGCACCGTGTAGGTGCCGGGCTCGAGCGCTACCGCCGGGTCGCCGATGGCGCCGGAGGCGACCACCCGGCCGCGGTGGTTCTCGATGGTGAACCGCCGCTGCACCGCGCGCACCAGCGCCTCGCCGAGAGAGGCGGCATCGGACGCATCGAAGTAGCGTCCGCCGCCCAGCGCGGCCCAGGCGCTGAACGTTTCCGCCAACGCCGGATCGTCCAGCGCGAAGCCGACGATGTTGACCCGGACGTCGATGCCGAGGCTGCGCAGTGCGGCGATCTCGGCAGCCGGGTCCCCGTCGCAGGTCTCCTCGCCGTCCGTGACCAGCACCACGAGCTGCGGTCCCGTCACCCCGGCCATGTCCTGCGGCACACTCCGCAGCGATTCGCCGATCGGCGTCCGCGCGAGATTGGTCGGCTGGACCCCGGCGATCACCTCCGCGATCGCCGCCGGCTCCAGCGGTTGCGGCGGCAGCACCAGTTCGGTTTCGCAGCTCTCGGGCGGCCCCTGTCCGAACACGCGCAGGCCGAGCATGGTGCCGGGCGGAATGGTGCCGCCGGTGAGAGCGGTCAGCGTCTGCTTCGCGATCTCTATCCGGCGCACGCCGTCGAGGCGCTGGAGCATGCTGCCCGAGGCGTCGAGGATGATCAGGATACCACCCGGCGCCGGCGGCGCTGCGACGTTCTGGTCCGGCCGGGCGGCAAGAAGCTCCAGATATCCCGGCTCCGGCGGCGGAGGCGGCGTCCGGTCGAGGGCAACCGTGACCGTGTAGTCCGCCGGGCGGCGCAGCCACCCCGCCAGCCGTTCGAAGGCGACGTCGATCTCGCCCTGGGCGAGCATCGGCTGGTAGAAGCCGCCGTTCAGCCCGGCCCAGTCCTGCATCAGGTTGCGGGTGGTCCAGAGCTCCTCGCCGGTGAAGCCGCCCGGTACAGCCAGGGCGAAGATGCGCGGGCGGGTCTGCGCCAAGCTCTCCCACAGCGCGGGCGTCAGCGGTGCGCCGTCGGACTGGGCGTCCGTCAGCAGCACGATCGCCCGCTGCCCCGGCCGCGCCGCCAGCGCCTCGCTCGCCGCAAGCAGCGCCGCCTCGGCGTTGCTGGAGCTGTCGGACCACGGGTAGGCGTGCAGGGTCAGGAACACCTGCAGCGGGTCGCCGGTCCATTCCTCCAGCAGCCCAGCGGTCGCCTGGTCGCGGAACGGGAACAGGTTGACCACCTCGCGCTCGGGCCTCAGGCCCTCGGCGAAGTTGCGCATCGCCTGGACGATCGCGGGGATGTACTGGTGGACGCTGCCGCTGGTGTCCCAGGACAGGGCGACAGACCGCGGCGGATCCTCGACCCGCAGCCAGTAGGGGCCGGGCGCAACGGCGGCGGTGAAGCTCTGCTGCCCGTCGACGGAAGGGGCCGGCTGCAGGGGAACTTCGGTGCCCGTCGCATCCTGCAGGGCGAGCGCGACATGCGGTGCCGGCGAGCCGCCAAGCGTCAGGATCAGCCCGTGGCCGTCCGCCGGCACGTCGATCCGGTACCAGTCCACGTCGCCGTCCAGCAGCACCGTGCCCGAGACGGGCGTGTCGAAGGGCAGGAGATCGGCCGTCTCGGGCGTATCGTTGGCGTCGGCGGCCTCCGGTTCCGGCAGGGGCGGCGGATTGAGCCACTCGTGCACGGCGTCGCGGCCGAGTTCGCCCCATTCCCCGAGCGCGGAACGGTAGCCGGACCCGACCGGCGCTTCCCGCACAACCAGCGTTTCCGGAAGCAGGACCTGCCGCGTCTCCTGCGGCACCTCGATGGTGAAGCGGAGGTAGCGGACCCAGGTTGGCTGCAGCCCGTTCAGCGTCGCCGTCGCGCCCGCGGGCGGCAGTGCGAACCGGCCGAGGCTCGTCCACGGACCGACCGGGCTCGCCAGGCTTGCGGAGATGTCGACCCAGGACACCACCGGCGCGCCGCCGTCCTCGCCGCTGCGCCATTCGATGGCCGTGATCTGTGCCGCGCGGTTGTGCGCAAAGCCCAGCACCCATTCCACCGTTCCGTCGTGGTCGGAGGGGAGGTAGAGACGTGGCCGCTCCGTCTCCGCGGTCAGGAGATCCCACCGGTCGACGAGCGGTGAGGACCAGACGATGTGCCCGCCGCGGGTGGGGTCGGCGAGGTTGAGTCCGATGCCGGCCGGGTCGAGCGGGTTCGACTCCGGCACCGCCACCGCCTTGATCTCGCCGAGCGATGCGCCGGACCCCGTGCGCTCGCCGCCGTGGGTGTCGATCGGCTCCAGGCGCAGGAAGCGCGCGGCGACGGGCCCGTCGAACGGGAAGGCCTGTTCGGCGGGGCGGGCCGAGAGGGTTCCCTCCAGCACCCGCTCGAAGTGTGCGCCGTCGAGCGACACTGAAATCGCGAACCGCCGCAGCCGGTGGGTGACGTCCGGCAGCGCCGCCGGCGTCAGCAGCACACCAGCCAGCATCACCGGATCGTCGCCGGCGAGGTCGATCACCGGCAGGGCTTCCCTCAGCTCACCCTGGTCGAGCGTGGCACTCGTTCCGCTGTTGACGCCGCCGTCGATCAGCCGCGCCTCCCCCGCCAGCATGGCGCCGCCGGCGGCCGCACCGGCGACATCCAGACCGCCCAGCATCGAATCCGGCAATGGCCATGCGCGATATGGCGACACCAGCGGTGCCGTGGCGTCGGGCGTCACCACCGCCTCCACATGAACCGGAACTGCGGTGTCGCCGAAGGCGGCGACTGCAAGGGTAACCGGACGGCCGCCCCAGGCGTCCGGCGGCACCTCCACCGTCACCGCGATCTGGCTCTCGGCGCCCGGGGCAAGCGTCAGCCGGGACTGGGCCGGGGCTATCCGCCAGCGCTCGTCGCCCACGTGCGTTTCCAGCGCAAGGTCGAGCGGCACGGCGCCATGGTTCTCCAGCCGCAGCGCGCCCTCCACCCGCTGCCCCCAGGTGGCGAAGGCGGCGACGGTGTCGGTTTCCAGCGACAGCGCCATCATCACCGGCGGCGGTGCCACCGGCGCGGGGGTGACCGCGTCGCCGAAGTCCAGCGCCAGCGCATAGTCGCCGCCCTGACCACTGCTGATCTTCAGCCGATAACCGGAACCGGCGGGCAGTTCGCCGCGCCACTCGCTCGTTTGGCGGTCGGGATAGAGGGTCGCGATCGTGGTCCGCTCCGGGCGGGGCCATGGGTCCTCCGGGTCCGGCGGCGTCTCCTGCACCACGGTGAGGCTTTCTCCGGCGAGCGTCCCCGTCTCCGGCGCGAGATCGCGGATGACGAGCGTTGCCGGCCGTTCGAGGTCGGGCAGGCGATACCAGTCGGCATCCTGCGGGAACAGGGAGCCGCGCAGGCGCAGGTCGGCCGGCAGGGGCGAGGCCTGCCACCACTCCTCGTTCGGCTCCAGGTCGATCGGCCGGTCGAACCAGGGCCGATGCTCGACGAGCAGGGCGTAGGGGCTCTCGGCTGCGCCCTCGCCGCGCACTTCGAGGTAGTGGTCGCCCGGCCCGAGGATGCCGTCCCAGACAACCTCGCTGCGGGCCGGCGGCGTCCCGAACGTGCGCAGCCGCTGCGCGACGCCCTGCCGCTCGCCCCATTGCGGCTGGGCCTGCAGCGTGCTTCCCGGCGGGCCGCTGAGCGTGATGCGGACGCGGGTGTTGGCAGCGAGATGGAAACGGTAGAGATCGACGTCGCCGGCGCGGTCGAGCAGGCCCGTCCGCGGCACGCCCGGCTCCAGCCGCATGGCGCGGGCCGCGTCGTCATTCGGCTCCAGCTCGTCGCCCAGACCGCGGGCCAGCACCTCCTCGATCGGCGTGCCCGGTGCCGGCGGCGGGCCGAGCCGCACTGCGTTCAGCCGGTACTCGCTGTCCGTCCCGACCACGCCGAACAGGTGCCGGCCCGGGACCAGCAGCAGGCTCGACAGCCGCGCGGCGCCCATGTCCGAGGGCGGCCTGTCGTCGATGACGGGGCTGCCGGACGTGTCGTAGAGAATCAGCCGCTCCAGCCCGGCGCCCTCGGCCTCGACCCGCCACAGTTCGGGCTCGCCCTCCACCGTCAGGACGAAGACGTCGGTCTCGCGGCCGGCGAAGCGCCCCTCGGCGGTGCCGTCGGGGCCGAAGGGGGAGGGAGTGTGCGGCAGGTCGTTCGGCTCCCGCTCGCGGCCAGCGACCGCTGGCCTCCGGTTCTCGGCTGCAAGGGTGTAGCGGATGGCCGGATCCAGGCCGCCGTGGACACGGAGCAGATGCTCGCCCGGCTCGAGAACCAGATCCGGCAGCCTGACGTCCCGCGCGCCCGACCGGTCCAGCAGGGTCTGCCCCCGGGCGTCGCGCAGCTCCAGCCGCAGGTCGGCGTCGGAGTCCGCCCGCAGCACCAGGTCGAACTGCTGGTCGTGCCACGACGGATCCAGCACCAGCAGCAGATAGTCCTCGTCGGATCCGGAGCTTGACCCGATCAGGCGCCCGCTGACCGGCACCTGGGGATCGAACCGGACCGCTTCCGCCGGTGAGTCGTTCGGCTCGATCGCCTCGCCGGGGGCGAGCGGCCCCGAATCTTCCGCCGAAAGCAGCACCCGGGCGCCCGGGCGGCCGCTGAGCCTGATCTCGTAGCGCCCGGCGGTGAGGGCGAGATCGGCAAGGGTGGCGATGCCGCCCCGCCGGGTGTAGGCACGTGACATCCGCGAGCCCTGCTCGTCGTAGAGCTCGAGCGTCGGCGACGCGCCGAGCTCCCCCTGCGCCGTCAGCGTCCACAGCCGCTGCGCAGTCGCCGCGTCGACGGTCCATGCCACCCTGGCCGGCGCATCGGCGGGTGGACGGAACAGCCCGGTGAAGGCGCCGGCGACCGCGTCCGGCAACGCCGCGGGAACCGGGCCCCCATCGGCGGTGCGCAGCCGGTAGAGCAGACCGTCGCCGTAGTTGCCTTCCACCGCCAGCCGGTATTCCCCCGGCGCCAGCAGCAGCAAGGGCAGCCGCAGTTCCCCTGCGCCTTCGTCCACCGGTTCGCTCAGCACCTCGTCGAGGCTGCTGCCGTCGTCTGCAGTCTCTGCCCGATAGATGCGCAGACGACCGTCCTCGTCGGGAAGCGCCTCGAGCTGCAGCGCCCATAGCCGCTCCGACCCCGCGCCGTCGATCGTCCAGGCGACGATATCGCGGTCGGACCCCTGGGCATGGCCGGCGAGGCAGAAGGCGCCGGCGCGGGTGGCGGGCTGTTCATCGTTCGGCTCGATCTCCGGCACGCACGACTGCGCCGCAGCGCCACCGGCTGCGAACAGCCAGACGGCCGAAGCGAGGGCGGCGACGGAAGGGCAGCGGATCATGGCCGGGACATCTCCACTGCGGCCCGCGCCAGTGCGCCGATCAGCAGTTCGGCCCCGCCGTCGTCTCCGACCAGCCCGGCCAGAACCGGCGCCCACGCGGCTTCTGCGCGCGGGGCCTGGTCCGTCACCTCAATACCGTCCGCGATGGACACGCCCACGGTCGTGCCCGTCTGCGCGTCCACCTCCCACCAGGTGTCTGCCCGCTCGGCGGATTCGGGCAGGACCACGATCCGGCCGGCGGCGATCGCTGCCTCGATGCGCGCGACCGCGGAGGCGTTGGGCCCGGCCATCGCTGCTGCTTCTCCCGGCTGCGCCAGCGCCACCCACCGCCGACCCCCGGCAAGGTCGGCCGCGAACAGGCGCGCCGTGTTCATGGCGGCGTCTGGCGTTCCCAGCAGCGCGGATGCGGCCAGCGTGTCGGCAACGCCCTGGCGCAGCCGCGCGGCGAAGGCCCCGGCGGCGGGTGCGGCGATCTGGGCCGCCGTGTTGTCGATGATGGCGATGACGGCGCCCGGGGCACCCGCACCATCCTCCGGCTGCGGATCGTGGCTGACGAGGACGATGTTCGGCCTGTCGAGGACGAGAGGACGATCGCCGGGGACGCCGGCCCGCGCCGCGGCGAAGGCGAGCAGGTCCGCTTCGGCTGCGGAAAGGTCGCCCCGGCTCGGTTCCGCGCTCGCGCGCAGCGTCGCCGCGAGCGCACGCGCAGCGGCGTCGGCAACCTGCGTCGGCGACGGTGAGGCCCCGGCGACATGAATCGCGACCTGCCGGCGCCGCGCCGCGGAGATCTGTGCCGCCGCGGCTTCCGGATCGGCAATGTGGAGCGGACCCCCGGCTGCCCGTGACGCCGGACCGATGAGGTCGAACAGGGGATGCCGGTGGACGTCCGGCTCCTGCCCCGGCACGCGCGTTTCGAACGCGAGCCACTCCGCCACCAGCGTGGCCCCGGTGTCCGTGACATGGCCCGCAACGACCTCGCCGCCGACCTGCAGCACCGGCCGTCCGTCCGCCGTGTGCCGCAGCAGCACCGGCGCGCCCGCGAGGTCGGCCGGCGCCAGCGGGTGGCTGAGCAGGGCCTCGCTGCGCAACGACCCGTCGGGCTCAAGCATCTCGGCGACGACCGTGAGCAGCACGGTGTGCGAGAGCTCCGTCGGCAGCCCGTCCGGCGCGATCTCCGTCGCTCCGGCCGCCGATGCGTGGAGTCCGCTCGGGTCGAGGTCCAGCCCGCCGCCCGGCGCTGCCACCCGCACCCACCAGTGATCCTGCAGCGCTGCGATCTCCGCTGCGCGCTGCGATGCCGGCTGCGCGTAGGATGCGACCAGCTCCAGCAGCGCATCGCCGACCGCGCGCGCCTCCGCCGCCACCCGGGCCCGCAGCGCCGCGCCGTCGGCCGCGAGCGCCTCCATCGACCCGATCACCCCGAAGCTGTCGGACGCGGTGTCGATGCCCAGCGCCGCCAGCACCGCGTCGTGGCCGGGGCCTTCCGGCGGAGGCGGCGGCGACGGCCGGGGGGCGAGCAGGCGGCTCGCGTCTTCCTCGGGCAGCGTCCCGCGTACCAGAGCGGTCCTGTACCCCGCCGTCTCCAGCAGCGCCGCCAGCAGCAGGGCCCTGTCCAGGCTGTTGCCGAAGCGGTCCGTCAGCACGCCGGCCGCGCCGCGCAGCCGGCCCCGATAGGGGATCAGCACGGTCTGCGTTCCGACCCATTCGGTCAGCGCCTGTGCGTCGATGCCAACCGTGGCGACGACCGCCTGCACGTCGAACGCCGTGTGCGGCAGGAGGCTGCGCACCTGGTCCAGCAGCGCCGCCAGCCCCTCGCGCCGTTCGGATGCGTCTGTCTCCTCGAAATCGTCCGCGGCCGTCGGTTCCTGCGTGTCGCTGGCCACGTCGGCTTCCACGGGTGCGGCGTCCGGGGCGGCTGTATCACCCTGTTCCGTATCCGCCGCCGTGCCATCCGCCAGCCGCGCCAGTGCCTGCGCTGCCAGCGGGTGCCCGTCTTCGATCGCCCACAGGTACAGCCGGGCCGCGGCGGCATGTTCGCCGGAGAGAGCAAGGGTACGGCCGTAGAGGAACAGCAGTTCCGCCGACCCCGGATTCGCACGGGCCGCGTCGGAGCAGGCCTCACGTGCCGCAGCGACCAACTCCGCATCGGCGCCCGCGCCCAGCGTGCCGGCGAGCGCCGCGCAGTCTTCGCCCGACTGCGCCCGCGCCCCGGCGGAGGCAACCGCCACTCCGAGCGCGACCGGAAGCAAGTGCCAGATCCTCATCCGCATCCCTGCCTGTGCGCCAGGGAGTCTATCGGTCCCGCATGATCGCCGCCAAGCCCGAATGGTCCGGCGGCGCTGGCGCAATCGGTCCCGGGCGCGCATATAAGGCCCATCCTTGAGCTCACCGTGCAGGAGAGGACCGCTGTTCGACGCCCGACACAGGATCGCCGTCGCGCCGATGATGGACTGGACCGACAGGCATGACCGCTACTTCCTGCGGCTCATCACCCGGCGGGCGGTGCTGTACACCGAGATGGTCACCACCGGGGCCATCCTGTTCGGCGACCGCCACCGTTTCCTGCGGTTCGATCCGGCGGAGCGCCCGCTGGTGCTTCAGCTCGGCGGCAGCGACCCGAAGGCGCTGGCCGAATGCGCCCGCATCGGCGCCGACTACGGCTATGACGCGATCAACCTCAACGTCGGCTGCCCCTCCGACCGGGTCCAGTCGGGGGCCTTCGGCGCCTGCCTGATGCAGTCGCCGGACCTGGTCGCCGCCTGCGTCGAGGCGATGGCGGCGGCCGTGGACATTCCGGTCACCGTCAAGCACCGGCTGGGTGTGGACGAGCAGGACGAGGAGCGGACGATGCCGGCCTTCGTCGCTCGGGTGGCGGACGCCGGCTGCCGTCATTTCATCGTCCACGCCCGCAAGGCGTGGCTGTCAGGGCTCAGCCCGAAGGAGAACCGCGAGATCCCGCCGCTGCGCCACGAGCTGGTCCATGCCCTGAAGCGGGCGCGTCCGGACCTCCAGGTCACCATCAACGGCGGGATCCGGTCGCTGGACGAGGCGGAGCGTCACCTTGAGCATGTGGATGGCGCGATGCTCGGCCGTCTGGCCTATCAGGAACCCTATGTGCTCGCTGATGTGGACCGCCGCTTCTACGGCGATCCGCGGCCGCCGCGTTCCCGCTGGGACGTGGCGGAGGCCATGGCCGACTACATCGACCGCGTGGTGCGCGAGGGCGTGCCGGCGAAGTCGGTGACCCGTCACATGATGGGGCTGTTCAACGGCCTGCCCGGCGCGCGGGCCTGGCGCCGCCATCTGGCGGAGCACGCCAGGGCGGAGGGTGCGACCGGGGCGGTGGTCAGGGCGGCGGCGCGCCGGGTGCGGTCAGCGGACGACGCGGAGCCGGCGTTCGAGCGCGCGGAGCGTCTCGTCCAGGGAGCGTGAGCGCGCC
>ERZ777003.4839-NODE-4839-length-10795-cov-4.942924_pt1 | contig 10795 bp, 8 predicted proteins | sample MGYA00374956_ERZ777003 | MGnify/ENA primary metagenome ERZ777003 (study PRJEB29302, sample SAMN06268252) | bioreactor metagenome | isolation source: Joint BioEnergy Institute, California, USA | place: USA:Joint BioEnergy Institute, California, USA | collected... | reverse complement strand
GCATGATCAAGATGCCGCTCAACCTCGATCCCCGGCAGGGCAACGACTGGAAAGCGACGCTCAACGCGGCGCTTGCCAAGCTCAACGCCCTCGATGCGGAGGCCCGCAAGCTCCGCGCTGATACCGGGCGCTACATTCGACCGATCATGCTGATCCAGGTGGAGCGCACGGGCGCGGACCAGCGCGAAAGCGGCTACATCCATGCAGAGGACGTGAAGGACTGGCTCCTGACGGCGGGCTTCGATCAGGCGGAAATTGCGATCAAGACCGCGCAGCAGAACGATCTCAACGATCCGGAAAATCAGGACCTGCTATCTCCGACCAACCGGGTACGGGCAATCATCACGAAGCAGGCGCTGCAAGAAGGTTGGGATTGCCCCTTCGCCTATGTGCTGTGCAGCCTCGCGGCCAACACCAACCTCAAGGCAATGACGCAACTTGTTGGCCGTATTCTGCGGCAGCCCGGGGCGCGCAAGACGCACATTGAAGCTCTTGATGAATGCTACGTGATCACGCATCACGCCGACACTGCAAAGGTCGTTGGTGCGATCAAGGAAGGCCTCGAACAGGACGGTCTTGGTGATCTTGTCCTGCGCGTCACGCAGGACGACAGGAGCGCATCGGGCAAGGTGACGCGGACGATCGAACGTCGTCCTGCCTTCGCTACCACGGAAATCTACCTGCCCAAGGTCATGGTGGTGGAGGACGGCGAAGCGCGCGAGCTGGACTACGAAACGGATGTGCTCGCGGCGATAGACTGGCGCGGCTTTGACCCCAAGGAGATCGCAGACCGCATTCCCCAGAACGCACAGGCGGCGGAAAGCCAGCTTCAGCGGATCAGGCTGGCCGAGGACGGCGATGAACTCTTTGTTGGCGAAACAGTTGCCGCCAGTACAGAGATTCTCGCATTTGATCCGGCCTATGCTGTGAGGATGATTTCCGACATTGTGCCCAATCCATTTGTTGGTCGCGAAATCGTTGGGGCATTGCTGAATGCACTCCGATCCCGGGGCTTTGATGATCAGAAAATCGGAAAGCTCGCGGGCCTCATCATAGAAGAATTGCGCAAGGGTCTCGATGCTGAGCGGAATGCCCGCGCCGAAGCCCTGTTCAAGGCCGAGGTCGCAGCGGGGCGCATCCAGTTCCGCCTGAGGCTTGATGGTCGAAATTGGCAGATGCCCTTCAGTATCGAAACAACGGAGCCGGAGAACGCGCGCCAGCTTCTCAACCGCGCGGGAGGTCCGCTCGAGAAGAGCCTGTTCGCTCCGGTCTATGAGAACGAGCTGAACAGTGAGGAGCGGGAGGTGGCGGTCTATCTCGACGGTGAGAAGACGGTGGCCTGGTGGCACCGCAACGTAGCCCGCAGGCAATACGGGATTCAGGGGTGGAGGAAAGCAAAGATCTATCCTGACTTCATCTTCGCGGTGCAACGGAACGGAAAGGTCAGCCACATCAAGGTATTGGAGACGAAAGGCGACCAACTCGACAACTCGGACACAGCCTACAAGCGGGAGGCGCTTTCGTTCCTCTCGGAACATTTCAGTTGGGATGACGCAACGCCGGTGGGTGAGCTGGAACTGGTCAGCAACGGGGAGACTGTGGAAGCGACCCTGATTCTCATGAGTGAGTGGAGGACAAGGCTGCCCCAGTGGCTGTAGGGGGCTCTTCTGCTTCCTGCCCCTCGACTCCGGCCGCGCGGCGCGCTAGCACTCCGCGGCCAGGTGACGAGGAGCGGCGATGAGCGAGCGAAGGATCAGCTTCCACGATCTGTCGGCGATGGACGAGGCGGCGCGCAGCCGTCTGCTGGTGCGCTCGGAAGCCGACCTCGGCGACTTCATCGCGAAGGTGCAGCCGATCATCGACCGCGTCCGCGCCGAGGGCGACGCGGCGCTGGCCCGCTTCGCCCGCGAGTTCGACAGGGCCGACCTCGACGCCGAACGCATCAGGGCGACCGGGGAGGAGTTCGACCGCGCCTTCGCCGAGCTCGAGCCCGAGGTGCTGGAGTCGATCGAATACGCCGCCCATGGCATCCGCGAGTTCCACCAGCGGCAGAAGCCGGAGCCGATGTGGATGCACGAGGTCCGCCCCGGCGTGTTCGCCGGCGAGAAGACGGAGCCGATCCCGTCGGTGGCGCTCTACGTGCCGCGCGGCAAGGGCGCCTTCCCGTCGGTGGCGCTGATGACCGCCATCCCCGCAGTCGTCGCCGGCGTGCCGGAGATCGCGCTGATCACGCCACCGCGGCCGGACGGCGGGGTGGACGCCGCCACCCTGGTCGCCGCCCGCATCGCCGGGGTGGAGAACGTCTACAAGTGCGGCGGCGCGCAGGGCGTTGCCGCCGTCGCCTACGGCACCGAGACCGTGCCGAAGTGCGCCAAGATCGTCGGCCCGGGCAGCCCGTGGGTGGTCGCCGCCAAGCGCGTGCTCGCCGGCGTGATCGACCCCGGGCTGCCGGCCGGCCCGTCCGAGGCGATCATCCTTGCCGACGCCACCGCCGACGGTGCGATCGCGGCCCTCGACCTCATCGTCGAGAGCGAGCACGGGCCGGACAGCTCCGCCTTCCTCGTCACCGACAGCCGCGCGGTGGCGGAGGCGGCGATGGCGGCCATTCCGCGCTACTGGGCGCAGATGGGCGAGCAGCGGGTCGGCTTCTCCTCGACCGTGCTCTGCGGCCCGCGCGGGGGCATCGTGCTGGCGCCGGACTTCGACGCCGCCATCGCCTTCGTCAACGCCTATGCGCCGGAGCATCTGGAGATCGTCGCCGACGAGCCGATGGCCTATCTCGGCCGGATCCGCAACGCCGGCGAGGTGCTGCTCGGCGCCAACACCCCGGTGCCGCTCGGCAACTTCGTGCTCGGGCCGAACGCGGTGCTGCCGACCTCGGGGGCTGCGCGCACCCACTCGCCGCTCTCGGTCTACGACTTCATGAAGCGGATCTCCATCGGCCAGGTCACCGCCGCCGCCTATCCGGAGCTCGCCCGCCACGCGGAGCGCCTCGCCCGCTACGAGGGCTTCGACGGCCACGCCAACGCCGTCTCCGAGACCCGCACCCGGGTCATGGCCGGCAAGGCGTGATCCGTCGTCGCGCAGCCGCGGCCGCCGGGCTCTCCCGGCCGTGACCGGCGACTCTCCCCTCGCCGCGGCCCGCGCCGCGCTGGCGGCCGGCGACCAGCCGGGGGCGGAGGCGATCGTCGCCCGGTTCGTGGCCAGGGAGTTCTCGCTCCCGGTCTCCCGCCTCGAGATCCGCCGCGACGGCTATTCGCTGAATTCGGTCAACGGCTTCATCGATACCGCCGACGGCCGCCGCTTCTTCTTCAAGTTCCACCAGGAGGAGGGCGAGGAGGCGACGGTCGAGGAGTATTACCGGGCCGAGCTTCTCGCCGAGGCCGGTTATCCGGTGGACCGGCCGGTGCACGTCTGCCGCCAGGTCGGCCGCCAGATCCTGCTCTATGCGGCGCGGGAGACACCGCGCTTCGCCGACGTGTGCAGGGCGCACGAGTTCTCCGCCGACCCGGAGGAGCTCGATCCCCTGATCGACGCCCAGGTCGCGCTCGACCGGCTGGTCGCGGCCCGCACCATCGAGACGCTGCACTGGGCCGACCGGGCCGACTATGCCGCCGAGCCGCTGCTGCAGCTGTTCGTCTGGCGACTGGTCGATGCCCGCGAGGACCGGACGGTGGGCGGCCGCGCCCGGCGCTTCTATGGCGGCCGCACCCTCGACTTCCCCGGCCTGTCGCTGCCGGCGGAGGAACTGCGGGCCCTGCGCTGGCGGATCAACGGCCGCGACTATCCCGTCACCCTCGACGGCCTGTTCGCCGACGCGCTGGCGACGCTCAGGCCGGAGGCGGTCGGGCGCTATCCGGCCGTCGTCGCCCACGGCGACGCGCACAACGCCAACGTCTGGTACGGCGCCGACGGCCTGTCCTGGTTCGACCCGGCCTTCGCCGGCGCCCATGTCCCGGCGCTGCTCGCCGAGATCAAGCCGACCTTCCACAACATCCTCGCCCACCCGCTGTGGCTCTACCACCCGCAGGAAGCGCGGCTCACTGCCTCGGCGCGGCGGGAGGGCGACGTGATCGTGGTCGAGCACGACTGGACGCCGACGCCGCTCCGCCGCGCCTTCCTCGTCAGCAAGGCGGAGCACTACTGGCGGCCGGTGCTGGCTGCGCTCGCCGACCGCGGGATGCTGCCGGACGACTGGCAGCGGATCATGCGGCTGGCGCTGTTCTGCTGCCCGACGCTGGTGATGAACCTCAGCCCCGGCTGCGGCATGGGTTCGGCCATCCACACGCCGGCGACCTCGCTGGTCGGACTCTCGATCGCGGTGATGTGCGGCGCGGCGCCCGCCGCCGGCGACGACGAGCTCACCGCCTTCTTCCGGACGATCGCGCCCTGATCCGCCGCCGGCAGCTTCAGCCGATCTCGACCACCGCCTTGATCAGCCCGCTCTTCTGCGTCGCCCAGACCGGGATGTCGTGCACCGCCTGCCCCAGGCTGGTGCGGTGGGTGACCAGGCGCTCCACCGGCACCTCGCCGGCGCGCATCGCGGCAATCACGGTCGCGAAGTCCTCGCTGGTCGCGTTGCGGCTGGCGAACAGCGTCATTTCCTTGCGGTGGAAGTCCGGGTCGCGGAAGGTGATCGCGTCCTTGACGATGCTGACCAGCACGTAGCGCCCGCCGTGGGCCACGAGGTCGAAGCCCTGCTCCATCGCCGCCGCGTTGCCGGTGGCATCGAACACCACGTCGAAATGCTCGCCGCCGGTGGCCGCGGCCGCCGCATCCCGCACGTCGCCGTCCGCGGGCAGTGCGCCCGCGCCGGTGATGGCCTCGGCCGTCGCCACGCGCTCCGGATCGCGGTCATACAGGGTGACTGACGCGCCGCGCCGGCGGGCGAACAGCGCGACGCCAAGCCCGATCGGCCCGGCGCCGACCACCAGCACCCGGTCGCCGTCGCCGACGCCGCCGCGGCGTACGGCGTGGGCGCCGATCGCCATGAATTCGACGGCAGCGCACTGGTCGGCGCCGAGCCCGTCGGCGTGCAGCAGGTTGCGGGCCGGCAGCGTCAGCAGCTCGGCCATGCCGCCGTCGCGATGGACGCCGAGCACGGCGATGCTGACGCAGCAGTTGGGCTTGCCCGCGCGGCAGGCGACGCAGCTTCCGCAGGCGATGTAGGGGTTGACGACGCAGAGCTCGCCGGGCGTGAAGCCGGAGCCGGACGGCGCCTCCACCACCTCCACCGCCAGCTCGTGCCCCATGATCCGGGGGTACTGCAGATAGGGCTGCTTGCCCTGGAAGATGTGATAGTCGGTGCCGCAGATGCCGACGCGTCGCGGGCGCACCAGCACAGCCTCCGGACCGGCCTGCGGCTCCGGCATCTGGACCAGCTGGAGGCGTCCGGGTTCGGTGCAGAGCAGAGCTTCCACGGGAAATCCTCTGGGTTTGCGGCTGTCCGGGGGCGGCAGGGGCGGGGCCGGCGTCGCCGCCTTGCCCCGCCCCTCTCCCTATTTGAACTGGTCCATGTTGTCCACGGTGACCAGCGCGGCGCCGGAGTCGATCAGCGACTCCACCGCCTCGCCGCGGATGGCCCGGACCAGCGCGTCCACGCCGAGCTCCGCCATTTTCGCCGGGAACTGCGCCACCGTCGCATCCTCGATGCCGGCGGCCAGCGCTTCCTCCTCGCCGCAGCAGAAATCGAAGCCGACGAGGACGATGGCGTCGTTGGCAATGCCCGCGTTCCTGATGGCCTGCGCCGCGCCCGCCGCCGGCGGGCCGCAGGCGGAGTAGATCGCCTTCAGGTCCGGATTCGCCGTCAGCAGGTCCTCGGCGACGCTGATCCCGAGCTCTTCGGTGCAGTTGGTCGCGCCCCGGCCGATGATGTCGACCTCGACGCCTGCCAGACCTGCCAGCATGCCGTTCACCCGGTCGTCCAGCGACGGCACGCCGGGCACGCCTTCGAGGATGCCGAGGGTGTCGCCGTCGGCCAGCACCGACTTCAGGTACTCGCCGGCGATCATGCCGGCGTTGTAGTTGTCGGTGGTGGCGAGCGCGGTCGCCCCGTCCCAGTCCGGTATGTCGTTGTCCATCAGGACAACCTTGACGCCGGCTTCGATCGCCCGGTCCAGCGCCGCGGCGACGGTCGGATCAACGGGCGTGATGGCGATGCCCTGCACGCCCTGGGTCACCATCGATTCGATGAGGGCGATCTGCCCCTCGATGTCGGTGGCCGACGTGCCCTGGCCGAAGGTGATCTCCACCCCCGGGTTGGCGTCCGCATAGGCCCGGGCTGCGTCCTCCATCGTCGCGAAGAACGGTACCGGGAACTTGGTGATGAAGCCGATGTGGATGTCCTCGGCATGGCCGGGGCCGGCCGTGGCGAGGGCCATCGCCACCCCTCCCAGCAGCATCCGCAGTTTCATGTGTCACCTCCCTCTCGCGGGGGCAGCTCGATGCGGCCGCCCCTTCATGTCCGCCGCCGGTGCGGCGGCGGAACCTCCCGGCTCAGGCCTCGGCGCCGACGATCAGCGACACCAGTTCCTGCTGGTTCGCCCGCTCGGGCCTGAGCTCTCCGACCTTGCGTCCCTGGCGCAGCACCACGGCGCGGTCGGCAAGCTCGATCACGTGTTCCATGTTGTGGGTGATCAGGATCACCGCGTTGCCCTCGGCGCGGAGCTGCGCGATCAGGTCGAGGACCTTCCGTGACTCCCGGACGCCGAGCGCGGCCGTGGGCTCGTCGAGGATCACGATCTTGCGCGCGAACACGCTCGCCCGCGCCACCGCGATCGCCTGCCGCTGCCCGCCCGACATCAGCGCAACCGGCGCGTCGCGCCGCGGCAGCACCACCCGCAGCCGGTCGAGGACGGCTGCCGTCTCGCGTTCCATGGTGCGGCTCCTCAGCAGGCGAAACCCGCGCGGAAGCCAGTGCGGGAAGGCGATCTCCCGGCCGCAGTAGAAGTTCTGGGCCGGGGTCAGGTTGTCGAACAGCGCGAGGTCCTGGTAGACGGTCTCGATGCCGGCGCGGCGCGCCGCCGCCGGGGAGTGAAGGGTGACGCGCCTGCCATCGAGCAGGATCTCTCCCCCGTCGAGGGTGTGCACGCCGCTGATGCACTTCACCAGCGTCGACTTGCCCGCGCCGTTGTCGCCGAGCAGCGCCAGCACCTCGCCCGGCCAGGCATCGAGGCTCACGTCCTTCAGCGCGTGCACCGCGCCGAACCGCTTCTGCGCGTGGCGTACGGAAAGCACCGGGGCGGGCGCCGGCGTGCTCATTGCGCCCCCGCCGCCTGGATCGCCCGCGCCCGCGCCTCGAGCCGGTTGCGCAGCACGTCCGCCTCGACCGCGACCACGATCACCAGTCCGATCACGATCATCTGCAGGAAGACACCGACGTTCATCAGGTTGAGCGCGTTGCGGATGACGCCGATCATGATCGCGCCGACCAGTGCATGGCCGATGTGGCCGCGCCCGCCGAGGAAGCTCGCGCCGCCGATGATCACGGCCGCGATGGTGTCCAGCTCGAGCAGGTTGCCGTAGAGCGGCGAGCTGGCGGCCGTGCGTCCGGCCAGCAGCACCGCGCCGATGCCCGTGCATACGCCCGAAATCACATAGGTCGAGACGAGCACGCCCTTGACCGGTATCCCCATCTCCAGCGCGGCGGTCGGCGCGCCCCCGACGGCATAGGTCCAGCGGCCCCAGACCATCGCCTTGCTCATCACGAGCAGGGCGGCGGCCACGGCGAGCACGACGAGGAACGCGTTGGGGATGCCGAGGGTCGAGCCCCCGCCGATCGTGGTGATCGCCTCGGGCATGCCGCGCATCGTGGTGTGGCCGACGGCCAGCTCCAGGGCCAGCCCGCGGCAGATGCTGAGCGAGGCGAGGGTGATGATGAACGGGTGCGGCAGCCGTCCGTAGACGTAGACCAGGCCGTTGGCGGCGCCGACGGCGACGGCGGTGAGCAGGATGGCGAGGATGACGAGCGGCCCGGAGTCGATCGAGCGGTACACCAGGCCGCCGATGACCGTCGCCAGCGCGAGATTGGCGCCGACCGAAAGATCGATCCCGCGCGTCAGGATCACCACCTGCTGGCCCATCGCCACGACGGCGATGACCGCGGTCTGGGCGGCGATGTTGCCGAGATTGCCCGGTGACAGGAAGTTGGGCGCGATGGCGCCGAAGGCGGCGACGACCAGCGCCAGGATCAGCAGCGGACCGATGCCGAGCAGCCGCAGGCCCAGGGTGACGGCGCCGCCGCTTCCGGCCTTCCGATCGACGGGGCCGGCAGCGGGGACGCGTTCACGCCGCTCGCTCGTCACCTGTGCCACGATCCCTGCCTGCCCTGATATTCTTGTATGTTATGGAGAAAATCCGGACAGAATTGCCCGGTCAAACTGTTTTTTATGGAATAAAATCCAACGGAGACGACGGGAAGCCCGGATGAAGACCGACACCGTGTTCAAGCGCGCGTTCAACGATGCGCTCGGCCTGATCGCCCGCCTGCCGGACGGCGCGCCCCTGCCGTCGGAGAACAGACTCGGTGCCGAGCTGCGGGTCAGCCGGACCACCGTGCGCAAGGTCCTGACGGCGCTTGCCGAGCGCGGCGTCGTGAGTGGGGAGGGGCGTCGCCGCCTGGTCCGGGCTGCCGGCCGCGCGGCCGTCGAGCCCTTTCCCGAGGTGGAGACGGTTCCCATGGCGGCGCATGTGGAGCGCTCGTTCATGGAGTGGACGCTGCGCGACGACGTCCGGCCCGGCACCGCCATCAACGAGCGCGAGCTTGCGCGCCGCTTCGGCGTCGCGACCACGGGAATCCGCGAATTCCTCAACCGCTTCCAGCGGTTCGGGCTGATCGAGAAGCGGCCGAACGCCGGCTGGGTGTTCAAGGGGTTCACCCCCAGCTTCGCGCTGGAGCTGTTCGAGATCAGGGAGATGTTCGAGCTGAGGTCGGCCCGCGCCTTTGCCGGTCTGCCCGCGGAGTCGCCGAAGTGGCGGCAGCTCGGCGAGCTGCGTCAGGAGCACCTCGACCTGCTCGGGGACGTCGACCGGCGCTACCACGACTTCTCCGACCTCGACAGCCGCTACCACCGCCTGATCAACTCGGCCGCGCCGAACCGCTTCATCGACAGCTTCTTCGACGTGATAACGCTGATCTTCCACTACCACTATCAGTGGCGGAAGCATGACGAGCGCGAGCGCGCCGCGGTCGCCATCCGCGAGCACCTCACCTACATCGAGGCGCTGTTCACCCGGAACATCGCGATCATCGAGCTTGCCTGCCGCGCCCACCTCGCCACCGCGCGCGAGACGCTGATCCGCTCGACCGCGCGGGAGAAGGCGTTCGGAGGCGGGTCCGGCACGGCCCGGGCCGCGGGCGGCCCGGCCTGAGCGGACCATGCGGACCCGCGGCGCCGGTGCCTGCGGTCAGGCCGCCTTCGCGTGGCTCGCCCACTCCAGCATCGTCGCGACGAGCTGCCCGATGACGTCGCGGATCCCCGCCGCCTTGCCGGCGTCCCAGATCCACGGCGGCCCCTCGGTCATGTAGGCGCACTGCGCGATCTCGATCTGCACCGCGTGGACGTTCTGCTCCGGCTGGCCGTAGCGGCGCGTGATGTAGCCGCCCTTGAAGCGGCCGTCCTTCACCGCGCTGAACCCCTCCGCATCGGCGCAGACCCGCCACACCCGCTCGACCACGCCGGGCGCGGCGCTGGCCCCGTCGGCGGTGCCGAGGTTCAGGTCCGGCAGACGGCCCTGGAAGAACCGGGGCGCCCGTGACGGGATCGAGTGCACGTCCAGCAGCATGGCGACGCCGTGGATCACCTTCAGCTTCGCCAGTTCCTGGTACAGCCGGTCGTGATAGGGCCGCCAGTAGCGTTCCACCCGCTCCGCCACCTCGCGCTGGTCGGGCGCGAGGCCCTCGCGGTAGATCGGGTCGTAGGCGAAGGTCGTGTCGGCGACGAGACCGGTGTTGTCCGCGCCCGGGTAGAGCACCGCGCCGGAGGGGTCGCGGTTGAGGTCGACAACATAGCGGCTGTGGGTCGCCACCATCAGCGAGGCGCCGTGGTCCAGCGCCACCGCCGCCAGCCGGTCGGCGAACCAGTCGGTGTCGGGGACCTGCCGTGCAACGGGGGTCATCCGGTCCGCGATCTCGGGCGGAATGTACGTGCCCGGGTGGGGCACGTTCACCAGGACCGGCACCCGGCCCTCGGTGATGTGGTAGAGAGGCTCGGTCATGATGCGGGCCTTGAACTCCCGTCGCCGAAAAAATGACGCATTTGCAGCGTCGGCTCGCGCGGCATGCACGTCAGAAAATGCTATGCAACCCGCGTGCAGGGCAATTCTCCGTCAGAGATGCTGTGGCACAGCCGGCGGCAAGTCCGTAACGTCGATCCTGCGACCGAACGTCCCATGAGCAGTGCGGCATCCTGAGCATGGCCGACCATTTCATCACCCAGACCAGCCTCCGGGGCCTGCGCGCGCTGGGACTGCAGGGCGAGCGGGTATCGACCGCCTATGCCCAGATCGCCGCCCTGCTGCGGGCCCGGCTGTCGCCGGCCCATGCGGCGCTGTTCGCGGAGCCCCAGCCCACCCGCGACGACCTGGTGGACTGGTACGCCGAGGCCGAGGGCGAGGTGGTGCCGCTGGTGCTGGTCGGCGGCGAGGCGCGCGCGGCGGCGGAGGAGCGGATCGGCAGCCTGGTCGCCGACGTCGAGCGGCTGGCGACGGAGCTGGTGGAATCGGGCCGCGACGGCGAGGTGCTGCTGGGCCGGATGCTGCGGCTCGCCATCCACCTGCCGGCGGCGGACCGGATCTA
>ERZ777003.4838-NODE-4838-length-10799-cov-14.951042_pt1 | contig 10799 bp, 10 predicted proteins | sample MGYA00374956_ERZ777003 | MGnify/ENA primary metagenome ERZ777003 (study PRJEB29302, sample SAMN06268252) | bioreactor metagenome | isolation source: Joint BioEnergy Institute, California, USA | place: USA:Joint BioEnergy Institute, California, USA | collected... | reverse complement strand
CGGGAGGTCCGGAGGGCCGCAGGCCCTCCGAGATCCTTTTTTCCCGCGGCTCTGCGGCGGCGCAGTCGCTGCAGAGCCGCGCAAATCAGAACCAGTCCGACGTGAACGGCGCCGGCCCGCTGAACAGCCGGTCGAGCAGCGCCAGCGCCGGCCGGCTGCTCACCGTAAGCAGCCCGAAGGCGGCGGCGGTGCGCGGCCGCAGGTGGCGGCTGTAGATCTGCGCCAGCTGGCGCACGTCGCACGCCAGGTCGGCCTCGGCGCCATCGGCGCGGCGGCACGTCGCCCGGCCCTCGGCCACCTCCAGCTCGAACACCCCCTGGTTGTGCTCCATCCAGTCGTCGGCGACGGCGATCGTCAGCCGGCCCTGCGCGTCGCGCGGGTAGCTCAGCGCCTCGAGCGCCGCCGGCACGTCCAGCAGCCGCAGCATGTAGCCGGGCTCCATCCGGCACTCCAGCGGGTCGGGCAGCAGCTGCTGCACCGGCGCGTCGGACGGCGCCGAGAACACCACCGCCGCCGACTGGTCCTCGTGGCTGGCGAAGAAGCTGAAGATCTGGCGGCGCGCCTCCGGGTCCAGCGCCACTACCTCGCGGCAGTGCAGCTCGCGCCGCTCCCACTGCCCCTCGAAGTTGAACAGCACGTAGGCCCGCGCCGCGCCGGTATCATCCCGCCACAGGTAGTTGAACGGCTGCAGCACGCGCTCGCGCCACCAGGCCTCGTCGCGCACCACCGGCCCGAAGCGCGCCCGCAGCGCGCCGCGGTAGATCGCGTCCAGCTCCGGGATCGCCTCCGCGCCCACCGGCGCCCACACGCCGGCCAGCTGCCGGAAGCGGGCGAAGCGCGCCGGCGGGCCGCTGAAGCGCCGCGTCTCGAGATAGGTCGCCCAGCCGTAGCGGCCGTAGAACGACTCCTTGAACGCCCCCAGCGTGCAGAGCGCCGTCCCCTGCGCGCGCAGCTCCTCGCACGCCTCGCGCAGCAGGCGGCCCACGTAGCCGCGCCGGCGCTCCTCCGGCGGCGTCGCGACGTTGCCCAGCCCGCCGGCCGCCACCACCGGCCCGCCGGCCAGGACCTGCAGCGAGTAGACGTAGGCCCCGCAGACCAGCCGCCCGTCGCGGTAGACGCCGCGCACCGCCCAGGGGCCGGAGCCGCGCACGCTCGCCAGCGCCCGCTCGTAGTTCCAGCCGTACGACACCGCCTGGATCTGCGCGAAGCGCTCGTAGTCCTCCGGCGGCACCTCGCGGTACACCAGCTCGCTCATGGCCGCTCCTCCGGCGCTGCGGCGTGGGCTGCCGCTGTGGTGCGAAGGGCCTGGCTCTGGCTGCCGTCCGCCGGCTTCTCGACCACAATGAAGTAGCTGCCGGAGCGCAGGCGGCCGAAGAGCCACAGGTCCAGCTCCATCAGCAGCGTCACCGCCATCAGCGCGTAGTACACGAGGCCGCGGCGCCCCAGCCGGCCGCGCAGCCGCCGCCGGGCTCGGATCTCGCGGTCGGTCCCCTCGGCGGGCGAGGAGCCGGCGGCGTCCCCCGGCTGGCCCTCGGCTGCTTTCCGGCTGCCCGTCCCCGGCTGCCTCCCCAGAACCGCCTCCCCCAGCTTCATCAGCACGTGCTCGACGAAGCTGGTGAAGACGCTGTTCCAGAACAGCACCCGCACCGGCCGCAGCCCGGCGCGCTCGAAGGCCGCCAGCACATCCTCCCAGGTCTCCAGCGCCTTCACGTGGTCGGACTTGCGCCGCGCCTCGCGCTGGAAGTCGTACAGCCCGGCGCGCACGAACTGCCGGCCGAGCCAGCGGCTGGCGTTCACCAGCGGCTGCAGCGCCGACGGCTCGCGGGTGTTGGAGAACGCCAGGAAGCGCCCGCCGGGGCGCAGCACCCGCGCCTGCTCCGCCAGGTAGGCGTCGATCACATCGAGCGGGAAGTGCTCCAGCACATCGATCGAGAACGCCTTGTCGAAGCTATTGTCCGCGAACGGCAGCCGCCGCGAGTCGGCCTGGGCCAGCCCGACCTTCGCCAGCGCCTCGTCGGCGAACAGGGTCGCCGGGTCCGACCCGATCATCAGGGCGACGCGCCCGGCGTTCCAGACGGCGAAGCGGCCGTTGCCGCACCCGTTGTCGAGCGTGACGTCGCCCGGCCCGAGCTGCAGCAGCCGCACGAGCGCCCGGTTGCGGACCCCGGCGGCGAGCAGCGGCGGCGCCAGGTCGCGATAGTCGAGCTCCTCGGCCAGCGCCTCCTCCTCGGCCACGTACTTCGAGACATAGCCGAACTCGACCTGGCGCGGCATGAGATCCAGGTAGCCGTCGTGCCGCGGGTACTCGGTCGCGCACCCGGCGCAGCGCACGCCGGCGTCGGTCACCACGAGGTCGCGCGAGCCGCAGGTGGGGCACTGCAGGATCCGGTAGAGTTCGTATGGGATCATCACCACGACCCGATCTAGCGCAGCGGGCAGCGGCCGGCGTCCGTCTGCGCCGGCGCAAACGCGGCGCATTATACCACGCGCCGCCCGCCCGAGTGCATGGCAACGGGGCGGCCCGGCGCCAGCCTCGCTGGTCGGACCACCCCGCTCTCTGCGCGAGCGCGCGTCTGCCGCCGCTACTTGCTCGGCAGGAAGCGCGTCAGCTTCGTGCCGCACACTGCGCACTCCCCCTTGAGCGCGCGCCGGCCGTTGTCCATCCGCACCTCTTGCGCGCCCTTGATCTCGCGCTTGGTCTTACACTTGACGCAGTAGGCTTCCTGCGCCGTTGCTTGAGCCCTATCTGACATAGCCGCCTCTTCTTCTCTGTCTGCTGGCACTCCGCAGTGCCACGCGTGGACCGAGCTTGACTGCAAGCGGCGTGCCATAGGACGGCTATCTGCGGCAGAGCGCAGGCGCTCAGGCCTCCGCGGGCCGCGTGTCGAAGTAGCTGGCGATGTACGCCTCGACCTCGTGCTGGTCATAGGCGTCGCTGATCTCCAGCACGTACTCGTTCGGGGCGTGGCGGTCCCGCAGCAGCTCGCCGTACCTGCTGGCCTCCTTCTCCACGAACTCGCGCGCCTCCTCGTCGTAGACGATCAGCCGGATGGCCCGCAGCGTGCCGAGCGTCTGTACCACGAGCCGCTTGCGCCGTGGCTTCCTGCGCATCGCACCCTCCTCTCGTCACTGCGCCTGGCTCGCGGCCACCATGCGCTCGAGCCGCTCGAGCGCCCGGCCCTCCTCCAGGCTCGCGCGCGCCAGCGCCAGGCCCTCGCGCATGTCCTCCGCCCGCTCCGCGGCCACCAGCGCCGCCGCCGCGTTCAGCAGCACGATGTCGCGCGGCGCCCCGCGCTCGTCGCCGCTCAGCACTCCGCGCACGATCGCGACGTTGCGCGCGACGTCCCCGCCGGCGACCGCCTCCTTCGGCGCCGGCCGCAGCCCCAGCTCCTCGGCCGAGACCTCGTAGCGGCGCGGCGCCTGCCCCGCGCGCACCTCGTACACCACGTTCGGCCCGCTCAGCCCCAGCTCGTCCAGGCCGCCGTGCCCGTGGACCACCAGCGCCAGCACGGTGTCGAGGCGCGAGAGCGCCCGCGCCAGCTTCTCGGCCAGCGTCGGCGAGGCCACCCCCAGCACCTGGTGGCGGGCGCGCGCCGGGTTCGTGAGCGGCCCCAGCACGTTGAAGACCGTGCGGATGCCGATCTCGCGCCGCACCGGCCCCACGTAGCGCATCGCCGGGTGGAACTTCTGCGCGAACATGAAGCCGATCCCCGCCTCCCGCAGGCAGCGCGCCACCCCCTCGGCGTCGAGCTCGATCGCCACCCCGAGCCCTTCCAGCACGTCCGCCGAGCCACACACGCTGGACATCGCCCGGTTGCCGTGCTTGGCGACCGTCGCGCCCGCCCCGGCGGCCACGAACGCCGCGGTGGTCGAGATGTTGAACGTGCCGGTCCCGTCGCCCCCGGTGCCGCAGGTGTCCAGCACCGGGCCGTCGAAGTGAACGTGGGTGGCCTTCTCGCGCATCACCTGCGCCATCCCGGCGATCTCGGCCTCAGTCTCGCCTTTAATGTGCAGCGCCGTGAGGAAGGAGGCGATCTGCGCCGGCGTCGCCACGCCGGTCATGATCTCCTCCATCGCCTCCGCGGCCTGTTCCTGGCTCAGGTCATTGCCGCGCACAAGCTGAATGATATGGTCGCGGATGGACATGTCTCACCTCTCGCACGTCGCATAGAATGACACGAGTGACGCGGTCGTGCCGCCCGCTCTCTCCCCGGGAAGGCCCGGATGGCCGCGCGCCCCTTACATCAGCCGGCGTACCTCAGCCGGTAGATCCGCCCGCCGTAGTCGTCCGAGATCAGCACGCTGCCGTCCGGCATCTGCAGCAGCCCGCACGGCCGGCCCCAGACCTCGCCGCCGGCGATCCAGCCGCGCACCAGATCCTGGAAGCCGGCCGGGCGCCCGTTCTCGAAGCGCACCCGCACCACGCGGTAGCCATCCAGCTCCGCCACCTGATCGGGCGCGGTGCCGTGGAACGCCAGCAGCATATCGCCGCGGTACGCCGCCGGGAACGCGTCCCCGTCGTAGAACATCACGCCCAGCGGCGCCCAGTGGGCCGGCAGGTCGAGCGCGGGCGGGGTCGTCTCGGCGCAGCGGGCCGCATCCCCGAGCTCCGGGTCTGGCACACGGTCGCCGAAGCACGCCGGCCAGCCGTAGTCCCCGCCCTGCTCGATCAGGTTCAGCTCGTCCGGCGGCATGTCCGGGCCGAGGTTGTTGCGGCCCATGTCCGCCCCCCACAGCTCCGCCGTCCCGGGCCGGAAGGCGAAGCCGACCGTGTTGCGCAGCCCGGTGGCGTACACCTCCAGGCCGCTGCCGTCCGGGTTCAGCCGCAGGATCGTCGCGCGCAGCGGCGACTCCTCGCGGCACGCGTCGCACGACGAGCCGACCGAGAGGTACAGCTTGCCATCTGGGCCGAGCGCCACGGTGCGCGTGCGGTGGCCGTACAGGTCCGTGGCCCCCGAGGGCAGCGGCAGAAGCGTCTCCACCGTCCGGGCGCGCCCGTCCGGCCCGAAGTCGGCCAGGCGCACCAGCCGGGTCTCGTCGGCGGCGATGATCGCCCCGTCGAGCACCAGTGCGCTGTGGATCCACTCGAACCCATCGGCGACGGTCACGCGCCGCTCGTAGCGCCCGTCGCCGTCGTCGTCGCGCAGGCGGCTCACGCGCCCGGCGCCGGCCTCGGCCACCACGAGGCTGCCGTCGCCCGGGTCGCGCGCGAAGAAGCGCGGGATCTGCAGGCCCGCGGCCACCTCTTCGATTGTGAAGCCAACCGGCACCTCGAGCGGCGCTGGCCAGCCGGGCTCGTGCACCGGCATGTAGTAGGTCGGCGCGTCCCGGCCCGACTCGCCGTACACCTCGGCGCCCAGCCGCCCGAGCACCACCGTCGGGGCGCAGCGCTGCGCGCCCTCACACGGGAGCAGCTCGAAGCGCGCGCGCTCGAACCACTGCGTCAGCACCGTCAGCCCCGAGCTGTTCAGCTCCGGCGCCGGCTCGGAGAGCGGCATGCCGAACAGCGCCAGGCTCTCGGCCTCGCTCACGCCCGGCCGCCCGTCGAGCTCCAGGCCGTTGGCGCGCCAGTAGCTGCGGAACGGCTCGCACAGCGCGTGCTGCGTCTCGGGGAAGAACGTGCACCCGGCCTGCTCCTGCCCCGGCGGGAAGGAGCGCCAGTCGCGCCCCTGGCGCCCGAGCGCCTCGTCGCCCAGCCGCCCGAGCAGCACGTCGTACGGCGGGGCGTTCTCCGGATGCAGCTCGAAGCGCTCGCGCTCGAACCACTGCACCGTCAGGCCGCCCTCGGTGCGCTCGGCGCTGATCGGGAAGCCGAACACCGGCAGCCCGCCATTCTGCTCCCAGTAGGCCAGGAAGCGGCCGCGCACGCAGTAGCCGGTCTCCAGGAAGCAGCGCTCGCCGGCCTGCGCCGCCGCGGGCTGGGCAGGCAGCGCCGCGAGGAGCAGCGCGCCGAGCAGCAAGATTCTTCGCACCATCGTGCCCCACATCCCGGTCACGCAGCGGAGCCGCCCAGGGCCACCGCTCCATCACCGTTGCGGCTCGCCTGTTGAACGAGACCCGAGTGGTTACGCTGCCGTGCCGGGCAGCCGTAGAATAGGCGTGACAACAAACGAATCAGCTCAGGAGGACATCCATGCTCACCGTCTTTCTCACACTCTGTGGGCTGTACGTGCTAGCAACCGGCCGGGTGCCGGTGTTTCTTGGCGGCAGAAGGAGCGGCGGGGCCGACGGCTCGAACGCGCGGCTCATCGGGCTGGTGCTCGCGCTAGGGTTCCCGCTCAGCCTCCTGCTGGCGCGCGTGCTGCCGCTGGTCTTCCCCGAGGGCACCGTGGTGATCGGCTCGGCGGTCGAGATCGCCGTCGCCCTGCTGGTCATCGGCGCCGCTTTCGCGGTCGGGCGGCTCCACCGCGCCCCGGCCTCCGGCGCCTAGCCTCCGCAGAGTCCTTCGGGAGCGCAGATGTCCGGGGCGAGGGGAGCGCGGGGGCCGTAGCGGCGTGAAGCGCTGCGCCCGGCGATCTCTTCGCCCCTGATCTTCTCAGCCCCGCGCTCGCCCCGCGCCCTACCCCTTGCGGAACGACGCCGAGCAATCCACAACCACGAAGCCGAGCGACAGATACAGCGGCTGCGCAGGCCAGTTGTCCGCGGTGGTGGTCAGCCAGCAGGCATCGCAGCCCTGCCCGACCAGCCGCTCGAGCGCCCGCGCCATGAGCACGCGCGCCAGCCCGCGCCGCCGGAACCCCTCGACGACCCCCAGGCCCCAGATGTAGCCGGTGCGCGCCGCATCGGCGTCGGGCGAGAGCTGCGACAGCGTGCTGAAGATACAGTCGGCGACCTTCCGGCCGCCCACGATCGCCCGGATCCAGACCCGGCCGCGGTCGTCCGGCTCCTCGCTCAGCTCGACGCCGGCCGGCACGGGGAGCGCCTGCGGGGGGAAGGCCCGCAGATCGAGGGCCATGTGCAGCTCGCGCTGGTACGGTGCGTAGCCGGCCCGCACGAGCGCGCGCGCAACGTGCGGCACGCGGTCCGAGAGCCCGTTCCAGCCGCAATTATACTCCGCGACCGGGGATTTGCCGTGCGTATCCGGGAAGGCCAGCAGCCTGCCCGGCCCGGCCGCCCCCTCGCAGGCATCGATCAGAGCGCGCCCGGCCGCCTCGTCCGCGAAGAACAGCGCCGTGATCGCCTGGTGCTCGCCGCCGTCCCAGTCGGTGTACCAGGCGAGCGCCGCGAAGCCGCGCGCCGCGCCGCCCTCCTCGGCCACGAAGACCCGCTGGTCGCGCGGAGCAGACAGCAGCGGCACCGGCGCGGCGCGCCCGAGCAGCTCATCGCCGAAGCGGGCCTCGTCCGGCGCGAAGCGGCAGTGCGGCGCGGCCGCGACCGCGTCCAGGTACAGCTGGTGCAGCTGAGGCACGTGCTGCGCGCGCGGCGGTACGATGTCGATCATGGTTCTCCCAACTGAGGCGCGCAGGGTGTCGCCTGCACACCTCCTTCTTCATCAGCCCTGTCGAGGGCGCGGGTATGCGACCCTCCAAGATCCTCTAGGCGGCGTCCAGGAAGTTCTTCAGCAGCGCCTTGCCGACCTCGGTCATGATCGACTCGGGGTGGAACTGAACCCCCTGCACCGGCAGCTCGCGGTGGCGCAGCCCCATGATCAGCCCGTCGTCGGTCCAGGCCGTGACCTCCAGGCACTCGGGCAGATCATCGCGCCGGACGATCAGCGAGTGGTAGCGGGTGGCCTTAAACGGGCGCGGCAGGCCGGCGAAGACCCCCGCGCCATCGTGGTGGATCTCCGAGAGCTTGCCGTGCATGACCGTGGGCGCCCGCACCACCGCCCCGCCGTACGCCGCGCCGATCGACTGGTGGCCGAGGCACACGCCCAGGATCGGGATGCTCCCGCCGAGCTCGCGGATCAGGGGCACGCTGACGCCGGCCTCGCTCGGGGTGCACGGCCCGGGCGAGATGACGATCTTCTCCGGCGCGAGGGCCGCCACGTCGCCCACCGTCACCTCGTCGTTGCGCCGCACCAGCACCTCGGCCCCCAGCTCGCTCAGGTACTGGTAGAGGTTGTAGGTGAAGGAGTCGTAGTTATCGAGTAAGAGGATCATTGGCTAACCTTTCTGAGAACCTGAGAGCCCAGAACTAGAGAACTCAGAACCTGAGAACCCAGAACCTGAGAACTCAGAACCTCGTGCCAGAACCTAGTGCCAGAGAACCCAGCGCCTGAGAACTCAGAACCTCGTGCCAGAACCTAGTGCCAGATCCCAGAACCTAGAGCTAGGGACAGCGGGTCAGCACTTAGGGCCCTGGACAGCCGCCGGAGCTCAGAACCGGGAACTGGTCAAATAAAGGGTCGCGGCTCTGCCTCCTAAGTCCCGGTTCTTGGTTCTTGGTTCTTATCTCCTTAGTTCTTGGCCCCTCATTGGTTCTTAGTTCTTAGTTCTTAGTTCTTAGTTCTTGGTCCTCACAGTTCTTGGTTCTTGGTTCTCGGTTCTTGGTTCTAAAGCTGCTCCGCCTCCTCGATCGCCCGCAGCAGCGCCGCCGCCTTGTTGCAGCTCTCGCGGTACTCCTCGGCCGGGTCGCTGTCGGCCACCACGCCCCCGCCGGCCTGCACGTAGGCCATGCCGTCGCGCACCACCATCGTCCGCAGCGCGATGCAGGTGTCCAGGTCGCCGTTGAAGCCGATGTAGCCGACGGCGCCGGCGTACACCCCGCGCTGCTCCCCCTCGAGCTCGGCGATGATCTCCATCGCGCGGATCTTGGGGGCGCCGCTGACCGTGCCGGCCGGGAACACGGCGCGCAGCGCATCGAGCGCCGACATGTCCGGGCGGAGGCGACCGGTCACGTGGCTGACGAGGTGCATCACGTGGCTGAACTTCTCCACGCGCATGAACACCGGGACGCGCACGCTGCCGGCCTCGGCCACCCGCCCGATGTCGTTGCGACCGAGGTCGACCAGCATCAGGTGCTCGGCGCGCTCCTTCTCGTCGGCCAGCAGCTCCTCGGCGAGCGCGGCGTCCTCCTCGTCGTCCTTGCCGCGGCGCCGCGTTCCGGCGATCGGGTGGGTGGTGACCTGGCCGTCCACCACGCGCACCAGCAGCTCGGGCGAGGCGCCCACCAGGTCGCCCTCGGGGGTGCGCAGGTAGAACATGTAGGGCGAGGGGTTGATCGTCCGCAGCGCCCGGTAGATGGTGAACGAGTCCGCGCGCACCGGCCGGCTGAAGCGCTGCGACGGCACGACCTGGAAGATGTCGCCGGCGGCGATGTACTCCTGCGCGACGCGCACCCGCCGCTCGTACTCCTCCTGGGTCACGTTGCTGCACACCGGGGGCGGCCCGGCGCCCGGCTCCTCCTCGGCCGGCCAGGGCTCGTAGTTGGCCACGTACGAGGCGCGCGCTCCGCCCGCCGGCCGGCCGTCGTCCACACGCAGCGGCCCGTGCCCGTGGCGCTGGTCCGCAGGCAGCGGCCGCCCGAGGCGCTCGATCAGATCCTGGATCTTGGCGGCCGCGCGCCCGTACTCCGCCTCCAGGTCCGGCGCGTCCAGGTGCACGTGGCTGAGGACCTTGATCTTGTGGCGCAGGTGGTCGAACACCAGCAGCGTGTCGACGAACTGCCACAGGCCGTCGGGCATAGCGTAGGGGGCGCGGCGCTCGGGGCGCGGCAGGCGCTCGAAGCGGTCCACCGCGTCGTAGGCCAGGTAGCCCACTGCGCCGCCGACGAAGAGCGGCAGGTCCGGCAGCCGCACCGGCCGGTAGTCGCCCATATACGAGCCGAGCAGCCGCAGCGGGTCATCGTAGGGCAGGGTCTGCTTGTAGCCGCCCTGGACGGCGTGCGCCGTCCCGCCGTCGAAGCGCAGCGTCAGGTAGGGCTCGGCGCCGATGAAGGAGTAGCGCGCGATGTGCGTGCCGCCCTCGACCGACTCGAGCAGGAAGCTCCACGGGCCGCGCGCGACCTTGAGGAAGGCCGAGACCGGCGTCTCCAGGTCGGCCAGGACCTCAGCGTAGATCGGGCACAGGTTGCCCTGGCCCACCAGGGCCTTCATTTCGTCGAAAGAGGGTTTGAGCTGCATTGGCTTGACCTTTCGCTTGCGGGCGCTCCGCCCCGCTCCCCGCGCTCTGTCTGCGGGCGCTCCGCCCCGCGCCCCGTGCTTCTCGTGCTCTGTCTGCGGGCGCTCCGCCCCGCGCCCCCGTACTTCTCGTGTTTCCTCAGCGGGCGCTCCGCCCCGCGCCCTGCGCTCTGTCTGCGGGCGCTCCGCCCCGCGCCCTGCGACTTGGTGCTCCCCGTGCTCCGTCTGCGGGCGCTCCGCCCCGCGCCCTGCGACTTGGTGCTCCCCGCGCTCTGTCTGCGGGCGCTCCGCCCCGCTCCCCGGGTGGGGGCCTGCTCGGCCCCCTGCACCCCCGCGCCGGGGCTTCGCCCCTGGACCCCAAAGCGAGGCTTTCCACTGCCGGCTGCCGGCGGCTCATGCCTCAGCACACCGATGCCCGTTACCCAGGGACGGCTATCGTCCTCCATTGCCCATTGCGCGTGCGGTTCCCCCTCGCCGCGCGTAGCGGCTCCGAGCGCCGCCCGCGCCGCTGGATAACGGGCGCCCGTGTGCTCGGGCATGCCAACGGGCGCCCCCACCGAGGCGGCTTCCCTTTCGGGTCCAGGGCCAACGGCCCTGGCCGTGGGGTGCAGGGGCGACGGGACGCCCCCTGCCGCCGCCGCGCGTAGCGGCTACTGCGGGACACTCCCACCGCCCGCCGCGCGTAGCGGCCGCTAGAAAAACTTCAGCCCCATCGCCTCCTGCATCATATCGAGGGTCT